>Ga0137393_10001929_pt1 | contig 13313 bp, 9 predicted proteins | sample 15con2h34BmetaG_FD_101396 | JGI IMG/M metagenome (GOLD analysis project Ga0137393, IMG submission 101396) | Vadose zone soil microbial communities from Angelo Coast Range Reserve, California, USA - 15con2h3.4B metaG | ecosystem: Environmental > Terrestrial > Soil > Vadose zone > Saprolite...
CCGCTCGGACCGGCGCAGCAGGTTGTCGAGCGCGGGAATCCGGCTGAGTTGTTCGTCGCGAAGTAGTGCAAGTTCGTCGTCGGGTGCCCGTTCCGGGTCCTTCTGCACGGTAGCCAGGCGTTCGCGGATCAGACGAGCGCGAGCGCTGCGCTGATCCAGCAGCGATCCCGCCACGAAGACGATGACTGCGACTATCACGAAAACGAAAATGGCGATCAACCCTGTTGGCATTGGCGATTGTGCGGTCCGATCCCGTTCCTCCCAAAACTCCGGTTAAATTTCAGCTTTCGATTCAAACAGCGCCGGGCGCAGGCGGGCTCCCGCGACGGCCAGGCGCTCGGCGAACTGCGGGCGAATCCCTGTGGCGCGGAAGGAGCCCCGGACCTTTCCGCTTTCGTCGATACCGCTACGCTCAAACTCAAAAATATCCCGCATTGCGACCGAGTCCCCGTCCATTCCGAGAATCTCGGAAACAGTAATGACTTTGCGCGTGCCATCGGACAAACGCGCAATCTGCACTACAGCATGCAAAGCGGCGGCAATCTGGTGCCGCACGGCGCGCTCCGGAATATTCAGGTTGGCCATGGATACCATGTTCTCGATACGCGCGAGAGCGGCGCGAGGAGAGTTCGCATGCACCGTGGTCAAAGAGCCTTCGTGGCCCGTATTCATGGCTTGCAGCATGTCGAAGGCCTCCTCACCGCGAACCTCGCCCACTACGATCCGGTCGGGCCGCATACGCAGGCTATTGATCACAAGTTGCCGCTGCCGCACCGCGCCTTTGCCTTCAATGTTGGGGGGACGAGTTTCCAGGCGCACCACGTGCTCCTGCTTGAGTTGAAGTTCGGCTGCGTCTTCAATGGTGACAATACGGTCCGAGTTTGGAATGTAGCCCGACAGCACATTGAGTAACGTGGTCTTGCCGGCGCCGGTGCCACCTGAGATCAGGATGTTCAGCCTCCCCTTCACCATCGCGGAGAGCAGTTCCAGCATACCCTCAGTGAGGCTCTGGTTCTCGATCATCTGGCGAGCGGTAACCGGCTCGCGTCCAAAACGTCGAATCGAAAGACAGGGACCGTCGATCGCCAGTGGAGGAATGATGGCGTTCACGCGTGAGCCATCGGCCAGACGGGCATCGACCATGGGAGAAGATTCGTCCACGCGCCGGCCCACGCGGGAGACGATTCGCTCGATGATCTGCATCAGGTGCGTGTTGTCTTTGAACGACAGACCCGTCAATTCAAGCTTACCTCCGCGCTCAATGTAGACGCGATCGAAACGGTTGACCAGGATGTCGGAAATGCCATGATCCTTGAGCAACGGCTCCAGCGGACCTAAGCCGAAGATTTCATCCAGGATTTCGCGCGAAAGTCTTTCTCGTTCCGCAAAACTGAGAGGAACGACTTCCGTGTTGACGGCGTTGCGGATGACGACAAGAACTTCCTCGCGCGCGGAGTCACCGGTGGTGCGGCCAAGCTTTTCCAGGTCGAGCCGGTCGAGGATCTTGCGATGCAGGTCCGCCTTTACCTGCTGGTACTCGGCGCGCTCGAAAGACTGCAGATTTGCCATAGCGTTCTAGCCTTACACCGTCTTGAACAGCGACCAGGCTGCCCGTTTTACGTCGACGTCGTCTCGGGTCAATTCTTGTGCCAGTCCCGCAAAACAGCGGGCAATTTCGGTGTGACTCTGCTCCATCAGAGGAGTTCCGCGGTCAATCGCGGTCGATACCGCAAAATACTGGTTGGGTACTCGCCACAAAAGTCTTGCGCCGGCGGCGGCCTCAGCATCGGCCTCGCTGAATCCAGGCACCTTGCGGAAGCGGTTCAAAACCAGGCGCACGCGCTCGCGGGTTCCGGTTTCTCCCAAGTATTGTTGCACACGAGCAGCGCTCCAAAGGGAAGCTACGTCGGTGCAAGCCACCAGCAGAACGCATTCGGAGAGATTCGCGATCAGGCGGCTCGCCGCGTCGAAGCGGGTTGAGGCGTCGACCACGACGTAGCGGTAATGCGTCACCAGCATGTCAAACAGCCGGACGAATTCCGCGGTGGAAGGATCCACTGCGCCCGGCACGTTGGTTCCCGCCAGCAACTGCAAGCCGCTGTTATGCCGCATCATGAAGCTTTCGAGCAGGGAGGCGTCCATGCGATGCAAATTGCGCGTGGCATCGGCCACCGTGAAAACCGGCTTCAGGTTGAGATGGAGCGCCGCATGTCCGAGCGGAGCCAGGTCAACCAGCGCCGTTTGTCCATGCGCCGACTGCAGAGCCAGGGCCAGGTTTACGGCCACGGTAGTTGCGCCGCTTCCCCCTTTGGCATTGAGCACGGAAAAGACCTTGCCCCGGGGACCTTCCGGGCGCACCCGCCGTTGGGCCGCCGTAAGCCGCACGAAGGCTTCCAGCAGGTCAGTTGTAGTTGTGGGTCGTTCGATAAATTCCCTCGCGCCAGATCGCATTGCGCTAACGATTACCTGCGGCTGACTGAGATTGCCGATGGCGAATACCGCCGACTCGGGCATCTCCTGGTGCAGGAGTTCAATAGCGCGCAGGGCGATGGGCGTATTGTCCGGGGAGATATCGACCATTATTACGTCTGGATTGGCGGCGCGAACACGCCGGGTGACGGGATCGGCCGCAGCCACCGGAAACGTGGCACAGGCATGCACAGTACGCGCTACGCTGGTGCCGTCGACCAGCACCTGCAGAACGGTGCGCTGTTCACTATCGGTAGCGACGATGACGACAGAAAGCTCCGGCATACCCTGCAACTGCCTCTTGAACGTATCCTAGACGAATATCTTGTCTTACCGCGCTCTTGCTCTCGTTACTTACGAGGCGGCGTATCGAACTTCTCTTTGTCCAAAAACGGTTTGGGATCTTTCGGCGGCGCCGGCGGTTCGGTGTTGGGCGAGATCCTGTGTACGGTGCACAGCACCATCAATTCTGATCTGCTTTTCTGCGCGTTCTTGCTGCGGAAGAAAGTCCCAAGGATTGGAATATCGCCGAGACCGGGAATCTTGTTGTTGATGTCGGTGACTCGATTGTCCATCAGTCCGGCGATCACAAAGCTCTGTCCATCCTGTAATTCGAATTCAGTTTCAGCTCTCCGCGTGCTCAGGGCCGGCACGGTAAATCCTGAAATCGTGAGCGCGTTGGCGAAGTCAAGGGTGCTGACTTCCGGAGCAACCTTCAGATGAATATTCCCATTGGGCATGATTACCGGAGTGAACTGCAACCGCACACCAAATTCCTTGAACGAAATGGTAACGGCTGTAAAGCCCGCTCCGGGCTGCACAATGGGGAAGGGAAATTGGCCGCCAGCCAGAAAACTGGCTTCCTTGCCGTTCACCGCAATCAGATTGGGCTCGGCGAGGATTTGCAACAGATTCTTGTTTTGCAAGGCCTCAATCACCGCTCCGAAGTGGATATCTGGCCTGAACAGAAACAGATTGAGAACATTGCTGATGGTTTCGTTAGCCGTCACCGTGTTGCCTTGACCTGTAGTCTGGCTGATCTGTTGCGATCCGAAACCGCCAAACTGGCCTGTAGTCGTGGTTCCAAGGACATTGGCGGCGCCCGTCGAGATAAAGTTGACCCCCAACTGGGTGAGAGCCGTGCGGTCAACCTCCGCAAACTTCACTTGCAGCAGGACCTCTTGCGCTCCGACCGGACCGAAGGTCAAAACGTTGACCACCTTCGGAGAATAAGCGCTAGCGAGTTCACCGGCGCGCTTGGCGACATCTTCCGTGGAAACGTGTCCGGAGAGAACCACTGCGGCACGCGATGGTGTGACCGTGATCTGTTCGTCCGGAAAAACGCGGTGCTCTTCCTCGGCACAAGCGCTGACGTCGACATCCACCCGCAGATCAAAGCTGCGTGAGCGTTCAAGTTCGTCCCAGATCAGAAGCGAAACCTCGCCAGGTGCGCGGCCATGCACCAGAATCTGGGTTGGAGTGATGACCGTGGCGTACGCGATTCCAGGATCGGTAACGGAGATCCGCTTCAATCGCTCGGTCGTATTGATAAGCAGAGATTTGCCCACCATGACGCGCAGCGGCGCCGATCCCTGAGACTGCTGGGACTGTGGCGGCAGGGTGGTCGTTTGCGTGCCCGTCGGCGCGCTGGGCGGACTCTGAGGCTGGTCGGCTGTCGGTGGTTGCTGCTGCAGAGTGTGACCCTGCGCCGGCAGCGTCAGCACGACAGCGAAAATCGTCGCCCCAAAAAGCGATGTGCAAACTTTCATCTTCAGATTCTTCTCCCTGTGAGGAGACTTGGAATGTATTAGCGGCCAACGCAAAGAATCTCCGATCACTTGGCCTCAGGACTTTCTTCCGGAAATTTGACGACGTCAGGCTTCTTGTCGCCCTGGTATACCTCGACGCTGAGCACCGTGGGAGGCGGAGCCACCACTTCTGTTTTCTTCTTTACCGGGTGAAGATGTACCACAGGCGGAATCACCGCAGTTGTTCCACCTTTATAAATTCCCTTGGAGTTCGACGCTGCCACCTCGTCCTGGAGCGTATCAAGCGGATTCCGTAAGGCAAGCTGAATATGGCCTTCGGCGCTGGCCAGGGTCAGACGCTGGGCGTCATCCGGGGAAACCAGCAGTGTGATCACCGGCGTGCTCTGAGCGTCGCCTGTCAGGGAACGTTCCAAAGTGTGACCAGCAGCAATCACGGTCACATTTTGCAGAACGGTAGTAGTTTGCGGTTCGGAGCCGCCCGCGGGCGTCCCCGTCAGCAGCACGTCAACACGCGTGCCTGGAGTGACGAATCCAGCCACCGAAACCACCTCATTCACGCGCACCGAAACCGCGCGCATCCCGGGCGGGATCAGCGACGGCAGGCCACTTCCGGCATTCTCCGGAGCCAGCTTGGCGGGCAGAACGAACTCCCCTTTTGCGATGGGTACAACGACACCTCTGCCTAGAACCTGCGAGCGCTTGCCGTAGGCTCCCTGAGGAAGATCGGCAGCTGGAAATTTTGCCAGCCGCACATCGTGCTCCTCCACTTTGGCGCCCACCTGAATGTCGTTCGCCGCGATGACGACGTCCACGCCCGCTACGTTTTGTCCGCTCTTGGCTTGCAAATTCTTGAATACAAAAAGGCTCACGAAGGCGCCAAGCGCCAATGCCAGAGCCCCGATCATCATTAAGCGCGTACGGTTCATGATGCTCCTTCAACTGCGGAAACCAGCAAAATTGTGCGAGATCCGATCTTCGTGCGATAGGCAGAGGTTACCGAAAGTCCACTCATACTCCGCGATATCCTGTCCTTACCTCTGCTTCCCACAAGTTCGGCGGATGTTTCATGGGTTGTGCGGCCTCCGTTCTGCATTTCATTTGACGGGACTGGATTTGCCCCGCGCAAAGCCATCCGGGGTGTGCAGCAATCACGTCCATAAATCTTATGTCAGACTGAAAATTGGGAGGGTTAACCCACTCGATCCCCCATCATAACCTGCAAGATGACCCAAAAGGGGTATTTTCTTGCACACTCTGTTTGCCTTCCGCCCATTTGCTGATCCCCAATCGCACCAGGATTCTCGCGGCGGTTGCGTAGTGATCGCGGCTGCAGCGACGGTAGGAGAAGCGTTACCTCGAAAGGATTATTGATTTTGAGTCCTCGTAGCTAACCATCCAACCCGGCACCCTGCGGAGTCCGGTGGCTAAGGGCGAGTCTTCGGGCGCAATCACGGTCCGGATTTTCCATTGCGCAAGGGACTGCTGCCAGCCGTCCCTGAGATAATCCGTGTCGGCGCGTTGTTCCATCAGTTGGTCGCCATAAAGGTCGGCGCGGCCGTCAATATATACGCGGGTGCCGGGATAAAGTTTAAAGATTAAATAGCCGCCCCAGTCGTAATAATTAAAGATAGGGCCAACGGCGGGATGCGCTGCAAGGTAGGCTACCGCCCCGGCTGGGAAATAGGTCGCTTCGGCCTCGGGCTGTCTCCGAATGACCTGTGCCAGGTGAAGACTCACGAATCCTGTCATTGCTAAGAGGATGACTCCGTTCAAAACCGCGAACGCTGCGGGACGCTGACGGATTGAGGACTGTTCGCGGCCAAGACCGGATGTGAAAGACCGCGAAATGACTGGAACGGCCACCAACACGAAAAACGGAATCATGCGGATCGATGACAGGCCGGCAAAGGCGCTGGCTGACAACAGAAGCACGTCGCGGGGTCGCACGCGAACGCGTGACCAAGCCAGCATAGCGAACGCCGCCAGCAGCAGGAGCAGAAACGGCCACTGATCGCCGCGATGAAAATTGGGCGACGCCCACTCGTTGATAGAAGCCTGCATGGCCTTCGAGCGCAGGGTTTCCAGCGGATACCAAAGCATCTTTGCCCCGTTAGGATTGAGCGGAACCAGGAGCAGATTCAGCAACAGCATCAGCGACAACGCACGCAAACGCGCATTCGATGTTGAGGATGAAGATGCAAACACGTTCTCGAACAGCTCACCCAGCAGGAATAGACCGAGAAACCCTAGTCCAAGCGCGAAACCGGCGTGCAGATTGACCCATAGAAGAAGAAGCGGAAGAGTCCACCACAACAGCTCTGGCTTGCGCTCCGATCGTTCGAGGATCAATATCCACAAACTGGCAAACAACAGCGAGATGATCTGGGGACGGACTCCCCACAAGGTTGCAGTGGCCAAGGCTCCCCAGACAGTAATCGCGCCTGAGACAAAACGGTTGGGCCCGCAGCGCACGTAAAGCAGAAAAAATGCTGCGCAGTGGATTAAAGCAAACACGACGATCAAGCCGCCCGCCCCCGCGACGCGATAGAGAACATAAATCAACAGTTCGGAGAGCCATTCGTGGGCTATCCACGGCTGGCCGGCCCGGGTGTAGGAGAATGGATCAACGTGCGGAATGGCGCGGTGCTGCGTAATCCATTCCCCAGTTTTCAAGTGCCACCAGATATCCGGATCGACAACATTGCGCGCAGCCATTCCAAAGATACCCAGGAAGAGCAACGCAATGAAGACGTGTCTGGTGCTGAGCAGTTCTTTCATCCGGCTCTCATCATAGCGGGCCAGCGGCATCCAAGATACAATCCAGTGCCACCGTGACTTCGCTCGAAAGCAAATTTATTTCCACGTCGCACCGTCGGCTGCTCCGAATCTTTGTGGCAGGAATGTTGTGCCTGCACCTGTTGTTTTTCGTGACCCTGCGGCAACGTATTCAACGTGGATATCCCGATTTCACTATCTTCTACAGCGCGGCAACGATTGTGAAAGACGGGTTGAGCGGGAGGATGTATGACGCAGACACGCAGTATCAGGTGCAAGAAAGATTTGCCGGAAATATCGACTCGCGGCGCGGACCTTTACCCTACAACCATCCCCCATTTGAAACACTACTTTTTCTGCCGCTGACATGGCTATCCTACCGCTACGCGTTCCTGGTGTGGGACCTCCTAAACGTGGTTGCTCTGTTCGGGGTGTCGCTGATCTTGCGGCATCATCTCAAGGCTCTGCGAGCAGTTCCACCCTGGGAATTTGTTTTATGTTCCTTGGCATTCTTCCCAGTGTTTGCCACTTTCTTACAAGGGCAGGACTCAATCTTGCTTTTGCTGCTTTTTGCTCTGGGGTTCAACGCATTAAAAATTGGCGCGGACTTCAGGGCCGGCTGCTGGTTCGCTTTGGGCACATTCAAGTTCCAGTTAGTGCTACCCCTGGTTCTGCTGCTTTTCTTGTGGAGACGGAAACGTGTAGCGATGGGATTTGTGCTGGTCTCCGGCATACTAGCACTTGTGTCGGCCCTGATGGTGGGATGGCACGAAATGGTCAGTTATCCCGCGTATGTTCTGCGAATCGCAGGGGCGGCAAGTCTGGGAGGCGTGCCCCCAGCACTCATGCCGAATCTGCGAGGGCTGGTCGAAGGCTGGTCATACAATTTCGCACCCACCGTGGGAATGAGTGCAGTCACCGTGGGCTTATCGATTCTGTTTTTCATTACAGCGTGGTTCCCGGGGGCGCGGCACCAGGGCGAACCCGATCTGCACTTTTCCTTGGCCACCATAGTAACGGTGCTGGTGGGCTGGCATACCAACGCGCATGATCTCAGTCTGCTGATCCTGCCGCTAACGTTGGTGGCGGACTATTGTCTGTCACTCCCGGGGATGACATCACGGAGGTTTTTTGCTCTGATCGCTCCGGTTTTACCGATCCTTATCAGCCCGCTGTGGATTGTGTTATGGCTCGGAGCCGGTAAGGTGAATTTGATGGCTATCGCGCTCGCGTGGTGGGCATGGGAAATTGTTAAGGAAATCTCGCGTGCGACGCCGCAGCAGACTGAACTCCGCTCTTTGCCCACCTGACCGCGGAATTGAGAATCATGGAGGGGCCGCTAGCCGCGGATTAAGTCTGCGCTGCACTTCCCGAAATTCAGCCGTTAATAAATCCAAAGTCCTAGAGCCGCTCAGGAGATTCTGAATGCGGCGCCCTCGGTTTTGGTCTTGCCAGTAAGACAACCAGCATGGGCAGATAAAAAAACAGGACGCACCACCTTCCGACTTGAGTGAAGCTGTGCGGGAAGTGGTACCAGCGCCAGATTCCAGCACCCCAACTCATGAACACAGTTGTGAGAATCTCGCGACGGGACTTAGGAATGAACCAGAGAATGAACATATCGTAAAACCAGCGTTGCGGGACCACTGCCATCAGAAGCAGAAGACGCGCGTCCCGCTCGCGCCAGCGAAGCAAAGCCAGTGCGAGCAACGGACCAGGCACGACCAATAATGGTATGAACCGCTCATACCGATGAAAATGGCCAATCCAGAGCCGCGGCCATTCCGGCATGACGACAAAAGTGAGCGCCAAAAGAATGCCGCAGGCCACCAGGCCCCATCGCGTTGGCGTTGTGAGCACCACCGGCAGACACAACTGCGGCTTTGCTAAAGTGGCGGGCAGAAGAAATGGGAAAAAGGCGCTCGCAAGAATGAGAGGCGTCCATTGTGCCGCCATGATGCCGGCCCAATATGGATAGGCAAGGAACAGCAGGAGACGATGATAGCCGTACCGCGACAGTCCCAATGCCAACAGGGCAGAGCTGATGCCGTAGAATGCTCCGCCGGCAACTTCGGGACGCATCCACGCGAAAGGTATGCCGAAGATGGCGCAGGGCAGCGGATACAACTGCATCGGTCGGTCGTAGGGATTGCGGTGCGCCAGCAAATCCTGGGCTCCCCAGATGGCCCAGTTGAAGTCGCCGGCGCCGAGGCCAAGGTGGCGGAGCAGAAGCCAGCAAAAGACGCCGCTCCCCACTCCGATTGCCGCCGAAACTGCAATGCGCCGTCGCATGTCCAGGTTTTTTGCCCGATCAGTTGTAACATGAGGCGGTCCGTTTCCGGATCGTGTGAGGAGAGAATCGTCCGCGCCTTGCGTAAGAATCTGCAACTCGGTTTATGCCTTATCCTGGCCACGCTCGCGGCAGCGAGTATGTGGTTCTACGTGGATCGGATCCTCGTGAGCTACCAGGTAACCGATGCCGCGGTGCACGACCGCCCCCGCGGCAATCTTTCCGATCTGTATCCGCGATGGCTGGGAGCGCGCGAGTTGCTCCTGCACGGCCGCAATCCTTACAGCCGGGAAATCAACCTTGAAACTCAGAAGGGATATTACGGGCGAGCGCTCGATGCTTCGCGTCCCGATGATCCCAAGGACCAGCAGGGTTTTGCTTACCCCGTGTATGTAGTATTTATCCTCGCGCCCCTGATCGGACTTTCGTTTCATGATGTCCAGATAATTTTCCGCTGGCTCCTCATCGTACTCACCGCGGGCAGTGTTCTGCTCTGGCTGCGCGCGCTGCGTTGGCGGTGGCCACCTCTGGCGGTTGCGATTGCGATGATGCTCACGCTGGGCAGCGTCCCCGCCGTCCAGGGCATCAAGTTGCAGCAACTGAGCCTGCTGGTGGCGGCTCTGCTCGCGGCGGCGGGTGCATGCGTCGCAAGCGGATACTTATTCTGCGGGGGCGCGCTCCTCGCGTTGGCGACCATCAAGCCGCAACTGGCGTGGCCCGTGATCGTCTGGTTGTTGGTCTGGACATTGAGTGATTGGAAAGCGAGGCGGCGTCTTGTCCTTGGATTCACCGCGACGATGGGGGTCCTTCTCATTGGTGCGGAGATCGTCTTGCCCGGATGGTGGCGAATGTTTCTGCAGGCGATACGTCAGTATCACCAATACACACACAACGAGTCGGTTCTCGATCAGCTTTTCAATTGGATGATCGGCCGGTTTGGCGGAGATATTCTGGCGGCACTGTCGGTCTTGATTGCTGGGCTCGCGCTCTGGACCGTGCGTAAGCAGCCAGCGAGCTCTGCAGAGTTCGGGCGGGCGCTGGCACTGGTGTTGGCTCTGACCGTGTTAATTGTTCCCATGTACGCTCCCTACAACCAGGTTCTGCTTCTGCCCGCTATTCTGTCCCTGGTCAGAGAGTGGCCGGCATTGGTTGTCGCGTCGCGAGCAGCGCGAATCGTGTATGCGGCCACAGCTCTGGCTCTTGCCTGGCAGTGGATCGCGACCATAGCTCTCACGGTTACATGGTTTGCTTCGCCGGTGGAAGCGCTCAAGATGTGGAAACTCCCCTTCTACGCCACCTTTACGCTACCCGTGCTGGTCTTTGTGCTCGCTCTTCTTAGCGCGAACATCAACCGCGACGTCTTGCGGTTCCGTAAGATGGCAGAGTAGTCTGGAACGGAACTTGGATGTGGTCTTCCACGGCCCAGGGCCAGGCGAGGTCCGGGACGCGCATGCGACCTTTGTAATCCCAATGACTCTCACTGCGATCAGTCATCATTCCCATAGCTCCGGCTCAGGCGTGTTTCCCGCCCTGGTGCTGGTGCAGGGCAACGAGCAGAAAAATATTGTTCTCAACCGTACTCCCTTCAGTGTGGGCCGCAAGGTGGACAAAGACCTTGTCATCGCGGATCCCCGCGTATCTCGCGATCACGCCCAAATCATCCTCGAGGGCGAGGGGTTCTTTCTCGTAGACCAGGGCAGCAAGCATGGCACCTTTGTTAACGGCGAGCGCATCCAGAGGCAAAAACTTGAGCGCAACGACCGGCTGGAGTTTGGCGCACGCGACTCCGCATATATTATCTTCAATCCCGCTAACCAGACCTCGAACACAGCCCGCGAATTTCTAAGCCAGATTTCCGAAAAGATTTCGCCGGAAGCGACCGACCTGGAGAAGTTAACCCTCTTCCTGGAAGCTGCGCGCAAATTGAATACGGCAGGCGTGCTCGATGAAATCCTGATGACTATGCTCGATGTCACCCTGCGTCTGACGCGCGCCGAGCGTGGCTACGTCTTTCTAAAGGACGACGAAGGGAAGTTGCGGCTGGCGGCAGGACGGAATTCCAAGGGCGAACCGTTACTCGACGACAAAACTATTTCGCACTCCATCCTCGAAGAATCGTTGCGATCGAACTCCGAATTCCTGCTGACCGATACCAGCCGGTCACTCGACCTGATGGGCCGAAAAAGTATTGTGGCCTACGATTTGCGCACCGTGGTTTGCATCCCGTTGCGCAAGATGCAGGTGCAGTCCTCACGCGGCCTGCAGACGCCGGTGCCTGCTCCCGGCGCGGTGGAGGTGCTCGGAGTTTTATATGTGGACTCTCGTTTCGCCTCGCGCGATATCTCCGGCGTCGGCCAGGACATTCTCCATGTGATCGCGACCGAAGCCGCCTCATTGATCGAAAACGCCCGGCTGGTGCAGGCCGAGGAAGAAGCTCGCCGCTATCAGCAGGAACTCACGATCGCGGCCTCGATTCAGCAGCGGCTGATGCAGGTGAAGATTCCGGACGTGCCGTTTGCCAAGTTCCGGGGCAAGAATCTCCCTTGCAAGGCAATTGGCGGAGACTTCTATGACGCCGTCAATACCAAGGAAGGCCTCGCCGTAGTTCTCGCCGATGTGAGCGGTAAGGGCGTGTCAGCCGCGCTGCTGGCGTCCACACTGCAAGGCATGATCTATTCCCATTTAACCGCAGGGGCGCCGTTGCTGGACGTGGTGGTTGCCATTAATCGCTTCTTCACTGACAAGCTCGTGGGAGAAAAGTATGCGACGCTGCTGCTGGCGCGCTTGCGCCGCGATGGGGATCTGGAGTACGTCAACTGCGGACACGTGCCACCGCTCCTGGTGTGCGGAGGCGAGGTGATCCGTCCACCGCACGGCAATGTCCCCGTGGGACTGTTGGCCGACGCCACCTTCGAGAGCGCACGCTGCCAACTAAATTCCGGCGACCGCTTCATCCTGGTCACCGATGGCGTGACCGAGGCAGAAAATGCAATGGGCGAATTTTTCGAAGATTCGCGATTAGAAGAGGTCACGGCCAGGCTCCCGACCTGGGAAGGCATACTCTCAGCTGTGTCAGAATTCTGCGCCGGAAACCCACTGAGTGACGACTGCACCGTGGTCGAACTGCTGTATTCCACTCCGGCCGACTCATAGTTTGCGACGAAGTTGGCGGGTGCTCAGGTGTTTCCCTGAGAAGATTCACAGTGCGCTTCTGCTAAACTTCGTGGCGTTTTCCGCGCAACAGACACCCCTTCCGCAGCTTCGCGAATTCAGACAACTCCTCCTCTTGCATCGGCACCCTAGTGTCAATTGAAAGGAAGAAAACCTATGCGTAACTCAATGCCTTTGTTTCGGCTACTTAGTCTTGTAGTCCTGCTGTTAGGGACGTCTGGGCTGGTGTTGGCTCAACAGGATGCCACACCGACCCAGCAGCCCGACGACAAGAGTACAACCGCGGCTCCGGACAATACGGGGAAGAATCAGCGTGACCGGAATGCCTCAGAACCTACTGCCGACCAGCAGAAAGAAAATGAGACAGACCGCGAACTCGCTCGCCAGATCCGGCGGGCTCTGGTGAAAGATAAATCCCTTTCCACCTACGGCCACAACATTAAAGTCATCTCGCAAAACGGCGTCGTGACCTTGAAAGGCCCGGTGAATTCTGACGAGGAAAAACGTGCAATCGAATCGAAGGCCGCTGAAGTTGCGGGCAGTCCCGATAAAATCAAGAGCGAAATAGAAGTTTCCGGGACCGACGGGAAGTCCTCACCCAACAAGAACGACTACAACAAATAATTCAATTCGTTAAGGAGATCCGCATGGCAGGCAAAAATACAGCAGTATTTGGAATTTACCGTTCACGAGTCAGTGTGGAGAACGCAGTCGACAGGTTGCGGCAGGAAAACTTTCGCAAGACTGACATCTCCGTTCTTTTTCCCGAGAACGAGGGCACCAAGGATTTTGCCCATGTGAAGAACACCAAAGCGCCGGAGGGAACCGCCGCTGGAGCA
>Ga0137393_10001935_pt1 | contig 13298 bp, 14 predicted proteins | sample 15con2h34BmetaG_FD_101396 | JGI IMG/M metagenome (GOLD analysis project Ga0137393, IMG submission 101396) | Vadose zone soil microbial communities from Angelo Coast Range Reserve, California, USA - 15con2h3.4B metaG | ecosystem: Environmental > Terrestrial > Soil > Vadose zone > Saprolite...
CCGTTGCCAGCGTCGACCTGCGCGTAACATCTAGTCCGAGCGTGCCGCGGTAGGACTGTTTGGCACGCTCGAGGTCGTTTTGAAAGATGGTGGACGAGAGGGGATTCGAACCCCCGGCCTCCTCATTGCGAACAGTGGGGAAAATAAGCTAAGGCAAGGCGCCACAATCACTTAGCTATTTTCACGGGGCCTTAATTGGCAAGTCTGGCAAGCCGGTTTTCTCTTTATCTTTTCAGTACAGTTCGACGGTGAGAAGCCGGATAAAATCACGCGCGATGCCAGTGCCCGTAACGACGACAAAGTCATTTTCGAGAACCCTCTGAATTGGACAACCCGGAGTTTTATTTTCGCGAAGCAGAGGGAGTACGAAAATGGGCCTGCCACTCCGGAGCCCAGTGGCGAAACTATCCTGCGAGGCCGCGACCGAGGAAAACGCAAAGAGGCGGAGCTTTATGCCCCGGACCCAAGTTACCGGTAAGGCGAACTTCTCGCCCGGAATAACATCCGGGTTGCCCGTCACCCAGGCGAAATCCTAGGCGTCTAGCGCCGCGCCGAAGAGCTCGACCCTAGCCGTCTTCACTTTTGCAGATCAACGACTGATCCGACGCCCGCGTACACGTAGTGGTCGCCAAATGTTTTCTTCAAGGCGGCAAACTCCGGCTCGCCGGTACAGTGCCCCGGCGCTACGCGTTCTAGCTTGTATTGGTTGTGCAGCGCAGCGGCAATGCGCTCCACTTCAGGATCCGGTGCCTGGATCTGATGCAGCCCGCCGAACAGGATCTTGATGTGAGGGTCGATCGCGCTGGCCTCCTGCATGATGTGCTCCACGCCGGGATGCGAGCAACCGACCACTAGCACGAGGCCGTCAGGTGTGCGGATGGCGAGCGAAAGCTCACGCAATTCCAGCGTACCGGGTTTGTCGGAGACCAGCGCAATCAGAAACATGCCGGGCGCGATCTCGGTGTTCCTGTCGATCAGCTGAAAGGTGGCGCTGGGCCAGGCCTCTCCCATGTGTATGATCTCGGGTGGCGCTCCGCTGTAATAACGCTGTTCCGTGGGAAGAGACGCGTCCTTGCGATACCACGTACTGCTGGGCTGGTCGTCGCCGTAGACTCCGGATCTCTCCTTCGGCGCATAGACTTTCACGGTAGGGTTCACCTTGAGCAAGTAGGCCAATCCGCCCATATGGTCGCCGTGGCGGTGGGACATAACCACAAAATCGAGCTTTTGCAGATCGACGCCTGCCGTCTTCACATTGTGTTCAAGGATTTGGGCGTTGTTGCCGGTGTCGAACAGGATGCGTTTGCCGCCATATTCAACTAGAGCCGCAAACCCCCAGTCCATGGTCAGGGCGGGATTCTTGCCAAACGAGTCGTACAGAATGGTGACGCGGTTTGGCGTTGTCGCGACAGCCGCGTCCGAGAGCAGCAGAATGATAACCGCCAAGGCGCGTAAGGAAATGTGGCGCATCACTGGTTCCTCCTTAGTGCTCAGTCTTTTCTTTGATTGACGTCGCTAGAAATTGGTCCAGCCTACGGGGAAGATTCGAAATCTTTGAATCACCAGCCTGCATTTAGCAATCTCATAATAGACCGAAACAGGAAGGGTTTATGGCATATTGTCGGCAATCCGGAAATAATCCGGTAACTTCTGGATAGCCCGCTCGCCATCTCGCAACCGCCTAGAATCGGGCTTCTGGAGCGAGCGTTCTCGCGTACGTGAGTCAGCCGCAGCTTGTTTAAGCAGCGACGATTACGGCGTCAATTTGGTTCTATCCCGCGGATAGAGCGTTGCTTGTCGTATGTTAGGAAGGTTTAGGATCTGGGCGGTCAGTCGCTCAAGCCCGATCGCGAAGCCTCCGTGAGGCGGCATTCCCAAATCAAACATCCTCAGATGGCTTTCGAAATTTGTCGGATCGATTCCCCGTCCGCGCAAAGCCTTTTCCAGGTCTTCGCGACGATGGAGTCTTTGACCGCCGGTCGTGATTTCCACTCCTTGAAACAAGAGGTCAAAGCTATTTGCTGCTCCCGTCGTCCCTCGCGGAGCTGTGTAGAACGGGCGCCCTGACAGCGGAAATCCGACCACGAATACGGCCGAGATACCTGTGTCCTTCTCCGCAAGCTGACACAATTGGCGCTCTGCCTCCGGGTCGAGATCATCGGTCAAGTCGGTCCGGTTGAACCTTTCTTTCAGGAGCTCCACGCACTTCTCAAATTCCCAGCAAGGAACCTCTAGCATGGAGGGAAGTGGCTGCTTTCTATACAAACTGAGCAGACTCGCACAGTCCTTGTTTACGCGGTCGAAGATGTAAGTCAGGAGCTCACGCTCGAGTTGAATAACGTCCTCTGGGCCATCAATGAAGCCAACCTCCAGATCCAGGGAGTAATATTCAGTCAAATGCCGGCTCGTGGCGTGTGGTTCAGCGCGATAAACGTGGCCTGTTTCAAATACGCGCTCGAATCCCGCCACGCCATGTTCCTTGTAGAACTGCGGACTCTGCGCCAGGTAGGCGACACGGTCAAAATACTTCACCTCGAAAAGATTCGTTCCGCCTTCAGTGCCGGACGCAACTAACTTCGAGGTGATGATCTCCGTGAAACGGCGCTGCGTCAGAAACTCTCGCAAGAAGCGCAGCAAGGCCGCTTGAACTCGAAATACGTTGCCGATGACTTCATTGCGAACCGCCAACGGACGATATTCAATCAGCGTCTCTGGACCCACCGAGTCAAGATTAGAAAACGAATTAAAGGGGAGATTTTGTCCCGAGCGATTGAGAACGCGAACTTCAAGGATATCCAATTCATATCCTGACTTCGCGCGAGCGTCGCGCCGCACCCGCCCGACGATTTCGACGGCATCTTCGAGTTTCAAATGGTGTTCTTTGATGGACTCAGGAGCGGCGACGCATTGCACTTCTCCGGAGCAATCCTTCAGGACGACGAAGGTTGTTTTCCCGAGGACACGCATGCGGCATACCCAGCCGCGGAGAGCAACTTCTTTGTCCACGAAATCAGGAAGGGATTCGATGAATACGCGCTGACTGGCTGTGCCCATCCTGCAAAAACCTCCTCCGAAGGAGAGTTTTGCTGGAGCCAAGATCGCGGCGGTGCCATCCAGCTTCCGGTTGAAGACCGGCGCTCAATTCGCTGTTTCGTAGCGTCGCGTTCCCCCCTATTAAGGCCGACTGGATCTCAGTCTCCCTTTCAAGGGGACCTCTCAGAGGGGTCTGTCCTCTTCACCGAGTTCCTCCTTTTCTACCATTTGGGTCGACAAGAACGCAAACGGCAATTTCCGAATGCCGTTCCGGCTAAGCAAATCTGCGGATTCTGGACGAATCGTCGGCTACCGGGAAATTGCTGTTGGACGCGATCTTCCGGAGCGCAATGTGAGACACGCCCGGTAAATCAGCAGTTGAGTTTTCTTGAATCGTGGTAAGCCGGGGCAGGGAACTAAGACTTCTTCGACCTGAGCTCTTCCTTAACCATCGCTTCAACCACAGGCTTCAATATCTCCCGCGTGACCGCCTGCAAGACTTCCGGACTCATATTCGCTAGGACTCTTGCCACTAAGTCATCCATGCTCGGTGCCGATGTCGGAGCAGGTTCCTCGTGCACATAGACGGTCGGTCCGTCAGAGACCGGCTTCTCTGCTGCTTGCACAACATCTTCGGCAACCTGCGCCGCTTCTTCTCGAATGGCTTCGACCGCGGCCGCAGGCAAGGCCGCTTCTTCGATAGTCGCTTGGACTGGTTCGCTCGCGGCGGATAACTCGGCGGTTTTTCCTGCTCCGTTCGTTGACTCAATCGGGGCCGCTACTGTCGCTCCGGAATCCCATGCCGACGCCAGCTGGTTGGCCCTCTGAATTTCCGAATCCCACGGGCCTGAGGTGGAAGAAAACCATGGGCTATCGGAGGATTTCTTTTCCGGCTCGGTTTGCGCCGGCTCGTGCGAACTCACTGCCGCATTTTCCGTAGCGGGTGGTTCCGCGCTCACCACTTCTTCCAGCGCCGTAACCGTTTCTTCTGCGGACGGCTTCTGGCTCACGGATGCCGTCACCGCGGCCCAGGCATCCGCAGCAAAAGGCGCTGCCGGAATTTCCGTGCTCACTTCCGGCACAACTGTGCCGCCCGCAGGCGCGTCCTGCGCATGAGCGTTCACTCCCTGCGGTTCAGGTTTTTCCTCTGTCGGTTCCCATGCATCTTTCGCTGTTTTCCGCGACTGAATTGCTTCGAATCCCCCTGAGCGCCAGTTCGAAGAGCTCGCATCCGCATCAGCATGCGTCTCCGGTTCCTCGTGCCGCCAGGAAGACGCCACCTTCTCTTCTTCCTCTTCCTCAAATTCCTCGGCCGGATCGCGCCAATCCCGCTCCAGCGCCAATGCCGGATTCACCGGTGCCAGGTAGGCAAGATCTTCTTCTTTCTCCTCCGTCGGGGTCTCCAGCAGACTTCCAAATGCCACGGGTTGTGACCCAGCATCAATCCTCACAGGTTTGGGATGCGCCCCAACTTCCTCGACAAAGCTTTCATTGGTCACTGCCTCAATCGGCGCTACCGGCAGAACCGCTGGAGCTGATGGGGGTGGGACAGGCGCGCGGAACAAATCCGTTCCCTTCAGAGGCTCCTGTTCCGGCGTCTTGGCGACGCTGCTTTCTCCATGAGCAACTCCTGCCCGCGCCAACGCCGACTTTACCATCGAGATCAGCGGATCGGGCGGAACAAACGGCTTTTTCAAAACGCCGTCAGCTCCAACTCGCTGCGCTTCCTGTTCATCTAGGGGATCAAACGCGCCAACCAGCAAGATCACGGGAATGTGCGCCAGCTTGGGATCCGTCTTCACGTACTGGCAAACTTCATATCCGTTTCGCACCGGCATGAAAACATCGGCCAGCACTAAATCGGGGACAATATCGGAAATTTTTCGCACGGCGGCCTCGCCGTTGCCCACGGCAACGACGTCAATGCCCTGATCCTTCAGGGCCAGCCCCACCATCCTCTGGATGTTGCTGTTGTCGTCCGCAACCAGAATCCTGGCCACCAAACATCCTCCGACGATTCCACACCCATGCACGCCACGCCAACCGCTGCGCGGCAACAACGAATCGCCTTCTCCAAGGTATTGGAGCATCCTGCCAGGCAGGCGTCAACGCCAACGGGTTACGCGTGTGTCGGAAATGAACACGGTCCCTTAGCCCCCTGAGCCGCCCTCCTTTCCCAATACAAAAGGGGTGCGCATCGTCCTCGCACCCCTTTTCACTTCCTGATACTCGTCTTGGCCGGTTCCTACCAGGGAACGATTTTCCGCACGCCTTTCTTTTTCTTGCTGGTGGATTCCTTCTTCTTGTCGTCTTTTGTTCCATTCTGCGCGCCGTCTTGCGCGGCCGCCGCATCCGCTTTGGCTGCATCGCCAGGTTGCGCAGTACCTGCCGCCGCACCCGTCTTGGGTGCACTCCCTGCTGATTCAGGGGCTTCTGTGCCTCCGCCATTCGCAGCATCGGCTGCCGCTGGCGGAGCATTGGGATCTGCCGGCGCCTCGGAACTTGGCGCGCTCCCATCCGTCGGTGCTGCCACGTTTTCCGCCGCGCCTGCCGTTCCGCTGCTCCCTCCCGGCGTTACCGTTGCGACGATCCCGGTTGCCGTTCCAGTTTTTCTGGTCTGGTCTCCGCCGGCTAAAATATCCACTCCCGCTGACGTATCGGATTCCGGCTCCAACTGGGGTTTTCCCACCCGTCTAGCAACTTGCAGTTCCTGCCCCGGCCCGGTCTTGAAGAACGCCAGCGGTTTCTTGACTAGGCTGGTGCGTGGGCGCGGCGCATTCTGTTCCGCGGTCATCCACGCCACCGCCTTCGGATCCGGCTGCGGCACCGGCGCTCCCAGCGCCTTCAACCGCTCCTTCGCGTCCGGCACGAGAGGGGAAAGCGGGTAGTTACGCACAATCTGCGCATAATAGTTCGACGCAAATTCCTTCCTTTCCGTGCCTTCCCAAATGTTCCCCAGCATCCACAGAGCCCGGTCGGCCTTGCTGTAGAGTGGATACCGCCGCGCCACGCTTTTCAACCTGAACTCCGCGGCTTTCTTGTCGCCCTTTAGGTAGTAGTAGTAGCCCACGCGGAAGTCTCCCTCCGCCAGCACTTCCTGCACTTCGCGCAAATGCTGCTCCGCCTTTCCTTCCAGCGGATCATTGGGATATTTTTGCAAATAGGTCTGGAACTCGTCTTCGGCTGCACGCGCTTCGGTCCGGTCGCGGTCCGGCTTTTCCATCTGTTTGTAATGCGCCATCGCCACCTGCAACTGCGCGTAAGCCGCCTCCTTCATGAACGGGAAAAAAATCACGAAATCCTTGTACGCCTGGATCGCCTGTGTCATGTTCGCCTTGCCGCTCTCTTTGAAGAACGAGTCGGCAATCGAAAGCTTCGCTTTGGCAAGGTATTCGCTGTCCGGATACGTGTTGATCAGCGTCTGCAGGTTCAGCCGGCCGACCTCGTGCCGTCCGCGCCGGACGTCCTCAATCGCTTTATCGTAAAGAATCTTGTCCGGCTCCGCGGTATTGTCCGCGCTGGTGGACTTGTTGACCTTCTTCTTTTTGCGGAAAATTTGAGCGTCGCACTGCAGCGCGCTCAACAGGAATGCTCCGGTTATTAACGCAAGCAGGGTACGGCGCAAACTTCACCTCTTTCTCAAATCTGGGGTTCCTCGCTGCGGCCTGCCGAAGCTCGAGACGCTTCCTGACTCCCCGCCGCTTGGAACGTCCAAGTATACCCTGAAGGAAAGGCCAGCCCGAACAACAACTTTGCCCCTCCGGCCAGGTCCCCGTCCGGCAGCCTCTCTCTGTGATGCCGCTTCAGTCCAGGAAAGGTTGCCTTAGCTCCCTCACTTGGGCTTAAAAAGTGCGTCTCAAAGCGCCTTTTTACCGTTCCATCGTGATCCGTCATGGAATATTTTCATCGCTCCGCTGGTCTTGTATGCAGGGCGAGTGTAAGCTCATGCTGTTCCTGCATCCCAAAAAGGGCAAAGGAGATTCTTCATGAAGCGCACCATGGCTTTCGGACTTCTGGTAGCAGCCGCTCTGGCGGCAGGTCCGGTTCTGCCCCAAGCCGAAAAGTCCCAGGTCGCAAAAATGACTCTGAAAGTCGGTGACACCGCTCCCGACTTCACCCTCCTCAGTGACGGATGGAAAGCCGTGAAGCTCAGTGACTTTCGCGGCAAGAAAAACGTCTTTCTTGCCGTGTACGTCCTGGCTTTCACCGGCGGTTGAACGAAACAACTTCAGGCGGTCCAGGCTGGAATCGCCTCCGGTAAAATCGACACCTCGGATACGGAAGTTTTCGGAGTCAGTTTAGATAGTCCCGCTGCTAACGCCGCGTTCGCCAAACAAATCGGCGTCACCTTTCCGCTCCTCAGCGACATGAATCGCAAAATGCTCAAGGCCTACGGCATCCTCAAGGGCTACAACGTTCAGGATGAAACGTACGAGTGGGCTCTGCGCGCCAACATCGTCATCGACAAACAGGGCGTCATCCAATTTGTCGAAGAAGGCGACAGCGCCGTCGATCCCAACACGGCCTTGACCATGTGCACCACGCTGCATAAAAAAGCCGCCGCGAAGTAATTCATCGCAGCGAATCAGAACACTGCGCGCGCAGCCGCACTGCTGCGGACGCGCACCAGGCGGCGGATTTGCTTAAAGCATTCCACCAGCGCCATAAGGGCCGAGAAAAGCAGCGTGTAGTGCAGTGCCATGTTGATGATGCGCAGCGTTTCCGCAAATTCCCAGGGATCGGAGACTCCGGGCGCGATCACTAAAATGTCATTTACGCGCGTCACCAGGTAGAGGATGACCACGCTGCCGCCGTTTGTGATCAGCTTCATCACGGAATAAAGCTCGATGCGATCGGGATAGATCAGCGTGACGATCTGCTGCACGATGGAAACGAGCGAAAGAAAAATCACCGGCCAGTAGATGATGTTCCACACAGGCCCCAGTTGGAACGGGATTTTATCCGCGAGGCCCACCGGCCCGAGCACCACGAATAGCGCCAATTTGCGAATCGGACTCACGCGCACCCACCAGAGCAGGAACGCCGCACTGAAGAAGAGTTCAAAGGCGGTCTTGAAACGCGAGATCGGTTTGCCATCAGGAAAATCTGAGGCTGGCCGCAGCATCGGCAGCATGTGCGCGTCGAAGTTTTCGTTCGTTACCTTGGTCGCTCTTTCGAGAAGCCGGAATTTCGAGTTGCCGATGTCCAGAACGGCGAAAACGATGGTCACGATGGCGAAGGTGGGCAGCACTGCGCCGACGTAGCTCAGCAGCGTCCCCAGAACCTCAAAAAACGGTTTTCCTTGTGCGACCATCACCAGGACGGAAAGTGCATAACCAAATCCCACGATAGCCAGAATGATTTTCATCACCAGCCAATAGAAAGGGAAGAGCGTGGAGCCGATCAAGTGGCGCGTCTGGCGATAGCGCGTGGCCACCAGCAATGGATGTCCATGCTTCTTCAGAATTCCCGCCAGCTCGTCTTCGTTCAACGCGCGCCCGAGCGCGGACTCCTGGTCTTCGATCTGCCCGCGCAGGTTTTCTCGGAGCTCTTTGAGGATGTCATCCTGCTGCGACATTGGCAGGTAGGTCCGGACCGCTTGCAAGTAACGCTCGAGAAGTTCCATACCATGCTCCTAAACTACAAACTTGATGGTGATCCCGGCGAAGAAAGGGAGCAGCGTAGCAGCAAACAGAAGAGCCACGCTCAGCAGCGGGACTAGGAGAATGCTTTTGGCAAGCATCGTCAGCGCAGCAACGGAAGAGCCAAAAATCAAAACGGCTAGGAGGTTTTTCATATTCACACCACGCTCCTAAACAATCCTCTTCAACGACGAATTCAAACCGTTCCACTCCTCCAGCAGTTGCTTGAGGATGCGCGCCCCGTCCTTCGAGAGGCGGTAAAACCGTTTGTTGCGCTTGTCTTCTTCGCGCCATTCGCTTTCCAGCAGGCCCTGCGTTTCCAGCCGCCGCAGCAGCGGGTACAAAGTGCTCTCTTCGATCTCCATCCCCTGGTCCGCGAGCGCCTTGCGCAGCGCATAGCCGTAATGCTCCTCGCGAAGCTGCGCCAGCACGGCAATGATCAGCGACCCGCGGCGCAATTCCATCCGCAGATTTTCGAACAGATCCGAGTCCGTGAGTTTGGCAAGGTCAACCATCTAGAGCCACCTACCGTGTGGCGTATCTTGTGCCACGCACACTATGTGGTGTACAGTATATAAAGTCAAGAAAAATCTTAAGAAGAAAGAACAGCGCGGGCGCACGGAAGTGCCCCCTGCCCAAGCTATAGAAAAGGCCGACGAGGTGCCCGTTAGGCGTCTACAGGGTGGCGGCTACGCATGACCAGGGTTATCGTTATGAAGAAGCTGGCATGGATTCGGACTAACTATTAGAGAGGGCAAAAGATGGGGCCAGGAAGGTCAATGGTTCCCACAAGGGTTGATTTGCTGGACGGCGTACAATTGCCCTTTGCAGGTTTCAAGCTTGAACGCTGCCACTAAAATCCCAATGCCATGAAACGTCCTTTGCCCGTCACGATCCTAGGTTGTCTGTTCATCGTTGTGGGTCTGGTAGGCGTCGTCTATCACCTTTCGGAAAGTCCGCTTGATCGTTGGATCGTCATTATCTCAATCGTTCGGATAATCGCTGTCGTCGGTGGAGTCTTCTTGCTCATGGGTCACAACTGGGCTCGCTGGCTGATGCTCGCTTGGCTCGCCTTTCACGTTGTCGTGAGCGCATTCCACTCGCTGTCGGAATCTATTGCGCATGTCGCGCTGCTGATGGTGGTCGGCTATTTTCTACTAAGGCCGCCCGCTTCCAAGTATTTTCAGTCCGCGCCATCAGAGTGAGGCCAATAGTCGGCCCATTTAAACGTCAAACCTCTATTGCCTCACACGTTTTGCCGGGCCATCTCCGGTAGTTGCTAGTCGCCCGTCAATCACCGTTAGACCATCTTTTCCCATGTTCGACACGTATGCCTTATTGGCGGCCGTATCTACTGCAATCGCATAGGGACCATTTCCAGTCGCGATCGTTCTGATCACGGAATTGTTTGTGCCGTCGATCATCGTTACGTTGTTGCTGTGTGTATTCGCCACATAAATCGTGTGAGTCACTGAGTTGATACCAATTGCTTGAGGACCCTCTCCCACGCCTACGGTTGCAATCACAGTGCTATTTGCTCCATCGATCACCGTCACGCTGTCGCTCGCATAGTTCACTGCGTATACTCGGTTTGCCACTGAATCTACGGCAATCGCACAAGGAATATCTCCCGTGCTCACAGCGGTGGTGTCGTTGCTCGCGCCGTCGATCACCGTTAGATTGGAGGAGCCTGCGTTTGCAACATAGATCTTGTTCGCCACTAGATTCGGCGCGATAGCCCAGATATGTACTCCCGCGACCACGGGTTTGGTGTCATTGGTCGTGCCATCCAGCACCGTTACATATTGGCTTTCGTAGTTAGCCAAATAGAGCTTGTTCGTTGCCGGGTTTACCGCAATTGCGTCGGCCTGAATTCCTGCTTGGAGATTGCTGGTGGCATTGGTTGCGCCGTCGATCACCGTCATGGTGTTGCTGAAGGTTCTCGAGACATAGATCTTGTTGGTCGCCGGATTTGCCGCAACTACATAGGGAAGAGCTCCTACCTTTACTGTCGCGGTCACCGCGTCGGTGGCCCCATCGATGACAGATACCGTGCCGCTCGCTGAGTTTGCCACGTAGATTTTGTTAGTCACCGGATTTACAGTAATGGCCATAGGTTCCGATCCCACTCTCACCGTTGTGGTGAGATTAGCCGATCCATCCATCACTGTGACAGTGCTTTGGCTAGAATTCACTGCATAGACTTTGTTAGTTTTCGGGTTTACCACGACGGCGTAGGGACTAATTTCCGTACCGGTGGCCGCAGGCATCTCTGCCTGTGTCGAAATCGTGCCGAGCCACAGTGTCGCATCTTCGATCAGCTTGTTCTGAATGGGACTCGCGAATATCTTGTCGCCATGCCCCATGTTCATATAGAGCATTTTGTATTTCGTGTTTGTCCAAACTACCGGCAGGTCTCCACTCGTGAGGACATCCTTAAATCCAATTGGATAATTGGATGGATCCAAAGTGAGCAAGACACGAACGCCTTTATTCAGGCGAGGGCTTGGTTTCCAGATGTACCACTCGTTGTCCGGCGATCTGAAACTGCTTGGCAGGTGTTTTGTTGCCGGATGTGAACGATCATCGACGGTCAGCTTCGCAGGCAAGGGAGGCCAGCTGTTGATGTGGAAGACGCCGCCACCGAGGAAATCCACAAACCACGGCCAGTTTGAATCTTTATCGTTGTACGCGGCCACATGAAAGCCCAACCAGGCGCCGCCGTTTTCCATGTATTTTTGAAAGGCACTCCTTTGCTCGTCTTTTAAAGGCGCATCATTTAGCCAGACAACCACTTGGTATTTTCCAAGATTGAAGTCGTTCATATCGTCCCAGTTGTTCGTCGAATCAAACGTAAAGCTATTTTTTGCCGAGAGGCCGGAAAAGAACTTTAGCGCACCCTCAGCAAACAGGACGTGGTCTGGTTCCACTTTCGTGGAATAAAAAGCCAGAACTTTGAAAGACGTTTGTTGGCCAAACGTGCCTGTCGAGGGCAACATCGGTACCAAAGACAGAAAAAGTGCAACGAAGTGCCTTTTCATCGGCGAGCCACCCGAAAGATGAAATTCGTGAAGAGAGTTGTGATCATCGCAAATCGATGTTGCTTGGGCAACTGGCTCTGCAGGCAACGGCGCTCGCCTGAAGGCCCCACGGTCTCACTTTCGCGATTCTTCCGGGCTGGCGATTCGCCCATAGCCGCGGTCCCCGTTTACTTGGCGATCGCATCTTCATGAATCTATAGGTGCGGCGCACACCGCGGCATGCCCGAGGACTTACCTGTTGCTTTCCCAAAGGAGGTGTGCCATCTTTCCTGTGGGAAACCAACACGGCGGTGCTATGAAACAAAAAACGGACGTCCTACAAGGAACGTTGGCTTTGATGGTCCTGAAAACTCTCGATGTTCTAGGGCCGCTGCACGGGTATGGAATCGCGCGGCGCATCGAGCAGATCAGCGGAGACCTGCTTGCCGTGAATCAAGGGACTCTGTATCCCGTGCTGTTGAAGCTGGAGCAAGAAGGCGCGATCGCATCCGAGTGGGGTGCTTCAGAGAATAATCGCAGGGCGCGCTTCTATCGACTGACCCGGGAAGGACGTAAGCAGTTGCAGGTCGAGACCCAAGATTGGGAGCAAACGGCAGCGATTATCGCTCGGTTCTTCGAAGTGAAAACGGAGGATTTGCCATGAGAGCTCTGAGACGGTTTCTCCACCGTGTGGTGAACGTGGCGACAAGGCGGGCACAGGACGAACGGTTGAGGGAAGAGATTGAGGAGCATATTGCCCTGCAAACCACCGAAAATATTCGCGCCGGTTTATCACCCGTCGAGGCACGGCGCCAAGCCATGCTGAAGTTTGGCGGGGTGGAGGCGATGAAACAAGACTATCGAGCAGAGCGAGGACTGCTATTTGTTGAGAATCTGCTGGGAGATTTGCGAAACGCAGGGCGGACGATTCGCCGCATGCCCGGGCTTGCGGCGGTGATCGTCGTTTCGCTGGGCATCGGAATTGGGGTGAATACAACGATCTTTTCATGGATTCAGATGATCCTGTTTCAACCGTTGCCCGGCGTGAGTGGTGCATCGAATTTTCTGCTGGTCGAGCCTCGCACGGAGACGGGGGGGTATCCAGGCGCTTCCTGGCTGGAATTTCGCGCCTTGCAGACGCAAATGCCGGCACTGCGGGACGTCGTGGCATTTCAGATGGTGCCGTTCAACGTGGGAGAGACGGGCCAGACTGAGCGGACGTTCGGGCAACTCGTCTCAGGCAATTATTTTTCTGCGCTGGGGCTGAAGCCGGCGATCGGACGGTTTATTCGATCCGAGGAGGCGGAGCGGCCCGGAACTGAGCCTGTCATTGTGATTTCGTATGATTACTGGCAAACGCGGTTTCGCGGCGCGCCGGGGGCTGTGGGACAAAAAGTGCGCGTCAACGAGCGCGACCTTATTGTCATCGGCGTGGCGCCCAGGGAATTCCAGGGAACAATGCTCCCCTTGAAGTTCGAACTTTGGGCGCCGGCCACGCTGGCGCCCGCGTTGCTCGGCGGAACACGCGACCTCGAAGATCGCAGCATCCGCGCTTTTTCGTTGATCGGAATGTTAAGGCCTGGCGCGACACGCGTGGAAGCAC
>Ga0137393_10001940_pt1 | contig 13281 bp, 9 predicted proteins | sample 15con2h34BmetaG_FD_101396 | JGI IMG/M metagenome (GOLD analysis project Ga0137393, IMG submission 101396) | Vadose zone soil microbial communities from Angelo Coast Range Reserve, California, USA - 15con2h3.4B metaG | ecosystem: Environmental > Terrestrial > Soil > Vadose zone > Saprolite...
CACTCAGTGCTTGCATGATGACCTGCTGCACCTTCATGGCCCGCTCCACGGCGGCCGCGGCATAGAGCATGGTCACCTCCCATGACCATGGCGGTATGCCCGCCCACCCGAAAAGCGGACATTTCACTTGCTCTCGGGAGCGGACAGATCATGTGCTCCCTACAGCGTGGCCTCTCCGTCCTGTTGCTGACAAGTGAAATGTCCGCTGGGTTTTGACACGTGATCTGTCCGCTCAGGTCCGAGGGCCCGTCGGCAGTCGGGGGCCGGTCCGGCGCTTCAGAGGGGGGATGCGACGGGTCGGGGGCGCCGTCGATCGTCGAGCCTGGGGCAAATGCGCCCGCGCATTCTTGGGTCGGTCGAGCGTGAGGGGCCGCCCGTGGGCGTCATAGCGGCCGAAGCAGCGCATCCCGTGCCAGACGGAGAAGACGCCGTGGACGTCGCGGCGCACGGTCACCCGGAGCCCCGCGCACGTGCGCCGGCCGGGCTGCTTCGCGATCTGCAGCGCCACCTCGTCGAGGGTGACGACGTTGTCCTGGCCCACCGTGCGCTCGGCGTGCTCGCCCAGGGTGGCGTCGAGGTCGACGCCGTGCAGGGGCACGAAGGCGCTCGTCGGATCGGCGGGCGGGTGGGCGAACTCGTCGTTGTAGTCGGCGATGAACCGCTCCGTCAGGTAGGCATTGGCCGCCGCGAGCGTGGTGAGGCCCGCCAGGTGCAGTTCGTTGACGAGGCGGCCCTGGACGGTGCGATTGAGGCGCTCCCCGCGGCCGCGGGCCTGGGGGGAGTAGGCGCCGATGTGCTCGATGCCCAGGTGCGCGAGGGCCCGGCCCACCTGGGTGGGGTGCGTGCGATCGATGGGCCCGCCGGCCGTGGGCGTGTGAAAGGCCCAGCCGGCGCGATCGGTGTAGAGCGCGATGGGCAGGCCCCACGTCGTGAAGACGGCATGCAGGGCCGTGAAGACCGCCGCGGTCGTCTCCGCGGGCCAGAGCTGGGCGTAGAGCAACCGCTTGGTGGCGTCGTCGAGAACCGCGATGAGGCTCTGGCGTTGGTCCGGGCAGCGCCGGAGCCAGGCATGCGGGCTGCCGTCGAGGTGCAGCAACTCGCCGAAACACGCGCGGGGCTCGCGCCGCCGGCGGTGCCGACCGCGGGCGCGGCCCTTGCGCACCAGGCCGGCCTCCTGCAGGGCCAGCTTGACGAAGCTATAGGAGAGCCTCACCGCGTGGTCGCGCCGGGCGAAGCGGTAGAAGTGGCGGACGTTCCAGCCGGCGAAGCGCTCCCGGTATAGGCGCAGGATCCGTTGGACCTCCAGCGCCGGGGCCTGGCGCCGCGAAGGCCGCTGACGCCGGCGATCATACAGGGCCACCGGGCCGCCGGCCTCGAACCGGGCCCGCCAGCGCCGCACGCTGCGCGGCTCGAGGCCGAGGATCTCCGCGGCTTGCACCCAGCTGATCGCCCCACTCAGTGCTTGCATGATGACCTGCTGCACCTTCATGGCCCGCTCCACGGCGACCGCGGTATAGAGCATGGTCACCCCCCTGGACCATGGCTCTAGCCGAGACCACCCGAAAAGCGGACATTTCACTTGCTCTCGGGAGCGGACAGATCATGTGCTCCCTACACGTGGCCTCTCCGTCCTTGACCCCTCCCACTCGGCAGACTACCCTCGTGCCACCTGTCTGACCGTTTTCGGCTCCGACCTGCTGGGAGGCCTCGCTATGCAGTGTCCCCAGTGCCAGCACGAGAACTCCCCGAAAGCGAATTTCTGCGAGGCGTGTGGTACGTCCCTCGCGCGCCCTAATCCGAGTGGTCTGCGAGTGGCGTCGTATGCGGACCTGCAGCGGGAAGTCGAGCATCTCGCGGGCGCCCTGAGCGAGGCGCGGGAGCAGCAGACGGCCACGAGCGAAATCCTGCACGTGATCTCGTCCTCGCCGACCAACGTCCAGCCGGTGCTGGATGCCGTGGCAGAGAATGCTGCGCGACTGTGCGGCGCCACCGATGCGCTGATCCATCGGCTGGAGGGAGAAGGGATGCGCAGGGTTGCACATCGCGGGACGATGACCAGTGCCGTGGGAAGCGACGTGCTTCCCGTGACGCGGGACACTCCATCCGGCCGCGCCATTTGCGAGCAGCGGACGATTCACATCGACGACATCCTCGAAGAGTTCGCGCGAGGCGAGTATCTCGAGGCGAGGGGGCTGCAGCAGGCCACCGGCTTCCGGACAATCCTGTCGATCCCGCTGGTCCGCGAGAACGCGGTTATCGGCGTCATCGTGATTCGGCGTGTTGAAGTGCGCCCCTTCACTGAAAAGCAGATGCAGCTGGTGAAGACCTTCGCGGACCAGGCCGTGATCGCCATCGAGAACGTACGGCTATTCAAGGAGCTGGAGGAGAAGAATCGGGCGCTCACCGAGGCTCATGCGCAGGTGACCGAAACGCTGGAGCAGCAAACGGCGACGAGCGAGATCCTTCGCGTGATCAGCAGCGCTCACACCGACGCGCAGCCGGTGTTCGACACGATCGTGCAGAGCGCCGTACGACTCTGCAACGCGGCCAATGCCGCCGTGTTCCGTACCGACGGCAGGACGGTGTACGAGCCCGCGAACTATGGCAGCTCTCCCGAGGCGCTGGCGACCACGCGGGCCCGGTACCCTCGGCCACTGGACATGGAAACCACGCCGGGGATCGCGATACTGACGCGGTCAATTGTCCAGATCTCGGACGTCGAGGATCCGTCGGCGATCGAGTTCGTGCGGCAAAGCGGACGACTGCTCGGATTCCGGAGCGTGGTCACGGTCCCAATGCTGCGCGAGGGCGAGGCCGTCGGTGCCATCATCGTGGCTCGACGGGAGCCGGGCCGATTCTCAGACGCTGAAGTCGAGGTTCTGAAGACCTTCGCCGACCAGGCCGTCATCGCCATTGAGAACGTTCGGCTGTTCACGGAGCTGCAGGAAAAGAACCGCGCCCTTACAGCGGCTCACGCTCAGGTTACTGAGGCCCTGGAGCAGCAGACAGCCACGAGTGAGATTCTGCGGGTAATCTCGAGCTCGCCCACCGACGTCGAGCCAGTTTTCCAGACGATCCTGAGCAGTACCAATCGCTTGTGCGAGGCTAGCTTCTCCGTCCTCTGGCTCTGGGACGGCGAGGCCCTCATCCCGGCGGCTCACGCCAATGTGTCACCGAACTTGGCTGAGCACCTGCGGACGTCCCGCGCCCGCCCGCGCCGGGGTGGAAGCCCCGTGGCCCTGACGGCGCTGGAGCAGACGGTCATCCACGTGCCGGATGTTCTCGATGACCCGCGATTCTCTCCAGCGGATGTGCCGTCGTATCAATTCGAGGGAGCCCGCAGCATCTTGTCGGTGCCGATGCTCCGTGAAGGCAGCCTCGTCGGCGTGATCAACACGTGGCGCCGGGAGCCCAGGGCTTTCACCGACAAGCAGGTCGCGCTCTTGAAAACGTTTGCTGACCAGGCAGTCATCGCTATCGAGAACGCCCGCCTGTTCAAGGAGCTGGAGGTGCGCAACCGCGACCTGACCGCGGCGCTCGACCGCCAGACGGCCACCGGGGATGTGCTGCGGATCATCGCCCAGTCACCAACCGAGCTGCAGCCGGTGCTAGAAGTCATCGCAATGAGCGCCCTTCGTCTCTGCGCGGCGAGCGACGTAGTGATCGAGCGACTGGAAGGCGAGCGCTTCTACAACGCCGCGCACGCTGGCACCCAGATGAAGGGGTTGGTGGGCCTGCCGCTTCCCCTCACCCGCCGGTTCCCCGGGGGACGCGCGATTCTAGATCGGAAGCGGATCATCATCGACGACATGCAACAGGTAGCGGAAAGCGAGTACCCCGACACGCTCGAGCTGCTCAAACTCAACACCGTCCGCAGCTGCGCGGAGATCCCGTTGCTGAGCGAGGGGAAGCCCCTGGGCAATCTGGCGGTCCTGCGCGCCGAGGTGCGCCCTTTCACCGATTCGGAGGTTACCCTGCTCGAGACCTTCGCGGACCAGGCGGTCATCGCCATCGAGAACGTGCGGCTGTTCACCGAGCTGCAGGAAAAGAATCGCGCGTTGACCCAGGCGCATGGGCAGGTTACGGAGGCTCTGGAGCAGCAGACGGCGACCAGCGAGATACTCCGCGTCATCTCAAGCTCGCCGACCGACGTGCAGCCGGTGTTCGACACCATCGTACGGAGCGCCGCCCGGCTCTGCCACGCGCCCGTTGCGGGGGTCTTTCTGACCGACGGCCGGATGGTGCACCACCCGGCAAACTACGGCAGCTCGCCCGAGGCACTCGCCGCTACCGGTTCGCCGTACCCCAGACCGGTGGGGATGGATTCCACGCCCGGCATGGCGATCCTGACGCGGTCGGTCGTCCATGTGCCAGATATCGAGGAGCCATCAGCGGTCGAGCTCGTGCGGCAGGTCGGACGAGCGCTCGGCTTCCGTAGCTCGGTCGCGGTGCCGATGCTGCGCGAGGGTGAGGCCGTCGGGGCCATCATCGTGAACCGCCGGGAGCCCGGCCGGTTCTCCGACGCGGAAGTGGAGCTCCTGAAGACCTTCGCCGACCAGGCGGTCATCGCTGTCGAGAACGTGCGGTTGTTCAAGGAGCTGGAGACACGGAATCGTGACCTTACAAAGGCCCTCGAGCAGCAGACGGCGACCGCGGAGATCCTTCGCGTGATCAGCCAGTCGCAGACGGACGTACAGCCCGTCTTCGACACGATCGTGCGCAACGCCGTACGCCTTTGTGGCGCCTTACAAGGAGGCGTATATCGCTTCGATGGGGAACTTGTCCATTGCGTGGCAAACGACGGTTACACGCTGGAACAACTCCAACAATGGCGGGCGACGTGGCCCAAGCCCGTGACGGCGCCCAGCCCGGCCTGCCAAGCGATCAGGACTCGAAGCCCGGTCCGGATCCGCAACTTCGAGAGTGCTCCCGAACGGTTCAGTCTCACTCCGGAAACGCTCGCAAACCTTCGGGCGCGGGGCTCTCGAAGCGTGATGGCCGTGCCGATGTTTCGGCAGAACGAGGTCATCGGCGCCATCAGTCTGGCCCACCGCGAAGTCGACGCGTTCTCCGACACGCATGTGGAGCTTCTCAAGACCTTCGCCGACCAAGCCGTGATCGCTATCGAGAACGGCCGCCTCTTTAAGGAGCTCGAGGAGCGCACGCAGGAGCTTACGCGCTCGGTCACGCAGCTCACGGCCCTGGGCGAGGTCGGCCGCGCCGTCAGCTCCACCCTCGATCTCGAGACGGTGCTGACCACCATCGTGTCTCGAGCCGTCCAACTGTCGGGGCTGGATGACGGCGTGGTGTTCGAGTACGACGAGGACACCGAGGAGTTCGTCCAGAGGGTGGCGACCGAGACCGGCGGAGCCCTCGCAGAAGCTCGGCGGACCGCACGGATCCGCAAGGGGGAAGGCGTACTCGGGCAAACCGCCATCACCCTGGAGCCGGTTCAGGTACCTGACATCACCGTGCCTGGTGCCTACGCAGGTCGCCTACGGGAGAACCTGATCGGGTCCGGTGTCCGGGCCATCCTCGCCGTGCCGATGGTCCGCGAGGGCCAGCTGATCGGCTGTCTTGGGGTGACCCGCAACCGCCCTGGGGACTTCCCAGCCGAGACGATCGAGCTCCTGCGGACCTTCGCGACGCAATCGGTCCTGGCCATCCAGAATGCCCGGCTCTTCCGGGAGATCGAGGACAAGAGCCGGCAGCTGGAAGCGGCCAGCCGCCACAAGTCCGAGTTCCTCGCCAACATGAGCCACGAGCTGCGCACCCCCCTCAATGCCGTCATCGGCTTCTCCGAGGTGCTGCTCCAGCGGATGTTCGGCGAGCTCAACGCCAAGCAGGACGAGTACCTCAAGGACATCTACGCCTCGGGGCAACACCTTCTGTCGCTCATCAACGACATCCTGGACCTCTCCAAGATCGAGGCCGGCCGCATGGAGTTGGCCCCGGCCCCCTTCCATCTGCCGAGCGCCCTGGACAACGCGGTCACCCTGGTCAGGGAGCGCGCCGGCCGCCACGGTATCGCCCTGCAGCTCGACATCGACCCCGCGCTGGGCGAGGTCGCTGGGGACGAGCGCAAGATCAAGCAGGTCCTCCTCAACCTCCTCTCCAATGCCGTGAAGTTCACCCCCGAGGGGGGCCGCATCAGCCTCAAGGCCGGGCTCACGGACGGGGCGGTCGAGATCGCCGTCACCGATACCGGCATCGGCATCGCCCCCGAGGACCAGGCGGCCATCTTCGAGGAGTTCCGCCAGGTAGGGAGCGACGAGACACGCAAGCAGGAAGGCACGGGGCTCGGGCTAACCCTCGCGAAGAAGTTCGTCGAGCTGCACGGCGGCCGGATCTGGGTCGAGAGCGAGCCGGGCCGGGGGTCCACCTTCACCTTCACGTTGCCTTTGCGCTGATGGCGGGCGAGCTGATCCTCATCGTCGAGGACAACGAGAAGAACCGCAAGCTGGAGCGCGACATCCTCCAGTTCCACGGCTACCAGACGGTGGAGGCCGACAACGCGGAGGAGGGGATCCGGCTGGCCCAGGTGACGCCGCCCGCCCTCGTCCTCATGGATATCCAGCTGCCGGGGATGAACGGGATCGAGGCGCTGCACCACCTGCGGGCCGACCCACGGACGCGCGCGATCCCTGTGATCGCGGTGACGGCCTCGGCGATGACCCACGACCGGCAGAAGATCTTGGCCGCGGGATTCGACGGCTACCAGCCGAAGCCGATCGAGGTCACACAGTTCGTTGCGGCGGTGCGCACCGCGGTCGGTCGCCCCGCACAGGCGGATCCTCCGTGAGGTTGACGCGTCCCCTCCCCCCTGACGCCGGCGAATCAGGTGATCGAATGATCGACCGGCGCACGTTCCTTTTCGCAGCGGCCGGCGGCCTCCTCGCCGCGCCGCTCGCCGTCGCCGGGCAGCCGACTGGGAAGATCTATCGCATAGGCTTTCTGTCGCCGAGCGCCTCGGCCGACCCAAGTATTCTCGACGCCTTCCGCGAGGGCCTCCGCGAGCTCGGCTATGTGGAAGGTCGGAACATCGCAATTGCGTCCCGATGGGCGGAGGGAAAGTACGACCGGCTCCCGGGCCTCGCCGCCCAGCTGGTCGATCTGAAGGTGGACATCATCGTCGCGACGGCGGTGCCGGCGATCCGGGCTGCCAAGGAAGCGACCCGCACGATCCCTATCATCATGGCGGTCGTTGTTGATCCTATGGCGACCGGTCTCGTCGCCAGCCTCGCGCTCCCGGGGGAGAACATCACGGGCCTATCCAGCATCGCGCCCGAAGTGACCGGAAAGCAGCTGGAGATGCTCAAGGAGGTCGTTCCCAAGGCCTCCCTGGTAGCCGTCCTGTGGAACCCGGCCAACGCAGGCAACGCGCCACAGGTACGACAGGCGCAGAATGCGGCCCGGGCCTTGGGCGTGCGGCTTCAACCCCTGGAGGCGCGTGGCCCCAGCGAGATCGACAGCGCCTTCGCAACGATGACGAGCGAGCAGGCCGGTGCCGTCATTGTTCTCGTGGACGCGATGTTCCTCGATCACCGAACACAAATCGCAGACCTCGCGGCACGACGCCGTCTGCCGGCCGTGTACGGGCTGAGTGACCACGCGGAGGCGGGTGGCCTTATGGCCTACGGGCCAAACCGTCTCGCCATTGTCCGACGCGCCGCCACCTACGTCGACAAGATCCTCAAGGGCGCGAAGCCCGGTGATCTCCCCATAGAACAGCCCACCAGGTTCGCGTTGGTCATCAACCCCAAAACCGCCAAGGCCCTCGGCTTGACGATTCCGCCGTCGCTCCTGCAGCGGGCGGATCAGGTGATCGAGTGATGGACCGGCGCGCGTTCCTCGGCACGTTGGCTGGCGCCCTCCTCGCCACGTCGCTCGCCGCCGCCCAGCAGCCATCGACGGTGACGCGGGTCGGCTTTTTCTATTTCGGTTCGCGCCAATCCGCGTTGGCTACTGGCCGGTACGCCGCGTTCCTGGACGGGATGCGCGAACTTGGTTACGTCGAAGGCAAGAACCTCATCATCGAGGCGCGCTTTGGGGACTCAAGACCCGATCGCCTGCCCGACCTTGCGGCGGAACTGGTACGCCTGAAGGTCGACGTGATCGTGGCCACAGGATCGCCAACGTACCGCGTACTTCAGCGAACGCCCTCCATCCCCCCTATCGTGATCACGGTCACTTTCGATCCGGTGATCGAAGGCTTGGCCGCAAGTATGGCGCGGCCCGGCGGAAACTTTACCGGCCTGTCCGACACCGCCGCCGATCTGGGTCCGAAGCAGCTCGAACTCTTCAGGGCTGTCTTGCCCAAATTGTCCCGCGTCGGCGTGCTATTGAATCCGGACAACGTGTCGCATCCAGCCCAAATGAAGCGGCTGATGTTGGCCGCTCAGAAGGTCGGGATCCAGGTCGTGCTTGCGGAAGCCGGGACGGTTGCGGCCATCGAGCCCGGCTTCGCCTCGCTGGCGCGGGAGCGCGCTGAGGCCGTCGTCCTATTCGGCGACACGTTCTTCGTGCAGCACTTCCAACAGATCGCGCAGGCCGCACTCAAGCACCGGGCGCCGTCGATTTACGTGAGCCACGAGTACGCGAAAGACGGCGGCCTGATGAGCTATGGAGCCGACCTGATCGACAATTTCCGACGCGCCGCGACCCACGTCGACAGGATCCTCAGGGGCGCGAAACCCGCCGAGCTGCCTTTCGAGCAGCCCACACGGTTTTACTTGGTCATCAACCTCAAGACCGCGAAGACCCTCGGCCTGACGATCCCGCCGTCGCTCCTTCAGCGGGCGGATCAGGTGATCGAGTAGGGCCGGTGGTTGGACCAGATGCAGCCGAACTACACGTTCGACCGGACCGCTGGCTCGCATGCGCTTGCCGCGCGGCCGCGCAACAGGGATGCCTTGAGCGTTGGGTTTTCAGGCGGCTTTCAGCTCCAGCCTCCCGGCCAGCGGCAGGCGGACCGGGAATGGGCCGGCGATCGCAGCCCCTTGGGGCCACCACTACTTTTCCCGCTACTTCCCGCACAAGTGAACCACGCGCAAGCCCAGTGGCCACACGAAGGCGAGGAAGCGCGCACAGTACGACACGAGCAGCCTAGGGAAGGTGGTCGGGGCGTACCTTCGGCATGGCGCTGCGCTGGATGCTCTCGACGATCATCTCGCCACCCCGGTCACGGCGGTAGGTGATCGTGACGCGAGTCCCAGAGCCGAATTGTTCCAGGACTAGCCCATCTGCGAGCCAGATGCGGGTACTGTCGCTCAGGACGATATGGTCAGCATGCTGTTCCTTGAGGCTGCCGAACATCACCCCCATCACGCTCAGGGCGGAGACTGTGCGCGCGTGGGCCGGGGATTGATAGTACGAAGCGGCGCTACGGACATTTTTACTCGAATCCGCGGTAGGAGCTGCCGTGGGACGGGCCAGCCCCCGACTGAGAAGCGGCTTTATATCTCCTACGCCCTCATTCAGCACAAGTTGACCCGTCGGCTCCCCTCAACGAAGAATACAGCACTGAGTTCAGTTCCTTCCCCGGAGTCCAATCTCTTGGCGAAGAAGGAGTGGCTATGAGAAAAGCTGTTATTACGCTGATTTTAGTACTTGTGGTCATTGCTTTCTTCCTTTTCCGCGATGAAATTCCGTCCTCGGACGATTCGTCCTCTGCCGCCAGGGACCCCGGGGTACGCGGCGGAGCCGCGGGCGCAGGCGCGCCCATCGCGGGGCTGACCAACACCGAGCTCGCGTTTTTCAACGCGGGCAAGGACGATTTCGACGAAGAGGAAACGGTCGCCGACGGCCTTGGACCGACGATGAACCTTGGAAGCTGCGGCGGCTGCCATTTGCAGCCGGCAGTCGGTGGAACCAGTCCTGCGGTGAATCCCCAGGTCGCATTCGCCGCCGTGAACGGCGCGACCAACACCGTTCCATCATTTATCACGCCGAAAGGGCCGGTGCGCGAGGCGAGATTCGTGAAGAACGCCGACGGAACGCCGGACGGCGGTGTCCACGATCTCTTCACGATCGCCGGCCGGGCGGACGCACCGGGATGCGTGCTTGCGCAGCCGGACTTCGAGAAGGAGCTCGCGCGCCGCAACGTGATCTTCCGGATTCCTACCCCGGTGTTTGGCGCCGGCTTGATCGAACAGATCCCGGACAAGATGATCCTTGCGAACCAGGTCAATGACGCACCCAAGAAGAAAGCACTCAGGATCCACGGCCGGCCCAATATTGTCCTCGCTGGCCATGCGATCTCCGGCCAGGCGAACAACAACGGCAATGACGGCACGGTCGCGCGGTTTGGATGGAAGGCCCAGAACAAATCCCTCCTGCTGTTCTCCGGCGAGGCGTACAACGTGGAAATGGGTATCAGCAACGAGCTGTTTCAGACCGAGCGCGATGAAACCCCGACTTGCCAGTTTGCGGCGGTTCCCAACGACGTCACCAAGACCGATGGCAAGACGGCTCTCGAGGTGGTCAGCGCGATCGAAAAGTTCGCCTTCTTCGCGCGCTTCCTGGCGGCACCGGCGCCTTCGCCCGATACACCGGGAGGGGCCGATTCGATTGCAAGGGGCCGAAAGCTGTTCACCGATACCGGGTGCGCGCTCTGCCATACGCCAACGCTCAATACAGGCAATGCCGCTGTCGCTGCGTTGCGCAATCAGCCGGTGAATCTCTTCTCCGACCTGTTGGTCCATGACATGGGCTCAGGGCTGGCCGATGGGGTCACTCAGGGACAGGCGGGCCCCAGAGAGTTTCGCACCGCCCCGCTGTGGGGTTTGGGACAGCGGCTGTTCTTCCTGCATGATGGACGAACCTCGGATTTGCGAGAGGCGATCCGGGCGCATCGCAGCGGGAGTTTCTTCACCTTTAACGCATCTGAAGCGAACGCAGTTATCAAGAACTTCAATGATCTCCAGGATAACCAGAAGCAGGACGTTCTCAACTTTCTGCGTTCGTTGTAGCCGAAGGGTGACGCGGAATCCCGCGACGTGGCGATCCCCTTGGTCAATCTTGCGAAAGGCTTCATGGCTTGTACGAGGCCCTTCGCTCCGATGGTGATGCGCGCGGCGGTGAGCGAGCCGTCAGCCTGGCGCTGGGCGACGGAGAGTATCGACGCGCCTGTGGGAAGGGCCGCCCCCTGCCCGAGCAGGGGCTATTCCCCGCGAAGGCGGGGGTCGAGCAGGTCCCGGAGCGCGTCGCCCACGAGGTTGAACGCCAGCACCGCGAGCATGATCGCGAGGCCGGAGAACGTGGTGATCCACGGGCAGCACTTGATGTACTGCCGGCCCTCGCTGAGGATATTGCCCCAGCTCGGGGTGGGCGGCGGGATCCCCAGACCCAGGAAGGACAGGCTGGCCTCGGTGCGGATCGCGGTCGCGATGTAGAGCGTGGCCACCACCACCAGCGCGTAGAGCGCGTTCGGGAACACGTGGCGGGCCATCACGCGGAGCTGCCCGCCGCCCAGGGCCCGCGCGGCCATGATGTAGTCCTGCTCTCGGATGGTCAGGGCCAGGCTACGCGCCAGGCGCACGAAGTTGGGCGTGAGCGCGATCCCGATCGCCATGATCTCGTTCCCCAGCGTGCCGCCCAGCGCGGTGACGATGATGAGCGCCAGCAGCAGGGTGGGAAACGCCATCAGCATGTCGGCGCTGCGCATGATGGCGGTCTCGAGGGCGCCGCCGCGGGTGCCGGCCAGGATGCCGAGCGGCACGCCCACCAGGAAGCCCCAGAACACCGAGGCGAGGCCCACCTGCAGCGAGACCCGCGCCCCCCAGATGATGCGGCTCAGGATGTCGCGCCCGAACTCGTCGGTGCCCAGCAGGTGGCGCTCGACCGCGCCCGGACCCTTGAGGACCGCGTCGGAATACTGCGCCGACGGGCTCAGCGGCGCGATGAGGGGCGCGGCGGCGGCCAGCACGATCATGGCCACCGCCATCAGGATGCCGATCCCGATGGGCAGCCAGCGCCGCAGGTGACCGCCGAGAGACCGATGCGCCCCTTCACGATCCAGGGGGACGCCGAGGTCGAGCGAATCTGCCCGCCGGCTGATGGCCATCGCGGCTCCGATCCGCGCCTACCGGTAGGTGATCCGGGGGTCGACGACCGCGTACAGCATGTCGACGGCCAGGTTGACGACGATGATGATCATGGTGAACACGGTGATGGCGCCCTGGGCGAGCGGGTAGTCCCGGGCCCCGATGGAGTCCACCAGCATCTTGCCGAGCCCGGGGCGCGTGAACACGGTCTCGGTGAGCACGGTGCCGGTCAGCGCGACGGCCACGAAGAGCCCGATGATGGTGAGGAGCGGGACCATCATGTTGCGGAACGCGTGCTTGTAGATCACCGCGCGCTCGACCTGCCCCTTGGCCCGCGCGGTGCGGATGTAGTCCTGGCTGATCACCTCCAGCATGGCCGAGCGCGACAGGCGGCTGACGGTGGCGGCCAGGGTGAAGCCCAGGGCGAGCGCGGGCAGGGCCAGGTGGTGCAGGACGTCGCCCACCGCGGCCAGGAAGTCCCGGGGGCTCGTGAAGGCCTCCCCGTTCTTGAGCATGTGGATGACCCCGTCGAGATCGCCGCCGCCGATGAGGGGGAAGATGTCGAGGTGTAGCGAGAACACGATGAGCAGCAGGATCCCGAGCCAGAAGACCGGCATCGAGAGGCCGAGCAACGCGATGATACGCAGTGGATAATCGATCAGCGGGCTGCGGCGCTTGAGCGCGGAGATGATGCCGATCGGGATGCCGATCAGGGCCGCCACCACCGCGCTGGACAGGACCAGCACCAGCGTGTGCGGGAACATGCGGGCGATGTACTCGCTGACCGGGTAGCCCTGGCGGAGCGAGTTGCCGAAGTCGAACTGCACCGACCGCCAGATGTAGTCCACGTACTGGACCGCCAGCGGCCGGTGCAGCCCGAGATTCTTGGTGCAGTCCGCGAGCGCTTCGGTGGTGGCCTGGTCGCCCATTATGGCCACGCACGGATCGCCGGGCAGGATGCGCATCGTGAAGAAGACGATGCTCATGGCCCCGAGCAGCATCGGGACCGCGACCACGACCCGGCGCAGAATGTACTGGAGCATCAGGGCTCAGCTCAGTTGAGCACCTTCAGCATCTCCGGGTAGTTGTAGCTGTAGTGCAGCGAGAACTCCCCGTAGTCCGGATCGAACGGGGTGCTCACCCGCTTGGGGTTGCGCGCCCACTGCCCGGCCACGTCGGTGAGGGGCAGGCACACCAGGTCGCGCTCCATGCGCTTCTGGGCCTCCGCGTAGATCGC
>Ga0137393_10001942_pt1 | contig 13270 bp, 10 predicted proteins | sample 15con2h34BmetaG_FD_101396 | JGI IMG/M metagenome (GOLD analysis project Ga0137393, IMG submission 101396) | Vadose zone soil microbial communities from Angelo Coast Range Reserve, California, USA - 15con2h3.4B metaG | ecosystem: Environmental > Terrestrial > Soil > Vadose zone > Saprolite...
CCTCTATTTGGAGGTGGGGTTCGTCGCCGGGCTATTTGCGGCTTCGCCCTTTGTGTTCTATCAATTGTGGTTGTTCATCGCTCCCGGACTGTATCGCAACGAAAAACGTTACGTTCTGCCGTTCTTGATCAGTGCCGTCGGACTGTTCTTAGCTGGAGGGTTTTTCGGTTACAGGATGGTCTACCCCGCGTCACTGGATTTCTTAATCGGTTACGGCCAACCCTTTCAACCCATGATTACGATTGGGGGATATACGAAAGTGTTTTTAACCGTCATCGTCGGTCTCGGGGTGATTTTCGAAATGCCGATTCTCGTGTTCTTTCTCGCTTTGATGCGGGTGATTACTGCTCGCTGGATGTGGCGAAATCTGCGTTATTCCATACTCGCCATTTTTGTTGTCGCGGCGATCGTCACACCCACTACCGACATCTTGAACATGTGCCTTTTTGCTGCCCCCATGGTCGCGCTCTATGCCATCAGCATCGGAGTGGCCTGGCTGGTGAATCCAGGGCGTGGGCACAGAGCACACAGTGTCTAAGCGCTGATACAGACTCTGGGTAGTCGTGAAGGACGGAGCTGAAGAGTCTGGCGGAGCGGCTGCGGTCCGGCGTCCGGCGGGAGATGACAAGCGATAACAGGCGGAGGCGATTCGGATACCGCGCTCGTGGCCAGCGAGACATTGTCGCCGGTGAAGTCAATTATTTGACAATCTGATTACAACTAGTCCCCATCCGAACCCTGATCGCTGAATCTAAGCTTCTAGATCTCGAGAATGAGTGGTTTCAACAGGCCGCTAAGGCTGCCCTCGCTGAAATAAGAGCCTCAAGCACACGGTTATCATTACCGAGATTGCTCCGCAATAGACGCAACCACCACTCTTGCTACATGCAAGCGTTTCGGAGACCGCCTGGCAAAGAAATATTTCTGGATTGGGGAATAAAGCTCGCATAACGGAGTTTCACATACTAGCTGGAACAAAATCATCACCCAAAAGGAATTGGAGCATTAGACATGAAAAAAAAGGGTCTTCCATCTGTTGTGGTGTCTGAGACAAACTCATCTGAAACAATGCTTGCTTCGACTGAAGAAGATGTTCAACGTCACTGGCAGGGTGTGGTCAAGCGACGTTCATTTCTGAAGGGCCTCGGAATCGCCGGAGCAGCGCTGTCAGCCGGTACACTGTTGGCGACTGAAGGTACGGCGCAGACCTCGTCCAGCACGGTCAAGCTCTCGAAAGGCGATGTTGCACTCCTGCAGTTCGCGGCGTGGGCCGAAATTGTGGAGAGTGATCTGTGGACCCAGTACGCGGAACTCGGCGGAGTCGGGCCTTCCGGTGGAGGAGCCGCACAATCGAGCGAAGAGTTCCAGAAATTCATAGGCGGAAATCCAGCCTACAACCTGGCGCTTCAAAATCTGGACGGCGACATGCCCCAGTACATCACCGACAATACTGATGATGAGCTGAGCCATGCGGCGTTCCTTAAGGCTTTCTTGAGGTCCAGCGGTGTGGTACCAGTCGACCTTGAACCATTTCGCAAGCTGCCGAGCAGTAAGGCGACTGGGGCAAGGCAAATCAGACGGATTACTAACCTCATGAACCTCAATGTGGACCTCAGTTGGTATACCCGGTATCGCAGTGGAAAGAACCCGGACTTAGGGGAAGCGTTCAAGGGACCCTTCGTTATTGCGAACCAACCGGCCATTCCCTTAAACGATACTGACACTCCTCCGTCAACCAATCCGACAGTTCCCATCACAGGCCGTGATGCCGAGCGCATACAAGCGATCGCCAACACAGCGGGGTTTCACTTTGCGTTTATTGAGCAGGGTGGTGCCAGCCTCTATCCCACGCTGGCCTTCAAGGCAACCGACCCGACAGTCCTGCGGATCCTGGTGAGTATTGGCGGAGTCGAGATTGATCACTTCGGGCTCTGGCATGATAAGGCGGGCAATGCGGTGAACTCGCCCTTGGCGGGCGTGACCGATCCCGTAACCGGGTTGACATTCCCCAATCTCAACAACCCTGCCACAGAGCTCACCCAGACTAACAAGATCCTGCCTGAGCCCTGCGATTTCATCAGCAAGAGCCTGCCTCGGTGTTCGGTGATCCGACCGACCTCGACGCAGAATGGAGGCGCAGTGGCCACTGTGAAGGCTTTCACGGAAGATGGGCTTTTCATCGGCCAATCGGACGAGTTTCTTGAGTTAGCCATGCAGCTGGCCGTCGCGGCGGACTCGGTTCGGCGCGGGTTTTAGCTGTTGCGTGTCCTCTCCCTGCTTGACTGGCGGGCGCTGTAACTAGCAACTGGTCACAGCGCCTGCATTTTTAATAATGGCGGCTTGGAGCTCGCTTGAGCTCTTCACCCAACTTAAGGAGCACCTATGTTTGAAGGACTGTTTCAACCCATGCATCTGCTGGTGATTTTCGGAATTGCTTTGCTCGTATTCGGGCCCAAGAAACTTCCGGAACTGGGCAAAGGAATCGGAGAGGGCATCCGCGGCTTCAAGTCAGCTATGAAAGCTGAGGACGAGAAGCCGGTCAGCACAACAACCATCATCGCCAACGACCAAGGACTAAACAAGGGGTGAAGTGTGGGTTTTGGCACCGAACTACTCTTCCTGGTTACGCTCGGACTCGTGGTGCTGGGCCCAAAACGCCTGCACGCAGTGTTGGGACACGTGGCGCGGGCCAAAGCAGAGTTCGAAGAGGCGAGCCGCGGCTTCAAGTCTCAACTGGGTGCGGAACTTGATGCTGCGCATCGGGACAGCAAAATCGAGAATGAATCGTTTGGGGACCAGTGAATCATCCTCGGATACTCGGTATCGGAACGGCGAACCCGCCGGTTCGGCTCACCCAAGAGCAAAGCTTTCATGCCGCGGGTTACCAGAGCGAGCGCATTCGGAAGATCTTCCTGAATAGCGACATTGACTACCGCCATTTCTATCTGGAAGGCCGGCTGAACCGTAACGAGAGCTCTGATCAACTGAATCAGCGCTATCTGGCTGGGGCCATGAAAACAGGGTGTCGCGCCATTTTGGACTGTGTGAAAGCAGCGGGAACAACTGTGCAGGATGTGGATTTCCTGGCAGTCTGCACCTGCACAGGTTACGTGTGTCCGGATGTGGGCAGTCGTCTCATTGCGCATATGGCCTTCCGCACCAACCTGCAGAGAGCATCGATCATGGGCCTTGGATGTGCGGGTGCCCTGCCTACGTTGCAGCGTGCGGTCGATTTCGTTCGAGCAAATCCGGGCCGCCAAGCATTGATGCTAGCCGTCGAGATCTGCTCAGCTTGCTACTACGTCGATAACACCCTCGAAACAGTTGTCGGTAACGCGATTTGCGCTGATGGCGCCGCAGCCTTCCTGCTTGCGGCCGGGCAGCAAGCCAATCGCAGGTATCCACAAATTATCGACTTCGAGACTTTCATCGATACCGAGCAGATCGAAGAGGTTGGACTCCAACATCGCGATGGGAAGCTGCGAATCGTGCTGGGAGCCTCGATTCAACACCTAGCTGGTCCTATCATCGAAACGGCACTCCAGCGGTTGCTGCAGCGACATGGGCTTTCAAGATCTCGCATTGGCTTCTGGGTTGTTCATCCAGGTGGACGCAAGGTGATCGACAACGTTCAAAAGCATTTCGGCATGACGGATGCCCAGTTGCGTTTCTCCAGAACTGTATTGCGGAATTACGGAAATATGTCCTCCCCCACCGTCATGTTTGTATTGGACGAGGTCGTACGGAACGGTGATCCGCGGCCAGGAGACTGGGGAGTGATGATCGCGTTAGGACCAGGAATGGCTGCGGAGGTTGCACTACTCAGATGGTAGCTCGACGATGGGCGTTGCGGCCTCTCCTGCGGGTTTTACGACGGGCCAGGAGGATGGGCTTGTGGGCGGAGATGAAGCCACTTATGAAAGATCGATTATTCCCCGTGAAAAGTGCGACAACGAACGAACGGAATCCGTCCCCGCCCGATTTGTTCCAGATGACAACCGGTTATTGGGTTTCCCAGGCAATCTACGTGGCGGCCAAGCTCGGTATCGCCGACTTACTGAAAGACGGACCGCAGTCGTGTGTTGCACTAGCCACTGCCACGGGCGCGGACGCCGCTTCGCTTTTCCGCCTAATGCGAGCCTTAGCAAGCGTGGGTGTCTTTTCTTACGTCCGCACAGATTGCTTTGCTCTTTCCCGCCTTGCGGAGAGTCTTCAGACCGAAGTTCGTGGATCTCTCAGGGCAATGGTAATCACGCTCGGTGAAATTCACTACCAGGCATGCGGGCACATGCTCCGTAGCGTTCAAACCGGATCTCCGGCCTTTAACCATGTGTTCGGAGCAAGCCTATTCGACTACCTTCGACAAAACGTCGACGCCGCGGATGCATTTAATCAGGGTATGGCGAACGTGGCATCAATGTTGGCCTACGCAGTTCTGATGGCCTACGACTTTGCGGGAATTTCTTCCATCGTCGACATTGGAGGAGGCCAAGGCGAGTTCCTGGAAACGATTTTGCAGTTCAATCCGGACATTGGAGGTACGGTTTTCGACACGGCTTCGACAATCCAAAGGGCAAAGCGACAACGCAGCAACAACGCATGGGGCAGGCGATGCTCGTACGTTACCGGGGATTTCTTCACCTCGGTTCCACAAGGAGCAGACGCTTACCTTTTGTGTGGGGTGATCCATGATTGGGACGATAGTCGTGCCGTTACGATCCTTAGAAATTGCCGTAAAGCGATGACTAAGAATAGCAGGGTGTTGCTGGTTGACATGATTGTGCCGGACGCCGCTTTTGCGTCCTTCAGCAAGTTTCTAGATTTGAACATGTTGGTGATGAATGGAGGACGCGAACGCACCATAGCTGAGTTCCGTGCTCTGCTCAATGCTGCCGACTACACGCTCACGAGAATTGTTCCAACTATGGCTCCACAGAGCGTGATCGAAGCCATTGCCAACTGATTTCGAGCCAACCGAGGACGCGACCGTGCATACCGCACAGTCTTGCAACGTGCACCGTGATTCGTAGGCAGATAAGCATGACTCGAAGTCCCAATTTAGTTGCGCGACTTGGACTGATAGTACACAGCAAGCGCCGGGCGGGAAGGCCGATTTCCAAAACAGCGGAGCGACAAATACGGGCAGGAGATAATTACATTTCATTACAAAACTTTTCGGACGCCAACCGCTTTTGCCTGCGTCTGTTCGAACAGAAACCGCATCGAATCGAGTAAAGAGGGTGGCATGATCTCATTAAGGTTGGTTCAACTGATTGAAGGTCATTCCGACGAACTCGTGACCGAGTTGGTCGCGAAACTCGAAAGTTCCTCGCCCACCTCCGACCTGCACAAAGTCCCGGCCGAGGAATTGCGGCGACGACTTCACGAAATCCTGAGGCACTTGAGCGAGTGGCTGCTCATCAAGACGGGCCGCGACATCGAGCAGCGTTATTTTGAGATCGGTGAGCGCCGTGCCTCCCAGGGGGTCGCGCTGTCCGACTTCTGCTGGGCAATTGTCATGACCAAGGAACATCTCTGGGAATTCCTGCAGCGCGAGGGCCTCATCCGCGGCCCGGTCGAAATCTACGGCGAGATGGAATTGTTGCGCCTGCTGGACCAGTTTTTCGATCGCGCTTTGTGTTTTGCGACCGAAGGCTATGAGCAGTACATCCAGCAGCAGGTAACCAGTAGTGCGGGTTCATCGCCAACGGAAAGACGAGCATGGCCCTGACGGCACTCAACCCGCCCCTGATCGCGCCGGTTTCAGTACGAATGATTTCACTTTACTCTTAAGCATGGTTTGAAAAGCGTCCATTGAGCTCTTTTCTCGAAATACGTGAAAGTGAAGCGAGAGCATCGACTCACGCGCTGCCGATCCGAGTTTTGGTATCAGAACCCGACGCAGTGAGTCGCAGGCTCATTTGCTTACTGCTCGAGTGTGAAGCAGGGATGACGGTGACTTGCGTGGACGACTCCAGGTTGGTGTCCTCAATTCAGGAGAGCGTCCCGGACCTCGTAATCTTGGACGTACATACACCAGCGATTGGACGAGCCCCGAGCTGGGAGGCTGTAGGAATCAAGCGTGCGCCAGCAACCATCGTCACCGCCTACGATCCGTCGGCAGTGTCTGCATTTGCTTCTTCCGCTATCGACTTTCTTGTAAAACCATTTGATGCCGAGCGCTTCGAAGCCGCTCTGGATCTGGCAAGATCGCGAATTGCTGGTGCTCGGATGGAGCTCGACGTTGGCGAGAGGTCGAGTGACCAGGAGCAACAACGACCGGCGCGGCGCTTTCTGCAGAGACTGGCAGTTGAGGCGAATGAAAAGATTGTGCTTGTAAGGGTCGAAGATATCCGATGGATGCAGTCGTCAGCGAATCACATTCGACTGCACGTGGGGAAGACGTCCCATCTGGTTCGGCGAAGCATGAAGAACCTCCAGGCGCTCCTCGACCCGAATCGTTTTCTCCGCGTGCATCGCAATGCGATCGTGAATCTCGACCATGTCGAGGAGTTCCATTTGCCGCCGAATGGTAATATGTTCGTGAAGCTGAACGATGGACTGTGCCTACCGCTTCGAAAAGCCAATCGAGCGCTACTGCGAAAACTGCTGAAAGACATCTCGTAGTTTAAGTTCCCCTCACAATACATCTTCGTTCGAGCGGCTCATTCTGGCTCAAGGTAGTGCTCGCCTTTCCCATTCAACGATTTCACATTTCATAGTTTCAAATGTGAGCTGCTTCCAAAGTTGGTATCGCTCACCGCCGCCCTCGCTCAGGCCGAGTTCATATCTTTGCTAGCCAGGTTCATCACAAGTATCCATGGCAGTCCCCGTGCTCCTAGTAGGGAAGCTTTTTCATCAGCTAGATCTCGACGAGGAGAATCACTGTGAAATTCAGTCGTGTATCGGCCTGTCTGACAAAAAGCGGCAATCTGCAAAGATGGCCAGCTTTTTGGTCGTTCTCATTATGCTCGGTCACCATGTTGTCCCTGATACTTCTTGTAGGGGCCACATCGCAACTGGTGGCTCAATCTGTCACCTCCGGTGATATTGTGGGTCTCGTTACTGATCCTTCGGGAGCCGTTCTGGCTAATGCCAGCGTGACCCTGAAAAGCCAGGAAAATGGGAGCATGCAGGCGCAATCTACGAACTCTCGCGGTGCGTATCGGTTCTCGCTGTTGCCGCCAGGACGTTACACGGTTTCCGTCACTGTCGCCGGCTTTCATAAAGCCGATGCAACGGCTGTGGTGACTATCGGTCAAGCTGCAACAGTCAACATAGCTTTGGCTCTTGGCGAGGCCACATCTACGGTAGAAGTGACCTCAGACGCCCCGTTGCTGCAGACTGACAACGCCGACATTTCGACCAGTTTTAGCGAAATACAGATCTCCCAGACACCCAACCCCGGCAATGACCTGAGCTACATCGCGCAGACGGCCCCAGGTGTAGTTCAGAACACGCAAGGCGGCAACGGTAATTTCTCCGCTTACGGACTTCCGGCCACTTCGAACCTATTTACTCTAAACGGACAAAATGAAAATGATCCGTTCCTCAATTTGAACAATTCTGGTGCGACGAATCTGTTGCTGGGCAACAACGATGTCCGCGAGGCGACGGTCGTGACCAACGGCTATTCGGGGCAGTACGGGACATTGGCGGGAGCCAACGTCAACTATGTGACCAAGTCAGGTTCTAATAACTTCCACGGGAATGCCCTTTATTGGTGGAATGGACGGGCCCTCAACGCAAACAGCTTCTTCAACAACCAGAATGGCGCGCCCCGGCCATTCGACAATGCCAACCAGTGGGCAGCTTCGTTCGGTGGACCGATCAAGAAGGACAAGACGTTCTTCTTCGTAGATACCGAGGGGCTGCGCTTCGTGTTGCCGACCAGCACCAATGTGCGAATCCCGAGCCCGCAATTCCAGGCCGCCACAGTCGCTAACTTGGCGAACGCCAGCCCGGGATCGGTACCGTTCTACAACTCACTCTTTAGTCTTTACAACAATGCGCCCGGCGGTGGCCGAGCGACTCCGCTGGCGAACAACCTAGGGTGTAACGGGTTTACCGATGCCAATAGCGGACTCGGCATTACCCAGCCCTGCGCGCTAGCGTTTACGTCTACCGTAGGCCAGTTGAGCACAGAATACCTAATCACGGCACGCATCGATCAGAATATCGGAAACAACGACCGCATGTTCGGGCACTTTCGCACTGACCACGGCTCCCAGGCTACACTCACCGACGCAATCTCACCGCTCTTCAACCTGGGTAGCACGCAGCCGCAATATGAAGGACAGTTAGAGGAAACCCATACGCTTGGCGCGAATGCCGTGAATCAGTTCATCGCATCTGGCCAGTGGTATTCGGCCACTTTCAATGTGCCCAATCTCCAGGCGGCGTTGCAGGCTGAACCGTTCCGCTTGGCCTTCGCCGGCGGGGCCTTCTCCTCTCTCGGCCGAGAAATTAACATTGTGCCTCAGGGACGAAACGTTACTCAGTACCAATTCGGCGATGATTTCTCGATCACGAAGGGAAATCACTCACTGAAGCTGGGGCTGACTTTCCGGCGCAATGACATTACCGATTTCGATCCGGGAATTGGGTCCGTCGGCGCCAGCGAAGGCACAACGCTGGCGAATTTTTTTAATGGGATTGGAGGGACCTATTTCCAGAGTTTCCCTTCGCAGCCCAGTCAGCCAATTGCGCTCTATGCCTTGGGCTTCTACGCGCAAGACGAGTGGAGCGTCAAACCTAACCTAAAGTTGACCTTCTCGCTGCGAGGTGAGCACTTCTCCAATCCGGTGTGCCAGACCAACTGTTTTGCCCGGCTGCGCGGAGACTTCCTCAACGTCTCGCACGACGTGACCCAGCCCTACAACCAGGCGATTGTCTCTAGCCAGAACCAGGTCCTGCCGAACTACACTGCGGTCGAGTGGCTGCCGCGCTTTGGCTTCACCTGGACGCCCTTTGGTCTTAAGAATACGGTCGTTCGGGGCGGCTTTGGGTTGTTCGCGGATTCTTTCCCCGGCACTGTGGCCGACCAGTTGTTGAGTAACCCGCCGCTGCAGGCTGGCTTCAACATTGCCGGTGGTGCTCTTTCTCCTGCAGTTGCCGGAAACCAGGCGCAACTAGCTGCCCAAAGCAACGCCGCCTTCCAGGCTGGGTTCGCGAACGGTGGAACGCTCGCAAGCATTCAAAATGCTGTACCAGGATTTACTCCGCCCACGATTAACACGGTGGCGAACCGGATCCAAAATCCGCGCTACCAGGAGTGGAATCTGGAATTGCAACAGGCGCTGGGTCAGAAGATGTCGCTTTCGCTGAATTACGTGGGAAATCACGGAATTCACGAAGTGGTGCAGAATCCGGGGCTGAACGCGTTTTGCGATAGCAATTGTCAAGGACAGCTAGGTACTACCACAGGGCATTTCGGAGACCTTCCGATGACAGCCACCGATCCGCGGTTTTCGACGGTTACCGAAATCGGCTCCGCAGGAGTATCCAATTACAACGGGCTGACGGCTTCTCTTACTCGCCGAACCACGAGTTTAACTGTGCAGGCAAACTACATCTGGAGCCACGCACTCGATGAGATCTCCAACGGCGGTATCCTGCAATTCGGCCAGAATACAAACTTCAGTCCCATCAATGCATTCGATCCCTTCAACCTGCGGTCAAACTATGGCAACTCCGACTATGATACGCGGCACTACTTCAGCTTGAACTACGTTTATAACGTGCCGCACAAGTTTGGACCGAGCGCGTTACTTGGGGGATGGGTAGTTTCAGGCACGGCCTTCGCGCGCGCTGGATTGCCGTTTACGGTCGTGGATTCTAGCGCGTTCGGCATTTTGCAAGGTTTCAACTACGGCTTCACGAACATTACGTCGGTCTCCGTGCCCGCGAACTTCTCAGGAACGGGAGGCCAAACATGTACTTCGAGCGCGGCCAATCCGGCTACACCTTGCCTGCTCGCCTCCAATTTCAGTCCCGCGGTGAACGGCTTCGGCCAGCAACGCCGCAACCAATTCACCGGGCCGAGCTATTTCAATACTGACCTGGCAGTAACGAAGAACTTTAAGGTCCCGCATTGGGAGGGGGCCTTGCTAGGCGTCGGGGCACAGTTCTTCAACATCCTCAATCACCCGCACTTTGACCAACCGGATGCAGACATCGCATCGCCCACGTTCGGCAGCGTCATCAACCCGGTAAGCTCACCAACCAGCATCTTCGGCTCTTTCTTGGGTGCCGATGCTTCGCCGCGGCTAATCCAGTTACACGCGAGCATCACTTTTTAACCGAACTCCAAGTTGAAACTGAGGCGCCTCTCAAGCGCCTCAGTTTTGTCAACCTCGATAACGTTGCCGCACAAACTTGGAGCATCTGTAACTCTTATCGGACGAATCCGAGCGGGCAGCTAACACTGCGAGGAATCTTTTACAAGCCTGAGGGCAAGGGGACCGACATGAGCGTCGAGCGGAACGGGCTTTTCGCGAGGCTTCTGTTTTGCAGTCTCCGCTAATGCGGAGATAGATCGACCGCACCACATTCAACTCTAGTTTCGAGAATCCACATCGCTCCACTTCAGCGCGAGCAATTCGCTGCGACGCAGTCCCGTAGTCACGCCAGTGAGCATCCTCGCTCAGTTCTACGGCAACGCTGTGCATCCCGCGAATGCTCCGTCCTGGACCATGCGGCTACAGATTTCATTCCTGTTTCCCAAGTTGTCGAAGGAGCAGAAAATGATGATGCTGGGGAAAGAGCTGAGGCAATTGGAGCAAGAGCCACAGTAGGCGCGTGGACGGCATCTAAGAGAGCAGACGGACGGAGGCGCACATGAGTCGCAATTCAAGGCCACAGGTCAGAGACTTTCGTGACGACTATGTAACTTGTACTGATTTCTGTGAGGTCTTCCGAAGGAATACGACACAGCTTTTATCTCCTCGCATTTCTCCTGACCGCGAATCATCAAGAAGCACAAGAGTGTTTCGTCGGGGCGATGGACAAAGCTTTCGCAGGAAGGAACGTTTTCAAAGGTTGGGAAGAATCGTGGAGCAAGCGCTGCTTAATCGAGTACGCAATCGGCGCGATTATTTTTCAACCGGGTCGCCGAGAAGCGCAGCGCGTTCTGTGGCTTCACGAGCGGGGTGAAAATAAGCTTCGGACCTTCTTGGACGCAGTCACTCAATTGAAATCGACTGAGCGCCTTCCAAAGCAACGGGTGTGGCGACGATCTGACCCGCTCGAAACTTGGCCCGTGACACCGCTACGTTCCCTCGAGAGACGGCGTCGTGGTTTGCGTGGTGGTACGGGCTGGGTTTGCTGTTGAAGGCGAGAGGCGGCTTTCTCGGGCAATTCTGCTCCAGCACGGCTGAGGGTTCTTGTTCTTACTTCAGCCCTTCGACAACGTAGAGGTAAGAGAGGGTGCGTCCGACGTTATAGGTGTAGAAGTTTCCATCCGGCGTAATGCGCCCGGCACCGATGCTAGAAACGCCCGAAAGATCTGCAGGCGCGTGCTCATGGTGCAGTCGGCGTTGTCCCGTCTTAATATCCACGACGTACACCTTGACCGGAGTCGAAGAAGTATCACTGACATAGATCGATGCGTTGTCGCTGGTCCATCCGAGTACAACCTCGTCGGCGTGAACAAAAGGCAAAGCTTGAGGAGTTTGATCCCCCGCGAATGGAACCATCCAGAATGCGTTATCCTTGCGCCCTACCACAGACTTGCCATCAGGAGAGACCGCCGTACCTCGAAAGCCCTCCGGCCCGAAGCTCCGTGGCGCCGAGCCATCCAGCATCTGGATGTAAGTACGCGGGGCCTTTCCAGCTGCGGTGGCAATTATGATCACACCCTTCCCGTCAGGCAGGAAGCGAACGCCGTCGCCCGTGTGGAACAGTTGGCCGTCGGCGAGGCTCATGGGCTGCCCGGCGCCGGTAGGCAACAGTACCGTGGGCGAAGGCTGTTTCACGCCGCTGGATGCCACCCACTTTCCATCCGGCGATATGTCCAGGGCCATACCGGAACCCAACCGGATAGCGGGCGAGCCATCCGTTTTACGCAGGAAGACTGTGTACTCTGCTCCCCCACCTTCGCCGTCTTCTTCCAGCACCGCCCGTTGTCCGTCATTGGAAACACTGCGTCCGAGCGTCCAGTCAAACCAAGAAAGGTCTAAGTCCCTGTCCTGGCCCATGCGGCGGCCGTAAAGTTCTTGTCGGGTGGCCTCGTTGGTAATCAGGACCTGCCCTTCCTTGCTGATATCGAAGAGATGCAAGCGGCCTGGGATGTGCAAGAGATCTCGTAACCGGCCGCTCAGATTGACGGCATACAGCGCACTATTGATACCCGCATCGCTGCCGGTGAACCAGATCTCATCTCCGGAGCGGGACCACGCCAGACCGGTGAGGTCGCTCCATTCCTTGGTCAACCGTTTTGCATTGCCGGAGAGATCCACCACCGCTGCGTAACCGCGCGTATCCCCAAAATTGGGATGATCGAAGAAAGCGACCAATTTGCCATCTGGCGAGACCGCGGCATCTGTGATGTCGCCCGTGTTTGTGGAAAGGATGGTTTTCCCGATCGGATATTCCAGACGGCATTCTGCACCTACCATGTGAACCGCAGCCAGAGATCCTCCGTCCTGGCTCCAGGAAGCCTGCAGCACATCGCCCAGCAGTTCGCGCGGCGCTCCTCCGGTCAATGGCACGACTGAGAGCATGCCCCGCGGAATAATGTTGTTGTCCGTTTTCTGGCGGATCGCCATCTCTCCCTTAGAGGAGATGCTCAAAACCTCGCTGTCCATGAGGTCAATCGGCCGTGACATCAGCGCGTCCGTTCGCGTCGTGTAGACCTGTTGTTTTGGGGCGCCATTCCACGCTGCGCTGTACAGGATGCTCTGCCCGTCCGGAGCGAACTTTGCCCCGTAAATCGAGCCGCGCTGGAACGTGAGCTGGTGAAAATGGGGTGAGAGCCGTGGCGAGTTATCCCTTGCCGCGTAATAAGTGCCCGCTAACGCCAACACCGGAACCAGCACTGCACCGGCTTGCTTCCAATGAGAGCGCCGTTGGTCGGTGACCGCGGTCAAGCGGGAACCCGTGCCCGACTGGCTGGAAATCGTGTCCAAGTCGAAGGCGATGTCGCTCGCCGACTGGAAGCGCTGCGTTGGATTCTTTTCCAGACAGTGCCGCACGACGCGGTCCAACCCGGGCGTGAGGTTCGGAATGACTTCCTGCAATTCCGCGGGCTCTTCCTTGAGGATGGCGTTCA
>Ga0137393_10001945_pt1 | contig 13260 bp, 10 predicted proteins | sample 15con2h34BmetaG_FD_101396 | JGI IMG/M metagenome (GOLD analysis project Ga0137393, IMG submission 101396) | Vadose zone soil microbial communities from Angelo Coast Range Reserve, California, USA - 15con2h3.4B metaG | ecosystem: Environmental > Terrestrial > Soil > Vadose zone > Saprolite...
AGCGCTGGCCAAGTCTTCCACCGAATCGGGGAGTTCAAGAAGTTCGTCCGTTGAAAGCACCTTTTCGGTGTCGAGAATCAGGCAGAACTTCTTGCCCGAGCGCGCCATTCCCAACAGATAATCCACTTTGACGCGGGTGCCGAAGGTTGGCGGTCCTTCGACATCCTGCGGCTTGAGGTCTATGACCTGGCGGACTGCGTCGGCCATGACGCCCATGACTGTGGCCTCGCCTTCGCATTCCACCTCGGTGATCACGATGCAGGTCAGCTTTCCGGCAACACTGGCGGGAAGCCTGAACTTCACGGCCAGATCAATTACCGGAACCACGCTGCCGCGCAGGTTGATAACGCCGCGGACCCACTCGGGCGTTTTGGGAACTTCGGTGACGGTGTCGTACTCAATGATCTCCTTCACCTTGAGCAGGCCGATGGCGTATTCTTCGCCGCCGATCATGAACGTAAGGTATTGCTTTACGTCCTGCTCTTTTTCCCGGTTGTCGACATCTGGTTTGCTTTGCATTTGAGTTCGCCTTTTAGAACCGGTGAAGTTGTGCTCGACCGCCGAGCCGTTGGGTTTGTTCTTCTGTATGACCCCAGCCGAAAGGTGTGGGAGTGGTCTGTGCTCGCCTGCCCTGCGCACGGCGGCCGAAATTCTTTCACCGGCAACCCGGAAGAATCCCATGAGCTGCTGTAAAGCTTCCGATTGAGCGGCCAGTTCCTCAGCGGTACTGGAGAGCTCTTCAGCGGAAGACGCGTTGCGCTGGGTGACTGTGTCGACAGAGGTCATGGCTTTGTTGATCTGGCCAACGCCGCTGGATTGCTCCCTGGAAGACGAAGTGACTTCCTGGACCAGTTCCGCGGTTTTCTTGATTGCGGGGACGAGTTCTTGCAGCAGCGCACCGCTGCGCTCCGCGACCCCGACGCTTTTAGTGGCGAGTCCGCCGATTTCCTGGGCAGCGGTCTGGCTGCGCTCGGCAAGCTTGCGGACTTCCGTCGCGACCACGGCAAATCCGCGGCCATGTTCCCCAGCGCGAGCGGCTTCGATAGCGGCATTGAGCGCCAGAAGGTTGGTTTGGTAGGCGATCTCCTCGATGATGGAGATTTTTTCCGCGATCTGCTTCATAGCGGTCACACTTTCACGGACCGCGCCACCCGACTCCTCACTGTCGCGCGCGCCTTTCACCGCCATCTGCTCCATCTGACGGCTGTTCTCGGCGTTTTGCGCAATGGATGCACTCATCTGCTCCAGGCTCGAGGTAGTTTCCTCGATTGAGGCAGCCTGTTCGCTGGTTCCCTGAGAAAGCGAGGATGCCGACGCCGCCACTTGCGCGGCCGCGCTGGCAATACCATCGCTGCTGGTGCGAACTTCGCTGATGATCTCCTCAAGTCTCTTGACGAACTGGTTGAATGAGTTCGCCATTTCCCCGACTTCATCCCGAGAGATGATCTCGATGCGCTTAGTCAAGTCACCGCCGCCTTGCGCCATTTCGCCCAGGTGGGAGGCCATGGCTTTCACCGGGATGGTGATGCCACGCGAGACCACGAAGGTAACGATGGTTGCCGCCGCAAAAGTGACCAGCACGACGCAGAGCATCACCAGCCCAGTCTGGCGGGCGAAGTTCGTGATTGTAGTGTCTTTTTCGGCCATGATTTTGCGGTGTTTCTCAGAGAGGTCGGTGGCCGCGTTTTCCATGCGATGGATCTCATCCTTGACCTCCGTAACTTTGGCGTTGCCCTGTTGTGGAGTTTTGATCGTTCCGTCGTTAATGCCGGCCACGACTCCGTCAACGCCGCGATCGTAAACCGCTATTTCAGTTTGCATAGCCGCGACCAGTTGCTTGTCCTCGTCAGTAGTAACCAGGGCGCCAAGCTCCGTCACGATGGTCTGAAGCTGGGACAATTCGGCCTTCCACTTGTCCTGGTAGCTCTGCATCACTAGCTTGTTTTCCATGTTCAGCAGAGTGTCTTTTTCGAATCGCCGCAATTCGAGAGTGGCAATTTTGGCTTCGTCAGCAAGTTGCGAGACTTTCGAATCTCCACGCAGCATGGAGACGGTCTCGCGAGTAACCGATTCCATGCCCCAGTAACCGGCAACGGCGACGACGAGCAGGAGCAGCAATACCACACCAAATCCCAGAGCGAGACGTTTGGCAATTGAAGACTTTTTCAACATACGTTTATTCCTTTCACGAACTTTTGTTTGCGCCGAGGCGCTGTGATTCTTATTTCAATTCCTGAATCAGGACTCAATTCATCGCCTGCGTTTGCTCAGCAATTACGTCGCGCAGCAGTGTGGTCACATCCAGAATCAGCGCCACGCGGCCGTCGTCGAGGATGGTGGAACCAGAAACTCCCGGTACGTCACGAAACAGCCGGCTGAGCGGCTTGATGATGGCCTGGCACTCACCCAGAAGTTTGTCCACGGCCAGCCCTGCGGCGCCGCCTTCACGATGCAGGACAACGACGTTTTCCCGCACCGGGAGCTCGCCTCCGGCGCTGAATACTTCGCGCAGCCGAACAAACGGCAGGGGTTCGCCGCGCAGGTTGATGACTCCGACTCTTTCTGTCGAAATCTGGTCGGCAGGCAGCTCCAGGCACTCGGTGATCATTTCGAGGGGAATCACGTAAGTCTCGTTGTTGGCGACAACCGAAAAGCCTTCAATGATCGCGAGGGTCAGGGGCAGACGGATGCGGATGGTGGTGCCCTGGGCTTCCGCGCTGTGAATGTCAATATTTCCCCGCAGCAGGTCTATGTTGCGACGCACCACGTCCATACCCACGCCGCGACCGGAAAGGTCTGTGACCTCATCTGCGGTGGAGAAGCCGGCGGTGAACACCAGATTGAAAAGTTCCTGGTCCGATATTTGTTCACCCTGGGGCAGCAGATTGAGGGCGCGCGCCTTGGCCAGAATCCGATGCCGGTTGAATCCCGCGCCGTCATCGGAAAGCTGAATCAAGATGGTGCCTGCGCTGTGGAAGGCGCTAAGCTTCAGCGTTCCGCACGGATTCTTGCCTTTGGAATGGCGGGCCTCCGGCAATTCGATGCCGTGGTCAATCGCGTTGCGGATCATATGGAGCAACGGATCTTTCAGGTTTTCTAGGACGCGCGTATCCACTTCCACATCAGCGCCGGCGATTTCCAAACGCGCCAATTTGTTGTGGCTTTGCGAGATGTCGCGGACGGAGCGCGCGAACTGCTGAAACAACGGGCCCACAGCAACCAGCCGGACACCCATGACTTGTTCCTGAAGATTCTTTTGCAGGCGCTCGGCTTCACGATGCATTTCCAGAAGGCTGCGTCCTTCCTCACCTTTCACTTCCGCAATCATGCGGCGGAGCCGGCCCTGAGCGATGGCAATTTCTCCCGTCAGGTTCAGCATTTGATCGAGTTTCTCGATATCCACGCGAAGCGTACGGTTCCGGGCGCTCAGTACGGACGCACCCGGAACCGCTGCCGGGGAGGGCACCTCTAAAAACTTGTCGGAAACAGAAACCGTATCTGGCGCACCCACCAGCTTGCCCGAAGCGTGATCTGCCATCAGTTGTTTGAACCCCAGGTGCGAAGGGCTCAGCTTGTCATTTCCGTCGGCGGCCGCGGGCACCAGAGCCCGCAGCGCATCCACGCCGTGCAGAAGCAGCGCGATCAACTCGCGCGAGATTGCAACCTGGCCGCCGCGAACCGCGTCGAGCAGGTCTTCCATGACATGGGCAAACCCGGCCAGCTCTGGGAAGTCCAGCGCGGAAGCATTGCCCTTGATGCTGTGGGTTACGCGAAATATTTCGTCGAGCGGTTCCGCGCCGCCGGGTTCGGTTTCCGCAGCAATCAGATATTGCTCGCTACGCTCGAGCCCCTCTTGGGACTCGGCCAGAAACGAGGCGACGACTTTTTCGCGATCGAAATCCATGTTTTGTCCTAAACTCTCCGCGACCAGGCAACGCCATCATCTGTGTCAAAAACTACTTTTCGCCCGTGATCTCCACCGGTTTCCTGCGCCACGATGGGTATGCTCGCGTTTTCCATCAATTGAATTGCCGCTGCAACGTTCTTTGCGCCCAGGCTTTCCGGATATCGGTCCTGACCGCGAAACAGAGCGGAGCCACCAAAGATCTTGGCTGTGATGTTTTCCAACCGGCAACCGAGAGCCAGCAGCTTTTCCAGCAATGCTACGGTTGCGGTGTCCGCAAACCGCAGGGAGTCAGGTTCGCTCTTTCGCGAACGGGGAAGCAGGAAGTGATTCATGCCACCCGCCAGCCGGCTGGGGTCGAACAGGCAGACCGCCACACACGAACCGAGGATGGTGCTGATCTGGCAAGGTTCGGCGCTGGCATGGAGCTGACCGGGCAGCAGGTACGCCCGTTGGCGCGCTCCGAGCACGGGATCCCCATCACTCATCTCGGACAAGGAAGCGGCCGGGCGCACCAGGTGCGGTTTGCAATTAGCTATTCCCATGTCAGAGTTCTTCCCACCAGGCTTTCCCGTCATCAGTGTGGAAGACCAGCTTGCGGCCGCGGATACCGCCAACTTCACTCTGCACCAGGCGAATCCCATTCAGGCGCAGGAAGTGATTGGCGGCTTGAACGTTGCGTTCGCCGAGGCGTTCGCCTTCTCCTCCAAAGCTGATACCGGGGAGGGAACCGCCGAAAATTCTCGCTTCCAGACTCTTACGGTCCGTGCCAAGATCGAACATTCGTTGCAGCAGGGCGGGATTGGCGACGTTGGCATAGCGGGCAGCGTTCTCGCTGTTTTCCGGGCCTTCCGGCAGCATGAAATGATTGGCTCCCCCGACCTTGTTCACGGAATCCCACAAGCAGAGCGCCACTCCCGATCCCACAATGCTGCTGATCGCGAAAGGCTGGGCGGCGGCAAAAATCTTGCCCGGGATGAGGTAATGCTTGGTGTGCTTGTCGTCGGAGACGTAAGCGATGCGCGGCAAATACTCCATGGGGAGAACTGCCGGATTGAAGTGTGGGGCTTTCGGTCTGAAATTCATTGACGCCTGGTCCTCGTAAATTTATTTCTGGCGGTATGGTTCGATGGCGCGGCCGGCACAATTCGACAGCCCCTCGCAAATCTGCCGGTCAATCAGTTCGATTCCCGGCTTGTGAGGAAACAATCGAAACAGGACAATCACGGCGGACGCCTTCCCGTCCACCAGAATGGGTACAAGAGCGCTGACGGGATCGTCTGTCGAGAGCAACCGGTCGTTTCCGTGCTCGCGAAAGACTGCTTCTCCGGCGAGCACTGGGCGCAAGCGCGGCTCCTGCCGGACGTCGAGAACGGCGTGTTTATTAGGATCGACTCCGAAGGACCAATAGAGCCACAGTTCGGAGCGTCGCCGGTCAACCTTAAAGACCGCAACTTGTTCGGTCCCGATCAAGTTCCCGGCTATCTCGCGAATGGCGTCGAGGGCGTCGGCTTGGTCGAGGGTATTCTGCAACCGCATGCGAGCGGCGTAAACTTTCGCCTGGTCGGTCAATTCCTGGGATGAACCCAGGCCCTTGGTTGCGCGGTTTGGAGTAGAAAGTTTTCCCATATCTTTGATCTTGGTCCGAATTCCTCAGGCAACAATGCCTTTGTGATGAGACCGGCTACTCTCCCAGGTAGCTCTGCAGCAAGGTGACGAGTTCGAAGCCGTTAATCGGCTTGGTGATGTAGTCGTTGCAGCCGCTCTGGAAGCCGGCCTCTACGTACTCTTCTTCGCCGCGGGTGGTAACCAGAATGATGGGCGTTTGGCGCAGAGAACTTTCCAGACGCATGCGCTTGCAGGCTTCAAACCCGTTCATGCGTGGCATGACTACGTCCATCAGGACCAGGTCTGGATTTTCGACGACGGCACGAGAAATCGCGTCGAGGCCGTCCTTCGCCGTCACGCACTGGTAATCCGTGCGCTGCTTCAAAATCATTTCTTCCATCATCAGAGTGGTGGTTGAATCGTCCACCAGCAGGACTTTCTTGGCCATTGCATTCCCTCTATTTGTCAGCTGGAGAAAGAGTGAGGCTCTTCATCCCAGTAGTGGAAAGGCAATCACCGTGCCAAATGCGGAGCTAAACATAATTCACTTGGAAGCGGCTGAAATGCAGTGGTTTCCAGAGGGTTCGTGTGCGGATCATTTTGGGACTGGCTTCGCTGTTTTTGCTTTTCGAACGCCGGAGTATGGAAATCGAACTGAAGGAACGAAGCCTACTAGGTCAGGTTGAACGCCTTCAGCTTCTGGTAGAGAGTGCTCTTGGCGATCCCGAGGCGTTTCGCGGTTTTTTCGACGTTGTGGTCCTCTTCCGAAAAAACTGAGGCAATGTGGTGGCGTTCCATTTCCTCGAGCGTCCACTGAGAGTCGTAGGAGTTGGAATGCGCCTCGAGTGGGGTAGGCGCCTCAAAGCCGAAGTGGGCGGGTTCGAGCACGATTCCTTCATTGAGCAGGAGGGCACGTTCGAGCACATTTCGAAGCTCGCGAATGTTTCCCGGCCAGTAGTATGAGCGCAATCGCTCCAGCGCTTTGGACGAGAGTTCGACGGGAGCGCGGGCCATGTCCGAGCAGATCCGGTGCAGCAGAGTGCGCGCGATGTGAGGAATGTCTTCCTGGCGAGCGCGTAGCGGAGGCAGGGCGAGGGGAACAGTACTGATACGGAAGTAGAGGTCGCTGCGAAAGGTCTTGGTCTCGATCAGAGCCCGCAGGTCCTGATGGGTGGCAGCGATGAGCCGGACATCTACGAAGCGATCGCGGACATCCCCCATGCGGCGAAACTTTTTTTCCTCAACCACTTTCAGCAATTTGGGTTGCACATTGGGATCAATGTCGCCGATTTCGTCGAGGAAGATCGTGCCGCGATGCGCCACTTCGAGCAGCCCAGGTTTGGCGTTGACCGCGCCAGTGAAAGCGCCCTTCTCGTGGCCGAACAACTCGGACTCCAGGAAGTCGCGATTGAGCCCGGCGCAATTGAGGTCCACAAATGATTCTTCAGCGCGGGGACCGTTCTCGTGCAGCCACGTCGCCAGGACGCCCTTGCCGGTCCCGGTCTCGCCTTGCAGCAGCACTGGACTCTGGCCTCGCGCTACTTTGGCCGCGGTTTCGGCCAGACGTTGGATAACCGAACTCTCTCCAAGGAAGGGATCGAGCACGACGCGCCGGCGGCGCGTGTTATTGGCAAGCTGTTTCTGTTGATTGCGCGAATTCTCCAACACCTTGTGGACGATCAGCAAGAGCGCGGATGACTCGATGGGCTTGGCCAGGCAATGCTCGGCGCCCGCTTTGATGAGTGAAACCCCTAACTCCATCGAGCCATAGCCCGTCAAGACAATGATGGGAGTGGTCGGTTCAAGTTCCTTGAACTTGGGCAGCAGGTCCAGGGCGGTACCGTCGGTGAGGCGGAAATCAAGAATGGCGACGTCAGGCCGAAGCGCCTCAAAACTCCTCGCGGCCGCGGAGACAGTTTCTGCCTCCTCGACCAGAAAGCCATTCGCCGTCAGATGAGAAGCGTAAGCATGCCGCAAGTCGAGGTCATCCTCAAGCAGCAGAACCTTGCGCCTCACGAACATGCCAGTCATAGCTTGGTTTTCGGTGTCGCCATTATACGAGGAGGAGGAATGGCTCTGTTAAAGACAGGTCAATTTCCGGTTAATTTCGCCGGCGCAGAGGCGCGCGCAAAGTTGCTGGGTGTCGGTAGTCGCTCTGAACCACTACCTGGTCGTCTAATTGGTGGCGGGAAGGATGGAAAATGGGCTAACATCCACAGCCACTGTCATCAGCGCTGTGCGGGCGTCTCAGATCGCGTTGTTTTGAACTGCCTCGGAACCAGCGCCACGAAGCCAGTCTGCTGTCCCCCACGAAGCACGGGGATCCGTAAGGAGAAGGTGTTTTGATGTCCGGCGCGCGCATTACCCGGCAAAAGAATTCCGCAGCGCGATTCGCGGCCATTTATGTGGTGCTAGTTTATATGGTCTTTTTCGGCCACGCCCTGGCCGAATCCGGCGTCAACCACACACCCAAACGAGTTCTCATCCTTTACTCATTCGACGACGAAGAAGGCATTTATGCCGGCTTTGACCGCGTGTTGCGCTCAGAACTGAGGTCCAGAGTGCCCGACCGGGAGGAACTCTACACCGAATATCTGGATCTGGTGCGGTTTCCGACGCCGGGACACGCAAAAGACTTGGTCAAACTCCTGAAACTGAAGTATTCGGAGCACCAGCCGGACCTGGTGGTGCCAGTGTCCTATGCCGCAGTCAAGTTTCTGCTGGGAGAAGGGAAAGACCTCTTCCCAGGTACTCCGATCGTGGCGCTATTCAACGTGCGGCGACTGGACGACCTGAAACACGCGATGGTGAACGGAAATGTGGGTCGCGGTATCACCGGCGTCGCAAGCACAGATGAACCGGCGCGTACTTTGGAGTTGGCACTCCATCTCCAGCCAGACACCGAGCGAGTATGGGTCGTGGTGGACGCCTCACCAGCTGAACAATACTGGCTGGAAGAGCTAAGACAGGACTTTTCTCCATATCAGCACAGGGTCGCCATTACCTATCTGACTGCTCTGCCCATGGATGACTTGCTCAAGAAGGTCGCGGATTTGCCGCCGCACACGGTTCTGCTAAGCACATTCTTCTTTGAGGATGGCAAGGGCCAGTTCTTTGCTCCGGAAGAAGCACTCGATCTGATCACACATTCGGCGAACGCTCCGCTGTATGGCATTTACTCGACCTACATTGGCCATGGAGTGATGGGTGGCCACATGACGAATCCGGAGAAATTGGGAATGCTGATCGGTGGCCTGGCAGTTCAGGTTTTGCAGGGCGTGAACGCATCCAGTATTCCGTTTGTCGTGGATAACTCGGCGCAGGACACGGTAGACGGTCGCCAGTTGCGGCGCTGGAACATCAGCGAGAAACAATTGCCGGCCGGAACTGCGGAATTGTTCCGCGAGCCCTCCGGCTGGGAGCGCTATCGCCGCTACATTCTTGCGGTTGCAGCGATATGCATCTTTGAATCAATGCTGATTGTGAACCTGATCATCAGCCGGCAAAAACGAAGGCGCGTGGAAAAAACACTGCTGCAGGAAAAGGCCTTTTCCGATGCAGTGATTGGAGCGATACCGGGCCTCTTCTTCCTGCAGGACGAAACCGGCAAAAATATGCGCTGGAACAAAAATGCTGAAATGCTTGTCCGCTACGCACCTTCGGAAGCGACCCCCCTGCGCAATGTCGCCGAGGAGTACCAGCACGTAGCGGCGCAGGCCCAGCAGGAGATATTCACCACCGGTTTTGGTGAGGGCGAGCTGGAAATGCTCGCCAAGAACGGCCAAAGGATTCCGTACTATTATTCGGGAGTGCGGGTGGAACTCAACGGCAAGCCGTACTTGGCGATCGTAGGCGTGGACATGACCCGCCCTAGACTGGCTGAGCAAGCTCTGCGTGTCTCGGAAGTGGAATTGCGATCCCTTGTCGAGCATGCCCCTTACGGAATCGGACGAACCAGTGTGACGGAAGACCGGTTCTTGAGCGCCAATCCGGCGTTGGTGAAGATGCTCGGCTACCGCTCGGAGGCGGAGATGCAGGGGATGAGGGTATCACGCGATCTCTATTCGGAGGCGGACTCGCACGGGTTCCGCGCCCAGCCTTCTCGCGCAGATTTCTTCAGCGGCGTTGAGTTTGTCTGGAAGCGCAAGGATGGAAAGCCTATAACTGTGCGCGCCAGCGGACGGCGACTCTCCGGAAAAGAACAAGGAGACATTATTGAAATCATTGTTGAGGATGTGAGCGCCCGGCGGGTGCTGGAAGAGCAATTGCGCCAGGCACAAAAAATGGAGGCGCTGGGGCAGCTGGCGGGCAGCGTGGCGCATGACTTCAACAATCTGCTGGCGGTAATCATCGGGTACAGCGAGCTTCTCTCTACCGCGGTGAGCGCGGAAGGACCTTCGCGCGCCAGGGTGGAAATCATCAAAAAGGCAGGGGAGCGGGCGGCTTCGCTGACCGCACAACTGCTGGCATTCAGCCGCAGGCAGGTGATGCAACCGAGAGTTGTCAATCTGAATTCGCTGGTGATGGAAACCAACAAAATGCTCCAACGCCTGATGGGCGAAGATGTTGAGCACCGGCTGGCTTTGGATCCAAATCTGGGAAGGACAAGGGCCGACCCCGGCCAGATGGTGCAGGTGATTATGAATCTGGCAGTAAATGCGCGCGACGCCATGCCCCGGGGCGGCCGGCTCACCATTGCGACTGCCTCAGTGGTTTTTGAGGAAGGCGCGGTCGTGCAGGAGATACCGCTTCCGGCAGGGCGCTACGTCATGCTGTCGGTGAGCGACACGGGAACGGGCATGGACTCTGAAACCCAAGCGCAGCTTTTTGAGCCGTTCTTTACCACAAAACCGGTTGGCAAAGGAACGGGCCTGGGCTTGGCCACCGTATTCGGCATTGTGAAGCAGAGTGGCGGTTTTATTTTTGCGGAGAGCGAATTGGAAAAGGGGACCACGTTCACAGTGTACTTACCCCAGGTCGAGCAGGCGGCGGAAGCGGCTCCGGCGCGGACATCTCCGATGGAGGTGGCCCGACAGAGTCTAGAGACAATTCTGTTGGTGGAAGACGAGGCTGCATTCCGCGATCTTCTGCTCGGCGGGTTGCAGTCCAACGGCTACACGGTGCTGGTCGGTAACAACGGCGTCGGTGCGTTGCAAGTTGCGGAGCAACATCCAGGACCAATTTCCTTGCTGGTCACTGATGTGATCATGCCTCAGATGAGCGGCCCCGAACTGGCCAAGCGCTTGAAAGAAATGCGTCCGGAAATCCAAGTGCTCTACATGTCAGGCTACACCGACGATAAGCTGGGAGACATTTCAGAACCCGACAGCGAACTGGCGCTAATGCAGAAGCCGTTCTACACCAGCGAATTGATAACGAAAATTCGGGAACTCCTCTCGCGGAGATCTACCACACCCACCCGAGCCGCGGAGTAAGACTCCCGAGTCGAAGAACCCAGTCGGCGGGCAGACACCTCTCTTGAGGGCCGCTGAAAACATTCATCCGAAATCCAGCCGGACGGCCTGGACGAAGCGTGCCTCGGAGAAGCTGGTCGAATTTGTCGATGGCGGTCGGCTAGCGATTTTCCCCCGCACAAACTCAACCACGGCGCCGGCCTAGTCGAGAATTCCCGTAGACTGGCCTTCGTCTATGGAGACACCCTCCCCCCGATCGCGTATGACTTGGGAGTGGCGAGTACACGCGACTTAAGGTCCCCATCGAGTACCAAATCCGCTGACCAGGACCGGCCCCGGAAAGGGCTCCTGGAAAGGCGTCTTGACACTATTCGTTGTAACAACTATTATGGGTATTAATGAAGAAAACGAGTCTATCGAGGAACACGCGGCGGCGCGGCGGCTGTCCTGAGGAAGCAGCATTTTTAGACCTACTGTGCACCACAGACATGCTGTCCCGCGGCCCGGCCCAGGTGCTCAAGACTGAGGACCTTTCGGCGACTCAGTACAATGTGCTCCGGATCCTGCGCGGCTCACCCGAAGGGCTCGCTTGCGGGGAAATCGCTAGCCGCATGATTACGCGCGACCCGGATGTCACCCGCCTGCTCGATCGTCTTGAGAAGCGTGGCCTGATTTCGCGACGCCGTGAAAGCAAGGACCGGCGGACGGTGATGGCGCGAATCACGGCAGATGGCCTGAAGCTGCTCACCCGGCTCGACGAACCGGTGCAGTCCGCCCATCGCAAACAATTAGGCCACCTGGGGCGGCAGCGCCTGCGGGCACTGACCGAACTGCTGAGCGTGGCCCGTAGCCAAGTGATCTGATTTTTGTGGGCCAAATATTTGTTGCAACGATTATCGTCTGAACACATCTAAAGCAAGCAGAAAGGATGACTCCCATGAGCACACTGGCTACACCGCAAACCGCAACCACAACCTGGAACATTGACCCGGCCCACTCCGTTGCCGAGTTCAAGGTCAAGCACATGATGATCTCGAACGTGAAGGGGCAATTCGCCAAAGTCAGCGGAGTACTGACTCTGCACGAATCCGAGCTGACAAACTCCCATGTCGAAACCGTGATCGAAGCCGCATCTATTGAAACGCGCGACGCCCAGCGCGACACGCACCTGAAGAGTGCCGACTTCTTCCACGTGGAGAAGTTCCCGACGCTGTCGTTCAAGTCCACGCGCACCAGCCTGGTCCGGGACGGAGAGCTGGCCGTCGAGGGCGACTTGACCATTCGGGGCGTCACGCGCAAGGTGATCTTTTCCGTGGAAGGGCCAACCCCGCCAACGAAAGATCCATGGGGCAACACTCGAGTTGCAGTCTCGGCGACAACAAAGATCAACCGCAAAGACTACGGCCTGACCTGGAACGCCGCGCTGGAGACCGGTGGCATTCTCGTCGGCAACGAGGTGATCATCACGCTAGATGCCGAGTTCGTAAAGGCCTGAATCATTCGTCGGCCGGTACACATCGAAACTGCCGAGCGGCACCGAAAGGAGCGAGAGTTATGTCACTCCGCCCAGTTAAACAGATTATTCAAACGACACCCACGATCGAAGGCGCCGGAGTGAAACTTCAACGCGCCTTCGGTTTCGGCAAGACCAAGGAATTCGATCCGTTTTTGCTGCTGGACGATTTCCGCAATGACAACCCGAAAGATTACCGGGCGGGATTTCCATGGCATCCGCACCGCGGGATCGAGACCATCACCTACGTGCTCGCAGGTTCGGTCGAGCACGGCGATAGTCTCGGGAATAAAGGCAAAATGACCGCTGGCGACGTGCAGTGGATGACCGCCGGCAGCGGCATATTGCACCAGGAGATGCCAAAGGGTGACACTCAAGGACGCATGCACGGGTTCCAGCTCTGGGCGAACCTGCCCTCAGCGCTGAAGATGACTGGTCCACGCTACCAGGACATTCCGGCAAGTGCGATTCCCGAGGTCACCGATGACGACGGCACTCGGGCGCGCATCATCTGCGGCGAGTTCTGGGGAAAGAAAGGGCCGGTGGAAGGTGTGGCCGCTGATCCGAATTATCTCGATATCTTGGTTCCACCGGGACAACGGAAGCGGCTCAAGGTCGAGACCACGCGCAACGCGTTTGCTTACGTATTCGCTGGCTCAGGCACGTTCCGCGACTCCTCGGAACCCCGCGCGGTTCTGACCGAGCAAGCCGCAGACCCCAACGCGCCAGCCAAGTACGATGTCGGCAATCACTCGCTGGTGCTTTTTGACCGTGGCGACGAGATCGTAGTGCAAGCGGGCGACGAGGGCATCCGTTTCCTG
>Ga0137393_10001957_pt1 | contig 13219 bp, 10 predicted proteins | sample 15con2h34BmetaG_FD_101396 | JGI IMG/M metagenome (GOLD analysis project Ga0137393, IMG submission 101396) | Vadose zone soil microbial communities from Angelo Coast Range Reserve, California, USA - 15con2h3.4B metaG | ecosystem: Environmental > Terrestrial > Soil > Vadose zone > Saprolite...
TCAGCGAGGGCCTCATCCAGATGCGCGGGACGACGTCGCCGCGGCTGCTGCTGGAACTCGCCTGCGCCCAGGTGCTCCTCCCGGGCGCGAGTACGGGGGAGAAAGCGCTTCTGGCCAGGCTGGAGCGGCTGGAGCGCAGGCTTGAAGCGACTGGGCCAGGATCGGCTGGGCCAGGATCAGCCGGGCCAGGATCGGCCGGGCCAGCATCAGCCGGGCCAGCATCAGCCGGGCCGGGACCGGCCGGGCCAGGGTCGGCCGGGCCAGCATCAGCCGGGCCAGGACCGGCCAGAGCGGATGCCGCAGGGTCGGACGCCGCAGAGCCAGATGAGCGCCGTACAGCCCACGGGTCCGCCAGGTCGGGCGAGTCCCGTCAGCTGGCGGACTCCCGTCAGCCACCTCCGGACGCGGCGGTCGAGCCGCGCACCGCCGGGCGACCGTCGGCCGAGCCAGTGCACGAAGCCGCGGTGCGGGAGGACCCCCGGACTGCCGGAGGGCAGGCCGCCGCTGGCTCCCCGCCGGTCGGCGGACGGGCGGATTACGAGTCGGTCAGCCAGCGCTGGCCGGAGATCCTCGAGGCCGTCAAGCGCGAGCGCCGGGTGGCTTGGATGTTGCTCAGCAACGCCGCCGTGCACACGGTGGAGGACGGCGTCCTCACCATCCGGTTTGCCAGGGAAGGCGACGTCAAGGGTTTTTCCAGCAGCGGCTGCGATCGGGACCTGGGCCGGGTCCTGGCCACCTCGTTCGGTCTCAAACTCCAGGTCAGAGCGCTTTTCGGCACTCAGCTCGGGGGGGTGTCGGCGAGTCCCCTCGCGGCGGACCGGGCGCCGCACCCGCAGGTGTCCTCGGCCCCGGCTGACCCCGCCCCGGCTGACCCCGCCCCGGCTGACCCCGCGCAGGCTGGTCCCGCGCGGTCGGGTCCCGCGCAGCCCGACCCGGCGCAACCTGACCCGGCGCGGTCTGACGCCGGACAGTCCGAGCCGGTAGACCGCGGCAGGATACACGCCGGCCCCGGCCAGCCAGGTCCGGCGCGCCCTGGCCCGGCGGCCGCGGACTTGGCGCCCGCGGACCGAGCGCACGTGGACCAATCGCCCGGTGGCCCGGCGGCCAGCAAAGAGGACCTGACTGGCATGGACCTCATCAAGCGCGAACTCGGCGGCAGGATCATTGCCGAGATCGACGAAGCCTAGCCAATGCCCAGTCACGTCGGTCAGTCGCCAGAGACGGTCAAGTCGTCGGCGGGAGCCCGTCATGGCCAGAACCGGGTCGGCCCACCGGATGGGGCGTGCCACGCCGTGGATACTCGTTATCGGTGAACTTTTTTGCCCCGTGCGTGCGGGGCAAAAAAGTTCACCAATCCCTGTTTTCCACAGTCGGCCGTAGATGAGTCGCGGGTACGCCGCGCCATGGCACCCGATGGCGCCGACAGGCCGTAGGCTCGATGCGACAGAGTGATACGAGCCGATCGTTCCGAGTGGGGGCGCAGTGGACCCTGGCGGCCAGATGGACATGCAACAATTGCTCGCCGCGGCGCAGCAGATGCAGGACCAGCTGATGAGCGCGCAACAAGAGCTGGCCGATGCCGAGGTCGAAGGGACCGCCGGCGGCGGGCTGGTGAAGGCCCGGGTCAACGGGCAGGGCGATCTGGTGGACCTCACGATCAGCCCGGCCGCCATCGATACCGAAGACCCGGCCGAGACCGCGGAGACGATCGCCGACCTGGTGCTCGCGGCTGTCCGAGACGCCTACCACGCCGCGGCGGAGCTGCAGCAGGAGAAGATGGGGCCGCTCGCGGCCGGCCTCGGCAGCCTCGGCGGGTCCGGGCCGTCAGACCTGCCCGGCCTGCCTGGCCTGCCGGGATTCCCGGGGCCGGGAGACAGCCCGGGCCGCGCGCCCGGCGGCGGCTGAGGGTCAGGTCCTGACGTGTACGAAGGGGTTGTCCAGAGCCTCATCGACGAGCTCGGCCGGCTGCCGGGCGTGGGGCCCAAGGGCGCGCAACGGATCGCGTTCTACCTGCTTGCGACCGACGCCACGGACGTGCGCCGCCTCGCGGCCATCCTGGTCGAGGTCACTGAGCGAGTGCGGTTCTGCCGGATCTGCGGCAACGTGGCCGAGGAGGACGAATGCCGCATCTGCCGCGACCCACGCCGCGATCAGTCGGTGATCTGCGTCGTCGAGGAACCCAAGGATGTCGCGGCGATTGAGAAGATCCGTGAATTCCGCGGCCGCTACCATGTTCTGGGCGGGGCGATCAGCCCGATCGACGGGATCGGTCCCGAGGATTTGCGGACTAGAGAGCTTATGGCACGGCTGGCGGATGGCGGCGTCACCGAAGTGATCCTCGCGACCAACCCCAACCTCGAAGGTGAGGCGACTGCGACGTACCTGGCCCGCCTGCTCAAGCCCCTGGGGCTCCGGGTAACCCGCCCGGCCAGCGGGCTCCCCGTGGGCGGCGACCTGGAGTACGCCGACGAAGTCACCCTCGGCCGCGCGTTCGAAGGACGGAGGCTCCTTGATGTCTAGGGCTGGTCCCGCTGACGGATGGAGCCCGCTGGCCGACCGGATCGCCGTCCAGGCGCGGGATTTCCTGGACGGTGTCGCCGCGCTGGCCCGTGGCGAAGGCGGCGAGGAGACCGTCCCGGTGCTCCTGCTCGAGGTATCCCAGATCCTGCTCGCCGGGGCGCAGCTGGGCGCGAGCAAGGACGTGATCCTGCCCGATAACTGGGAGCCGGACGTGGGCGCAGACCCCGACTTGGACCTGCTCCGGTCGGGGCTGGCCCGGCGCCTGGTCGACTGCGACGACTATGCCGAGCTCTTCGACCCCTATGCCGATACCCGGCTCACCTCGTTCCGGCTGTCGGACGACCTCGCGGCGGTCGCGGCGGACCTGATCCACGGGCTCCAGCATTACGAGGCCGGGCGCTCGCTTGAGGCCCTCTGGTGGTGGCAGTACTCCTACGTGAACCACTGGGGAACTCATGGCACGGCGGCGCTCCGGGCACTGCACGCCGTCCTGGCCCATGCCATGCTCGACGTGGCCGAGGAGAGCACCCAGTCGTGACGTGCCCGGCGGACTGCGGACGGCGGCCAGCCGCCAGGTAAGCCCGGGGGAAATCCTGAGGGCGTCCGCTCCCCGGGTAGGTACACTCAACCCGCCAGCAGCCAGACCGGGAGGAGCGGCGCGCCCGTGGCGCTTGTCGTCCAGAAGTACGGTGGATCCTCGGTGGCCGACGCCGACGGCATCAAGCGAGTGGCCCAGCGCATCGTCGCCACCCGCAAGGCCGGCCATTCGGTGGTCGTGGTGGTGTCGGCCATGGGTGACACCACCGACGAGCTGCACGACCTGGCCCGGCAGGTCAGCCCGCTCCCGCCGGGCCGTGAGCTCGACATGCTGCTGACCGCGGGCGAGCGGATCGCCATGGCGCTGCTGGCCATGGCGATCGCCAACCTCGGTCTCAAGGCTCGCTCGTTCACCGGTTCCCAGGCCGGCGTGATCACCGATTCAGCACACGGCCGGGCGCGGATCATCGACGTCACGCCGGGCCGGATCTCCGGTGCGCTCACCGACGGGGCAATCCCGATCGTCGCAGGCTTCCAGGGCGTATCGCAGAGCGGCAAGGACATCACCACCCTGGGCCGGGGCGGCTCCGACACCACGGCCGTCGCACTCGCCGCGGCGCTGAAGGCCGACGTCTGCGAGATCTACACCGACGTGGACGGCGTGTTCACCGCCGATCCGCGGATCGTGCCGACCGCGCGGCGTATCCCCTGGATCAGCTATGAAGAGATGATGGAGATGGCCGCGTGCGGGGCCAAGGTCCTGCAACTGCGCTGCGTGGAGTATGCGCGGCGGTACGGCATGCCGATCCATGTGCGGTCCTCCTTCAGCCAGCGCCAGGGAACCCGGATCACGGACGCGGCGCAACGCGGCGCAGAGGGAGCTGACATGGAACAGGCGATCATTTCCGGAGTGGCGCACGACCGGAGTGAAGCTAAGATCACGGTGGCGGGGGTCCCCGACCGGGTCGGCGAGGCGGCCAGGATCTTCCGGACCATCGCCGATGCCGGGATCAACATCGACATGATCGTGCAGAACATCTCCGCGGCCACCACGGGTCTCACGGACATCTCGTTCACCCTGCCGCGCGCCGACGGCCAGGCCGCCATGGCAGCCCTGGGTGCGATCAAGCCAGTGGTCGGCTTCGAGTCGCTGCTCTACGACGACCGGATCGGGAAGGTCTCGCTGATCGGTGCGGGGATGCGGTCCCATCCGGGCGTGAGCGCCACGTTCTTCGGCGCGCTCGCCGATGCCGGGGTGAACATCGAGATGATCTCCACCTCGGAGATCCGGATCTCCGTGGTGGTGGACGAGAACGAGGTGGACGTGGCGGTTGGCGCGGCGCACCGGGCCTTCAACCTGGAGGCGGACGAGGTCGAGGCCGTCGTGTACGGGGGGACCGGCCGTTGAGCGCGAAGCCGACGCTGGCCGTGGTGGGCGCGACCGGGGCGGTCGGCAGCGTCATGCTCGACCTGCTGTCCACCCGGGATGACGTGTGGGGCGAGATCCGGCTGGTCGCCTCGCCGCGCTCCGCCGGCCGGCGGCTGCGGGTGCGGGGCGTCAGCACTGAGGTCGTCGCCTTGGCCACTGACGTTTTCGATGGTGTCGACGTGGCCATGTTCGACGTCCCTGACGAGGTGTCCGCGGAATGGGCCCCGGTCGCGGCTGGCCGCGGGGCGGTGGTCGTGGACAACTCGGGCGCGTTCCGCATGGACCCGCAGGTCCCGCTGGTGGTGCCCGAGGTCAACCCCGGCGACGTGGCCAGGCGGCCCAGGGGCATCATCGCGAACCCGAACTGCACCACACTCTCGCTCATCGTCGCGGTGGCCGCCCTGCACCGCGTGTTCGGCCTGCGTGAGATGGTCGTCGCCTCCTATCAGGCGGCATCAGGAGTCGGCCAGGCCGGGATCGACGCGCTGTACGCCCAGATGGACAAGACCGCGGGATCCCGTGCGCTCGGCCAGCGGGCCGGCGACCTGCGGGCCGCGATCGGCGACTTCGGGCCGTTCCCCGCCCCGCTCGCGCTCAACGTCGTGCCCTGGGCGGGCTCGGTCAAGGACGACGGCTGGTCGTCTGAGGAGCTCAAGGTCCGCAACGAGTCGAGAAAGATCCTGGGCATGCCAGACCTGAAGGTCTCCGCGACCTGCGTCCGGGTTCCGGTCGTCACCGTGCACTCGGTGGCCGTGCACGCGGTGTTCGCCCGCGAGGTCACCAGGGAAGGCGCACAGCGGGCGCTGAGCGAGGCACCAGGCGTGGTGCTGAACGACGACCCGGAGCACGCGGAGTTCCCGACGCCGGCCGACGTGGTGGGCACCGACCCGACCTGGGTGGGCAGGGTACGCCGGGCGCTCGATGACCCGAACGCCATTGACCTGTTCGTCTGTGGCGATAACCTGCGCAAGGGCGCGGCGCTGAACACGGCGCAGATAGCCGAACTGGTCGCCGTGGAGTTCGCGGCGAGCTGAGCCAGCTGGCCGAGCCGGGAGGCCGCGATGTCGGACGCCACGGGCGTGCCGCGGACCACATCGGATTCCGTGCTCTTCACGACGTACAACGTCCTCGACCTGTTCGCCGACACCTCCGCCCGCGGGCGGGCCCACTATGACGAGATCGTGGAGGCGATCCGCGCCCTGGGCACCGACGTCATCGCCATCCAGGAGATCCGCGCGCCCAACGAGGCCGTGGCCCGGCAGCGGCTCCTGCAGCTTGGCGATGACCTGGAGATGGACTGCCAGGTCCCGGGTCGGGAGTTCGGCTACGCGTCCCCGGCGATAGGAGTGGGGTCGCATGGTTACCACGTCGGCCTGCTGTGGCGTCCGGGCATCGAGCCGGTGCCTGGCTCATTCAACAACCGCAACCATGATTTCTGGCACTCGCTGGCTTCGGTAGCGCTCGACCTCGGAGGCCGCGCGGTGCGTCATGCCGTTTACCACGCACCGCCGTTTGGCCGGAAAATGCGATTTGATCAGAACGAATTGATTGTCGCATTTCTCGCTCGGCCGGCCGGGGGGCCGCCGACGCTGGTCGGGGCGGACTGGAATGGTGAGAGCGCGGACCGGGTGCAGGATGAGAGCACCAGGGAATGGCTGCTGTACGAACCGGGCGACCCTTATGCCGCCGCGGAGTGGTTCGGGGAAATGGTGTACCAGTGTGAGTGGGACTACGACTCCACGGGCCGCCGGCGGCACTGGGTCGACCGGAGCGCGGGAGAGGTCCTGTGGGCTGGGGGCCTGCACGACGCGGCCGCGGTCCTGCGCTCGCCGTGGCAGCCGACCACGGGCCATCATCCAGACGATGAGCATGGCGTACACGGGGTCCGGCGCCGCATCGACGCGATCCGGGTGACCAGCCCGGTGCTGGGTGCGCTGCGCGCACACCATGTCACGGACACGGAGTTGACCAGGCGGGCCTCGGACCACCTCCCCGTGACGGTGGACTACGTCCCGTCGGCCATCACGGTGGCCCAGTCAGTCACCTCGGCCGATCCTAGTCGAAGCGATCATTAGGCCCGGTCCGCTGCCCGCGTCGGGCCGTTACCCCCCGCTGACGTGCGGAGATGGCCGTCAGCACCACTTTCTATATCGTTTCGTTGCGTAACCGGAATCGAGCGCGATAGCATTCGTATCGGCCCGGTGGAGAAGCGGGATCTCCCGGGAGTGGCAATGTTGCCCTCGTGCAGCTATTTCACGGTAATGGTAAGTGAGCGGTGGAATTGCTTCCCCCGGGAGGGAATCGTGTCAGCGAAGGGTGGCCGGTCACCCGGGCCTTCACGTGGTTTTTGGCCGCGTAGGGGTCCCACGTACCAGGACGCGCGGGTCGCGCGATCCAGGTCTTGGATGCCTGTTGCGTTTCTGCTGTTCATGGTGGTGGCTATCGTTGTCGCGGCAGTGGGTTCGACAAGAGTCGGCCGGGTTATCGGCACGGCCGCCGGGCATTTTCTGTTGTACTACGCAGGGGTATTCACGCTCATCTCGCTCACCGCCGCGGTCGGGATCGGCCTGGTCGCAACCGACCGCATCATCATGTCGCCCGACAGCCGGGTCACAGCTCAGGCGGTGCACCGGGCGGTTTCGTTCGGCGCCGTGTCCTTTCTCGCTATTCACATCACCACCGAGATTCTCGCCCGGCGCTCACATGCGGTGGACGCCGTGCTGCCCTTCCTGGATCACAAGCGCACGTTCTACCTCGGCCTGGGCACCCTCGCCTCCGACGTGCTGGTGTTCATCGCGGTGACCGGGATCCTGCGCAGGAGGTTCGCGGAGACGTCCCCGCCGTGGGTATGGCGGCTGATACACGCCATGGCTTATGTGGCCTGGCCGATGGGGATCTGGCACGGCCTGCTCTCCGGCCGTCACAGCAAGCCCTACGTGGACTGGAGCTACGGAGCCCTCGTGGCCGCGGTCGGCGTCGCCCTGCTGGTGAGGTTCGTCGCGAAAGACCGCTCCGGGCAGACAGCCGGCCAGCCGGTCCCGGAGCGCCTGGCCTCGGCGTGGCCGCCAGCCGCCGGGGCAGCTGCCCTGGGTCAGGCCGGCTTCGGGACCGGGCACCTGGCCATCTCGTCCGGCGCAGTCCCGGTCGGCCGGCCGCAGCAGCTAGCGCTGCCTGCCGGCACTGGCACCCAGGTGACGGCCAACCTGCCCGCCGACGGCGGCCAGGTCGTCGATCGTGTGCAGTTCGGCCACGATGAGACAGCTGCAGACTTCGCCTACGACGACTCGCGCGGGCAGTACCGCCAGGATGACCCGAGTGAGTACATCCGCCAGGATGACCCGCGCGGGCACTTCCACCAGGACGACCCGCGTGAGTACTTCCATCAGGATGACCCGCGCGGGCAGTACCGCCAGGACGACCCGCGTGAGCGCTTCCGCCAGGACGAAGCACCGGCATTCGACAACGACTCCGCCGATTATGAAGAGACCGGACCGCTGCCGGCCGTGCCGTACTCCCGCTATGGGACTCGTTCGTGAATGACCTCCCCGTCCCGGAGGCCATGCGGATAGGCCGCGCCCGCCTCACCGCCGGCCTTGACCGGTACGCCAGCATCGATCTGCCCACTCACCAGGAGATCTTCGGCCCAATGCGCCGGATGACCGCCCGGCAATTGGTCGAGATGGCGGAGAGCGTCGATCTGCGCGGCCGCGGAGGTGCGGCGTTCCCGGTCGGCCGCAAGATGCGGGCGGTCATGCAGACGGCCGCCTCGCGCAAGCTCAGGCCGGTGGTCCTGGTCAACGGCACCGAGGGCGAGCCGGGCAGCGCCAAGGACAAGATGCTGCTGCTCAGATCGCCCTACCTGGTCCTGGGGGGTGCCCTGCTCACGGCCCGGGCGCTGAGTGCCAGGGAGATCGTCATCGGGGTGACCGGGGGCGGCCGGGTGGCGAAGTCGATCGTTGCCGCGGCCAAAGCGGAGCCAGACCTAAGGAAGATCCTCCGGATAGTCGAGGTGCCCGACAGGTTTGTATCGGGTGAGGGCGGTGCCCTGGTCAACGCCGTCAATGGCAAGGTCGCGCTGCCGCCGGGCCGTAAGCGGCGGGCCAGCGACATGGGCGTGGACCAGCTACCCACGTACCTGTCGAATGCGGAGACGTTCGCTCAGCTTGCGGTGCTCGCCATGCTCGGCACGGAGGGTTATGCCTCGGATGGAACGGCCGAGGAACCCGGCACTATGTTGCTGACGGTCGGCGGGTCGGCCGGCCGCCCTGCGGTGGTGGAAGTCCCGATCGGCGTGCCGCTCGGCAACGTCCTGGACATCTGCGAGGCCACAGCGCATAAGGGTGTGCTGGTCGGCGGTTACCACGGGATGTGGCTCCCGGCAGAGATCGCTGATGAGGTGCCGGTCTCCCGGGCTGGCCTGGATGCCGCTGGCGGGGCGCTCGGCGCCGGCGTCGTGCTCCCGCTTGGCGCGGGCACCTGCCCCCTGGGTGAAGTGGCCCGGATCGTGCGCTACCTGGCCAAGGAATCGTCCGGCCAATGCGGTCCGTGCAAGCTCGGCCTGCCCGGCATCGCGCGCTCGATGAGCGCGCTCGCGGACGGCTCAGGAGGAATGGACGCGCTGGACGCTGCGCGCCGTGCCGCCTCGGTGGTTCGCGGCCGCGGAGCCTGCGCGCACCCGGACGGCACGTCCAGGTTCGTCCTCTCGGCTCTCGACGTGTTCACCGACGACCTCGCGGCGCACCTGTTCCGCGGCTCATGCGGGCAGCCGGTCCGCGGGATCCTGCCGCTCTCGCCCGAAGATGACGAGGCGCGCCTCCAGGTGGACTGGACACGGTGCCAGGGACACGGGCTCTGCCGGAGTGTGGTGCCGGAACTGGTCCAGCTCGACAACCAGGGCTACCCGGTGTTCCTGGACATGCCGGTGCCATTCTGGCTGGAGAAGGAGGCCCAGCAAGCGGTTGCGATGTGCCCCGCCCTGGCCCTCAGGCTCAGCGCGGTGCCATCGACCGAAGCTCCCAAGAGCCCCCGCACGGCGGTGCCCAGCGCCGGGCCGCGCACCCTCCAGCTCGTCATTCCTCCGCGAGAGCTCCCCCCCCGGTTCCTGACGGCCTCCAGCGGCCTGCGCCCCGGAGAAGGTCCGTAGGCTGGTCACACCGCACATTCGCGGGTGGGCGAGAGGGGCCGTCGTGGATTCCGGGAGTGACACTGAGGCTCCACGCGTGCTGCAGCTACCCATCGGGCTCGACGCCGCCGGCAGCAGGACGGAATCCGATTCGCTTGGCCCGGTCGAGGTTCCCGCGAACCACTACTGGGGTGCGCAGACACAGCGATCGCTTATCCACTTCAGCATCGGCGACGACGTGATGCCGACGGCGGTCTACCGGGCTTACGGGTACCTGAAGAAGGCCTGCGCGATCGTGAACGCCCGAGCGGGCCGGCTGCCGCAATGGAAAGCCGACCTGATCAGCCGGGTCGCCGACGAGGTGATCTCCGGTGCGCTTGACGCTGAGTTCCCCGTGCACGTGTGGCAGACCGGATCGGGCACCCAATCCAACATGAACGTCAATGAGGTGATCGCCAACCGGGCGATCCAGCTGGTCGGCGGCCAGCTGGGGAGCAAGCACCCCGTTCACCCCAACGATGACGTGAACTCCGGGCAATCGTCCAACGACACCTTCCCCACAGCGATGCACATCGCGGCCGTCCAGGCCATTACCGGGCATCTGTTGCCGAGCGTGCGACGGCTCCGGGACGCCGCGGCACGCAAGAGCGAGGACTGGGCACGCGTCGTCAAGATCGGGCGCACCCATCTCCAGGACGCGACGCCGATCACCGTCGGCCAGGAATGGTCGGCCTACGTCAGCCAGCTTGACGACGCAGAAGAGAACATCACGGCGGCCCTGCCCGGGCTGCGGCGGCTGGCCATCGGCGGCACGGCGGTCGGCACCGGCCTGAATGCCCCGTCCGGGTTCGGGGACAGGGTCAGCGCGGAGATCTCCGCGCTCACCGGCCTGGAGTTCGTCAGCGCGCCCAACAAGTTCGCCGCACAGGCCTCGCTCGACGCCATGGTCCGCGCCTCCGGGACACTGCGTAACCTCAGCGTGGCGCTGTTCAAGTTCGCCAACGACATGCGCTGGCTGGGCTCCGGGCCGCAGGCCGGCCTCGGCGAGCTGATCCTGCCCGCCAACGAGCCGGGATCCTCGATCATGCCCGGCAAGGTCAACCCCACCCAAGCCGAGGCGATGCTGATGGTATGCCTCCAGGCGATGGGGAACGACACTGTGGTCGCGATGGCGGGTGCGGAGGGCAATTTCCAGCTCAACGCGTTCCGCCCGGTGGCCATCAGCAACTTCTTGCACTCGGCCAGGATTCTCGCCGACAGCTGTGAGTCCTTCCGCGAGTTCCTCGTCGAGGGGGTGACCCTGAATAGGCCCCGGCTGCAGGAGAACATAGAACGCTCCGTGATGATGGTGACCGCGCTGAGCCCCGTGATCGGCTACGACGAAGCCTCGAAGATCGCGCACCTCGCCGTGGCGGAGAACCTGACGCTCAAGGAGGCCGCCCTGAGGTCGGGCGTTAGCGAGGAACTCTACGATCAGGTGGTGGTACCGGAGCGGCTGACCGAGCCGGGGGCGGCATCAGGGCCGGGTCCGGGGGCGCCAACAGGGCCGGGTCCGGGGGCGCGCTGACCGGCGCGGAATGGCGGCGGCGCAGCCGCCGGTGGTAAGGGGGAACGCATGAGGGTGGCTCGGCTGCACGCCGTGGGTGATATCCGGCTTAGTGAGGTGCCAGTTCCCGCGCCGGAACCTGGCATGAGCCTGGTCCGGGTGACCGCAGTGGGCATCTGCGGCTCGGACCTGCACTGGTGGGGCGAGGCCGGCATCGGGGATGCGACGCTCGTGGCACCCCTGGTCCTCGGGCACGAGGCAGCGGGGGTAATCGTGGAGGGTCCGCGGAACGGTGAGCGTGTGGCGATCGATCCCGCCGTCCCTTGCGGTGCCTGCCGGTCGTGTCGCGACGGCCACCGCAACCTTTGCCGCCGTACCCTATTCGCCGGGCACGGCGGCCAGGACGGGGCCATGCGAGACTTCATGACCTGGCCCTCGGAGTTGCTTCACCCGATGCCGGACGCGCTGACCGATGCTGACGGCTCGTTGCTCGAACCTCTCGGCGTGGCCATCCACGCGCTCGACCTGGGCCACGTACGGCTGGGGGCGTCGGTCGCGGTCGTTGGCTGCGGCCCGATCGGCCTACTGCTCGTGCAGGTGCTGCGGGCGGCAGGAGCCGGATCGGTCGCCGCATTCGACCCGCTGCCGCACCGCCGTGAGGCGGCCGCCCGGCTCGGAGCCGACGTAGTCGCGCATCCCACCCAAGCCAGCCATCTGATCACCCAGCGTGATCTGCTCGACGAGGGAGCAGACGTGGCGTTCGAGATGGCTGGTACTAACGACGCGGTTCAGCTAGCCATGGCTCTGGTCCGCCCCGGAGGCAGGGCGGTGCTGGGCGGTATCCCGGACGACGATCGGACTACGTTCCAGGCGTCCGTGGCCCGGCGCAAGGGCCTGACCATCGCCATGGTCCGCCGGATGAATGAGGTCTACCCGCGCGCGATCAACTTGGCGGCGGAGAAGAAGGTCGATCTCGCCCCACTGGTGACGCACCGTTTCCCGCTGGAAAAGGCGCCGGATGCGTTCGCCGCCGCGACCGAGCGCATCGGCCTCAAGGTCATCATCGAGCCAGGGAACTGATCCGGTGGCCTGGGGCCGGTAGCCGGGACCAGTCGCCTGGGGGCGGTGGCCTGGGGTCTGTCGCCTGATCCGGTGGCCTGGGGCCGGGTACAGGCGGCGTGCCGACCGTCGGTAGCATCCACCGGGTGGCCGCAAGCTTCTATGTCCCGCTTGGTGAGGGCAGGTGGCGTGGCACGGTGCACACGACCGGTCCGTGGGATGCGCGGGCGCAGCATGGCGGCCCGCCGAGCGCGCTGCTAGGGCGGGAGATCCAGCGGTGCGCGCCCCGGGACGACATGATCGTCGCCCGGTTCACCTGTGAGATCCTCGGTGCCATCCCGGTGGGCGAGCTTGAGGTACGGGCGCGGGTCGCCCGGCCTGGCCGCAGCGTCGAACTGCTCGAAGCAGTGGCCACGGCCGGCGCGCGCGACGTGGCCTGCGCCCGGGCATGGCGGGTGCTGCGCACGGACAGTCAGTCGGTTGACTCCCGGTCGGCCGGCCCCCCGGCCCTGCCCCGTGAGGTGGTGACCGAGCCTCTCGGTGGCTGGGTGGACGGGTACCTGTCGGCCGTCGAGTGGCGTCTGGTCCGCGGCGGCTTCGGCATCCCGGGCCCGGCTACCGTGTGGGCCCGGCTGCGCTATCCGCTCGTGCCCGACGAGGAGACCGGCCCGCTGGAGCGGGTGCTGGCCATCGCGGACAGCGGCAGCGGCCTCTCGGGTGAGCTTGACTTCGCCCGCTGGCAATTCATCAATCCTGAGCTCACCGTGCACCTGCACAAGGCGGCCGTGGGCGAATGGATCTGCCTGGACGCCGTGACCACCATCTCCGCCGGCGGTGCCGGGCTGGCCACGTCGGTGCTGTACGACCTCGACGGCCCGGTCGGCCTCGGCGCCCAGTCTCTGCTCGTGACCCCGCGCCGCGGCGGACCCAGCGGTCCGTCACCGGCCAGCTAACCGAGGCCCTCGGCGGCGTCTGTCCGGTATATGACCGTGTGCCGGTATCGGCA
>Ga0137393_10001966_pt1 | contig 13195 bp, 14 predicted proteins | sample 15con2h34BmetaG_FD_101396 | JGI IMG/M metagenome (GOLD analysis project Ga0137393, IMG submission 101396) | Vadose zone soil microbial communities from Angelo Coast Range Reserve, California, USA - 15con2h3.4B metaG | ecosystem: Environmental > Terrestrial > Soil > Vadose zone > Saprolite...
AAAGGGCATCCACTGGACTAGGTTAGTTCAGGAACACGGTGGGAAGGTGAGCACGCGTAAGTTACATTCTCCATGCTCAGTCTCTGGCTGAAACTCCTTCTCCCAGGCACGGTCTTTGGGCGCACCGTAGAGCTCCATAATTTCTGTGAGAGCAATAATAAGCTCGTCCTCTGTCTTGGCTCTCACGCTCCCACTCCCAGGATCGGCGCCCGATTGCTCTTTCAAGTCGTCGAGGCCGAGAAGGATGCCCCCTGCGGAGACGAATCGAATGACGGCTTGACCACCTTTGAAGCCCTTGACCAGGCCACGAATCCATTCGGCCATCCTGAGATGTATGCCTCTGGTGAATAAGGTTGTTTCCTCATCTTCTAGGGCCTTTAGCCTGAGGTGCACGGCATGTCTGAAGGCGGTGACGAGGGTGATAAGCTTGGCATGAGAAAAGGGACGGAAGAGGGGCGAGGAAATGACGGTTGCTGTGAGAGGGGTGGGTGTCGGGGTGTGGGCGAGAAAATGGGAGATGAGTGACTGATGGGTTGAAAGAGGAAGAGAGGAAGATGGCCTGTGAAGGTGACTGAGCAGGATGGTGTACTCCCTCGGTGGGATCGCTGCCATCGTTTGAGCCCAAGAGCCATCGTTCCGGGCCGGACCGGCGCACGGAACTTGTCACCAGCCAGCCATGAGCGCGGCCACCGATCTCCCTTTTCCGCGTTACGTCTACAAAATCCTCAGCGAGGAACCCCCAAACCCGCTGCCACACACCCTCCCGCTCACACCGTTGGACAAACAAGACGGGTTCATCCATCTCTCTGCTGGGTGGCGGGTACCGCAGACAACGGCGCTCTTCTTTGGGACATACACGAGCATCTGGTTGCTTCGTGTGGACACCGAGGTAGCACGTGGAGAGAAGGCACGATTTGAATGGGGAGACCCAGGATGTGTGCACATGTATGCACAAGATGAGACGAGATGGGCGCGAATGGGAGATGGGATCGTAGTAGCAGTTCGGAAATTTGATAAAGAGCCGGGGAACGAGTGGGAGAAGGCGTTGACAGGGGATGAATGGCTTATCTAAGCGGCCCAAATAAGTAGGGGACCCTGAAAAAATAATTATGTTGCTAAGTTGAGTTGGGGACCCTGAAAAAAATAATTATGTTATCTGAGAAACATTAATATTAATTTTCATAGGCGACTCGTGGTTGCTGTTCTCCCGTTGGTTCCTCTAAAAACGCCTCAACTCCGTCACAATCCTCTTTCTCGTGTCGTTCGCTCGGCCTTTTCTTCCTTCTTCTGCCCTCCTCATCGTCCCCTCCCCCCTCTGGCTGCTCTGGTCGGCCCATCGGCTCTCGGATACCCCTCCGGATAATGCCAATTGCTGTCAAGTCCGTGCCTCTCGACCGTTGTGCCTTACTTCACCCCTCCCCTTGCTCACTTCTCTAATATTATCCATCTCACCTTCCCTACCCGCTCCCATTTCGCCTCCGCCCTCGACAGTCTCATAATATCTCCTCCTGCTTTTGTCTGTCCTAATGTCTTTGCCATCTCACGCGGACGACTCCCCATGGCCTACCCAGACACACCCGCCCTCACAACCCCACAATCGCAGGACTTTCTTCTCGCGAGAACGTTCTCTTTCTGCAAGACAGGATGTCTTTAATCAATCTGGCGTTGGTACGTTCTTTTTCCCCTTCGCTGAAATACCTTTTCCTAGTGGCGCCAAGAATATTCTCCCCCGCCTGCTATTCACGTCTTTCATTTCATTCGTTCGACATGAACTGATCAATATCCCGTCGTCCTTTAGCTGAGGCTCTCCAGCAATGCCAGTTTAACTCCTCAAACTCGGTAATATCTTGTTTTCCCACCTCTAACACAGTCGTCCCTCAGCACGAGTGGGCAACCTTCGTATGTGCGTACCATCCCCGCCCCCTCTCTTCTTGCCATTCGTTTACCGTTATCGTCTCCAGGGAACAGCCGCCTTCCTGAATTGACCCAGACCAACCTAGTCAACATATACCTTTTCCACGCAGATTCCGGCACTCAAGTTCTCAGCGTCACGAATGCGACCAACCCTTTCGGTCGTGCTGGTTCAATAGCAAAGCAGGTCAATGACTCGTGGTTTCCAAACGGAGGGGTCAACTACAATGGATCCTCGGTCTCATATCCTTTCTATTGGGTAATAACTCGTGCGGACAAGACGTTGGATGGCACCGACATCCCCCAAGCAACGTTCACTGCAATTCGTAAGTGTTCCCTTTGTCTGTGCGTCCCGCCCGTGAATAGACCAATGCGCCGCAGAGACAACATTCGCCGACTCGGTGACATCGTCCATAGCATCTTCGTCATCTGCGGCTGCTGCTTCAGCATCTTCAGCATCGGCTGCTTCCGCCTCTAGCTCAAGATATTTTGCCACTGCAACCCCAGGGAGCTTACAGTCCAGCTCACACTCCAACTTTCCCCACTGGGGGATAGCCGTCATAGTTGTCCTTGGCTTCTTTGCTATTCTCGCTCTAGGTGTTCTTGGCTTCCTCCTCGTGCGTCGAGCAAGGCGCAACGAAAGTGTCCGCACTTCACGGCGTGGTTCGATCGGTTCTGCGTCACCCATGATCACGGGCCCAGGTGCTGCAACACAATCGCCTACGATGGAGCAAGCACACGCACCACGTCCATCATCACTGTACTCACCGAATGATGGCTCTTCAAATGCCTCCCATTCCCACTCAACTGAGACACCATTCTCAGGTGCTGACGCAGCGATCATGGCAGATGCATTTCGCAAGGCGCTACGAAAACCTGACTTTGTTGGCCGTACGATCGAAGAGGGCGATAGCCCAGAAGCTGAAGAACAGAAAGAGCACCGGTTACTCAGCCGTGAACTTGCAGAAGAGGGGCGAGATATTCGGAGTGTCGGCTCGTCACGCGACGTACGGGTGGAGACACTTAGTGATGGAGGAGAGAAGGTCAACGATACCCCTCGCTGACCCCCATTCTGTTGGCTGGCTTTCCCGTTTCGCTTCTCTTTCAGGGTCTAAGAGGACGTTGTATGCTCTGTGCAAATATTCTACCCTTCGGCAATCAGTGTTATTTTTTATGCGCACTACCCACCTTTTCACACTCGCTCTGCGGTCCACCTTTATTCGGCAATCCCGCACTTGCACAGTGGCAGAGCCCTTTATTTTACTTGTTGGACAGCCCTCGGTTTCGAAGAGCTGCTTTCGACTCTATATTTAGTCTCCCCATAGTCTCGATTACTCTAGCTACTTCTGCCCCGTCCCTGCTAGGCGTATACGACGGCTAGTTCCCGTGCACACGAGAGCCCCGTTTCGCCTTCTGCACTAACTCGGGCTTTGTTTCTTCACCTGCGCAGGTGCACTCTGCTTCACGCCCCAATGACATATATACCCCAACTCGCTTGCTACCTCAGTCGTGAGCGCCGCACTTTCGTTAAAATTGTACTGTTTATTACGTGCACACCCTTCCCCCTTTACATCTTACCTCCCCTGTCCCCTCCTCCCTAACACCGCCTGCTCTTCACCTTTTCTGGAGGCCTTGGAAAGCTTTCAAACGTCGTGCACCCTAGCGTGCATATTTCAGCGTCAACGGCGATGTCAGATTGGTGCAACGTCACTGCGTGATATTGGGACTGATTTTGATAACCGCCCACATCGCAGTGATCGTCAGGCTCATGTTGAATTTCCTCCGCGGGCTACGTGTTTGTACCTTTCACCTGGGATCGAATGGACCCATATGGCCATTGAACTTTTTTCGATCATTGCACTTCGAATGCCCAGACCTGCTATTATCCATACTACTCCCATTGCGTCCTCATTTTTGTTCGCACGTTTTTTTTAATACTTTATTCTCCTTCAGCCCTACTTTGCCTCTCTAACCGCCTCTGGTCTTCTTCCACCAATCAACATACTTTATGCATCAGACTCACGTGATGGAATCACCCTTCTTTTTTTTTTTCCTATCCCCTTTCTTCTGCAAAGCTGCGACGGAACAGTGTGTCCAGATCATGTTAGCCTTGTATTATTTTCACAATTATATCCCGCGATGATGAACCTTTACCGATCAGTGTCCGAGGTGATGGTGCACAAGACACGAGGACGGATAATAGTTCGCTTCGCGGCCGCGTCAAAAGAGACAGCCGGTAATCTTTGGCCGATTCTTTGAACAAGACAGGGAAGACAGCGAAGAAGTTCCATCACCTTACAGCATCACACGACACGTAGCGCTCTGAGAGTGAAATTATTTTTTTAACGTCTCGATAATATATATATATTTCATTGGTATGAGAAAACATCGCTGCCTGGCTATGCTTTGTCTAACGTTAGCATGCACGATGACATCAGGAAATGCGCGTAAGAAAGCCGAAGGGAAAAAAAAATAAAGAACGTAAAATAGTACATGCAAGCTACTGCGGATATGTATGGGTCATATTATTGCTTCCAATTTATGGAGTTTGTGGCGTCCGTCAAGATAAACGCCCGCGGGGAAGGGGACGGGCCGAAGTTGGGGGATGTAAAGCTGGAGGGGTGAAGGGATCGCCCACGAATTGATGCTATCTCCTTCGTCGGGTTGCGAGCTGGCGCATCAACAATTCGTACCTGTGTGAGGGAGAGGGGAATAGAAGTGGACAATGATGAAAGATCCATCGTCACTAGGGGTAACTCGGGGGGGCAACCAGGCAACAAATAGACACGCACGTTAACATCGTCACGGCACTGTTAGGTACGGTGCGGATAAGGTTGACAGATAGGCCCTTGTAGAGACCGCGCCATCCCTCAAAGTGTAAGATTTTCCTCGTGGTGTGTATGATGCCTGACCGCTTGCGCGGCACGCCTGAGGGAAGCAGCAAGTGGCGCTGTGTCTGCAGGCGCGTTCGTACTACCTCGTGTGGGTATGTCGCTACCGAGGCCGTCATCTTTGCAACCGCGGAGCAAAAGAGAATCGTATGGGCCGGTATTGGCCGATCGCGGCTATGCCGTTCTGTATAATATCGTCAAGAGGGGTAGTACGTAATTATCTCACGTAGGGTAACTCTTATTTGATTATTAAAGTGTGTAACTTACGCGCGATGATCTTGAGCTGCTCATATAGTGGGAATTGCACTGCGACGTGGGCAATGCCTAGGAGGCTCGGTACAATCCCGCGATAGAACGCGCGGATGCCTTCGCTGCGGTAGATAGTGATGGCGGCATCCAGCGTGTGACGATATCGAATCTCGTCACGTGATTGCGTCTAAAATATCGTGGTTAATCGGAGATGTCAAGGCACGCACGGAGACGGGGAGAGAGGTGGGCTGTGAAAACTCAGGAAACAAACGCACCATAAAGCGCGTTTTAATGACCCAGAACGGATTGGTACAGATAGTGCTGGTCGCGCCGGCGGCCATGGCCGAGAGAATGTGGAGGGACCACGGATGCTCACGTACGATCGGCTGATAACCCTTGGCGGACGGTGCGGGGTAGAGCCGCTCTGACTTTGCAAGCGGCGTATCGATGCCCAGTGGCAATTCGCCGAAGCGGGTTTTGATCCCGTCATACACGGCGAAGTAGATGGCCCACGTTGGAAGATAGCCGAGGATGGTCGGCCCGAGACCGCGGTACAGGCCACGCAAACCATCGTGATGAATGATGTTGCGAATGGTGGCTGTTCATCGTTGGAACGTGCCAGCCACCAACAAAAAAAAGAAATTTTTTTTCGAGTCCACAAGGAATTGGGAAGGGGAGTGCGTCTGAATCAGGACTAGGACGATAACAATGTAATAATGAAAGCGGGTTTTACTGACCGGATATCCCGAGATAGTCCGCTTGGCCGTGTGTCGCTCGCTGTGCTTGGAGCTTTGTCTTGACAACGTCGAGAGGACAGGTCGCGATACTCGCGGCGAGACCACCGCCCGCGCCAGCTGCGAGGAGGGTCTCATCGGTGAGCGACTAGGAGTGCGGGGGAGGGATACGACCGGAGTGAGCGGACCTATCATGCTATTAGCGGTCCATTTCTTTCGCGTTGATTGCATAGCTCTCCCCCGCAGAAGCGGGGACAGGTCGTATGGTCAGATCAATAAGGAAGTTATCTGCGTAGAAGGGCCTGCGAGGCCTGAGGCAGAGGCCACTCTGTGGTGTACGGACTGGCGGGTAGATTCGATCGCACTAGCCAGTTCCCACCCTTGCCTGGTCGTCACGTGTACACCCCGCTTTTGTCCGTTCACATATTCTCGGTAGTAATCTGAATACTATTACCCTCGTGCTAGACATCAAAACGAGGCTCGATTCTCGATTTCCCAGATTGCACTTGACATGTTGTCCAACAAAATCGTCACTGTATGGCATGGCAGCTGCCTCAATTCCCACAGAACCCACGTCAACGTTTCATCACGTGTAATCGTGGCATATCCATTTGATTTGGAATCTTTGCGCCCCCTTACCCTACTCTGACACACCCACTACATCTTCAAACATTGCTTTATTATGGTGAAGGCAATCATCAACGACACCGTTGTAGCCGAGTCTTCTGAGACGGTATACATCGAGGGTAACCACTACTTCCCTCCTGATGCCATCAAGGCCGATCTGTCCATCTCCGATACCACGTAAGATAGCTAGCCCATGGCGGCGTGTCAGTGTGCTATACTATATTCTCCATACTGATTTCCATTCATCAGCTACACTTGTGCCTATAAAGGGTATTCAATTTCTTTTTTTCTATGGCACTGTTGCCCATGACCCTTGTAGGCATGCATCATATTACAGTGCAAAGGTCAATGGAACGCTCGTGAAGGACGTTGCTTGGTTAGTCCTTTTTCCCGTTTGCGTGATCCCAGTTTCAGTGATCTCTTGCCGTTCGGCCTCAGGGTTTATCCCGAGCCCACCTCCAAATTCGAAATTAAAGGCAGATATGCATTTGATAAAGTACGGTAATCCCAATTCCACATAGTGGATCTCACTTAACTTATAACCATCCAAATTCATTTATCGCGCCTTAGGCTCAAGTCCAGGTTATCTCAGACCCCGGAACGGAACAAGGAAATAAGTTGTAAATATAGTATGGATGTAGTAGTAGGCGTGCTAAGTGTATAATTTCAGTTTCCCCTTTGGACTTGCACTGGTTAATGCATCTCCCACTCACATAAGCACCTCAACACTGCTGTTCGTAACATCTGATCTGACCGCTCTCACATTAAAGCCTATCCTGTCCACACTAATTGAAGGCCTATCCTCGATGTTGTCGCCCCAACATCAAACATAGTATCCAGGATATTGCCCACTCAACCAAGACATGATAGCATCAGGGTCGCTGGTAACCATCATCGTCCATTGACATATGATATACCATCAAAAGTCAAAAAGGTGGTCCTTAGCCATCTCCTATTCGCAGTCGCTGCAAGAGTGGGCGTACTAAGTCGTCGGGTATCTCGCTAACAAGGGCTATGGCCGTCACACCCTAATAAAGCAGGCATCGCCTCCCGCAGCCTTATCTACGACGATTACCGCTTTGAGTTGACACTCACACTACTTGCATGCACTGCGGATATTTTTACAATGTAATTCAATTCAGCTGCTCTCGGTCAATCAATCAGATTGCAGTACTTAGCCGACTGAATTGGTTTACATTGTAAAATCCCCGGTGTCGGATTCTCTATCATTCAATTCTATTGAGCATCATGCTGATTCATGCATGCATGACTGATGAGCCTGGATGTGCGGCATCTACCGTACACAGGGTGGTCTTTTCCTTGGCATATCATGTGCTCGACCGTGGAACCCCTTGATACTGTATCTGACACAATTACAACATTACATTCTACAGTATACGGGGCGGTGAATTTGGCTTCCGCAGTGTAGAGATCACCGCCGATGTCCAAGCGAGGACACCTACCTATCTTGACTTTTCTGGTAGGAATTGACTTACACCTGGTTTCCAAGTCAGGCCGCCGATGATATGACTTAAGCTTATATATAATTAATCAAGACGCAACACCATGATGGCCGCTAGGCTATCAAAAGCCATGATAACTTCTCGCAGCAAATCAGACGTGAAACCAAACTTGCCGTCAAAGTTGACAGCTTCTGAGTCTCATATGACAACCGCATCAATTCTCCCGCTCTCGGCAACTTGAAACCCCCACAGTTTCTTGGTTGACCGTGACGCTTCCATGTACGCCGTGGGCACACTGGCACTGCATGCACATCGGAAACCCGGAGATGAACACAGTAAAACATACAGTAGCAGTGAGCAAGATGAGCTCGACTGATGATGAGTTGAGTCACAAGGCGCCAATGGCATGACATGACCACAAAGGGGCATTAGTCCCTCTCCTAACTGACTCGGAGGACCATACTTCGGACCGCTCTCGAGAAAAGTCTAGGCTCGGGAAGATGATTGTCTGCTTGGAAAATTCTCTACGTCCGGGGACAGGCATCATAGAAGGTGTAAGTAGTAAGACGTACTAGAATACAGTCACGGTACTGTAGCGTGCGAAGTGCCAATCGACTCCGATGGGGCGCTCCGCGCTCTGTCTTGTGACCATGTCAGGTCAGACTGACATCGGCTTGGCTTTTGTACGTTCCATCTGGCAATTTGGCCGGCTTGGTTACCATGATTGATACTTCTCCGGAGGGAAAGTGCATGACTTGCCGGGCTCGCTTCATACATACTATATGGGAGATTGACTCAACTTGTGTTCGTGCCTCTAGATTGCGCTCCAAGTCGCAGGCATGGCACCCCAAAATAGAGCACCATTCAACTTTCCTTGCTCGTCGCGAGTTAATAAAACGAAAGTTCCGTGTGTTGAGGTCATTTGAATCACGGTTCAAGGGTGGCCTCGTTATCAACCATCGTTGAGGTTCTTCTGGCGGGTCGCGAATACTTTGGGAATACAAATGCCCATAACAGCCTTGAATTCCCCGAGGTCGCAATACATAGCAAACTTGTCAGAAATGGGAAAAAATACATGGAAAGCCTGAATGGAAGGGTGATAGTGTTATGGAACATTCAAAGGCGCCGCTCCAACTGTCTTTGGCATTTTCTTGTCTCCCTTCGACATCTGTTCCAGGTCTGCTGGCTTGAAGTAATGAGGAGCGACTGGAGGGACGGAAATATCAGCTAGTTAAACAACAAGGTATGTACTAGAGACGGACCTTCAAGTAACCATGCTGGTTTGATTTCCATAGCCTGGCGGACGTACGACTTGGACGTCATGACGAGTTCGTAATACAACAATGATCTTATCGGGGGCTGATGCTGGAATAAACTCGATGACGGGTGTATATATACCGTTTGATTCGTCTTGAGCGTTCGATACGAATCCCCACTCTTCTGTAGCTGCGCTACGTTATAGAAGTAACCAGCAGTGAGGGCTTTTTGAATCGGCGTGATATCGTTCGAGTTTGGGTTGCTCTGGACGACAACTTCAACACGCTCACATAGGCCTGCGAGTTGATCCCGGATGTCGCGCGCACGACATAGGCTCTTGTACTGTAAGAACTGCTCATAGCAGAACTGCTGCGAGTAGTTGGTATCCGCCCACTGTTCCCAGACGTTGAGCAGCGTAAAGTGGTCTCCGCCCGCTCGAACGAAGTTCTGCCGGGCCTGGTCTGCGTGTAGCTTCTTGTCCTTTGGCCGGTAAAATAGGGTGGAAGACTCCGAAAGCATTGAGACGATGGTAAGGATCTCGTCGGTGCACGAGTAATCCTCGCTTGTGATGATTGTTTTGGACAGCATAGGGTCGACTGGGAACTCGGCCATACGTCGTCCTAGTTTTGTGAGCTCGCCGCGATCATTAAGCGCACCGAGGGCGTAGAGTAGCTCCAGCGCACGCATGAGCGTCTCCCCAGGTGGTGGATCCATGAACTCGAATCCGATGAGGTCGTTGATACCGAGCGATTTCAATACCAGCACGACCATGCCAAGGTTCGTCCGTTGGATTTCTGGGACCGTGTTTGCCTCCAACTCGTTATTATATGCCCATTTGGTATATAGACGAAATGATTTTCCGGGCCCTACACGACCAGCTCTACCAGCACGTTGGTTGGCGGAAGCGCGAGAACACTACGAGCGACAAGTTAGCGCTAAAAACGCAACACGGAATAGACAACTTACCGGAACAACGACGAGACTGGACATCCCTGTTCTCGGATTATATGAATTCTGCTTGACGAAACCTGGATCAATGACAAATACAACGCCATCGATTGTAATAGATGTCTCCGCAATATTCGTCGCGAGCACGACCTTTCGTGCGCCTTCGGGGGTCGGTTCGAATATCTTGGCTTGCATGTCACTTGGCAAGTTGGCGTAAATGGGGCAGACTACCAGCTCGGCTACTTTGTTGCCCAAGGCCCGTGCAGTTTCCGTCAGGTTCTCCTGTGCTGCTTCAATCTCATCTTGTCCCTAAAGACAACGTAAGCTACATCAAAACCTACTAGTATAAAGGTAGACGCACGGTTAGGAAGACGAGGATATCACCTTTGGGTTGTGTCGTGTGAATCTGGAAAACGGTGGTGATTGCTGCGTGGAGGTAATTAGCTTCGGGTTGAGGCGTGTAATGAATATCGACAGGATAGCGACGACCGGGAACTGTCAAAGCGATGTTAACTGGTGGGAAGTACTCCAGGCGCAATCATTCGCTCACCGTAGAAGATGGGCGCGTCGTCGAAATATTCGCTGAATTTCTCAGCGTCCATCGTTGCACTAGAGATGAGGAGCTTCAGTTCAGGCCGGAAGCGTGCGATGTCCTTGAATTAAGAGTCAGATGGTATATTATAAAGGGTCAGCAGTACGACACACACCTTGACTAATGCAAAGAGAATATCTGTACTCAGTGTCCGCTCATGCGCCTCGTCAATGATGAGCGCAGAGTAACCAGCTAAGTCAGGTTCCGTTAAGAACTCCCGCAAAAGCATGCCATCAGTCATGTATTTGAGGATGGTTTTGTCACTTGTTGCATCTTCAAATCGGATAGAATAGCCGACTTCGTACCCAACCTTTGTGCCCATCTCTTCTGCGACACGGGCGGCAACAGACATCGCGGCTACACGACGGGGCTGTGTACAGCCTACCTTCATGCCACCAGCTGTGTAACCTGCTTCGTGCAGATATTGGGGAAGTTGGGTCGTTTTGCCAGATCCAGTCTCAGCAACCACGATTAGGACTTGGTGGACCTGAATGGCCTGTAGAATTTCCTCTCGGAATTGGTATATGGGTAAGGACTTGCGGGTGTCTTCGATGGACTTGGCTTTGTGTGGTAATTTGGGAGACAGAATATGAGCAAATTGTTAGATACCTATCGAAGAACGACTCACCGCGGGCCTCCGCTTCCTCAATTTGTTGTTGAAGTAATTTATCCTTCGCACTTAAGCGCCCTTCGCCAGACATAGTACGGTCCATGACGAACTTTATCGTCTGGCTTTCATCGAACACATAATCATAGTCGTCCACGAGTTCAGGCTTGTCCAAAGCGCCAGTTTTGAACGTGCTATGTCTAGTCTGACTTGCCTCCCACTGATCGACGTCAGTGACGAACTGGTCATCCTTGGGCTTTGCTTCCTCATACCGCTGGTATAGCACGTTCTCTTTGCGCTTCTTGTCAATCTTGCCCTGCTCGGTGATGTAGTCCTCAGGAAGCATGTACCCATCCCACTTGTCGTCAATTTTGAGGCGCTCCTCGACGAGCCGAAGGACTTCTTTCTTGTGATCGAGCTCGCGTTGCTCGCGCTTAGAGACGCGCATGCCACGGAAGAGGGCTTCGTCATCCGCGATTTCTTGCCGGAGAAGGTCGACTTGCTGGAGCTCACGCTTTGTGAGATACTCCTGACGGGAGTGCTCGCGCAGGGAAGGCATAGCGAGAGTACGCGCAACCGAGTCATCTGCAAGTTGTCGCCGTAAAGCAGCTTCCGCTGCGGCACCTGAGGTCCTAGACGAATGATCTTCGATAACTTTCTTGGTCTTGTCTTTATCGCGCTGCCTAACGCGTTCGGAAAACTCGTCTCGTTCTCGCAGGTCCTTCTCGCGTTCACGTTCGCGCCGCTCGGGTTCGTCTTCCAGGAACTCCTCTTCAACCTCGTCGGGAGTTGCAGGTCTATCAGCTTCTTCGTCCGCTTTCCAACGTTTCCGTGCCTTTTCCTCTTCATCACTCTCCCATTCCCGCGCGTCTGCTTCTCGTCTCCGGGTATGTCTCTGTCGATCGTGCTTGTCCTTGTCCTTCCCCGAGGCCTTTGATTTGTCCTTCCTTAACTCTGTGACACCACTCGGCCCAGGGTCATCATCCATGACGAAAGAGAACTGTTGGTTACGCAGGACCTTGGCATCCTTTTCTGCCTGCTTGCGAGCAGAGACGTCAGCATGTCCGTGCTTCCGCTTTCGGGGAGCTTGCTGGTAGACTTTGTTTATAAAGGCATGAGCAGCGGGGGTATCTGGAAGTCCAGCACCATGAAGTGATGAGAAGAGAGCATCGGTCGTTTTCGAAGAAGATGCTGGGGGACCATGATGAGTTTGTAATTGTCTTGGAGGCAAGGAATGCACGCACCTGACGCAATCACGAAGTCGATTATGCTTTTGTCAGAGAGGCCAAAGAACTGGGAAAATGGCATGAGACCCAAATAAACACGCAGAAAGCATAAGCACCTACCTGAAGAGCATTGTCTGATACATAGCGTTCGAGTTCTGAAGGCATATCAAGTTGAGAAACGAGTCACACGTGATGCACCTGCCCTGTTTACATTACGCGGCCCGGTAGACCCGGTGAGGTCATAGACGATGGACAGTCACGACTTGAAGGACAAGCACAAGGAACGCAAACATAAATCAAAGAAACGCGAGCATCACGGGGAATCAGATGACAGGCGAAAACACAAGAAACGCAAGGAGAAAGAGGCAATTGTCCGTGTGGTCGATGATGACCTCGACGGGGAAGACATGTGGGTGGAGAAGAACATCGACATGGACGGAGAGAAGGCGAGTAAAGTCCACGCCTTTGCAAAGGCTTTATATGACGGCCATACCGAAGCCAATTGCAGCAGACATACCTACTGCCGAGAGCCTCAAGTTGACCTCGCATTCTCAATCCAAGCCTGGCGATCCGTCGCCTCCGACGGCAATAGTGGCCGAGTCCTCACTAAAGCGAGACGACTGGATGCTTGAAACGTCTACGTCCTCTGCCGTACCTCCGGTGATAACCCACCCTCAACTTGAAGGCGGC
>Ga0137393_10001969_pt1 | contig 13193 bp, 9 predicted proteins | sample 15con2h34BmetaG_FD_101396 | JGI IMG/M metagenome (GOLD analysis project Ga0137393, IMG submission 101396) | Vadose zone soil microbial communities from Angelo Coast Range Reserve, California, USA - 15con2h3.4B metaG | ecosystem: Environmental > Terrestrial > Soil > Vadose zone > Saprolite...
CGCGTCACCTTGGCCTGGCGCTGCGAAATCTCGATCGGTTCACCGAGGTGGAGGACCTTGCCTACCTCGACGACCTCACCCACCTCTTCAACCTCCGATACCTCGATCTGGTGCTCTCCCGGGAGATCAACGACTCCAAGGATGGCAAGGACACCTTCAGCCTTCTGTTCCTGGACCTCGACTACTTCAAGAGCGTGAACGATACCCACGGGCACCTCGTCGGATCCAAGCTGCTCGTCGAGGTGGCGCGGATCATCAAGGGGTGTGTGCGGGACAACGACGTGGTGGTCCGCTTCGGAGGAGACGAGTACGTCATCCTTTTGCACAGCACCGATTCCGGGGGGGCGCTCAAGGTTGCGGAGCGGATTCGCCGCACGATCGAGACCCATCATTTCCTCTCTCGTGAAGGCTACGCGCTTACCGTAACCACCTGCATCGGGGTGGCGAGCTTTCCCGAGCACGCGCAGGACAAGGCAACGCTGCTCGACCTGGCCGATCGCGCGATGTACCGCGGCAAGAAAAGCACTCGAAACGTGATCTACATCGCCGCCCGGGACCTGGAAGCCACCCCACCCGCTCGCCACAGCACCGCTCGCGGCTAGCCAGGGCTGAAAAACTGCTGCGCAGCCCACCGGCTTCGTTGCGGTCCCCCTGGCGTGCTCACGTACTGCCTCGCACGCTCCGCGCGCCAGGCCCCACCGCGCCTCGCATCTGGGCTCAGTAGGCGTTCTTGGAGATGAACCCGCCCAACGCGGTGCGAACGAGAATCTTGAGGTCGAGAACCAGCGACCAGTTCTCGATGTAGTAGAGATCGTACTCGATGCGCTTTTGAATCGAGGTCTGGCCGCGCAGCCCGTTTATCTGCGCCCAGCCGGTCATCCCGGCCTTCACTTTGTGCCGCAAGTGGTACTTGGGAACCTGCCGCTTGAACTCCTCGATGAACACCGGTCGCTCCGGGCGCGGGCCCACCAAGCTCATCTCGCCGCGTAGAACGTTGAAGAATTGGGGCAGCTCATCGAGCGAGGTCCGGCGCAGGAGCATCCCGATGAACGTCCGCCGCGGATCGTCGCGGATCGCCATCTGGACGCCGCTTGCCTCCGCCCCGGTGTACATGGTTCGGAACTTGAGCATCTTGAAAGTCCTGCCGTCCATGCCCATTCGCTCCTGGTGGAAGAGCACCGGCCCCCGGCTGGTGAGTTTGACCAACAGGGCGATGGTGAGGAGCAGCGGCCCGGTGAGGACAAGCGCGCAGAGCGAGACCAGGATGTCGAACAGGCGCTTGGCGACGAGGTTCCAGCCGTGGAGCGGCCCACCCTGGAGACTGATGATCGGCAGACCCCCGAATTCCTCCAGCCCGCCGCAGAGGGTGATGTACTGGTAGAGATCGGGGACGATCTTCACATCCACGGTCCGCTGGGCAAGCTGATCCATCAGGCCCTTGACCAGCGGAGCATCTTCGATCGGCAGCGCAATCAGAACCTGATCCACCCGCTGTCGGTCGAGCACCGCCTCCACGTCGCTGACATGGCCAATCACCGGGATGCCTCGAACGGTGGTGCCGACCTTGTCCGCATGGCGGGTGAGGATTCCGGTGATCCGGAAACCGAGCTCGCGGTGCTTGTCGATAGTATCGATGACGCGCTGGCCGAGATCACCGGCGCCGATGAGAATGATCGACCTGAGGTTGTACCCGCGGCGTCGAAGCTCGTTCAGGGCCTGGCGGAACAGCAGTCGCATTCCGGAAACGAGGACGAATGCGTACATCACGAAGATGGCGAGGGTGAGGCGTGAATAGCGTTCACGCACGAAGTAGGTAAGCGCGACGATGATCAGGGTCCCGGTGATCATCGCCTTGAAGATTTCGAATACCTCCTCGATGTGCGATCGAACGCGATTCGTGGCGTAGAGCCGCGCTTGATTGAACGTCACCGGGAAGATGATGAGCACCAGGACCAGGGATACGAGGGTGTCGCTCCAAGGGGGGATGCTCTTCTCATGCACCAGCGCCTGGAATCGGGTCGCATAGGCGAGCCCGAACGCGATGGCCAGGACCACCACATCCGTGGCGACCTTGATCGAGGTGTAGAAGCGCTGAAATCGATTGAACAAAGCCCACCTGCTCACTGCAAATGTACGCGCACCGGAGGAGACTCGTTTTCTAGCATAAGATCCGCCGCGACATCCTCGTCGCGCGGTTTCGCAATTTCCGTCAGCGGTCGAGAAGCGCGCGGACTTCAGCGGCGAACCTTTTTTGGAAGGCCTCTTTTGAAAAACGCAGGGCATTCGCGCAAGCGTCCGACGGAAGGAAGGCGCGCTCCCAGGCTTCGAATCGCTTCACCGCCGCCGCCAGCGCATCCGGCGTCTGCGGAGAGTAGAAGATGCCGGTCCGGGCATCCACGGTCTCCAGGGCTCCTCCGGCGCCGAAGGCGATCACCGGCCGCCCCATCGATTGGGCTTCCAGGGGGACGATCCCGAAGTCCTCCTCCGCGGTGAAGACGACGGCCCTGGCATCTCGATAGAGCGTCGCCAGATCCCCATCGCTGACCTCGCCGAGGAGGCGAATGTTCGGCGCCAGCGGCTGCGAATCGCCGCCCGAACCGACTTCGAAACCCGCGATCCACAAGGGCAGCTTGAGAGAGGCAAAAGCCTTCATCGCGACATCCAGGCGCTTGTAAGCGGCTGGCGCACCGACCCAGAGGAAGTAGCCTCCCTTTCCCAACCCGTCGAGGGGGAGCGAGGCGAAGGTCGCCAGATCTACCGGCGGGTGAACCACGCTTGCCTGACGGCCATACAGCCGCGCGATCTTTTCGGCGATGTAGTGGCTGTTGGCGACGAATCGGTCAACGCTTCGGGCGCTCTGGCGATCCCACCTTCGCAACCACGGCCGAACGATGCGCGCGGCCATCCGCGTCGGCCACGGCGCTTGGCCGGGCCCGAAGTAGTCGTCGAACCGATCCCACATGTAGCGCATCGGGGCATGCACGTAGCTGAGGTGGCGAGCTCCTTGAGGCTTGCGGACGCCCTTCGCCACGCAATGGCTCGACGAGATGATGAGCTCGTAGCCCCTTAAGTCGAACGATTCGACGGCGCTGGGAAACAGCGGCAGGAGGTGCCGGTACCGGCGATGGACGCCGGGGAAGCGCTGCAGAAAGGTGGTGTGGATCTTGTGCCGCTCCAGCGCCGGCGGAATGCTCACCGGCCGGTGGATGAGCGTGAAGAGGTCTGCGTCCGGGTACAGCTCGCAAATCGCCTCGAGCACCTTTTCCCCGCCCCGGTACCGAACCAACCAATCGTGGACGATCGCGACCTTCAATGACGAGCGTTGTATCACCGCCGCGAATCAAAGGGCGCGGTTGACGCGCCTTGTGGTAACTCCACGAGCCAGTGACCAGGGTGATGATCGACCTGCGGATGGTTCGCGGCAGGCTTCACGGCATCGCGCGCTACGCGCTCGAGCTTGCCCGGAGGTTGCCCGCCCTGCAACCCTCCTGGACGTTCCTCGGATTGGTCGGCCCGGAGGGGATCCCGGCGACCCTCGGCGAGCTTCAGCCGCGGATCCCATTGATCCAATGCGCCGCCGGGTTCCTTTCCCCTCTCGAACAACCGGCGCTGCTGGCTTCGCTGATGCGAACGTCCTGCGACATCTTTCACGCGACCTCCTTCTCGCTTCCGGCCCTCTGGCCCGGGCGATTGGTGGCCACCTTGCACGATGCCAACCACCTCGCTCTGCGCGAAAGCTATCCCTGGAGTCGCCGGGTGTACTACCGGCTCGTCGTCGGCCCCCGAGCCCGGAGCGCGGCCGCGCTGATCGCGCCCTCCGAGTTCTCGCGCGACGAGCTTTCGGCGCATCTGGGGATCGACCCCTTCCGCTTCCAGGTGATCCACCCCGGGGTGGACGGCGCCTACCGGCCTCCCACCGACTCCGAGGCGGCGGCTTTTCGCCGCGCGCGAGGTCTTCCTCAGCGATACCTGGTCGCGGTGGGAAACTCCAAGCCGCACAAAAACCTCTCGCTGCTGGCCCGCCTGGCCTCGGAGCTACCCGTTCGGATTGCCCTCGCCGCGGGATCTGGAAGCAAGGCGCGCCTGGGCTTTCCGGATTCATCGATCGAGCTGCCGCCGCTTTCCGAGGAGGAGATGCCCCTGCTCTACGGGGCGGCCCTGGCATTGCTGTACCCCTCGCGGTACGAGGGCTTCGGTTTGCCAGTGGTCGAAGCGATGGCCGCCGGCTGCCCGGTGATCGCCTCCAATGCCGCTTCGATCCCCGAAGTGGCCGGCGAAGCGGCGCAACTGGTAGGTCCCGACGACCTCGATGGCTGGCGAGAAGCCACGCTGCGCATCGTTCGCGATGATTCGCGGCGCCGGGAGATGTCGAAGCAAGGGATCGCCCGAGCTTCGAGGTTTTCTTGGGAGGAGTGCGCACTGCGGACGCTGGCGGTGTATGCGCGGGTACTGTAAACAAGCTCGCCATGAGCAGGACTGTCTTCGGCTACATCTGCCGAACCTACCTCGCGCTGGTGGGCGGAATTCTCGCCGCGTTGCTGGCCATTTTCCTCGTCGCCGATTTCGTCGACCGCGCCAAGGCCTACTCTGGACCGCACTGGGTTGCGGACGTTGCCGTGCTTTATGGGTACAAGGCGCTGATGACCTTCCACCAACTCGGGCCCGCCGCCCTCCTTCTCGGCGCGGGAACTGCCGTTTCGCTCGTCCGCAAGCGAGGCGAGCTCACCGCGCTGAGCTCGCTTTCTTTTGGCCCGGTGGCGTTCTACGCGCCGATTGCCCTCTGCGCGCTGGTCTGCTCGCTGTTTCTGATCGGCTTCGACGAAGCCCTGGTGGTGAAGGCGAGCTTGAGGATCGACCAGATCTCGACCCAGCGATTCAACCGTTGGGGGGACTGGAGCCTGTACTTCCTTCCCCAGAAGTGGTTCCGGCGCGGAGATCGGATGTTCTACTTGCGCGAGGGCAATGCGGACAAAGGATTCGAAGACGTCACCATCCTCAGGCTGACGCCGGATTTCCGGCTCGCCGAGCGCCTGGATGCGCAGCGGATGGTCTCCGCCGGCGGGACGCGTTGGATCCTCTCCGGGGTTGCCGCTCGAATATTCACCGGGCCGAGGAAGACCGAGCTTCAAGTGGTCGACCGCGGTGAGTATGATTTTGGCGCGACGGCGAAAGATTTCCGGATCGCCCCGGGACGGCCGGAACAGATGAAGCTTCGCGAGCTTCAAGAGCAGGTTCGGGCGCGAAACCTGCTCGGTCTATCGAGCAACCAGTACGCCCTGGCGATGCACAATCGATTCGCCTATCCGCTCGCGGCGCTTCCGGCGACGCTTCTCACCGTCGGATTGGCGCTCCGACGAGGACGAAAAGGCCACGTCACCTCGGCTCTGCTCGAAGGTCTGCTGATCGCGACTTCTCTCTGGGGGATGATGGTCGTCTTCCGAACGCTGGCGTTGGGGGAGCGACTGGCCCCGGCCGCCGCAGCCTGGGCGCCTTTCGTCATCCTCGCCGCCGGAGCGGCGGTGCTGTGGCTTCGACATGAGGGGAAGCTCGTCCTCAAAACGGGCGCGAGAGGGCTGGCAACATGAAAGCGGCCCGGACCGGCCTGCAAACGGTCGCCGCGCTTGCGCTCTTGTGCATTCTTCTCCATGCGCTGGCAGGCTGGGGAATCTTCCCCCAGGGTTCGTTGCTCTCCGGAGCCAGCTACCTGCCCCCATGGTGGCTCGCGGCGCTGGTCCTTCCCGTTGCGCTGGCCTGCTGGATGGTGGGCGCGAAGAAAACGGGCATCGGCCTGATCATCGCCTATGCGGTCGGCGTGGTGCCGCACTCCGACTTCTCCTTAAGTACCCGGGCGCAGCCGGCGACCGTCAACGCGGCCAGACTCTCCGTGGTGGCCTTAAACGTGCAGTATTATTCGTTCGGCGTCGAGAACGTGGTGCGGGCGATCAAGCAGGTCGATGCCGACGTGGCGTTGCTTTCAGAGAACGTGCTCGACGAATCGGAAGCCCAAACCGTGATTCGAGAGCTGCATCCGCGCTCGTTTCGGATGGGAAGATCGGGGGAGACGGCGATTGCCTCGAAGTATCCGATGGTCAGTTTCAAGGAGGTGGAGTTTCCCACCCTTCAAGCTTCATTGTCCGGGCCGAACAGCCTCGAGCAGGCTCAAAACCGGCCACACCGGAGCTTCAGCCACGCGGTGATCGACGTGGAAGGCACCCTGGTCAATGTGCTTTCGGTCCGGCTGATCGCCGGACGCGCCCCGGCGACCGGCCCATTGAGTCAGATCAGCTGGGGGCTGTATCTGATGAGATCGCAGAATACCGAGGTCGCCTTCTTCAAGAATTACCTCGCGCACCTCAAAGGACCGTACATCTTCGGCGGCGATCTCAACGCCCCTCCCTCCGCGCCGGCGGTTCGATCGCTGCGCGAAGTGGCGATGGACGCGTATATGGCCACCCATTACCTCGGCAAGCCCACCTTTCGAGTGCGGGCACCGCTGCTGAGGATCGACTATGTCTTTGGAAGCGGCGACCTGGTTCCTCTCCAGAGCCGGCGGGTGGACATCGAGGTTTCGGATCACTTCCCACTGTTTGCCGAATTTCAACTCACCCGGCTGCGGGCGCAGCGGCCGCGCGCCGGCGTCGAACCAGACGGGCCGTGAACACCCTGGCGCAAGACGCCGGCACCGCCGCCGTCGAGACCGCATCCGCGCGGCCGGAGCACCAGAGCCGCGGCCTGTCGGTGCGCGCGGTTGTCCTCGCGGTGGTGATCTTCAACCTGGTGCGGTTTGCCTTCGCCTTCACCTTCGAGCTGATGCCGCAGGAGGCCTATTACTTCCTCTATTCGCAGCACCTTGCTCTTTCGTACTTCGATCATCCTCCGGCGATCGCCTATTTCATCCGGCTTTTCACCAGCCTGCTGGGAGGAAACGAGCTGGCCTTGCGCACCACCGCCTTCGTCCTGACGACCGCGACGCAGTTGGCCTGGCTCAGGTTCGCCGCACGGTTGCTGCCGGGGCGCGTCTGGTCGAGGGCTGCCCTGCTCTTTGCCTCGACGGGGCTCATCACCGTGGCCTCGCTGATCTCCACCCCGGACGTTCCCCTCCTTCTGTTCTGGACCCTCTCGTTGGATCAGCTGTATCGAGCCATCTTCGAGGGGCGTCGGTGGAGCTGGCTCGTGGCGGGTTTGACGATAGGCCTCGCCTTCGACAGCAAATACACCGGCATCTTCTTGCAGCTGGGATTGCTCCTGTTCCTGGCGCTCTCCCACCCCCACCGGCGATGGCTGAAAACCCCCTGGCCGTACCTCTGCCTCGCCGTCGCGCACCTGACCATGCTCCCGGTCTACCTCTGGAATGCCCAGCATGGGTTCGCTTCGTTTCTCTTCCAGAGCGCAGGGCGGGCCGAGGCGATCGGCGAACCGCGGCTGCGCTACCTGCTCGCGCTGCTCGCAACCCAGAGCGCCCTGTTGATGCCGCCGCTGCTTTTGGGCTTGGGCTGGGCGCTGGGGCGGCTGCGAATCGTGCAGGGCAAACGCCGGGCACGCGTTCCGAGCAAGCGACTCTTTCTCGCCTGCTTCTTCGCCCCGATGGCGGTGACGTTCCTTTCTCTTTCGGTCTTTACCCTGGTGAAACCGAATTGGCTGATGCCCTGCTACCTCTCGGGCATTCTCTGGGTGGCTCCGTTCATCGGCCGTTGGTGGAAGTGGAACCTGGCTTTCGCCGCGGTCTTTCACCTCGCGGCAGCGATCGAGCTGATCTTCTACGTCTTTCCCATTCAGAGCGATGACACCTGGTTTGGATGGCGGGAGCTGGCGCAGCGGGTGAGCCGGATTTCGGCCGGGCACCCCAATGCCTTCGTCTTCTCGGTGGACAGCTACAAAACGAGCGCGGAGCTTTCGTTTTATCTCGGCTCGTCGGTGCATGGGCCGAATGTCGTCCACCAGCGCGGCCTTCAGTTCGACTATCTCGGAGACGACCTGAACGCACTGCGCGGCCGCGACGGGCTCCTGGTCAACTCGGCGCCCCGCGACTTCTCGCCCGCGCGGTCCGGACGGCCGCCGGAGCTGAGCCCGTACTTCGAGAGCGTCGAAGAGCTGGAGCCGGTGCTGATCTTCCATCGCGATCGCCCGGTCCGTAAGTTCTTCGTTTATCTGTGCCGGCACTATCGGGAGATTCCACCATGAAGCCCGCCCGCTGGGGGCCCGGCTGGAACGCCCTGCCCGGCTTGCCCGCCACGGTTTTGAAGGCCTGCACCGCGCTGCTGGCCAGCTCGGGGTTGGGAGCGCTGGTGATCGCCCTCCATGGGATTACCGGCAGCGGGGCGACGACGCGGGATTTTCCGCCCTTCATCAACATGTGGATCCGCTGGGACGCCGGTTGGTATCAGGGGATCGCCGAGCACGGGTACTCCTTTTCGAGCACAGTCCAAAGCTCCGCGGCCTACTTTCCCCTCTACCCATTGGCGATCCACGCGCTTGTCTGGGCAGGCGCAAATCCCTTCATCGCCGGGATTGTCCTCACCATCGCATTCGGGCTGGCCACTTTCTGCCTCTTCTGGCTTTGGGCGAAGGAGCTCACCGACCCCGCCACCGCCACGGAAGCGACGCAGCTTTTTCTCCTTTGGCCGTTCGCCTTCTACCTCTATGGCGCGGTCTACTCAGACGCGCTGTTCATCGCCCTGGCGCTCGGCGCTTTCCTGTTCATCGAGCGGGGCAAGCTCCTTCCGGCCGTTCTGTTGGGTGCGCTTGCGACGGCGACCCGTCCGGTGGGCCCCGCGCTTGTCCTTGGATTGCTGGTCCGCCAGTTGGAGCTACGGCGGCGAGCCGGGACTCCGGTGACGGTCAAGGACTTCGCGCCCCTGCTCTGCGCCGCGGGAATGGCGTCGTACATGCTCTTCCTCTACGTGAAATTCGGCGATCCGCTGGCCTTCATGAAGGCACAAGGCGCCTGGCGGCAGGAGCCAGGATGGTCATCGCTCTTCAAGATTCCGTTCCTGCAGCGCGTCTTCCATAAAGGCTCCTATGGCGATCTGATTCTCCCCGCGTTCCACTTGATATTGGCGGTCGGCTTTCTTGCGCTCGCCGTACCCACCCGAAAGCTTCTCGGTCTGGGCTATGCCATCTACGTGGTTGCGGTGATCGGGCTTCCGCTTCTCGTCAGCCGGGATTTCATTGGCCTGGGCCGATATTGCATGGCAGCGTTCCCGTGCTTCGTCACCCTCGCCCTTCGGCTTCAACACCAACACCGGGCGCAGGCACGAAAGGTATGGATCGTGGCAAGCGCGCTTTTGTTGGCGGTGATGGTGTCTGAGTTCGCGATCGGCCACTACGTCTCGTGACAATCGACGAGGCCGCCTCCGACCCGACCGTTGGCCGCGCCGCGGCGCGCTGGCTCTTCGCCGGCCTGCTCCTGTGGGGCGTTGGTGTACAGGTCATCGAGATACTCGCCTCCTTGGGGATGATCGTCTGCGGTCTGAGCGTCGCCGCGATCTGCCTGCGGAAGCGATCCCGGAAAGAGATCGGCGAGCTCCTTTTCGCCTGGTGGCCGCTGGCCCTCTTCTTCGTCTGGGCGATCGCCGGACCCGCGCTCGCCGGTCGGCTGCCGACCCCCACCGGCCTCGCGCGGGCGTTCGACTGGTTGCTGATCCCCTTCGCCGCCTGTGCGGTGCGGGCGTTGCCCGAACGACAACTCAAGTCGATCGCGTTGATTTGCGCCTGGGTCTTTCTGGTGTCCTGCGCTGTCGCGGCCCTGCAGGCTTTCGGCATCTGGCCTTCGCTTTCGACTTTTGAGCGGTTTTCATGGACGCGAATCGGGTTCCATCGGGTCTATGAGGCCGTTCCCGACGCGCAAGGCAGGTTCATGGCCGGGGGCCTGCTCTTCCACCGCCTCAAGTTCGCCCATGTCGGTGGCTTGTGGGTCCTGGGCTTTCTGGTGCTCGGGGCAGCCGACCGGGGCCGGGCCCGAGCCTTCTGGTTGGCAACGTCGGCGATCGGTTTCGTCTCCATCCTGGCGTTCCCCTACGCGCGGGCGGCAAGCCTGGCTCTGCTCTTGAGCGCCTCGTTGACGCTGGGGCTGATCGGCACTTCGCGTTACCGCGCCCGGCTCGCCGCAGTCGTGCTCGCCACGCTGACCCTGGCGGCGGTCTTCGCCTATCGGCCGACGCGGGAGAGGTTCTTGACCGGACTCACCTCGAGCGGCAGCGGAGATCGCAAGGCAATCCTATCCACCGGGGTGCGCGCAGTCACCGAGCACCCGATCGCCGGGGTTGGGCTTGGGCAGTTTCGCCCTTCCTACTTCGGCTCCGCGACCACGCCTCAGTACGTGCTCGACAACCCGGGGAAGGCCCATAACCAATTCCTGAGCATGGCGGCGGAGATCGGGATCCCCGGGATGCTGCTTTTTCTTCTCCTGCTTATCTGGCTGGGTCGCTCATTTAACCCGCGCGATCCGTTCGGGCTTTTCGGGCTCAGCGCGCTGGCCTTCTTCTCGCTCCTGTCGCTGGCGCACGATCCACTGATTCACGCGCCTTTCTCGATGGCGCTATCGCTTTCGTTCGGGGTGGCCAGCGCGCGAGCGCCGATGTCGCGGCGGTAGTGCATGCCCCGGAATTGGACCCGGGCAACGGCGGCGTAGGCCCTTGAACGCGCCTCGGCGATCGATGCACCCCGCGCGCAGACGGTGAGGACGCGTCCCCCCGAAGTGACGAGCCTGCCTCCTTCCAGGCGCGTCGCCGCGTGGAACACCCGCCCGAGCGCTTCCGCATCGGCCAAGCCGGCAATCTCGTCGCCGGTGACCGGGGGCTGCGGATAGCCTTCCGCCGCGACGACCACGCCCACCGATGCGCCGGATCCGACGCGGATCGCCGTGCGACTCAGCTTTCCCTGCGCGCACTGGAGGAACAGCTCGACCAGGTCCTCGTCGATCTGCATCATCAAGACCTGTGTTTCCGGATCCCCGAAGCGGCAGTTGAACTCGAGAACCCGGGGGCCCGTCCGGGTGAGCATCAACCCCGCGTAGAGGGCGCCTCGAAAGGGATGGCCGCGTCGGTTGAGCTCGTCGAGCGTGGGCTGAATGATCTCGATGCCGACTTTCTCCAACTGATGCGCTTTCAGAAAGGGCGCGGGGGTGTAAGCGCCCATGCCTCCAGTATTAGGTCCGAGATCTCCATCCAGTGCGCGCTTGTGGTCCTGAACCGGCGGCAGGAGCAGGTAGCGATCGCCATCGCACAGCGCGATCACCGAGATCTCCTCTCCCTCCAACCGCTCCTCGATGAGCAGCCGGCTCGCCGCGGCGCCGAGCCTGCGCAGGTCGCGGATCGCCTCCACCGCTTCGGCCCCATCGCGCGCGACCACCACCCCTTTGCCGGCGGCGAGCCCATCGGCCTTGACCACCACGCTCCCCTGGGTGCGCGCGAACTCTTCCGCCTCGCGCATCGAGTCGAAGCTTCGGTAGGAAGCCGTCGGGACCCCCGCCCGCTCCATCACTTCCTTGGCGAAGGCCTTCGAACCCTCGATCGCCGCCGCGCCGGCCCCGGGGCCGAAGACGGGAAACCCCGCTGCCCTCAGCACGTCGGCCGCGCCTTGAACGAGGGGAGCCTCGGGCCCAATCACGACGAGATCCGCGCTCAGCCTTCGCGCCAGGTCCAAAATCCGGGCCGGCTCCTCGAGGGCGACCGGCACGTTCTCACCGTGCCGGGCGGTGCCCGGATTTCCCGGCGCGCAGAAGACTTGAACCCCACTGCTCCGAGAGGTCTTCCAGGCCAGGGCGTGCTCGCGCGCGCCGGATCCGAGAATGAGGACTTTCATCCCGCCCGTTTTAGCGCTCTAGATTGTAAAGCGCTCGCTTTGCAGCGATGTAGCTGGGGTCGACCCGTAGCACGTGGACCAAGCGACGGCGAGCGGCATCGATGCTTTTCTTTTTCGCATCTATCTCCGCCAGGCTGACCTGCGCCGCCAAAAGCGCGGGGGCGAGCGATTCGGCCTGCCCAAACTCCCACCGGGCCTTCTCGAGGTTTCCGCTCCGGTACAAGACGGTGGCACTGGCAAAGTGCGCCAGAGCCACTCCCCGGCCGCTGGCCACCGCGCGTTCGGCGCTCGCCCGTGCGGCGCGAAGCGAACCCCGGTGCAGGGCGATCATCGCTCGCAGGGCGTGGGCCAGGGCATTGCCGATGTCGATGTCCACCACCTGGCGCAGGAGCTTGTCCGCGGCAGCCCAGTTTCGCTGGTGAAAAAGAATCAGCGCCTCGTAGAGGCGGGGCGTCACGTCGGTGTAGCCCTTGGACAGACGAACCACGCGCCCCTCGGCTCCGGCGAGGTTCTCCTCCGGTGTCAGGTAGAAGCGGGTGGGGATAGATCCGGGACCCAACCGCGTCGGGTCCATCTTACCGGCGAGGAGAAGATATCGAAGCGTGTCGTCGCGACTTCCCGCCGAAGCGGCGGCGGCCCCCGCGAGCAACAACGCATCGAGGCGTCGGACGTCGAGCTGCGCGGCGTCCGCGAAGCTCCGCATCGCTTCGGCATCGTGGCGTTGCAGCAGCAGCAGACGACCCTCGAGGAGCTTCTCCAGGGCCGGGTCGGCGAGTCGCCGCTTGAACAGGGCGAGGTGCTTGCTTGCCTCGTCCGCGGAGCCGCGAGAAAGAGCAATCAGAAAGAGTTGCAGGTGGGGTGCGGGATCGGTGGGGGCGAGGTCGAGTGCCTTTTTTGCCGCGGTGGCTGCCGGCTCCAGTCTTCCCGCAATCCGCTCGGCCGAGGCCAGGTGGACCCACGCTTCAACCAGAAGCGGGCTTTGTTCCTGGGGCTCGCGTTGCGCAATCCCGTCGCTCAGCGTTTGGGCGGCGGCGCGCGCCTTGCGCTCCGACTGGTATTGAATCAGCGCTCGCGCGGTCGCGGCGCGAAGATCGTTTCTGCCGTTGGCGGCCGGCTCGTACAGCTGGTAGGCCAGTCCCAGCTGGCCCACCTCCTGGTAAATCCCGGACAGGGCAGCTCTCGCCTCCCATTGGTCGGCATCGAGGGAGAGTCGCTTCTCCAGATCGGAGATCGCCGAGGCGTAGTCCCCGAGCGATATGCGAGCCAGGGCGCGCTGAAGGTAGCCGCGTCGCAGCGCCGGATCGAGCTTGAGCGCCAGCTCGGCCTGTTGGATCGCGAGCTCGGCGGATGAAGAGAGAAAAGCCGAGGAGAGGACGAGGTGCGCCAGCGCC
>Ga0137393_10001971_pt1 | contig 13191 bp, 12 predicted proteins | sample 15con2h34BmetaG_FD_101396 | JGI IMG/M metagenome (GOLD analysis project Ga0137393, IMG submission 101396) | Vadose zone soil microbial communities from Angelo Coast Range Reserve, California, USA - 15con2h3.4B metaG | ecosystem: Environmental > Terrestrial > Soil > Vadose zone > Saprolite...
ATCCGGGCTGAGGGTGTATTTAGCGTAAATCGCCTGAGATGTTGCACCAAAGTTCGACGCCGGCTGCGCCACGCCATCGATCGCCAGACGAGTGCCATTTCCGGAGTCGAGCGCGACATAGGCATAGTGGGTTCCGTCGGAGGTGAACTGCAATTGCGAGATGCCTTTGAGCCCCGTCCGTATGGTTTTGCCATCCAGATACAACAGCCGCGAGTAGTTGTCGTCCGAAACAAGAGCGCCTACACGATTGCCTACAGGCGCGATTAAGAGTTCAGTCGCGAGACTTGTGAAGCCATACGCATCCGACTCCTGATCTCCAAGTACCACGAAGCTCTTATTGTTGGCCGCGGCTACATACACAACTTTCGAGGAGTCAGCCGTGAACGTTACATGCTTGATCTCCTGATATTCGGTTTGCTTCTTGCCATCCACGATGAGCAGCTTGGTCTGGGTGCGACGGCACAGCGCAGCGTAGTGCTTGCCGTCGGGACTAAACACAACTTCATCAAATCCTCCCGGTGCACCAATCTCGGTACCCGGAACGCGTTTTCCGTTGACGGCCAGGAAAGTTATTGGGGCGGACCGTGACCCGCCGCTCACGATGGCAACGGTCATCTCTCCGGTTGGAGCCGTGTGGAGCTGAAAGTTAAAGGCTCTAGCGATTGGCCTGCCGTCCAGCAGCAGGTCGGTGGCCGTGCCGTTTTCCGTTGCAACGTGTTGCTGCTGCTGCGTGTACAAGTGCTTGCTGTCGCCGGTCCATTGCGGAGTGCCTGCGAGGTATGGCGCGATCTTTCCATCTATCACGAGCGCAAATCGGTCTTGATGAGGATCGCTGATCGTGAGGATGTATGCGTAGTGCTCGCCGTCGGGGCTAAAAGAAACTCCACCGGCACTTCCGGTGGGACTGGGCTTGCCATCGAACCAGAATCGCGTGAAGTTTTTTCCGCGCTGAGTATCTATCAGCACCCTGCTGGTCCAGAACACGTGCTTGCTATTGGACGTAAAACCGAGATGACAGCTTTCGCCGTCAAAGCGGCCCGAGTTCGCTTCTGAGCTCCGTGCCAGTTCCTTTCCGTCCACCATCACAACGTACTGATCACCGGCGCGAGCGCAGTACGCGTAATGCTCTCCATCCGGACTAAAAGAAACGTGCGTTCCCGTCCCCGTCGACTGCGTGATGATCTCGTCGAATTTCGGTCCGACCTCACCGTCGTAATAGACCACTGCCCGGCTGCCAGCATTCTCGGTTGTTGCCACGTGGACCCCATGCGGGCTGACTTCAAACTGCGCGCGTTCCTGCAGGGGCGCAAGCATCTTCTCTTCGATCTTGGTTCCGGCAGGCGGCTTGAATGGGCCAGAGTCATTAATCTGACTTCCGCCCTCACTGCGGCCTGAAGCCGGTTGCTGCCCAGGTCTGGGACGCTGCTGAGCCGGAGTTTGCCCTGGCTGCTGCGGTTGTTGTTGAGTCTGCCCCTGCTGCCCCGCCTGCTTGGCAGCATCTTTCATTTGCTGCCAGATGCTCGGCTTCTTCGGAGTGCTCTGGGCAGATGCCGTTCCTGCAACGGTTCCAATCGCGATTGCCAGAACGGCGAACGAGAGGATGCTTCTTACATCTGAGTGGCGCATTTCAACCCCCAATCGCAGCGGCGTTTGGCGCGAACTACGCCGCTGGATCTTGTCGCGAAATTGTCAGCGATTGTATCCCGCCTTGGCTTCATCAGCATGCCTAAATTTCTGGACGGCGCCCGTGGCTTTATCTCGAGCGCCGGCCTGATAACTCATTGATCACTTTTGGTCGACTGCTGTGTTCTGTTTCGGAGCTTGCGTTTTCGCGTTTGGTCTTGCCGGAGCCGGTTTCGCCGTAGTCGCAGGCGCTGCGGGCTTCACAGCCGGCGTGGGATTTGGTTTTTGAGTTGTGCTAGTCGCCCAGTGTGCCGATGCCGCCGGCGGAGCCGTCACTGCGTTCTTGGTCGCTGCATTTACGATCCCACCTTGAACCGGCGTAGTGCCTGCTGCAGGAGTAGTAGCCGGAGCCGCCACATTCGTGACTGGCTTCAACGCCTGGACCTGAGTCGCCTTCGCCGCAACTGCCGCTGGTACGGCCTGTTGCACTGCGGCTGGAATTGGTAGTGCCGAGGAGGTTGCCGATCCCGCCATCGCAGCAGCCGCGTTCGGATCGCATCCCGCTGTGTTCGCTGCCGTTTGCCCGGCATTCTGCGTCTTCTTGTGATGGAACATCGATCCCAGACTGGAAATCGCATTGGCAGCATTGGCGACTGTATTAGCCGCTTGCCCTCCGCCCTGTCCGAGAGCTCCGACTGCGGCGCACGGATTGGACATCGCACTCGTCGCCGAGCCCATCCCTCCGGGAGAACCGAATGCCGCCGCAGATCCTGATCCTGCGGCAGATCCCGGTGCGAACATCGGCGAAGCCGCTCCCACTCCATTAGCCAGTCCCTGAAAGTGAAGCGGGAACTCGCTACCCAGGGTGTGCTGATTGCCTTCAAATGTATTAATCTCCGCCACCGTTAAATCGAGGATGTAGTTGAAGCCAATGACAGGAGGCCAACCCTGCAGCACCAGCTCGAACTGCGCGTCCGCCCAGCCCCCTGGACGAACTGTAAACTTCGGATCAAAGTTAGTGCCCGCGACCAAACCAATCCCGCGGTAGGCGTTCGGGCCCCAGGGCACCGACCGGTTGCCACGATCATCGGTTGCAAGTCCGGACTGGTTCACATAACCCAGCACCAGTTGCTGATTTGTCTTATTTTGGAATCGGACCGTCGTATCGACGATCTTGTAGTTACTAGCGTTCGTGCTAGTGCGAAAGGCAGTGATCGTGGCAGCGAAATCGGCCGTCTCCTGACAGAGTTGCTGATTTCCGCAAATCTGTGGCGGCTCAGCAGCCGATGGAGCCTGGGCGTTTGCTGCAGCCTGAGCGGTCGCTGGAGCCTGGGCCGCGGTTGAAGAGTCCATTATTTGTGCCAGGGTGGTTTGAGAGAGGGTTGCGATCAGAGCTGCCAGAACCGCGAGCCAGAGAATACTTCTTAGATTTGAGTGGCGCATTTCAATCCTCCATTTGTGACGGCGTCCCGTTAAGGCCATACCGCCAGATGTTCAACCAGATGTCCAACGCGATTTTTCTTCCTCATTTGCAAGACGCCGCAAGCTGCGTCTCTAGCAGAGAGTTCAAGCCACTGCGTGCTTCGACCTTTCTGGCGCTTCGACTTCAAGCCCGCGCGCCAGCAGAAACTTCTTCACGCCCACGCCTGCGAAATAAAGGCTCATCAGTCCGGACACGTAACTGCCCAAGCCAATCGAGACCGCCTTCATCGCCTCTTCGCGCATCTGCCTCGCCATGTCACCAAGAGGCCCGTTGACGTCGCCTCCCAGACTGCTGTTGATACTGCCGCGCAACATGATCCAAACCATCAACATGAACAGCAGGGGAAGCAGTCCGCCCAAGCCCGCGCGTTTGTCTTTCCAGAAGTAAGGAATGAACGGCCCGGCCAGCGCGACGATGGCAAGGAAGCCATAGAAGCCGGCGCTGGGGCCGCTGCGTCCTTGCATCGCTGTGTCGAACGCGCTGCTGGAGTTCAGATAGCCCAGCAGTTGCCAGAAAGTAAAATCCATCTTTCCCAACAAGCTCTGAACGGAGGCAGCGCTCAAGAAGAACCACCCGATAATCAGCAACCCGGTCGCTACTAATGTCGGTAGCCCGAACTTGGCTACCGCATTTGAAGCCAACACCTTGCCCTTCTCTCGCGCCGCCTGCACCACCGCTTCAGCTTGCTCCTTAGCAATCTGCGAATCCGAGACCGCTGTGATCGCGGCGATACTGCCGTCCTTCGCGAATTCAACCTGTACCGCCATTCCTGGAACCGGGGGCGCATCCGACCTCCACACACCTTCCAGAGAAAACTGGTGGTGCTGGCCGTCGATTGAGATCAGCCCTGGTCCCGCACTTGTGTCGCGGAGCACTTTGCCTCGCTTTGTCATGTTTCCTCCAGTGGGAGTTTCTCCCTGGTGAAGCCGGGGTTGTTTCTGTGGGTCTGTACCCCGAATAACGGCAAATGTCACGAATGAAGCCATCTCTATCCCTGGCGCGCCAGTTGTGTCAGAATGTTGGCGCTATTTGAAGCAGGCGCGATGGGGCAAGCCTGCACGACCCGCCTGCATTTTGTCCTGACGGATTTCTTAAGAACTCTAAAGAGGGGCTAAGTTGTGAATTACAAAGGATCATTGGGAGAGGTGGAAGAGACATCGGGCCGCCTCTGGCGTTTTGCAGATTATGAATTTGACGAACTGCGCAGGGAATTGCGGGTCAGGGGCAAGGCCGCAGACCTGGAATCGAAGCCGCTCGACATACTTCTTCAGCTTCTTTTGCACGCCGGCGAGGTAGTGACCAAGGAAGAATTGCTCGAAACCGTCTGGCCGGACGTGATGGTAGTGGACGGCTCCCTAGCGACGGCAGTTTCGAAACTTCGCAAAGCAATGGGGGACGAAGACCACCCCGCCATCGTCACTGTCCCGCGCGTGGGTTACCGGCTGGCCGTGCCGGTCTATTGCAAGACGGTCGCAGCCGCCGCAGGACCCGAGCTTGGATTTAGAGCCGGTGACCCGGTCCCGGGAAGGGAACAGTGGCGGCTTTCTCGCGCGCTGGAAGTCTCCGGATCGAGCGAAGTGTGGCTAGGCGAAAACCCCAAGACTCGCGAACAACGCGTGTTCAAGTTCGCGGCCGATGGCGTGCGCCTAAAAGGACTGAAGCGCGAGATCACAATTTCTCGCTTCCTGAGAGAATCACTCGGTGATCGGCCAGAATTTGTCCGCATCCTGGAATGGAATTTCAAGACCTCCCCATTTTTCCTGGAAAGCGAATACGCCGGCCCGAACCTCGCGGAATGGGCGGAGGCGCAGGGTGGTTTAATCAAGGTCTCGCTTGATGCGCGGCTGCATCTTCTTATCGATGTCGCCCAGGCTCTTTCCGCCGCGCACAGCATTGGCGTGCTGCACAAAGATCTGAAACCGGCGAACATCCTGGTCGTGCCCGGCGCAAGCGGCGGCTGGCAAATCAAAATCGCGGACTTTGGCAGCGCTTCACTTTTCGATCCCTCGCGCCTTCATGCCCTGGGTATCACCAATCTAGGATTTACTCAGACCGCGGCACTTGAAACCGGGTCGCTGAGCGGGACCTTGATGTATCTGGCTCCAGAAGTTTTGGCGGGCCAATCTCCCAGCGCATCCGCTGACGTGTACGCGCTCGGGGTGATGCTCTACCAGTTAATTGTCGGTGATTGCCGCAAGCCGCTCGCGCCGGGGTGGGAAGCCGAAATCCAAGACCCGCTGCTTCGGGAGGATATAGCCGATGCCGCTTGTGGCGATCCTGCTAAACGATTGAGCAGCGCGGCAGAATTGGCAGAACGCCTGCTTACCCTGGATAGGCGTCGGGTCAAGCGTGACGAATTAGAGAATGCCACGCAGCGTGCCCAAATTGCGGAACGCAAGCTGGCCGAAGCTCGCGCTCGCCGTCCCTGGGTCGTGTTCGCAGTTATTGCCTTGGTAGTCGGACTGGGCTTAAGCCTCACACTGTACCGGAAGGCGGCTCGGGAACGTGATCATGCCAATCGCCAGACTGCAATCGCCAGCTCCATCAACCAGTTTCTCTCCGATGATCTTCTCGGACGCAGCAACCCGTTCTTAAGCGGCAAATCCAGTGAGTCGCTTATAGAGGCAATCAAGCAAGCTTCGCCCAGCATCGATCGCCAGTTTAAAGACGAACCGCTGGTCGCTGCGCGTCTGCATCAGACCATCGCGCGGGCACTCGATAACCGCACCAATTATTCTGACGCGCGCCAGGAATATGACCATGCCGCCACACTCTTCAAACAAGTGGATGGCGAGATGTCCCAGGACGCGATCATCGTCAACCTGCAGCGCGCTACGCTTGAATCGCGAAGTTATGAAAAGGATTCGCTGTCACTCGCGAAGTCCATCCTCGCCCAGCAGGAGGCACTGATAGCCAAACTTCCCAGGCCGCGACCGGATTTGCCGGTGTGGTTGTCTTCAGCGCGAGGAATGATCGCCCTGATTGACAACAATGCTAAGTCGGCAGCGGAGAATTTCCAGGCTGCAGTCGAACGCGCGGAGATGCTTCCTGCATTCGATGAGAGTGCTCGCCTCACATTCAAGCAGCGGCTTGGATTCTCGTACATTCGCTTGGGTGAAGGAGCCAAGGCGGAGCGGTCGTTTAGGGAGCTCATCGGCGACTTCACGCGCGTGACTGGGCCTGAGAGCCCCAACGTACTGCGCGTCCGCCTCAACCTGGCGCAAGCCTACATGATTCAGAACAAGCATGCGGAAGCGGTTAAAGAAGCCAATACCATCTATCCGGAGTTTGTCTCTCGCTTGGGACCCGACCACGAACTCACTATGCAGCTTCTGACCACGCGCGCGCAGTCCGAAGGCAGTCTCGGCATGTGGAATGATGCGATCCGTGACGACCTGGCGATCCATGACCTCGCTATCCGCAAGCAGGGCCCACTTTCGTTCTTTGCAGTCGCCACACTCTCCGATGCCTCGCTAGCAATGTGCCGTTCGGGCCACTATGGCGTAGGCGAATCAAACTCACGTAAAGCGTATGAAGCATCCACCAAAGCATTCGGGCCGCGCGCAGGCCTCACCGGCGGAGTCGCCTCCACCCTGGCAACCTGCCTGATTGGCCTAGGGCAGGTGGACGAAGCCAGCAAGCTGCTGGAACAAATTGATATTCCGGCCGTAGCCCAGCTTGCCGGCGATCAGGATTGGGGGGCTGGCGTGACATTGCTGCAGGCGGAAATCGCATATCGGCGGAAGGATTACGCCAGTGCGCGCAAATACCTTCAGACTGTGACCCTGATCTTTAACCGGAAAGATGCCGATCCTTATGAGAAGCACGAGCTAGAGTCGTTGGTGGCCGAACTCGATCGAGTTCAGAAACACTAGTCCTGCAGATCTTTGGTGGCGCGCTCCGCAAACTATTTCGCCTGCGCCAAGAGGATTGAATTTCATAGGGGCGAGGTTAGTGCCAGAGGTGACAGCATTCCGCGTAAGTCATTATAGTTGTAACTCAGCAGGCATTCCCCCTTTAACCCGGGCATCCGCGTAACTACCGGGATTCCGCATCTAAATTCGAGTCGCAACGACATGACTCCCGTGTGGTCGGCAACTCGGAGATTATCCGGTTGTTGGTGATAATGCGATTGCACTGCCAAGCCATTGGCCTCAAAACCGGCAGCGCCTTTTCCGACTACATCGCTCTCTGGAATGGCGACGCCAACCGCGAGAGCTTGGAAGCCGTCCAGCAAACCGCTGCCGTGATTCGCGGGGGGCTATTGCCCCTGAGCCTGTTGCAGTGGCCGCGGCTGCATAATCCCAAAACCATCGCGACCTCCTTCAGCACCCACACACCAAGTGGGTGCTGACCGCATTTACTGAATTTCTGGAGCCAAAATAGAAATAGAAAGGAGAAATACGTCATGCCAAGTACGCAAGATGCCGCCACCAACCATGATTACCGCAACCCTTTGAGTGTCTAAGACGGTCAGAAACTGAATTGCAGTATGCTTCACACGTCTCCCCATCGCCCCTCCCATGGAGCACGGACAGGAATTTTGCAACTTTGCAGCAAGGGGTAAACAAAGGGTAAAAATAAATTGAGGTTTTGACTACCGTTGGTGCTCTTCCTTGTTGAAGATGCAGCCTTTCCATGTGAAGGAATTTTTCAATCTCCTCGGCTGGAACGGGTCCGCACAATATGCTGCTCCAAACACATATATATCTATGGCAGGACGCATCGAGCAATTTAAGCGTACCGAGGAGGTAGCGGATGGACGCCAAACCTGGCCTCGACCCACATCAGGATCACCTCGACAGGTTGCAAGAATTTGGCTACAACGAGCAAGAGGCTCATTTTCTTTACCTGGCCGCTATCCATTCAGGATACTTCACACGCCACCAATTCCTCAGCTTCACCCACCAAACCAAGGGCTGTGTTGTTCATCGGTTTACGACCAAACTGCTGACTCAGCATCATGCGCAAGCAACCCAGTACGGTCATAAGACCTACGTCTTCAAGCTCACCTCACGCAAGATTTACGATCTGATTGGCAAGCAAGACCTTCGGGATCATCGGTTCCACACCGCCGACTTCATTCGGAAGAGGCTGCTGGTTCTCGATTTCGTCCTGGCCCACCCCGATCTTCAATACCTCGAATCCCAGGAGGAAAAACTCAAGTTTTTCCACGAACAACTGGGCATACCAGCCAGACTTTTTCTAGGGCAAACCGATAGGACGGAGGGCCTGGAGCCGAGCTTGCCCCGCTTTTTCAAGGACCGGTTTCCTGTCTTCGTTTCCGCCCGAAATGGAAGCACGCCAGGATCGGCAGTGCCCACTTTTGTCTACTGCGACCCAGCCCACCATGGCATCTCTTGGTTCGCCGGCTACCTGGATCGGCACCAGGTTTTCTTGCGTCGGTTGCCCGTTTTCGAACTCATCTACGCCACCCCAGGCCACTGGAGATTCGACCGCGCATCCCAGGTCTTTACTGCGCTTTTTGAGAATATGAACTGTCCTGACCCCGAGCATCTGACCCGCTATTTCCAAATCCGGCGCCTCTGGGAGACGGGCCAAAACGCCTCCCTCACCCGCGCCGACCGGGATCATCTTCGCGCTGGCGACAAGCAATACAAGGGCGAACCGTTCGAGTCGGCCTACCAAAAATGGTTCGCAGCGGGCCTTCCGGAAGTCGACCTGGACGCGCTCTTCGGCCCGCCTTTCCTGCGGCAAGAGATAGGGTTTCGCACCCACCTTCTACCCGATAGCCACGACTTCTTGTCGTGCCAAAATGCACGTCCCGTTAGACCCTCGCTCCAAAACGCTCGGTCCACTTTCCGTTCTGCATCACGGTCTAGGGCGACAGCGCTGCAAGCTATTACAGCGCCAGAACTCCGAAGCTGAAACCAAGAACAATTCCGACGCGGGAAAATCCACACCGTGGCCGGGAGCGACCCCGTTTTGTCCCCGTTTTTCGGGGCCAAAACGCCCTGCGGGGTTCCGGGTCGCTCCCGGCCACAGTTTTCCACCCCCGCGTCTTCAGTTCGGCTGGCAGGTTTGCCATCCGCAATCTGCGGCAACCTCTTGCCAGAACTGTTTTGATGATCTCCGTAACCCTGAGGACTTCCAGCATTCTTCCTCAATGCTCTCTCAGTCCCCTCATCCACAGAAAGCGAACACGCTGAGGCATTCCTTCCTAGCAGCAACGTCGCACCGGCGCCAAGGCTCGTCAAGGCTCTCAAGGCTCTCAAGGCTCTCGACCGCTACGCGGCGCACGTTCGTGCGGCCTTGACGAGCCTTGGCGCTCGGATGCAAAACACTTCCAGCAATGAAGGAATGCCTCAGAGTGTTCGATCTCTCAACCGTTCCGATACTTACCTTCGCCCTCTTCTATACGTCAACGCAAACCTCTACGGGACCCACGGACAACTACACCCAGCTTTGGCACGGAGACGTCAAGCTCCCACAACAGAGTCTGGAAGGCGTCCAGCGCACCGACTGCTGTCATCCTACGGTGCCTATCAGCCCCGATCTAGCAGGAAGCCAGCCAAGCAGGCAGCCTCCCCCAGATGGGTTGGTCATAAATTGAGGTTTGCCTTCCGCTGGTACTCTGCTTAATTGAAGCGCTGCAGCGCGGACAAAGCGCACGCCAGACGCAACGCCTTCCGCGTGACCGCGCTCCTGTGCCCAAAAATCGGCGGGCGCAAGTCTCCCAAGGAGAGATTTGTCCAAAGGAAACTCCACAAAACCACGCCTGTATGCCGCAAGAGTGGATTGGAGCCAGAACGAAAGCCTGTATTTGTTGCCGTATCGGACAACCAGGCGCGGAAACATGCCGTTAGCGGCCACATCTCGAAGCGCTTGTGACCTGAGCCTGGCAGCTTCGATGGAATCACCTGTATGATCCGACGACCCTCCCCAGCTCAATCCCGCGAATACTATGTGGACGCTGCAGACGCAGCCCGATTTCTGTCTATCCATCTGCGAACTTTGCAACAGTTATGACTGAATGGCTCACAGCAGCGGAGGCCGCCGCACACTTGAAGGTACGACCGCGCACCCTATTGCTGTGGGTCCGTCAAGGCCGCGTCCCCGCACACCGGCTGTCCGGCGTCCGGCGCTGTGTCTGGCGATTCCTACGCTCCGAATTGGATGCTATGCTTACCCCGTCATCCGCTGGCGCTGCTCAGGAGGAAGCATGTTAAGAGCGCAGCGACATACACATGGATCTGTGCGTTTCGATAAGAGACGCAAGACTTGGAACTATCTCTGGTACGACGCAGGCACACGCCGGTCAAGGTTGATCGGTACAAAGCAAGACTTCCCAAACAAAGCGGCGGCCTGGAAAGCGGTCGAACGCGTCCAGGTGAAGCCGAGTGCAGCCGGAGAAACTGTAAGCGACGTGATAGCCCGTTACGAAACCGAGCGTATGCCCTCGCGCCATTCAACGGCGCGGGTTTATCGCTCTTTCCTTAATAATCACATCCAGCCGAAGTGGGGCGAGACTCTCATCTCCGATATCCAACCCCGCCCGGTAGAACTGTGGCTTCGCGGTCTGCCGTTATCGCCGAAGTCCAAGACGCACGTCCGCAGTCTGCTGCATTCGTTAGTAGAATATGCGATGTGGTCCGGCATCCTGGACATCAGCCGCAATCCCATCTCGCTTGTCCAAAACAACGGAGCCACGCGAGGGACACGGAAAGCCCGCAGTCTCACAGCCGAGCAATTTCACGCTCTGTTGACAGAACTGCATGAGCCGTTCGCAACGATGGCCTTGCTCTGTGTTTGTTTAGGCCTGCGTATCAGTGAGGCGCTCGGCTTGCGATGGTCTGACGTGGATTGGTTGAACTCGCGTCTGAGTGTCAAGCGCGGCATCGTTGAGCAGGTTGTGGACGAATGCAAAACGGCAGGCTCCGCAAAGACCGTCACGCTTGCGGATGATCTACTCAACCGGCTGAAGTCCTGGAAGCAGCTCACAGAATTCTCGGGAGCTGAAGACTGGATTTTTGCCAGCCCGTTCAATATCGGGAGGCTTCCCTACTCATACGGAGGCACACGCGATGAACTTGCACGGGCTGCGAAGGCTTCAGGGATTGGGCACGTGAGCACTCACGCATTCCGGCATTCGTACCGCTCATGGCTGGACGCTGTAGGCACTGCGATTGCCGTACAGCAGAAAATGATGCGGCACACGGACATCCGCACGACCATGAATGTTTACGGGGACGTCGTCACGGATGAGATGGCGACCGCGAGTCAGAGAGTCGCTCGCCTTGCTTTCCAGACGAACGGAGCGCAAGCAGAGCGCAAGGCCAGCTAACCCGATGAAAAGATGGTGGGCGCTGTAGGATTTGAACCTACGACTTCCACCGTGTGAGGATGGCACTCTACCGCTGAGTTAAGCGCCCACTAGGGAAGCCATATTGTAACAAGGAAAACTCACTCCAGGGGCGTACCGTGGTCCACGCAGCCCGGCGCGGAGCCAGCGTTGTCCAACCGCGTCACGCCGCTTTCGTCGGTGCAGAATGCCCGGACGCCAGTCGTGTTGTATGTGACCGGCGATGCAGTGATCTGAAAATGGGAAGCCGGGTCGCCCGTCTTTTCCGCAGTGCAGTTCTGCAAGGCGAAGACGTATCCCGTTTTCTGCCCGCTTGCCAGTCTTGAATCAATCAATCCGGACAAATCGGAAAGGTTGCAGGTGAAACCGGCTTGCGGATGGGTGCTCTGATAGCTGATCTCAGCGGAGACGAGGTTTCGAACCGAGCCTACCGCAGAGGATTCATTGGCAAAAATTTTCGCACGCAGCAGGTTGGGGATGGCAATGGCGGCAACGATGAGGATGAACGGGATGGCGACTAGGCCGAGGTATCCCATAACCAGTCCGGCAATAGCCAGCCCTCTGCCCTTCAGTCGGCCTGCGCTCTTGCCGATTTGCGATAGAGAAATGTGGCCCAGAATGATGGCTATCACGCAAAAGGGAAATATGTTGATGATGCCGCAAATCAGACTGGCGACTGCCTTGCCGCTGGTTTCTTCGGCGACGATGGGTGCCGGGACGGGCGGGGGAAGCGGAACCGCGGCCGCAGCTTGCGCTTCGAGTACCGGGTTGCCGCAAACTGAACAGAAACGGCTGCCCTCAGCCTGCGTGGCGCCACACTTAGAGCAAATCAAGATTTGTGCCTCCGGTAAGTAGGAAGTTCGAATCAGCTACCTTCCTGCAAATTGGACGAAACACTACTCTCGATTCTGGCGCACGTCAATTGGGACTTGGCAATCGATGCCGTCCACCTTGTCGTGGACGCGGACGCAGCCGGTACACAGAATGCAGCGGTTGTTGTACATAACGAAGCATTCAAGCGAGGCGTCCCCTCGAGACGCACGGGCGCTCAGGCGACACTTTTATTCTCTAAGCTGACCCTATTTTCTAAAGTCGTGAGTTCTCGCCGGATGGTAACCACGAGGGACAAAGGGACCTTTATCCGCCGCTGATCGCCGGATCTGCGTACAATCCCGTCAACTGCAAATCCGTCGCCGTCAGGGATCGGGTTCGAGATCAGTTCGAACTCCTCGCCATAGAGCCGGATGCGCTTTTCCCGCGCGTAGCCTAGTTTTCGGAGCTTTTCGCAGATGATTCGCTCTTTGTTCACAAGACCCTCGAGGCAAGCTTTTCTTGTCACGAAGGTTCGACGAAAAATCCGCCAGATCCGTTGCATGGGGAAATTGACCTTTGAAATCCTTGCGTTAGAGGTAACCCTCGACGGACCGCCCGGTTAGGTCTAGAATATCGCCAGCATTTAGATATGCGTACAGGCTCTATCCGCCAGGTTGCGGAGGGGCACTGGAGGACATCGTGAGTCTCACGCCGATTGGCGCTCCGCGCCAGAAAATCACCGTTGCACAACTCCGCGAGAAAAAACTTCAGCACGAACCGATTACCTGCCTGACCGCCTACGATTACTCGACAGCGCGGCTGGTGGATGAAGCTGGCATAGACACCGTCCTGGTTGGCGACTCGCTGGCCATGACGATGCTGGGTCACGAGAACACGCTCTCGGTCACGGTGGACGAAATGCTGCATCACGTCCGCGCCGTGCGCCGTG
>Ga0137393_10001973_pt1 | contig 13181 bp, 6 predicted proteins | sample 15con2h34BmetaG_FD_101396 | JGI IMG/M metagenome (GOLD analysis project Ga0137393, IMG submission 101396) | Vadose zone soil microbial communities from Angelo Coast Range Reserve, California, USA - 15con2h3.4B metaG | ecosystem: Environmental > Terrestrial > Soil > Vadose zone > Saprolite...
ACTTGTCCGACGAACAGGTGATGGTGCACCTTGGCGCCGGCCACGGTGACGCCGTTGCTGTGCTGCTCGATCGTTATTCCCGCCTCGTGCTCAGCGTCGCCTCACAAATCATCCACGAACATGCTGAGGCCGAGGATCTGACCCAAGAGATTTTTGTCGAGCTATGCAAGACGGCGGCACAATTCAAGGCTGACAAGGGTACAGCTAAGATGTGGATCATTCGCCTGGCATATCGGCGTAGCCTGAATCGACGGCGCCATTTGAAATTCCGCAACTCGCATTTGCTGCAAGACATGGGGGAATTAGAGAACAGCCCGAGCTCAGAATTCGGTGACGCTCAAACATTGTCGACGAACGAGTCACGCCGCCTAGTGCGGCAGATGCTCGCATCACTGGACGCAGCGCAGCGACGTATTCTGGAGCTGGTGTATTTCGAGGGCCTCAATATGCAAGATGTCGCTGAGCGTACGGGCGATAGCTTCGATAGCGTGCGACACCGCTATTATCGGGGGATGCGTAAACTTCGTGAGCTCATGCAACAGCCATACCGGGAAGTCGTGCCGTCGGCAGCACAGGAGAGACTCGATGCCAAGACATGAGCACTTCGAAAAGCTGTGCAGCTTGGCAGCCCTCGGTGAAGTCTCGCCTGAAGAAATGGTCGAGTTGCACGAGCATCTGCGCAGATGTACCCAATGCAAGACTTCCCTGGCGGATTTCTCATCGATCACCGACGATCGTCTTCCGCTTGTAGCTCGCGCCCAGTTCCGGCCGGGGCCCGAAGTTACCGCGGATGGGCTCCGCAACTTACGTGAATCGACGCTCAGGCGAGTGGCGGACGAAGGTTTACACATCTCGCCGGAGGCGATCCGCGGTCCGAACTCTCGAGTTCCCAGGCTTCGCGAATGGCTCGGCGAACTCAATTGGTCAATCCGAGCACGCCTGCCTCGCATTGCGATGTCAACTGCTCTGCTCGCAATTCTCGTGATCGGCTTCGGGCTGGTACGTCACAATAGAGAGCAGCGCCAGGAAACGGAGCGCTTGCGAACGGATCTGCGACAGAAGGAAACGGTCGAAGCCACTATTGAACAGCGCCTTCGAGAGGCGGAACGTCTACACTCTGGCTCCACTCCCGAGTTTCCTCGCCTGGAAAAGGAGCTCTCTGTTGCGAAACTACGTACTGCTCAACTGGAAGATGAACATCGCAAAGACATTAATACTATCCAGAGACTGGAGTCCCGAGTTGCCGAGCTTACGTCGGATAAATCAGTTTTAGCCCAACACGCAGGCAACGCTGACGGTGAACTCACGAAACTTGAGCAGGACTTGGACCAAACGCGAATAGCCGCCTCCAATAAGGAAGCCCAACTTGTGGCGCAACAGTACCGGATCAATGAACTCTCCGAACAGCTCGAAAGCCAGAGAACGGCAATCGATCTGGAACAGCAGTTGCTGGCTGCCGGCCGTGACATCCGCGATCTCATGACTGCCAGAAACCTGCATATCATTGACGTTCACGATCAAGATGCGCATGGCGAGTCTCGTCCATTCGGCCGTATCTTCCTAACCGAGGGCAAGCGGCTCATCTTCTACGCGTATGACTTGGATACAGTAGAGGTAAAGAACGCTTCTTTTCAGGCGTGGGGCCAGCGCACCGACAGCGGCAAGGCGGCGGTGAATCTTGGCATCTTCTACGTCGACGACCAGAAACAATCCCGCTGGGCGCTGAAGGTCGAAGACCCGAACCTCCTAAAGGCAATCGATTCGGTTTTCGTGACTGTCGAGCCTTCCGGAGGAACCAAAAAGCCCAGTGGCAAAAAGCTGATGTACGCTTATCTGCGTAATCCCATCAATCATCCCTAATCGAATCCATTCTCTAGGCGAAAATATTTTTTTGACCGGAGGCACAACTCGGCACTGGTGTGGGTATTGCTCAACAAGCTCAAATCGAGGAACCTGAAATGGCCAAAGTTCTCTCATTCTTTCTGATCATCGTTTTGTCTGGGGCCTGCCTAGGCCAGAGCGAGTCTGCAACCCTGTCAGGGCGTGTGACGGACCCCAGCGGATCAGCCGTAGTCGGGACGGAAGTTGTCTTGACCAATACCGACACGAACGTCGAGATAAGGACAAAGACAAACGGTGCTGGTTTGTATGTGTTCACTGGAGTCCATCCCGGCAAATACCGCGTTGCCGCTGGGGCAGCCGGTTTCAAAGTCCTAATTAAAGAGGGTCTTGTACTGCATGTTCAGGACGAACTCGCGGAGAATTTTGCGCTAACGCTCGGCACAGTGTCGGAAACTGTCACTGTGACTGCGGACGCCACGCGCGTGAACACAACCGATGCCTCGGTTAGTACGGTTGTGGACCGCAATTTCGCCGAAAACCTGCCGATGAATGGGAGGAGTTTTCAGACGCTGATTGAGCTTACGCCCGGCGTCGTTCTTACTCAAAGCAACCAACAAGACAACGGACAATTCAGTGTCAACGGTCAACGCGCGTCCGCCAATTACTGGATGGTGGACGGAGTGAGCGCGAACATTGGCGTAAGCACTATCCTGCCGGGAAACGGCTTAGGCGGGACACTCGGTTCTTTTAGCGCCCTCGGTGGAACCAACAGCCTAGTTTCCGTGGATGCTTTGCAAGAGTTTCGTATCCAAACTTCCACGTTTGCGCCCGAGTTTGGGCGAACGCCGGGCGGGCAGATTTCTATGGTAACGCGCTCTGGCACGAATCAGTTTCACGGAACTGCTTTCGACTATTTCAGAAATGACGTCCTGGATGCCAGTGACTGGTTCAACGGTTACACCCATAACCCTCCACTCCTTAAGGCGAAGGAGCGGCAGAACGATTTCGGCGGAACTCTCGGCGGTCCGATTGTGAAAGATCGCACCTTCTTCTTTTTTTCCTACGAGGGACTCCGGCTTCGTTTGCCACAAACCGCACTTACAACTGTCCCCGACCTCTCCGCCAGGCAGGATGCACAGCCATCGCTACGCCCCTACCTGAACGCCTTTCCGGTGCAAGAGCCTAATGCAAACGACGACCTGGCGTCCGGGATAGCTGAGTACGACGCTACTTTTTCCAACCCTGGCACGCTAGATGCATACAGTCTTCGTGTGGACCAGAAGCTTCGAGATAAACTCACGCTCTTTGGACGATATAACTATTCACCCTCGGAGATCGACCAACGCGGAATTGGCGGTCAAGCTTTGACGAGCGTTACCGTTTCTAAAATCACGACGCAGACTGCGACCGTAGGAGCTACGTGGTTAATGTCGCCCATGATCGCGAATGATTTTCGCGTCAACTACAGCAGAACGAATGCTTCCGGCTCCAACCACTTGGACAACTTCGGCGGCGCTACTCCTTTGACATCGCTACCGTTCCCATCTCCCTTTACCAGCCAGAACGGACAATTTCAATTCCAAATTGGCTCACTCAATCTGGGTAGCCTTTTGGAGACTGGACCGCTCGCACACAACCTCCAGCGGCAGGTGAATATCCTTGATAATGTTTCACTTCAGACAGGCGGACACAGTCTCAGATTCGGGTTCGACTTCCGGCGGCTATCTCCGATATCTACTGCTCCATCTTATACGCAAACCGCACTCTTCGGAGACGTGCCTTCCGCTGAAACTGGGAATACAACATTTGGTTTTATATTCGCGTCCACAGATGTAAGGCTCTTGTTCCGCAATCTAGGTGCATTTGCGCAAGATACTTGGCGCATAGGCCCTCGTTTGACACTAACTTATGGCATTCGATGGGACGTGGACTTCGCGCCTTCCTCCCTTGCGGGTCCCAATATTCCGGCCGTAACAGGGTATGACCTGACTGACTTTTCCCAGTTGGCCGTGGCGGCTCCTGGAAGTGCGCCATTTAGTACAACATATGGAAACGTAGCACCTCGCGTTGGTTTGGCCTATCAGGTCACTCAGCGTCAAGATTGGCAAAGCGTGCTTCGCGGAGGATTCGGTGTTTTTTATGACCTCGTGAGTTCCGAGGCCGGGAATCTAATTGGCAACGTGGGTACGCCGCCGTTCGGGGCAAGCAGCGTCATCCCGGCCACGACTTTTCCGTACAGTCCCATGCCAGCTCCGCCGCTGATACCCTCGACTGGGACCATTTCGTCGTTAGATGTGTTCAATCCGAATCTTAAATTGCCGTATACACTTCAATGGAATATTTCGTTTGACCAGGCTCTTGGCAGGGAACAGACTGCGACTGCCTCGTATATCGGCGCTGCCGGAAAACGGCTCTTACAGAGTTCAGTTGTCATCTCACCATCTACCAACCCGAACGTGAGTGGCCTCTTCGTAGACAACACAGGCAGCTCAGACTACCAAGCACTGCAGCTTAAATTCCAGCGGCGATTGTCCCACGGTCTCCAAGCGCTCGTGTCTTATACCTGGTCGCATTCTACCGACACTGGTTCCACTGGTTCATTCGCACTTCCTTCCAATGCGGGCGTACCCGGTAACCAGAACCTGAACCGTGGTCCCTCCGATTTTGACATCCGCAATTCCTTCACTGCAGGTTTAACGTTTGACATCCCTGCACCCAGTGGTAATGCCTTTGCAAATGCGGCGCTTCGTGGCTGGTCCACCGAGAATTTCATTCTGGCTCGTTCCGCGCCACCGGTCGACGTGACCGACTATTTCTATTCTTTATTTCTCCAATGCTTCCTACCCGGAGGCGTTTCGTTTTCAGAGATTCGCCCCAACCTCGTCGGTGGGCAGCCACTATATCTCTACGGCTCTCAATATCCGGGCGGAAAAGCATTTAATCCGGCCGGATTCACCGACCCGCCGGCTGATCCTGCCACCGGTTGTCCCGCAAGTCAGGGAAACGTTCCGCGGAATTTTCTAAGGGGCTTCGGGGCTACCCAGTGGGATTTTTCGGTTCATCGCGACTTTACGCTGCACGAGTCTCTGAAACTACAATTTCGCGCAGAAATGTTTAACGTGTTGAATCATCCGAACTTTGGCCAACCCTACCCGTTGTTCGGTCTGCCGGGTTTCGGAAAATCAATTCAAATGCTGGGGCAAAGCCTCAACGGAAGCAATCTGGGTGGTGGAGCCTTCAGCCCTCTGTATCAAGTCGGCGGGCCACGCTCGATTCAGTTCGCCCTAAAATTCTCCTTTTAGGAGCTTGTAAATTGCTAATTTCTGTTGGCGCGCTAGGTGTCAAGACATTGCGACGCCAGCACATTCTCCGTCTACTTGTGGTCACGGGGGTGGCGTTGACCATTGTGCCCTGTGAGGCGACGAAACGACGTTTTACTGTGGCGGACGACATTACGCTGACTCATTTTGGAGATCCCTACACGGGCGAGGCAGATCCTGTCACGTTCTCTCCGGATCGCCGGTACTTCGTGGTGTGCACGGAGCGCGGTCTTCTCGAGCAAAACCGGCCAGAATCCACTCTTCGTGTGTTTCGAACGGACGAGGTGCAGCAATTTGCATCACATCCAAACATTGTGAACCAACCGCTTCCCGTTTGGAGCTTGAGCAAGTCCACATACAAGGATGCTCCGATCATCACCCACATTAACTGGCTTGTGGACTCCACTGAATTCGCATTCTTGTTAAAGGCTCCCTCTGGCAACAACCAGTTGTTGCTAGCGAACATAAAGAAGAGAACGATTCTTCCGCTCACTCCAGAACATCAGGACGTGACGGCTTTTCGGATACGCGATCGAAGCCATTACGTCTATAGCGTGCTTTCGCCGGACATCTTGAACAAAGCTGTTGCGGAAACTCGTGCGACCACGATCGTGGGAACGGGTCGTTCCCTTCCAGAGCTCTTGTTTCCGTCTTCGATGTCGGAACTTCATGACCTCAGTGACCTGTGGGCGGTTATCGACGGGAAGAGTTTACAAGTGCTAGAGAAGTCATCCGGCCAACCGATTCATCTGTATTCTGCGGGACAGAACGCACTCGCGCTGTCGCCTAGTGGCCGCTCAGTCATAACTGCTCTGGCAGCACGTACTGTTCCTTCCGAATGGGAGTCGCTTTATCCGCCTCCTTATCCGTCCTCGGCAGTTCGAATTGAGGCTGGGCAACAGAATGTAGGGGCGTTCGACGGACTAAGGTATGTGAGCGAGTTTGTACTAATTGACCTGTCCAGCGGCGAAACAAGACCACTCACCGGCGCTCCTATCGGAGATTCGGCGGGATGGGTGCACGCCGCACAGGCGGACTGGTCTGCCGATGGGCATGAGGTTGTGCTATCCAATGCATTCGTTCCTCTACACGTCCACGACGCACACGACCCATTAAACCGCCCCTGTGTCGCAGTAGTTGATATCGCGAGTGGTTCGATGACGTGTTTGGAACGTCTGAAAGGACAGACGGCGGCTGGCTACGAAGAGGGCTACCGATACGTCGAAAGTGTCCGGTTCGCTTCTGGCAAGAGCGAGCGGGTGATGGTCAATTATCAGCTTCCAGGGGGCACGCGAGGAACAACGACTTACATACGATTAAATGACGGTTCGTGGAAACCAATCTCGCCCTCTGATGAATTGAAGTCTGAAGAGTACACGGTGGAGGTCTCCGTCAACCAAAGCTTCAGGGATCCTCCTGTTCTGGTTGCGACCGACACCGGAACTGGAACTTCTCGCGTCATCTTCGATCCGAACCCTCAACTCAAGGACATCGACTTGGGGGAGGCGTCTGTTCTGAAATGGAAAGATAACACTGGCCGGGAATGGATCGCGGGTCTGTACAAGCCGCCCGATTATCACCCGGGTGAACGGTATCCATTGGTCCTCCAGACCCATGACTTCTTTGAACGCAACTTTGAACCGAGCGGCGTCTATCCCACAGCATTCGCTGCCCGGGAGCTAGCGGCAGTTGGAATTCTGGTTCTTCAAGTTAACGAGTGCACAATCATCTCGACGCCTGACGAAGCGTCCTGCAATGTAGCAGTTTATGAATCTGCCGTCGACAAACTCATTGCGGACGGATTGGTAGACCAGAATCGCATCGGCATTATCGGGTTCAGTCGCACATGCTATCACGTGCTGGAGGCGCTGACGTCGAGTACGTTGCATTTCAGGGCAGCATCGATCACCGACGGCGTCAACTTTGGATATGTCGAATACATCATCAGTAATGACTTCATCAATAACTCAGTGGCACATGACGCGAATGCGGTGATGCGTGTGCCTCCATGGGGGGACGGTTTGCAGCAGTGGCTCAAGACCTCCCCAGGATTCAATATGGACAAGGTCATGGCTCCCCTGCAAGTTGTGGCGAACGGTCGGTTAGATTTGCTGAATATGTGGGAGCCGTATGCGGTGTTGCGATTTCTGCACAAGCCTGTCGACCTGATCCTGCTCCCCGGAGGTACGCACATTCTGACCAATCCGGGAGAACGCATGGTTTCACAGGGTGGCACTGTCGATTGGTTCCGTTTCTGGTTGCAGGGCGACGAAGATCCCGATCCCGCCAAAGCCGAGCAGTACAAGCGCTGGCGAGAGCTGCGCAAGCTGCAACAGGCAAATAATGCCAGACAAAAATAAGGGTATTCTAAGTCAGAGACAGCGGCGCCAATGCACATCACAGCCGGTCCCAATTCCAGTGCCCGAAGAATCCTTCAATAATCCCGTTTCAAATCGGCAATGGATTGCTCTGCCGTTGTCTTCCGATCGTACCCCTGTGTCCCCGCTGAACCTGTCAGGGTGTCCGCTTAGCGCCCATGAACTGCTCCGCCTGGTCAGCTCCGCCGCCCTTGCAGCCCCCGAGCTTGACCATCGCCAGGGACTCCAATTGGGACTCCAATTCCTCAAAGAATCACAGCGGCCAGCAAGAATGAGAAGCGCTTATACGATTGGAGCACCTTCAGTATTCGTTAATAAGAATGGACTTGGCCGATACCCAGAATTTCGGGACCAGGGGGTCGGAGGTTCAAATCCTCTCTCCCCGACCAATCCTTTCAACAACTAAAGTCCCATTTTATGCATAGCTTACGAGACTAGGGGGTCAGTCGTTTAAGTGCTGCGTTTTCGATGCCTTGAAGCGGTGGGACTCCAATTGCTGCCATTCCGAAACTCACCCGCGCTTGAACTCAAAAGCAGCTTATATCGGAAATCGTCGACGGGTGACACGACGAACACTCCCGCCATGCCGACTTGCTCCATTGACAGCAGGTGGTAAGCCAAACGGAATCGGCCGTCTGGCGGAAGCATGCGCGAAAGCGCTTCATCCATTTGCTTGAGAAGACCAATTTGTCTCACGTCAGCAGAAAATAATCTTCGACCTACTCCTCTTGTTTCCCTGTTTCAACCGTGCCTATAATTCGCCGATCAGATGTTGACCCACGAGCATATCGACGGGCTCGCAGACGATGTGCTGCTGCAGCACCTCGGCAACGGCTGCGAAGAATGCTTTGCGCTGCTCTTTCATCGCTATTTCCGGCAGGTTTTTGCGCTGGCTTTCAAGATCCTCCGCGAACGGTCCGAAGCCGAGGACATTCTGCAGGAAGTGTTCCTGGCCATCTTTCTTCAGCGCGAGCGCTTTGATCCGGCCAAGGGTTCCGTCCAAACCTGGATTCTGCAATTTGCCTATTTCAGGTCGCTTTTGCGGCGCCGCTATCTGCGCGTCCGCAACTTCTACAAGCAGGAAGAAGTCGTGGAGGGCCAGCAGATTCGGGCAGGCTCATCCGAGAGCATAGCGGGCATGAACCGAAGTGAGTGGACCCGGTTCGTCGAAAGCGGCATCGCTAAATTGAATGGCAGACAGCGACAAACCATCGAGATGGTGCACTTTGAGGGCCGCACCTTGAAGGAAGCATCCGAAATATTAAGAGAATCTTTGCCCAATACAAGAAATCACTACTACAGAGGCTTAAAGGCCCTGCGGATATATCTGGAAGTTACGGCCGAAGCTCAGGCCGCGAAGGAAGAAGCAGTCTTAGGACGAAAGAATGCATACCATTTTGAATCCGAGTAACCCAAACCACGAGTGGTTCGAAGAACTTTGCGCGCTCGCTGCCATCGGTGAATTGGGCGCAGGGGAGTTTCAGGATCTGCAAGAACACCTTGCTGGGTGCGCGCACTGTCGGCAGCTCTACGCCGACTTCTGCCGGATTTCTGCGGACGATATCGGGTTGGTTGCCATTCAGGGGCGCGCTGAACAGAACAGTGAGGATAGCACGGGCTCCTTGGATGAACATGAGTTGCGGGGTCGAGTTCTGGCGCGTGCGCGACGCTCGCAAGCAGTTGAGACCCCGAGAGTGAGCTCCGCTATGCAAATTGACGACCGCAGCATCCTCTCCCGAGGAGTTGCGATGTGGCGATGGCTGCAGAGACCAGCTCTTGCCTATGGAGTCTTGGCGCTATTGTTGGCGGCCGGTGCAGGTGCGTACCGACTCCGGGATGTGCAGCAGAACAAGAGGCTGGCCGACCTGGAATCGCGGCTGACATTCTGGAAGAATCGAGCCGAGACCAGAACGACCGAAGAAAGCTCCGCTGCCAGGATGCTAGAACAGAGTCAACTTGACCGGGAGGCCTTACAGAAATCTCTCGAAGAGGCGAAAGCACAATACGCCGATCTTGCCGTCCAGCAGAAAACCTTGCAGGCGCAGGTTGCTGCGGCCCATGCGCGTGCCGAGCAGCTTGGAAACGACCTGAACGTCGCAAAGGCCACGCAAAGAAATGAAGACGAGCTGGCAGGCGGACTCCAAGTAAAGCTGGAGCACGCGACTGAGCGGCTGCAGGAACAGCAACAACTCGTGGCTGACCTCCGGCGCAAAGTCGAGAGGGCTGAGGAGGCGGCAGGCGTGCCACCACCGCCGCCGGTCGAAGATGCTGAAGCGAAGGGACTCTTTGGCGCGCGCGATCTGCACATTGTGGATGTTTATGACGTGGAGGGCAACGGAAAAACGCGCCGTACTTTCGGCCGCGTGTACTACGTCGAGAAGAAACTCCTGATTTTTTACGCTTTCGATCTTAAGGATAAGCGCCACAACCGCACCGCAGCCGGATTCCAAGCCTGGGGATACCGCGAAGCAAGCAGCAGCAAGCCGGCAAATCTCGGGCTCTTCTACGTGGATGATGCGTCGCTCGATCGTTGGGTTCTCAAGGTAAACAACCCGCGTGTCTTGGAGCACATCGACGCCGTATTTGTGACTCTGGAACCAGCCGACGGCAGTCCCTATCCCCAAGGCCGGCGCCTTCTGTATGCCAACTTGAGCGGACCGCCGAACCATCCTTAGGGGATATTCTTCAGATCCTATCGGCGGGGTCTGATTCGCGCCGAAATTCTCAATCCAGATTGAGAACATTTTCTGCTCTTCCGACAAATGTCTGGTTAAGAAGCGTTCAGTCGGAGGAACTATGAATTCCATGTTCTGTCGCCGTCGTGCCTTGGCTTTTCTGTTTGTTGCGGGCATTCTCCTGGTGCACGCCAACGCCTACGCCGATGCAAACGCGACAGTCAGCGGGCTGGTCACCGATCCGCAAGGACGCGCAGTTGTGGACACGGCGATTGTACTTACCAACGTGAACACGGGGATCGCATACCAGACCAAAACCAACGCCGATGGAATCTACCGACTAAACGGCTTACAGCCTGGGATCTACCGGGCCAACGTGTCAAAGGACGGGTTCAAGAGCGTCGTCAAAGCCGACATCGAACTTCACGTTCAGGACCAGCTCTCAATCAACTTTGCTCTCCAGTTGGGCTCCGTCATGGAGACCATTACTGTAGAAGCTGGTGCCCCGCTGGTGAACACGACCGACGCTTCCGTAAGCACGGTGATTGATCGCAAATTTGTGGAAAACATTCCGCTGAACGGCAGAAGCTTTCAGGATCTGATTTCGATGACGCCGGGCGTTATAAACCTGAGTCCTCAAAATCAAAATTATGGTCAGTATGTGGGTAAAAGCGGCGATTTCAGTGTGAATGGTCAGCGAACGGAGTCCAACTACTATACCGTGGATGGTGTTTCGGCCAATATTGGCGCCGGTGCTGGCGGCGGCGAACCTGGACCCGCCACCGGTGGTTCTATTGCCGCGTCGACCGCTCTCGGTACAACTCAAAGTCTTGTCTCGGTGGATGCGCTGCAGGAATTGCGCGTTCAGGGTTCGACGTACTCGGCGGAATACGGGCGCACACCGGGCGGGCAATTCTCTTTTGTGACGCGTTCCGGGACGAATGATATCCATGGCAGCGTTTTTGATTATCTGCGCAACAACTTCTTCGATGCGAATGACTGGTTCAATGATAGGTATGGAAAGCCCGGAAGCTCTCTGCGTCAAAACGATTTCGGGGGGACTGTTGGCGGTCCAGTTGTGATTCCCGGCCTGTACAACGGAAAAAACAAGACCTTCTTCTTCATCTCTTACGAGGGCTTGCGTCTGACACAACCCCAACCAGCGACCATCCAATACGTTCCCGATATGTCTCTGCGTCAAAACGCTCCGCCTGTACTTCAGCCAATTCTAAATGCATTTCCACTGCCGAGTCCTGGTGGTATTGACTACGGAAATTTAGCCCAGTTTATCGAACCCTACTCCTTACCGAGCCGAATTGACTCAACAAGCATTCGGGTCGACCAAACGTTCAGTTCGAAGTTGTCTCTGTTCTTTCGATACGGAGATACCCCGAGTTCGACAGCAACGAGATCCTTGTCCTCCGTTTTCCGGGCTAGGTTCAATACGAGGACCTACACCCTGGGTGCCACCAGCCAATTTTCAAACAGAGCCAATAATGAGCTTCGCATCGGCTACGCGCAGACGGAGTCGTCTACTGTCGGAACGCTCGATGCGTTTGGCGGCGCGGTTCCAATCGACCTTGCTGCGGCTGTTGGAGTTGGTTCTGGGAATGCATCCCCGGCTGTCGGCCTCATATTTGGACCAGGTTACTCTTTCCTATCTACAACAAGCAGCAACAGTGAGGGACGGCAATGGAACGTAATCGACACCTTCAGCTTTTCGCTGGGGCATCATTTGTTCAAGTTTGGGATGGATTACCGTAGAATCAAGTCGCCTCTGCGTCCTTCTTCTCCTGCTGAGGACCCCTATTTCTTCTCTGTACCATCCCTGTTGAGCAACATCGCGGATTTGGCGGTAGTCCAGCAGGAGTTGAGTTCAGTGCCTCTCTTCAATGAGATCGCTGCATTTGTTCAAGATGACTGGCGCGTCACTTCGAGGGTCAACCTTTCGCTTGGCCTCCGGTGGGAAGTCAACCCACCACCGACCGGAGCAGACGGCAGAGACGCTTACACATTGCTGGGCAGTTTCAGCGCACCTAATACATTAATGCTTGCGCCCGCAGGCACCCCGCTCTGGAAGACAGCCTGGTATAACTTTGCGCCTCGTTTGGGTGTGGCATGGCGGGCCCAGAACCATCCGGGATGGGAGACCGTGGTACGGACCGGCGGAGGGGTATTCTTCGATACGAACAACAAAGTGGCTGCAGGAGGGTTCTTTGGGATAGGCTTTATAGCGATTCAAGTCTATTCCGGCATACCTGTTCCCCTAACACCAGCGCAAGTCAATATTTCGCCATCAACGATTCCTCCGTTTAATGGTGCGACGGCATATATTTTTTCGCCGCATTTGCAGCTTCCCTACACGCTTCAGTGGAACACTAGCGTCGAGCAGGCGATGGGCAAATCGCAGGCCCTTACACTTTCCTATGTTGGGGCGGCTGGCAGGCGGCTAATGCAAGACCAAACGACTAACACGGGTCCCAATCTTAATTTCCCCAACGTCGAGTTCTATCCAAGTGGCGTTAAGTCGGATTATCAGGCTTTGCAGATTGAATTCCAGCGGCATATGAGTCATGGTCTGCAAGCTCTCGCCGCTTATACTTGGTCCCATTCGATTGACTATGGATCCAATGATGCGGCGAACCCTCTTATTCGGGGGAATTCAGATTTTGATGTGCGACACAATTTCTCCGGAGGGGTCAGTTGGGACTTGCCAAGTACTCCAGGAAATAAAGTCATCGGAAATCTATTGGATCACTGGGGAGTAGATAGCCGCCTCCAGGCCCGAACCGCCTTTCCGATAACCCTCCAAGGCAATTTCTTGGTGAATCCTGTGGACGGAAGTTCATATTACGCTAATCCAGATCTCGTGCCCGGTCAGGCGATCTACCTATATGGCTCTCAATACCCAGGGGGACGATCGGTTAACCCTGCGGCCTTTACCATCCCGACAAATCCCAACGACC
>Ga0137393_10001980_pt1 | contig 13174 bp, 10 predicted proteins | sample 15con2h34BmetaG_FD_101396 | JGI IMG/M metagenome (GOLD analysis project Ga0137393, IMG submission 101396) | Vadose zone soil microbial communities from Angelo Coast Range Reserve, California, USA - 15con2h3.4B metaG | ecosystem: Environmental > Terrestrial > Soil > Vadose zone > Saprolite...
AGCTTCGATGCCTGGGTGGCGGGCTCCGTCGGCCCGCTGGGGGTCCGGATTGAGCCTCTCGGCAAGACTTCCTTCCAGGAGGCGCGCGACGCCTTCCGCGAGCAGATTGCCGCTTTGTTGGAAGGCGGAGCAGACATTCTGATTCTGGAGACTTTCGGATACATGGAGGAATTGCATCAGGCCCTTCTGGCGGCTCGGGATATCAATCCCCGAATTCCGGTGGTCGCCCAGGTCACGGTGGACGAGGAAGCCAATTGCATGGACGGCTCCACGCCGGAAGTATTCGCGCCGCGTCTCGAAGAATGGGGCGCGGACGTGATCGGGTGCAACTGCAGCGTCGGCCCGGTGGCGATGCTCGATGCCATAGAGCGAGTCCGGGCGGCGACTTCGCTTCCGATCTCCGCCCAACCCAATGCCGGAATCCCGCGCTCGGTCGAAGGACGAAATATCTACCTCTGCTCGCCGGAATATATGGCGAGCTACGCGCGCAAGTTTGTGGGCGCCGGTGTACGACTGATCGGCGGCTGCTGCGGCACGACCCCGGAGCATATACGGGTGATGAAATCGGCGCTGCGGGCGACCCAGGCCCGCGCCCGGATTGCGGATGCGCAAGTCAAGACCGAAGCCCTCCCCCGCGCCGTCGCTGCCGTGCCCCTGGAAAAGAGGTCGCAGCTCGGTGCCAAGATTGCCCGCGGCGAATTCGTGGCCATGGTGGAAATTGTCCCTCCAAGGGGGACGAACATTCAGAAGGAACTGGAAGGCGCGCGCTACCTGAAGTCGGTTGGGGTGGATGGCATCAATATTCCCGATAGCCCGCGCGCTTCCGCCCGCATGAGCAACCAGGCGTTGTCGCTTCTTCTGCAGCAGCAAGCCGGGATCGAGGCTATCCTGCATTACACTTGCCGCGATCGCAACGTGCTGTGTATTCAGTCGGATCTGCTGGGCGCTGCCGCCGTCGGAATCCGCAATTTAATTTGCATCACCGGCGACCCTCCGAAGATGGGAGGCTACCCCGACGCCACTGCGGTTTTCGATGTGGACGCGATCGGGCTGGTCAACATTGTGCACAACCTGAATCGCGGCCTCGACATTGGCGGCAATCCCATCGGCATCGGCACCGGCTTTGCTATTGGAGTCGGCGCCAATCCGGGAGTGCCCAACATTGATGAAGAGATCAGCCGCTTCGAATACAAGGTCGAAGCCGGCGCCGAGTTCGCGGTAACCCAGCCGGTCTTCGACCTCTCCCTGCTGGAGAATTTTCTAAGAAAGATCGAGCATTGCCGCATCCCAGTCATTGCCGGTATCTGGCCGCTGGTCAGCGCCCGCAACGCCGAATTCATGAAGAATGAGCTACGCGTGTCAGTCCCCGATTCCATTCTGGAGCGCATGACGCGGGCGCCGTCACCTGAGGCCGCGCGCGAGGAAGGCATTGCCATCGCCCGCGAGATGCTCGTCTCGGTTCGCGACCTGGTGCAGGGCGCGCAGATCAGCGCCCCCCAGGGACGCTACTCATCCGCCGTGGACGTGCTTGAGGCCCTGGGCAGCACGGGAGCCGGGGCCGGCTAGTCCACAGATCCCGTTTCTACACCTTAGACATCAAATTATTTTTGTTGCATGCTTCACCCGATGATTTCCACAGTCGCTGGGTGTAAAATATGTAGAGGAGTTGTTTCCTCTTGCCAAAATTTGAAGAGTGTATCCAGCGCCTGGAAAAAATTGTTCAGGATCTGGAACAGGGTGAAGTGCCACTAGAAAAATCTCTGACCCTATTCGAAGAAGGAATGCAGCTCTCCGCTTCTTGCCGGAAGGAGTTGGAGGAAGCTGAAGGCAAGGTGGAAATTCTCCTCAAGCAAAACGGCAAGATTCAGGCCGAGCCGTTCGACCGCCAATAGCGAGCCGGAACGACGCAATGCGGCAAACTCTTTTCGCTCCGCTCTGCCGGAGCTCTAGCAGCCGTAGTAAAGCGGCGAGAACCGAGGAGCTAATGCAACCCACCAACGTAGTCCTGCTCCAAAGCGATCCCAACGTCGCCCACACGCTTGCCACCTCGCTGTCGAATTCGTCCCGTCGCGTACATGTCGCCCAGTCGCTGGACGACTTGCGCTACGCCACCGCCAAGCATCACCCTTCCGCGATCATCATTGACTTGGAGACTGCAACTCTCGGGGACGTTGAATCCCTTAAGCGGGATTTTAAAGAAACGCGTATCGTCTGCAACCATCGGGTTGCGGATGAGGAGATGTGGACCTCAAGCCTGAGCGTCGGTGCGGATGACTGCTGTCGATCGTCCGATATGCGGGGGATTTTGTTGGCTGCCGTCCGCGACCCAATAGCCCGTACCATGGCGGCGTAAGCTCTCAAGCATGCATATGCAGAACGGGAGTCTCGCCCGTCCCGGGCTGACGGGTGAGAACGCCCGTCTCTCCACAGCCAACTCACATTTTGCCCTTGTTATACTTCCCTCCATGCTGGCGGCAACCCTGGAAGAAGGACGCAAGCTCGCCGACGCGGCCTTGGAGCGCCTTCTGCCCGCCGCCAGCGACCGCCCGACTTCCATCCATCAGGCTATGCGTCACAGTGTCTTTGCCGGAGGCAAGCGCATCCGGCCGATCTTGTGCATTGAAGCGGGACGTGCGGTTGCGGGATCGCTGCCTCCAGGACTTGAAGAGCTCGGTGCGGCCGTCGAGATGCTCCACACCTATTCCCTGATCCACGACGATCTTCCCGCCCTCGACAACGACGACTTGCGCCGCGGCCGCCCCACCTGCCACAAGGTCTTCGGCGAAGCCATCGCAATCCTTGCAGGAGACGCGCTGCAAACGCGGGCTTATGAAGTTCTATCCCGCCTTGCTTGTCCGCCCGAGGCTCGGGTCAGAATCATCGAAGAGATCGCTCGTGGTACTGGCACAGTAAACGGAATGATCGGTGGGCAGGTTGTGGACTTGGAAGCCGAGCACAGTAAACCCAATGCCGAGACGCTCGAATACATCCATCGTTCCAAAACCGCGGCACTGATCACGGCGAGTGTGGTGACCGGCGGCATCTACGCAGGAGCGTCGTCAGAGCAGGTGAGCCAACTGCGCAGTTTCGGGCAGGCAATCGGTCTCGCCTTCCAGATTGTTGACGACGTACTCGACGTGACTCAGACTTCCGAGCAACTGGGAAAAACCGCTGGCAAAGATGCTGCTTCAGAAAAGGCGACCTACCCGGCCTTATTCGGCTTGGAGGAATCACGCAAACAAGCTGCGGGCCTGCTGGAATCAGCGGGCAAGGCTGTGGAAAATTTCGATTTCCGGGCTAATGTGCTCAAGGATTTGGCACGATTCTTAATAGAACGGGAGAGCTGAAGCATTTTCTGGAACTCAGGGCACCTTAACGTTATACTGACCCAACTGAGTTCCTCAGAAGCGCGTCGGAACCGCAGATCACATCCTCTTGGCACCAGTCACGAAAGGGTAAATGAAGAAGACGAGTACTCCCCGGGTGGCCTATTTTTCAATGGAGATCGCCCTTGAGCCGGACATTCCTACCTATAGCGGAGGCTTGGGTATTCTGGCTGGCGACACGCTGCGTTCTGCGGCCGACCTGGGCGTACCTCTGGTTGCTGTGACCCTAGCATACCGAAAAGGATACTTCCGCCAAATCCTGGATTCGTCAGGAAATCAGTTCGAGCAACCGCAGGACTGGGATCCCGAGACACAGATTGCCGAAGTCAAGCAACGAGTTTCAGTAGAGATCGAAGGCCGCCAGGTTTTTATTCGCGCCTGGAAGTACACAATTACCGGCATCACCGGAGAAATTGTTCCGGTTTATCTGCTCGACACCAATCTCCCCGAGAACACCGACTACGACCGCGCGCTGACTGACTCGCTCTACGGCGGCGACCAGCGCTATCGCCTGGCCCAGGAAATTGTACTTGGACTGGGCGGCTTCCGGCTCACGGAAAAACTCTATCCCGGACTGATCGAGACGTTCCACATGAACGAGGGCCACTCGGCTCTGCTTTCTCTGGGCCTGCTGGAAAGGCGCCTCGAACAAAGCTTCGCCGGACGGGTCAAGCAGCTCGATATTGATGGCGTTCGCAACATGTGCATCTTCACCACCCACACTCCGGTTCCCGCCGGTCATGACCAGTTTCCCCGCAGTCTAGTTGGCCAGGTACTGGGGCGGGAAGAACTCGCACTGCTCGATGAAGCCGACGCCTGGGAACGCGATGCCCTGAACATGACCTTCCTGGCGCTGCGCTTTTCCGGCTACGTGAACGGCGTCGCCATGCGCCACGGCGAAGTTTCGCGCGGAATGTTTCCCGCGTACGACATCAGCGCCATCACCAACGGCGTCCACGCCATCACCTGGACATCACCCGCTTTCAGCGAACTCTTCGACTCCTACATTCCCGGCTGGCGTACCGACAACAACTATCTGCGCTACGCCATCAGCATTCCTATCCCCAGCATTCAAAAGGCTCATGCCGAAGCGAAGTCCGATTTGTTCGAGGAAATCGCCAAGTCGTTTGGAGTCCAACTCGACCCAAAGCTTCTCACTCTCGGCTTCGCGCGCCGCGCCAGTACCTATAAGCGCGCCGATCTTTTATTTCAGGATCCCGAACGACTTCGCCGTATCGCACGCGAAGTCGGCCCCATTCAGCTGGTCTATGGCGGCAAAGCCCATCCGCACGACGAGGGCGGCAAGAACCTGATTCGTCGCGTGGTCGGCGGGGCCAGCTCTTTGGCCGACATAATCAAGACGGTGTACGTGGAAAACTACGACATGCGTTGGGGAAAACTCATCACCTCAGGGGTTGATCTCTGGATGAACACGCCCATGCGGCCGCAGGAAGCCTCTGGCACCAGCGGCATGAAGGCAGCCTTGAACGGCGTCCCCAGCTTCAGCGTGGTGGACGGCTGGTGGGCCGAAGGACACATTGAAGGCGTCACCGGATGGGCCATCGGCAGCAGTGAGGTGGCGGAAGATCCCTTGCTCGAAGTGGCCGCGCTTTACGACAAGCTGGAGCGCGAAATCGTGCCCATGTTTTACGGACGCCCCAACCGCTATTCCGAGGTGATGCGCTATACCATCGCGTTGAACGCTTCGTTCTTTAACACTCAACGCATGGTGCTGCAGTACATTTCGAACGCCTACAAGATTCAGCGCGATGTGGCGGTGCCGGCGATGCGCTTGTAATCCTGACCTATTTTGCCATCCGCGTTTTTGCAGACCACGCTCGCGCACTTGCCGCTGCGGCTGGATCTAATCTCCCGAGGGCTGGAGCGACTCCTGGTAGTCAGGAGTAATCTCTGGCACAAAGCCCGCGGCCGGGCGGTCGCCCAAAATCTGACGGGCCGCATCCGCATCACTTTTCGAGTGCTCCCGGGGTTTCCTCTCTGCGAACTGCTCCTGTTCGGTGGATCCACTTAGCCCCGTAGTTGAGGCCAGACCTCCGGCAATCACCTGGGTGAGCGCGTCGAAGTATCCGGTGCCCACGAAGCGTTGATGTTTCACGGCCTGGTATCCGAACTCGGCTTCGCGGCTGAATTCTTTTTCCTGCAGGCGGGAGTACGCTGTCATACCGCTGTCTTTGTAGCCGCGTGCCAGCTCGAACATGCTCAGATTCAAAGCGTGGAATCCAGCCAGGGTCACAAACTGGAATTTGTATCCCATTCTGGCAAGTTCCGGCTGGAAGCTCGCGATGGCTGCGTCGCCGAGTTTCTTCTTCCAGTTGAACGAGGGCGAGCAATTGTAGGCCAGTAGTTTGCCGGGATACTGAGCATGGATTGCTTCCGCGAACCGCCGCGCCTCTTCCACGCTCGGTTCCGAGGTCTCGCACCAGATCAGGTCAGCATACGGCGCATAGGCGAGGCCGCGTGCGATCGCAGACTCCAGACCACCACGAATGTGGAAGAATCCTTCCGAGCTCCGTTCTCCAGTGACGAACGCATGATCGCGCGGATCAATGTCGCTGGTCAGCAAATGGGCGCTGTTGGCATCGGTGCGGGCCATGATAAGCGTAGGCACGCCGAGCACGTCCGCTGCAAGTCGGGCGGCCACCAGCTTTTGTATTGCCTCCGAGGTCGGCACCAGAACCTTCCCTCCCAGATGTCCGCACTTCTTGGCTGAAGAGAGCTGGTCTTCGAAATGTACACAGGCAGCGCCGGCCTCGATCATCATTTTCATCAACTCGAAGGCGTTCAGGGCGCCGCCGAATCCGGCTTCAGCATCGGCCACGATGGGGGCCAGCCAGTACATGCCGTTTTTTCCGTCCATGTGATGCACCTGGTCGGCGCGCATCAGTGCATTGTTGATGCGCCGAATCACCGTCGGCACACTGTTCGCCGGATACAAGCTCTGATCGGGATACATCTGACCCGCATCGTTGGCATCCGCCGCCACTTGCCAGCCGCTCAGGTAGATCGCCTTCAGCCCGGCCTGCACCTGCTGCACCGCCTGATTGCCAGTGAGCGCGCCCAACGCCTGCACATACTCCTCGTGATGCAGCAGCCACCACAGCCGCTCGGCGCCCAAGCGTGCCAGGGTGTGCTCAATCTGGAACGAGCCGCGCAACTTCTCGACTTGCTGGCTGGTGTACGGGCGCTTGGTTCCTCGCCAGCGGGTGTTGGTGTGCCATTGCTTGGTCATTTCGGCGGCGCTTAGAATGTACATGGTTGCGATGTCCTGTCCGGCGTACCGGCTCAATGAGGAGTAGAACGCATTCTCCCGGCTGCTGCAAACTTGGTCGTCCGTATCGATCATGTAGCCCGTTTCGGACTAGTGGTTGCCAGGAAGCCTCGGAAAGCCATTAGGATACTGGAAATGACTACGACTACGGCCCTCCGCAACGAACTGGAAACAGAAATCCTTACCCCAGAAGCGAGCGCCTTCCTGTCCCGGTTGGCGCGCAAGTTCGAGCCCCGCCGCCAGGAACTGTTGGCCGCGCGCGGCGTTCGCCAGCAGCGGATCGACGCTGGAAATCTGCCCGACTTTCTCCCCGAGACCGCCCACATTCGCGAGAAGGAATGGACGGTCGCGCCCATCCCGAACGACCTGCTCGACCGCCGGGTTGAGATTACCGGCCCGGTGGACCGCAAGATGATCATCAACGCACTGAACTCGGGCGCCAATGTCTTCATGGCAGATTTCGAGGATTCAAATTCTCCCACCTGGCAGAACAACCTTGAGGGCCAGCTCAATCTGCGCGATGCGGTCGAGGGCACCATCAGCTACATCAGTCCCGAGGGCAAACGCTACGAACTTAATCCGCGCGTGGCGACACTGGTGGTCCGGCCTCGCGGCTGGCATCTCGACGAGAAGCATTTTCTAGTCGATCGCAAGCCGATTTCCGCTTCTCTCTTCGATTTCGGCCTCTACTTTTTTCATAATGCAAAACAGCTCATTCACAAAGGGACCGGGCCGTACTTTTATCTGCCCAAAATGGAAAGTCATCTCGAAGCCCGTTTGTGGAACGATGTCTTCTGCTTTGCGCAGGACGAACTTGGCATCTCCCGCGGCTCCATCCGCGCCACCGTTCTCATCGAGACTATCCTCGCGGCTTTCGAGATGGACGAAATCCTCTACGAGCTGCGCGATCACTCCTCGGGACTCAACTGCGGACGCTGGGACTACATTTTCAGTTTCATCAAGAAATTCAGGAACCGCCCCGATTTCGTTCTGCCCGATCGCTCCATCGTCACCATGGATAAACATTTCCTGAAATCCTACGTGAGCCTGCTGATTCAGACCTGTCACCGCCGCGGCATTCACGCCATGGGTGGAATGGCCGCCCAGATTCCCATCAAAAATGATCCCGATGCCAACGAAAAAGCCCTCCACAAAGTGCGTCAGGACAAACTACGCGAAGTGAACGCCGGACATGACGGAACCTGGGTGGCCCATCCCGGTCTGGTTCCAATCGCGAAACAAATTTTCGACGCGCATATGAAAGACGCTAACCAGATCCGACGCCGCCCCGACGACGTTCGCGTGACCTCCAAAGATCTTTTGGCCGTCCCCGAAGGCAACATCACCGAGCAAGGCTTGCGCTGGAACATTGACGTTAGTTTGCAGTATCTCGAGTCGTGGCTGCGCGGCTCCGGCTGCGTTCCGATCTATAACCTGATGGAAGACGCCGCCACTGCCGAAATCTGCCGCGCCCAAATCTGGCAGTGGGTGCGGCACGGCGCCCGGCTGAGCGACGGCCGACCGGTCACGCAAGAGATGGTCCGCAATGTGATGGCCGAGCAGAAGTTGCAGGGCGGTCGCATTGCCCAGGCCGCCGAAATCTTAGAGCGCATGATGACCAGCCCCGATTTCGCAGAATTCCTGACCTTGGTGGCTTATGATTACGTCGATTAGGAATTCGCAGGACGGCTGCCTGGACTCTCACTCGGCAGGGTACGAACCCGCAGCGCAGGAAAATGACGAACTCCAACTCCCACTCCGATGACATCTCGGATGAGTTTCTCGCCCAGCTAAAGCAAGACCTGGTCTGCCGCCGTGTCGGTCGTGGCATGGCGCTGCTCGAACAGCATCGCCGCCTGCTCACTTCGTTTGACCCAGAAAAAAAGAACGCCGGACGCCTCGCCGGATATGTCGCGCAATGGGTTGACCTCGGATTCGAACGCTCTGGACTGGTCAAAGACATCGTTGCCCGGTTCTCGAAGGCCGCGCGGGCACGCTTGCCGCTCGAGGACTACCTCTATCTGCGGATGGCCGGGGGCATGGTGGCCATGTCCGAAGAAAACACCGACGAAGCGATTCGCCATTTCGATTTTGTGCTGAGCCTCGACCAGGAGACCGCCGATCGGGAACTGGTGGCGATCGCCAATTTCTGGAAGGGCCGTTGCCTTCGTATGAAGGGAGAGTACGACCCGGCCCGCGGCTTCGCGATCAAGGGCCGAGATCTGGCTCTGCAACTCGGCCACCAGCCGATGGCCGCGGTCATGCGAGTGCTGGAGAGCTGGCTCTTCTTTCAGAAGGGCGAAGCCAAGCAAGCCGTCGACGCTTTACAAGAGGCAGAAGCTGTTCTCAACGAGACCGACGACTACGTCACTCTCGGCAACATTCGCTCTTCTTATGGCCGCATCGCTCGCCGCCAGGGACGATACCAGCACGCCATTGATAGCTTTACCGATGCCATCGCGCTGTACAAGAAACGCGACCCACGGCATCGCAACGTGGCTCGCACGCTCAACAACATGGCGTACGTCAAGCGGTTGATCGCACTGCAGTTGCGCCGCAAAGCCGATTCCGAAGCGGCCCGCCGCCGCAAAGCTGCCGCGCGCGGCCGCGCCAGCAGCGGTCAGGGTAAGCCTCAATATCGCAATCGCTTTGAACAGCTCCGTCAGGAAGCGCTGGCCGAGCTTGCCGAAGCCGCGGCCATTTACCAGCAGTACGAATATCATCACGGCCTGGGCAGCGTGAACCTGAACTATGCCTATCTCCATTTGGACAACGGAGACCTCGAACAAGCAGAAGCGGCGGCGAAAATCTCGTTCCGCCTGGCTGAAGAAAAGCGCGACTATATTCTGATGGCGCGGGCGCGGATGTTGCGTTGCATGATTGAAAACGCGCGCGTCGAGGAAGGCATCGGCGAGAGCACGGAACCCGGCAATCACGCACGCTTGGCCCAGGATTTCGCCCAGGAAGCCATGGAACTGGCAAAACACACCCAGAACCGGCGGCTGTTGGCCCACACTTATATCTGGAGGGGACTGACCCACTGCAATCGCTTCTTCGACGATCCCGACGCAGCGCGCCTTTGCTACGATCAGGTGATCACCCTCTCCAAAGGCGACCACGCCGACAGCGCCTGGGAAGACTTGCAGACCCTCAAAGCCAAGGTCCTTCGCGGCGGCAACGTCAATCCGACGCTGCGGGCGTGGTCACAGGGCTCGGTTGGCGACAAGACCTTTCAGCAGATCAGCGAGGAGTTCGCCGAATTGATCATTCCCAAAGTCTGGGAGCGCGAGGGCCGCAAGGTGTCACGGGTGGCGGCGCGCCTCTCCGTGTCCCCCAAAAAAGTCCGCCGCATCCTCAACCGCGTTGGACGCCGCAAGCCACCGACAGAGTAGTCGGATTGATCCGCCCGAGGAGAGCACTTTCCTCGGACGGTTGCCAAAAAGCGACGGCGTACATGAGTAAGGACAACCGCCAGTGCCGTGGGCTTCATCAGACTTCGCGATGTCAATGACACGCGGCAGGATTTTGGTGGACCTGGTCGGGATCGAACCGACGACCTCTTCCATGCCATGGAAGCGCGCTCCCAGCTGCGCCACAGGCCCCGTGGAGAAAGTTCCTGCACAATTCTCGCCCACCTCTACCGGTTAGTCAAACAAACCGAAGTAGAATGGCGTTTGGCGAAAGCCAACAAAATGAGTATTCTGAATCGGACGAGCTACTAACGAAGACGAGCCACTAATGAACAAGAAGCGCGTGATTGCAGTTTTTTTCTCCATGATTGCCTTCGCGGGCGTGAGCCTGGCGCAGGCGCGCGCCGCAGCCCAGGCGGTGTCTTATTCCTCCATCACCGAACTCAACCAGCTGATTGCGAATCTGCAGCAAGCGTCGCAGGGCTCGCAAACAGACCTGTCCCATTTGCGAGTCGATAAGTGGAAGACTGACTCTGGCACCAAACGCCAGACCGAGAGCGATACCGAATCCATTCTCAAGAATTTGCAGAACGCTCTGCCCGGCATGCTCGCGGACCTGAAGAACTCGCCGGAGAATCTGGCGCTGAGTTTCAAGGTATATCGCAACCTCGACGCTCTTTATAACGTCTTCAACTCGGTGGTCGAAGCCGCCGGTGCTTTCGGGAGCAAAGAAGAATTTCAGTCGTTGAGCAAAGATTTGGGCTCACTGGAAGATTCGCGGCGCGCCTTTGCCGACCGCATGGACAAACTCGCCAACGCAAAGGAAAGCGAACTGGGACAACTTCGCGTGGCGCTGCAGAACGCCCGGGCCGAAGCCGCTCCGAAAAAAGTGGTTGTGGATGACACTGCGCCTCCGCCGAAGAAGCCTGCGCCTCATAAGAAACCAGTCCCAAAACCCAAAACCACGCAGACCTCCTCGCCTCCTGCCCAGCCCGCTCCGGCCCAGCCGGCGCAACATCCGTAGAAACCCGAAAAGAGCTGTTGCTAAGTACCTTGAAATCCCGTGACTTAAATTCCTGGAACCTTGTCGCGTCCTGCGGGGTCTAAGAAACTAAGTGAACCGGGCTGTGCCGATGGACCTATAATGAGGTGTGATTCGCCATGAAGGTCATGGCGGGAGCAGCCAACTTGGCCGAATTCGCGAGTGCGATCGGAGTGCCTGAGTCCGCAGTCATCGCGGAACTCAAGGCGGGGTCAGAAGAGGCATACGCCTGGCTGGTGGGAGAGTTTCATCAGCCGGTTTACAGCGTCATTTATCGCATCCTGACCGATCCCTCCGATGCCGCGGACACCACCCAGGAAGTCTTCCTCAAAGTCTTCCGCGGGATGAAATATTTCCACGGCCAATCCAGCTTGAAGACCTGGATCTATCGCATCGCCATTCACGAAGCGTCGAATCGCCGGCGCTGGTGGTTCCGGCACAAGGCCAAAGAGACGTCCATGGAGCCATCGGACGCCGCTGCGCACTCTTTCTCCGGGCCGGTGAATGCCGCGTTGGTGGACAAGCACAAATCGCCTTTTGAGAACGTTGCCGATCACGAAGTCCAGGGCAAGGTGGAGGAGGAACTGCGCAAGGTTTCCGAGCCTTACCGGACCGCAGTCGTACTTCGCGACATCGAAGATCTCTCTTACGAAGAGATCGCAGAGATCACGCAGGTTTCGCTGGGGACGGTGAAATCCCGCATCACTCGCGGACGCGATGCTCTCAGGAAGCGATTGACTGAGTACGCAAGGGAAGTTGGGCCGGAGCTGGGCTTGGACCTTGCCCGCCTATCATTCGGCGATGAACCCAGCGCCCAGGTTTTTCGTGGCAAGCGAATTGAGGTGACGCCATGACCTGTGTACAAGCGAAGGCCGTGCTTTCTGCTTATCTTGACGGAGCTATCACCGGGAAGCAGATGTTTTCTCTGAACCAGCATCTCGAAGATTGCGGCTCCTGCGGACAGCAATACGAGTCCTTGCGCCGTACTCAGCAGTTACTGGCGAAGGTCGGTCGCGCGAAAGCGCCCGAGGATTTGTCGCTCAAACTGCGGCTGGCGATTTCACGGGAAGCCGCTCGTATGCGGCAGCCTTACTTCGGCAATCTGGCGCTGCGGCTGGAGAACGCGATGCGTGGGTTCATGGTCCCCGCGACTGCTGGACTGGTTGCAACCATTGCAATTTTTGCCCTGCTGATGGGCTTCATCACCCCGGTCCAGGCCGATACCAGCGATGTCCCCCTTTTGCTTTCCACGAAGCCGGAGTTGCAGCAGTCCAGTTTCGGCATGACCCTCGGCGCGATTAGCGAAGACTCCCTGGTGATCGAAGCCTACGTGGACGCGAATGGCCGGGTCCAGGACTACAGGATTCTTTCCGATCCCAACAAACTGCATGACCTCCCTCATCCGGTGAAAAACATGCTGATTTTCACCACCTTCCGTCCCGCGACCTGGATGGGTGTGCCCCGTCCCGGAACCGCAGTGCTCTCATTCTCGAAGATAAGCGTGAAGGGCTAAGTCTGAGCGCGGGCATTCCAGTCGCTACTGAATGACGCATCTTTACGATAATAGGCAGAAGAAAACAAATCCTCGGCGCCCATCATCTAATCTACGGTAAGGCAGCAACTTCTCTTCAGTTCATGGGTTACGCATTTTCAGACCAGGCAGATCAAAGAGTCGCACAGGAGATTCGCTTGAAAAAAATATCGTTGTTATCTGGTCTTGTCCTCTTAGTGGCGTTGGCCGGCACATCGCAGGCGCAGCAATTTGATGCAGCCTTCGGGTTTGGCACGGTGACAGCGCCCTCAGCTTCCAATAACGGAACCAGCACCTTCCCGTCGTTGAGTGGAGGCCTCTATCCCAGTTTCAGTGGGATTGTTCTTTTAAAACGCCACATTGGTTTCGGCGGCGAAGTCGCCTGGCGGGGCAGCCAGTCCACGTATGGAGGGGCGGTTAACAATTTTGGAATTGTTCAGAAATACCGGCCCATCTTTTACGATTTCAATGCAGTGTATGGCAGGACCTTCCAGAAGCAGAAGATCGGCGCTGATG
>Ga0137393_10001992_pt1 | contig 13142 bp, 9 predicted proteins | sample 15con2h34BmetaG_FD_101396 | JGI IMG/M metagenome (GOLD analysis project Ga0137393, IMG submission 101396) | Vadose zone soil microbial communities from Angelo Coast Range Reserve, California, USA - 15con2h3.4B metaG | ecosystem: Environmental > Terrestrial > Soil > Vadose zone > Saprolite...
CTTCTGTGGCGCAACGACAGCCTGGTCGCGGACACCGCCTGCGTGGTCCCGGCCGCAGCGGTCGCAGACGACGTGGCCGACGCCGCCGTAGCGGGCGTGGCCGACGCCACTGTAGAGGGTGTGGCTGTCGTGGCCGCAGCGGGCGTGGCCGACGCGGGCGTGGCCGACGCGGTGGTAGAGGGCGTGGCTGACGTGGCCGTAGATGGCGTGGCCGACGCGGTCGTAGACGACGTGGCCGACGCCGCCGCAGATGGCGTGGCGCAGGCGCCCTGCGCTGAGAGGCTGAGGCTGCCTGGCCCGCCGATCAGCTTCAGGCCCAGGATCAACCCCACCACCAGCGCGAGGGCCACGGGAACCGCGACTTTGGCCGCACGAGCTCTGCGAGGCCGTGCGGACCAGTGCGCTCTGCGCATTCAATCCACCTCCGTGTTTGCTGTGGTGCTCTCAAACGGTCACCGTAGACCTCTCCGGTGCAGATAGAAGGGGGAATTGGATGACAAGCAGAGCCGCTTCAGAAGATCTAGGCAACGTAATATATTGCCAATTTCTAACGTCGCAGGTAACAGGCCTATCTCGGCCGACGGGCGGCCGGTGGCGCCGGCCACGCCATCCGCATCGCCCGCCGGCACGTCATGGCCAGGCCACCACCCACAGCTGAGCAGCCCGGACGCGTCCTGTCCGCAGCCGGGCCGGGCATCGTTCGGTCTATGTATTAGCTGGTGCCGCTGACGGCAGATATTACCAATTCCTAACGTCGCAGCTAGACAAGTGAATTTGCCCGGAGCGTAGCCGGATGGTCGCCTCCCAGCCCCGGGGCGGAGTTCTCAACATGGCGAGACCGATAACGCTCAGGCGTGCTCGTAGCTGTTGCGGAACCCACCTGGTGGCCTGGGACATAGTGGTCCTTGTTTCGATGACCCATTCGCCTCTGACCGGTGCGGCGAGGGCAGTGGCGCCGACGTGGCGCAGCCGTAGCCGTGGGCGCTGAGGTAGTCCTGGACCGGGCCGTTGGCGATCCTGGCCGCCTGGCACGAACGCCAGATCACCCGCCACCTCCAGCAACTCGCCGGCGGCGCTGGCGGGCGGCTCGAAGCAGTGCTCGAGGCCTACGCGCTCATCCAGCATGAGCACCACGGCACCGAACTTGCCGCACTCCTGCACCGGGGTGAACATGTCGCCCGGGCCCAGCAGCAGCTGCACGCCTTCATCGGCGACCTGCTCGCCGAGGGCGCGAAGACCGGCGACCTGCGCGATGACGTCGCGCCTGGCGAGCTGGCCAGCTACTGCCTCCACGCCCTCACCGCAGCCAGCGGTATGCCGTCCACCGCTGCGGTCCGGCGGCTCGTCACCGTCACCATGGCTGCGCTTCGCCCCCCGCGCGTTTCTGAGCAGCCGAAGGCGGCCCCCGGGAGGTAGCGGCGCGTCAGTGGGCGGATTATGCGGCGTTCACCGGTCTGGTGGGATTGGTGCGCGTGTGCCACCACTAGTCACGAACTCGCTGCTATCGAGCTTCCCGGGATCACTGCGATCGCCTCCGTTCCCCGGACCTAGCCAGGGGCCGTCAGGGCGTCCAGTGTGCGACGAAGCCCAGGTACCGCTCGGCGATCTTGCTTTGCGCGTCGGCGGCTGCGATATCACCGTGATCGGATGCCTCGTGCTCGCGCACGATGTCCTCCCAGATGCTGCGTCCGATCGCGAAGCCGACGAACGCAGGTACCTGGCTGGCCACCTCAAGCCAGTGGCCGAGCCGCTCGGCGGGCGCGTCGCGGCCCAGAACGATCAAGTCTGCCAGGCGGCCGCCGGCCTTGGCCTGGCCGGCTACCTGCTGCCCCGCCTCGACCGTCTCCAGGCCTTCGACCTTCCACAGCGCCGGTTCGACGCCGTGCGCCTGGTTGTCGGCGATCACCTTCACCACGAGGCCCGGACGGATGTCGCGGTCGTAGACGTCTGCGTCCTGGCCGGCCAGGCCGGCCTGGCCGGCCTGGCCGAGCTGAGCATCGGTGGCTGGCACGAGCAGTTCGTAGAGCAGCGGCACGCCGACCCTCGCCAGCCCCGCGCTGACCTGCGCGAGCTGGCCGAGTTGCCGCTCACGCCGCGCAGCATTGAAGTCCGGGTTGTCACGGACGAGGACCTTCGCGTAAGCGGGCTTGATCCGCTCAACGTGCTCAAGCCACTGATCGGCCCACTCCAGGGTGAACCAGTCGTGCCCGCTGGCCTCGACCGGCACAGCCAGCACCACCGGCGTCCCGCCAGCGGAAACCTCGTCGATGACCCCCTGGCCGTACCGCTCGTCGACGAGCACCCCGGCGCGGCCGGACGCCAGCATCGGAACCGCTTCCTGCAAACCCTCGAAGATCAGCTGCTTGGCGGATTTCATCGCCGCCAGCTGGGCATCGTCGGGATTGTCGTCCTTGACGTCGAACAGGGTTTTGCCGAACGACTCGCGGTGGTCCATCGCCATGATGAAAAGCGGATCGTCGTGACGCGGCTGCCAAGCCGAACTGCCTGCCATGGCCAGGACGCTACCCACCCCCAGCAGGTGCCGAAACCGCCCGCCAAGCCAGACATGCCGTGGCTTCACACACCTCCACGTGACCTGTGGCCGGCCGGGTCCTGACCGGAGTGACGTCAGACCCGGAGCGACTGTGCGGGGCGGCTGGGGTCAGTGTGCCGTTACCACGACCGTGGCCTGGAGCGGTAGATCGCGGGAGGAAGGCCCGACGTAAATGGTCCGCGGGCCGGTCCCGGTCACCCATGCCTGCTGCGTGGATGACCACGATGACAGGTCATGCGCCGTCACGCGCAGGGTCAGGCTGGCGGACTCGCCGGGGGCCAGGTCAACGCGCCTGAACTGCACGAGCTTGCGCACCGCCTGCTGAATGCCGAAGGGCAGATTGGGCGATGGGCCTGCGTATACCTGGGGGACGTCCGATCCCGCGCGGTCGCCGACATTGGTGATGCGGAAACTTACGTCGATCCCGCCGTCGCGGGATGCCGAGACGTCCAGCCTGGAGTAGGCGAACCGGGTGTAGGACAGGCCGTACCCGAAGGGGAACAGCGGTGTCACATTGTGCTCGTCGTACCAGCGGTAGCCCTCGAAGATGCCATTGACCGCCATCCCGGTGATGGTGCGGAAGCTGGTCGTGGCACCGGCGAGGAACGGGCTCGGACCCGCGACACCTGGGTACAGCGGGCAGTTCCCAGTGGCGGAGGTGTCGGTGCAGTTCGGGTCGTAGCTGGGGAAATGGGTGGCGTCGGCTGGGAATGTGACCGGCAGCTTGCCGCCGGGGTCGGCCTGGCCGAGGAGTATGTCGGCGGTCGCCTGGCCGCCTTGCTGGCCTGGGTACCACATTTCCAGGATCGACCTGACGGCGGGCGCCCACGGCATCAGCACGGGGTCACCGGTGTTGAGCACGACCACCGTGTTCGGGTTGGCCGTGGCCACCGCCTGGATGAGATCGTTCTGGTAGCCCGGCAGCAGCAGCCCGGCGCCCTGGTCGGAGACGCCCCGGTCGCGGCCCTCACTGCCCTCGTCGTAAGCGAAGATGATCACCGTGCGGGCGGTCTTGGCCGCCGCGGCCGCCTGGGCGATCGACTGGGCCTGGTCGTCGGGCGGCACCCAGCGCAGCTGGATCTGGGCGGGCGCTGTCGCGCCGGTCACGAGCCGGAGGTCGAGGTGGACCTGCTGACCGGGATTGAGCGTGGCCGAGAAGGTGGCCTGCTGCAGGGTTTCGTTCGCTGGGTCGTGCGAGCGGGCGCTTTCGGCCAGCGCCGCGTATGACGACGACGGCGCCGCGGGGTACGCGCCGATATTGATGTCACGCGCATTGCTGCTGCCGCCGACGGCAAGCCCGTCGATGAACAGCTGGGCGCTCGCCTGGTTGTTCACGAATACCTTGAGCTGCCAGCCGGTGCCGCCGGGGTTGGCGGGCGCGGTCAGCAGGCCGCTCCACCGCCACGCGGTGCCGGCCGGAAGGGATTTCGTGCCGGTGTAGCCGGCGGCCGGGTCGAGCTGGTCCGGCGCGGCGCCGGGGCCGGTATACAGCACCGGCTGCGCGCCACTCGCGACGGGGTTGGTGGTGGTCTGCTGGCGCAGCAAGCCGGGCTGGCCAGCGAACGCGGCGTCGGCTGGTGTCAGGGTCCAGTTCGGGTAGTTCGCCGGCGGGTCGGGCGCGGACAGCGCAGAGGCGGCGATGACCTGGCCATCAAGGTCGTAGCCCGGCACGTAGGAGAGATCCGCGCGGCGGCCGAGGGCGGCCGACAGGGCATCGTAGGGGCCCTGCGCCGGGTCGTAGGGGGTCACGTGCGCGCTGCCGCCGCCACCGATGTAGGGAGCGACCGCGGTGGGGCCCATCACCACGAGCCCGCCATTGCCGCGTCCCTGGTGGTCACCCCGGGACAGCGGCAGCGCACCGTGGTCGTTCTTGAGCAGCGTCGCGCTTTCCTCGGCGATCGAGCGGGCGGTCGCGAACTCGCCCGGCTGCAGGCTGGCCAGGTCCGGCCGCGCTGGCACGTAGGGGGCGGGCGTCCCGGTGAAGTGGGAACCGTACTGCGTGCCCTCGAGCAGGCCGGCCTTGTTCATCGTGTTGAGGATGTAGAACACGGCAGTGTCAAGCGCGCCCTTCCACTGGCTCGCGCTGATCGCGGGGTAGGCGGGGAAGTCGGCGGTGGCCGCGACCGCCGGCGTGCCATTCGTGACCGCATCCGCCAGCGCGGTTCCGAAGTTGCTCGTCCCCGCGGCGTTGCCGGGCTGCTCGATGTCGGTGCCGTAATACAGGTCGGTGGTCTTGTGCACCGCCCCCCAGTCCGACTGCACGAACCCGGTGAAGGCCAGCTGCTGGCGCATGGAAACGAAGTGTTAACATCTTTCCAGTAACGTTAAAAAACCATTAACGGCTACAACTGAAAGGCATGGCATGACGCGCCAGACCGGGCTGCGGCGCATTCGCGCAACCGTTACGAAGAATGTTTGAGTAGCCTTCGCGCATCAGCTTCCTGTCACGCGGGAATGGAAGATGGCCGATGGGGCACTGGAAGCGCAGCCTCCCCGGCGGTGAGCGAGCGAACTCCCAAGGCGTATGTGGAAGGCGCCCCGTTGCTTTGACCCGGGCGGAGGCCAGGACATGACATGCACTACCTGCCGGGGCGGCCATGACAACCCCGCGCCAGCCGCTGACCTGCGGCTCCGCGGTAAGAGCAAGCGGCCGACCACCACTCCCCCACCTGCGGCCTATTCCATCACCTCAGGTCACAAGCAGCAGGACCGAGCACAACGAAGCGTGAGGGAGCCTGGCTGAGCAGGGCGGGCTCCTGTCGCAGGCGCACCCGGACGGCCGGGTGGGCCTGCTGTACCGGCGAGCGCCCAGATGCGTCGAAAGGAGGCGAACCAGCTGGGCTGGTGTTCCCCGCACGGGTATGGCAGAAAGTTGCCAGCCAACAAGGCGAACTGGCTGGAGAAGTGAGGTCCTCATGGGGAGCAGGCTGTGGAAATGGCAGTAATCATGATCGCCGGGTTGGAGGTCACGGGGTTAGCCGGTAGAAACGCCAGGTTTGCGTTTCGAGCGGGAGGACTTCCACGCTGCGGAAGCCGGCTTCCTCGGCGTAGCGCCGGAGTGTGGCGGGGCGCATCACCGCCCCGGTGGCCGATGTGTGGGGGTCACCCATGGCTGCCGGCAGGCACGAGACCACACTCCAGCCATAGTGGTAGCGCTCCAAGTCGGAGGCAGGAGCGGTGAACTCGTCGGCGACCAGCTCGCATGATGCTCCAGCCATTCCCGGATATACCGCTCAGCGGTGCCGGTCCGCCCGGCCAGCTCCGAGGAGGTCGCGGGGCCATCCCTGTCGAGCGCCTGATACAGGCCCAGCCGCTCACCCAGGTACACGGTGAAAAGCTCAAGCGCACCGACCATGTCATGAAACAGCCGATCGACCAGCGCTGCCGCCGGATCCTCCGGACGGGGCCGGCCAGCCGGGCTGCTGTCGGTTTCCATGCGGCTCAAGTTACAGCTGTCCGAAAGCGGGGTTAGACGGTGGTGCCGATGCCGCCGTCAACGGGGATAACGGCGCCGGTGACGTAGGCGCCCGCTCGTGAGGCTAGGTAGATCGCAACGCCGGCCATGTCGTCGGGGCGGCCGATCCGCTTCAGCGGAGCCGCATCGGCGATTGCGTCCCCGAACGTCTTGAGGGTCGCGGCCATCATCTTGGACTCAAACGGTCCAGGGGCTACGGCGTTGACGGTGATCCGCCGAGGGCCGAGTTCGCGGGCGAGCACCCGGGTCAGGTGGTGCAGCCCAGCCTTGCTGGCCGAGTAGGGATACGTCGGGAACGGCGGCACCCGGAGCCCGTCGATGCTGCCGATGTTGATGACCCGCGCCGGGTCTTCATGTGTCCCGCCGGCCTCCAGCAGCGGCAGAAACGCCTGGGTCAGGAAGAACGGCGCCTTCAGGTTGAGATCCACGACCTTGTCCCAGGCAGTGGCAGGGAACTCCTCGATCGGCGCACCCCAGGTGGCACCTGCGTTGTTGACCAGTACGTTCAGGGCATGTTCGCGCTGGCCGACCTCACCCGCCAGACGCAGGCATTCTGCCTCCACTGACAGGTCGGCAGGGACAGCAACAACCTTGCCGTACTGGGTGAGTTCCCGCTCGGCGGCGGCGCAGGCATCGGCTTTGCGCGAACTGATGTATACCCGGGCCCCAGCCTCCAGCAGGCCACGCGCGATCATGAGCCCGATCCCGCGGCTGCCCCCGGTGACGACGGCTGTCTTCCCCGACAGGTCAAACAAATCCATGATCTCCCCCATGCAGAACCTGAGCAGGGGCCGACGGCGCCACTGGCCAGAAGGGTACGCCACCGCAACGATCACACACTCGTTGGGAAGAGCACGCAACAGTCCTTTGCGGGCCGTCGAACCCGGCCGGCGACCGGGTGAAGCCACGGGGAAGCAGGGCGCCGGTTTCAGGGCTGTCCCGCGGTGGGCTTCCCGGATCTGGCGTGGCTGGCGAGCAGCTGGCGGTAGGCACCGGCGTACACCGCGGCCGCCGCGCTAGGGGTGAACTGCTGTGCGTAGGCCCGGCCTGGGACCGGGTCGGGGTGCTCGCCGCGCAGGACGCGCGTCAGGGCCCCGGCGAGGGCGTGCGGGTTCTCGGGCGGGACGAGGACGCCGCGGCCGTCGCCCAGGGTGCGCGCCAGGCCATCGATCGCGGTACCGACGACCGGGACACCGAGCCCCAGGGCGAGCACGGCGCTTTGCGACCACGACTCCTCACGTGAGGGCACGACATGCACGCTGGCCCCCGCGATGTAGCCGGCCGGCTCATAGGACCATCCGGGAAGACGCACCACAGCGTCCAGCCCGCGGGCCCGGACCAGCCGGATCAGCGCTACGCGCAGCGGACCGTCGCCGACGAGGTAGGCGGGCGGCGGCTGGTCGAGGAGCGCGAGCGCCTCCACGAGCACATCGGGTCCCTTGTCGCCACGGAGCCGGCCGGCGAAAGTTAGCCGCGGCGAGGGAAGTCCCGGCATCGGCCCCGCGGACAGGCCCTCCACCGACGAACGCCCCTCGCGCAGCCGGCCGTCGCCCAGGCCGATCCGCGCTGCCCAGGCACGGGCCGCGGGCCCGTGGGCGAAGAACATGCCGACACGCCTCGCCGCATCGCGGGCCTGCGGCGTGTAGTCGCCGTCCGGCCAGGACATCTCGTTGTGCTCGCTGGCCACCAGCGGCACGTGCGGCGGCAGCGCTCGTGCCGCCGCCCACCATGCGCCCACCATGTGGGCGTGTACTAGGTCGGCCCGGGCAAGCCGAGGGCCAAGCCAGCGGGCGAACCCGGGCGCGGGCGTCCACTGCAGGCTGTCCGCGGCCAGGACCTCGCTCACCCGGTACGCATCCACGGGCAGGCCATAACGGCCAGCCAGCACCAGCCCCGGCGGGGTCGCGTCACCGGCCAGCAGGGTCGTCACGACCCCGTGCCGGCGCAGCGCCACCGACAGCCGCAGCGCGGACAGCTGCGCCCCGCCGGGTTCCAGCGCGCCCAGGATCCGGACGACCCTCATCCAGCCTCCCGTCCCGGCGCCGCTGGCCGCCCTTCTCCCGCCCGCCGCAGCCCCTGCCCCGTCATGGCGGCGAAGGAAGCCGGGGCAGCGCACCATTCCGGCGCGGACGAGGCCACGAAGCGATACCTGCTGGCCGCGGGAGCGGCCGTCGTTCCGCAACTATCGTGATCTATGGCATCAGCAGCGTCCCACGGCGAACCCGCCGCCCGCATGCCGGCAGGCCGGGTGCCCGCTCCTGACCATCGAGCGCCGCCATCGCAGACGCGGAACGAGCGGGCGGGGCTGCGGCCTTAGCTCATGCCAGGCAAGGGGCGCATCCTTTAGTGTCAGACGGTGACGCACGTGCCGGCCACCGGGGCCCGTGCTGACCTGCCTGCAACGTGAGCTGGCAGCAGGCTGGCGCGGCTCCGGTTGATCGTGCGCGCAGCGAGCGACTGGGGACGACGCGGGCGGGCATACTGGAGGAGTGTCCCCCTTCGCCGCAGAGGCGCTGGCCGAGGGTGTCTGTGCGCTGACGGGGGATCCGGCGCGCGCGGCTGTGTTCTGCGATATCGACGGTACGCCCGCCTCGGTCATCGACCAGGCCCTCGACGCGCTGGTGGCAGACGGCCGACTCGACAGCGCGGTGCGGGCGGGTCTGCGCTCCGAGGAGGAGCCGCGGAACATCGTCATACGCGCCGACCTCCTGACCGGCGGCGTAGAGCGCTTCGCACGCGTGCTCGAGGGCCTGCTCGGAGCAGCTCGGTGAACGGCTTCTCGCTCATCTACGAGGGTTTCGATCCTGCCGAGGAGGGGCTTCGCGAGGCGCTGACCTCGACGGGCAACGGCTACCTGTGCACGCGCGGCACGGCGGAGTGGGAGGACGCCGACGGCGTGCACTACCCGGGCACATACGTGCACGGCGGCTACAACCGCGAGACGACGATCCTAGGCGGCGTGCCCGTGCTCAACGAGGATCTCGTCAACCTGCCCAACTGGCTGGTGCTCAAGCTGCGCATCGAGGGCGAGGATCCGATCCGGCTCGCCGACGTCGAGCTGCTCGGCTACCGGCACGAGCTCGAGATCCGCACCGCGACCGTGATCCGCGAGCTGCGCTTCCGCGACGGCGCTGGCCGTGAGACGGCGCTGCGCAGTCGGCGGTTCGTGAGCATGGCCGACGTCCATCACGCGGGCATCGAGTGGACACTCACACCCGAGAACTGGTCAGGCCGGGTGGAGGTGGTGTCCGGCCTCGACGGGCGCGTGACCAATAGCGGCGTCGCGCGCTACCAGCAGCTCGAGGGCCGCCACCTCGACCCGGTGTCACCGAGGACGTTCGGGCCCGAGGTGATCGCGCTGAAGGTGCAGACGCGCCAGTCGAACCTGTACATCAGCGAGGCGGCGCGCACGCGCATCCTCGACGACCGCGGGGAGCCGCTCGCTGTCGACCGCAGCCTCTACCAGATGGAGGACTACATTCAGCAGGTGCTCGCGTTCGACGTCCGGCAGGGCGCCGCAGTACGGGTCGAGAAGATGGTGGCCTTCTTCACCTCGCGTGACCCCGCGATCAGCGACACGCTGGCGAAGGCTGGGACGTCGGCGCTGCGCTACACCGGCTTTGAGGAGGCGCTCGCGCGGCATGCGTCGGCCTGGGACGAGCTCTGGCGGGTGTGCGACGTCCGCGTGCCGGGCGACGACCGCGTGCAGCTCCTGCTGCGGCTGCACATCTGCCACATCCTCCAGGTCTGCTCGCATCACACCGCCGACCTGGACGCCGGGGTGCCGGCCCGCGGCCTCAACGGCGAGGCTTACCGGGGGCACGTGTTCTGGGACGAGCTCTATGTCTGTCTGTTCCTGAACTTCCGGATGCCGGAGGTCACCCGAGGTCTGTTGATGTATCGCTACCGGCGCCTGGGCGAGGCACGCGCGGCGGCCCGTCAGGCAGGGCTGCGCGGCGCGATGTTCCCGTGGCAGAGCGGCAGTGAAGGCAAGGAGGAGACCCAGCGGGTCCACCTCAACCCGCTCTCGGGCCGCTGGGAGCCCGACCTCAGCCATAACCAGCGGCACGTCAACGCGGCGATCTTCTACAACATCTGGCACTACTTCCAGACCACCGAGGACCTGCCCTTCGTGCGCGACCACGGCGCCGAGATGATGCTGGAGATCGCGCGCTTCTGGGCCTCGATCGCCCACTTCAACCCCGAGCGCGAGCGCTACGAGATCCACGGCGTGATGGGACCGGACGAGTTCCACGAGAAATACCCCGATGCCGCTGAGGGCGGCCTGCGCAACAACGCCTACACCAACGTCATGGTGGCTTGGCTGTGCGACGCCGCCCAGGAGGTCCTCGCGCTCCTCCCCGCGACGCGGGCCGACGCGCTGCGCGGGAAGCTGGGCCTCGGCGACGAGGAGCTGCGCACGTGGGCGGACATGAGCCGCCGGATGTTCATCCCGTTTCACGGCGACGGCATCATCAGCCAGTTCGAGGGATACGAGGATCTTGAGGAGCTCGACTGGGACGCCTACCGCGCCAAGTACGGGAACATCCAGCGGCTCGACCGGATCCTGCGTGCCGAGGGCGATGACCCCAACCGCTACAAGCTCACCAAGCAGGCCGACACGGTGATGCTGTTCCTCCTGTTCTCGCACGACGAGCTGCGACGGCTGTTCGAGCGGCTGGGCTACGGCTACGGCCCGGACACCGCGCGCAAGAACATCGCCTACTACGACGAGCGCACCTCGCACGGCTCCACGCTGAGCTTCGTCGCGCACGGCGGCGTGCTCGCGCGGCTGGACGTCGAGGCCTCGTGGGAGCGGTTCCTCGTCGCGCTGGAGAGCGACGTCGGCGACGTCCAGGGCGGCACCACGAAGGAGGGCATCCACATGGGCGTGATATCTGGGACGCTCGATCTCGTCCAGCGCAGCTACGCCGGCACGGAGATCCGCGGCAATGTCTTGTACTTCGACCCCCGATTGCCCCCACGGCTCGACGGGCTGTCGTTCGCGATGCAGTTCCGGGGGACTCCGATCCTCGTGACGCTCGCCGACCGGAGGCTGACGCTGACCGCCCATCGGGAGGGCGTGCGGCGACCGATCAGCGTCGGGGTCGGCGACGAGGTCCGCGAGCTGCGCGCCGGCGACCAGTGCACGTTCGAGTTCCGGCCGGCCACGCACGTCCAGCACCAGCACGGTCACGACTGACTTAGGAGGACGTGTGCCGGCGTTCCAGGGAGCGATCTTCGACGTCGACGGCGTGCTTGTCGACTCGCCACACGAGAAGGCGTGGCGCGAGTCGCTGCGCGAGCTGATGGAGGGCGAGTGGAGCGACATCCGCGACCGGACGACCTGGTCGCCGGAGGCGTTCACGTCGCAGGTCTACCAGGAGGAGATGTCGGGCAAACCGCGCCTGAGCGGCGCGCGCGCGGCGCTGGAGTACTTCCACGTCCCTAACGACGACGCGCGCCTCGCGGTGTACGCCCAGCGCAAGCAGGAGATGGTGGTGCGGCTCATCGAGGCCGGGGACTTCACCGCGTACCCTGACGCGCTGCGGTTCATCATCGCCGTCAAGGACGCCGGTATCCGGGTCGCGGCGGCGTCGTCATCGAGGAACGCGAAGCTGTTGCTGCGCAAGATCCGGCTCGACACGTTCGCCCAGGACCAGCGGATCACGTCGGCGTCGCTGCGGCCGGGCCTGACGCTACTGGACTTCTTCGACGTCGACGTCTCGGGCCGGGACTTCGCCCACGGAAAGCCGGACCCCGAGATGTTCCTGACCGCGGCCCGGGAACTCGGGGTCGCGCCGGAGCGCGCGATGGTCATGGAAGACGCCGCGGCTGGCGTGGAGGCCGCCAAGGCCGGCTACATGGCCGCGATCGGGATCGCGCGGGCCGACGACGCCGACCTGCTGGCCGAGGCAGGGGCCGACATCGTCGTCACGACGCTCGACGAGGTGGATTTGACCGCCGTGGGCGACGGGCGTCTGGAGCGGACGGCCTCCTGATAGCAGCTCAGCGGCCGGATGCTGAGCAAAGCCGGCCACGAAAACCTTGAGTGACCTGTCCGGGGGCTGGTAACGGAGGCCCGGCCCATCGGCGAGGTCCAGCCGGCCCGGTCGTCACCCGCCGGATGTGCCACCCGCGGCGATCAGCGACACGGCCGCTGCGGCCAGGACGAGCCCGCCGAGCCGGGCGCGGGTCAGCCGCTCACCCAGCAGCGCCCGCGCCAGCACGATGGTGACGACTGGGTACAGCGACGTGATGACCGCTGTCACGGCAAGCAGGCCCTTATGGACCGACAGGAAGTAGAGAATGGCGCCGCCCGCGCCGGTCACACCGGTGATCAGCGCCAGCCTGCGACTGCCTGCCGTTGGCAGCTGGAACGCCCGCCTGGCCGCGGCGAGCGCGGCGAGCACCGCAGCCGCCGCCGCTTCCGAAACTGCCACCGGCCACAGGCCGCTCCTTGCACCTGCCTGGCTCAGCGCGATGAACAGCAGGGCGAACCCGGCCCCGGCGGCTAGCCCCCACCCCACCCCGGCCCACGACCGGGCGGCCCCATGGCTGCGGGTCCCGGCAGGAGCGGCGCTGTAGGACACAGCGGCGATCGCGGGCAGCGCGAACCCGATACCTGCCAGGGCCAGCGGTACGGGCCGCTCACCCAGCAGCACACCGGCCAGCACCGAGAATCCCGCCGCGGCGACCGCGCTCAGCGGCCCGGCCACGCTGAACGGCGCCCGCTGGAACCCCGCATACAGCGCGAGCGCACCCGCCGCCTCGCCCAGACCGCTCGCCGCTCCCCACACCAGCGCCCCGGCTGAGGGCGCCGGGGCATGTGGCCACGGTAGGACGGCCGCTACCGCGGCCAGCACGATAACGGCGCTGGCCGCCTGGGCGAGCAAGGCGACCCGCAGGACATCGGCACCGCGAGATGCCAGCCCGGCAGTAAAATCCGAGCTGCCATAGCCAAGGGCAGCCACGAGAGCCAGCGCGACTGCTAGCACCGGCCGCCCGCCCCGCGGACGGCGACCGCCAGCAGCGGGCCCGCCCGCTCCGGCCGCACCCGAAAACGCGTCGGCTCTACCGTTTCCACCGCACCTGCCTCCTGTTTCCATCCAA
>Ga0137393_10002000_pt1 | contig 13118 bp, 13 predicted proteins | sample 15con2h34BmetaG_FD_101396 | JGI IMG/M metagenome (GOLD analysis project Ga0137393, IMG submission 101396) | Vadose zone soil microbial communities from Angelo Coast Range Reserve, California, USA - 15con2h3.4B metaG | ecosystem: Environmental > Terrestrial > Soil > Vadose zone > Saprolite...
CCTCTTGAGGTCGGCGCCTGCTTTGCTCGCCGTTGCAGTGCCGCGCTGGACACGGCACGCCGTAGCGATACACCCATCTCGCTCACGGCCATTTACAGAAAAGTGGTCGCGGAAATGGACCGCGATACGACCGACGCATTAGATCGCGAGCGTCTTACGGCTGTGTATCAGTTCGTTATCGCCGGGAACACCGATACGCCGATCTGCGGGAGCCACCAATGAAACGAGCGTCTTTTGTCTTGTTCTTTATATCAGTCGCGACACTGCGCGTGCACGCGCAGACGCCTTGTCCATCGCCGATTCCTCCTCGTCCCATCGCCATCATCAGCGACCTTCACCTTGGGCCAGGCATGTCGGCCGCCACGGCGGCTTACGAGGATTTTCGCTGGCCGCATGCGCTCAGTGCATTCTTGCACGAGCTCAATCCGCGCCTTGGGCCCAATGTCGACCTTGTAATAGCGGGCGATCTGTTCGAGTGGTGGCAGCACCCGACAGTCGAATGTGCAGGGGCGGACGCCGACCACGGCTGTACGATCGCGGAGATGGTTGACATTGCAACTACTACGATCAAAGCGCACAAAGAGGAACTGCATGAGATTGGACGGTTTGCGACGGCTGCGGGCAACAGCGTTTATGTGGTGCCTGGCAATCATGACGCAGCTTTGATGATCGACGAAGTGTGGGATACTGTTCGTCCCGCGTTCGGCAGCGACCAGGCCCATGTGACACGCGTCAGCGCGGGGAGATGGTACTCCTGCGATGATCGCGTCGCAGTAGAGCACGGACCTCAGATCGGTCGGGATGTCAACAGATTTCCTGAATGGCCAAACGTGACCTCGTCTAAAAACGGAAGCCAATACGTGTGGCGGCCATGGGGCGAGGCGTTTGTAGCGGATCAGTTCAATCGAATCGAGAAGACGTACCCGCTAATAGATAATGTCTTGCCGCTGACGGCGGGACTGAAGTTGTACCTCGACGAGCACAGCGTCGTGGCAAACGGTGGCGACGTGGCGAAGTTTCTGGCGTTCAACATTTTTCGCACGTCTCTTCGGCAGAAGGTCGCCCTTCGAATTAATTCTGACGGCTCCGCTCAGATGGCGTGGAACATACAAAATGCACGCAGGCTCGGGCATCGCCTTGTGGCATCCGCGATGCCTGACGACGATCTGGATAGAGCGAAACTGCTGGCATCAGACGAGCAAGTCTGGAAGGATGCGCGAGTAGCGCTGGACGAATCGCTTTTGTCGAATGACTCGGCCTCCCCCGAGGAGATCGCTTCGCTGTGCGATATCGCGTCAGGCAACGCACACAGCCAAGATGCTGCGGCTCATCCCATTCCCCGAGTCGAGTGTTCGACGGAATTACTGATTGCAGGTGCGATGGCACTGATACCGGAACGCCGGCAGCTGGCAGCTCATATCAGCGAAATTCAGAAGACTCACCCTCGGGTACGGTATTTCGTTTATGGACACACGCATCAGTATCGCGCGCCGTTCCCGGTTCGGCCAGAGAGCGGGATTCCGACGCTTGTGATGAACGACGGTGCCTTCCAGAGACTTGTCTCACTAGAGACGCTACTTGTGGTCCACGAGAAGGAGGAACGGAAGAAGCCGGCAGCGGAGCGCTCACAGGAGAAATCGACTGCGCTGCGGACTGCTCTCGAGAGCCTGCCGCCTTGTTACAACGTGGTTCTGATTCCTTATGACAAAGGCATACCGAAGCCCGACGTGTGGAGTTGGCTCTTTGCGGAAAACGCGCGGATGGGCGGCTTTTATCGAGCGGATGCTCCTGAGTGCGTGCTAGGCAGCGGGCGCTAGGTGCCCACATTCGCGAAATAGCGACCAGGATATTATTCAGGCGGGCCTGAACTGGCGCGGGAGCAACGATGCTCCTGTGCCGAGGGCCGAAGTGCAAAGTATTACTCCATTGGCTGCGCTCGCTTCGGGTTGCGGTGGCGAGTAGGTGTGTCGCGCCTACCTAGAGTCTTCTCTCGGTAGATCAATCCGAGCGCTGGCGACGGTAGCACCGCCTCCGGCTCACGCTTAGTTTTTCCGATTCCAGAGGCCACATGCACGTGCTTGCCCTTGGCCGCCGCATACTTGATCGCGCACGCAAAGAGGAAGAGTTCACCGGTCGAGGTGCCGAAGGAGGCTTCGTGGAGGACGATAGAGTTGCCGTCATCGGCGTCGCAAGCCTGCTGCCACGCCGGCAGATGCAGGGCGATGAATGATCGGAGTTCTGCTTCGGAAAGGGGCTCCGCGGAATCCGGGGGAAATGGCTCGGGCATGGGAGGAAGGAGTATTTTGGGAAGGAAACTTGCCTTTATCTTAGAGCCGGATGAGTTTTGCGTCAAAGCGAGTGCAGCGCGCAGCGCCCTTGACGTGTTCAATCCACGGTTTAATGTTAGGGTGACCAAAGGGCGCATTGCTTATTCAACAAATGCAAACCATGCACCCAAGAGAACACATAACCCGTTCCACGGTAGCAGACGAGGATTGGATTTGCCTCTGCCTTAATCGGCCGGACCATGAGGGTTTCTACCCTTGCGATAGCGACGGAAACGAAGTAGACCCTACTCCTTCTGATTGGAAGACAAATTCGTACGTTTGCTTAAGATGCGGTCGGATGATCGATCAGGATACGCTTGAGGTAATTGGACGAACCAAAAGCGTCAAGCAGCTCGCCTGAGTTGAGACAAAGCCGGACTTGGTTTCAGCTTTGGCTTCGTTCTCGGCGGAATCAGGCTGAACTTGAACCGGTGCCGCAAACGTTTCGGCCAGACCCGCGCCCGCAACCGCGACTGCACGGCAAAGAAAAGCTCCCGGCCGACGAGAGCCTCGTGGAGTCCCGGGTAGAGGGTCAGAGTTGATCTCCGCCGGATATAGCCCAAGTAGAACGGGTTGCGGAAGAGTTGTGAGAGCCCGTTTATCGAGACCTGTCCTCCGGCCCGGTTTCTGAACCCAACTTCGGAGAGCGCTTGGCGCAAGGAATAGAGGCGTACCAGGTAAAGGCCATCCGCACGAAGGGCGCCGCTCCGGGTCCATGGCCTTCACTTTGCCCGGACCGGTGTCGAGGTATCCGAGGGGTTCGTGGTTCGGCAGGAGTCCTTGCTTCAGCCTCGCTTGGATGCCGCGCTTCGCTTCTTCCTTCAGATTTCCAAACGTAATCCGCGACGATGACGGCTTGGATATCGGCTGCCAGGCGGCCGCTCCGGAAGTGACATCGAGGTCGTCGCCGGCGAAGTAGACCGGAATGCCTTGGTCGATGAATGACCAACACACCATTTCACTATCCATCCAAAGGTCGGTTCCTCGCCTACCTTCGTGTCTCCACCCCGAAGCAGGGCGAGGGCTCCTCACTCACCCGGCGGGACAGGACGGTTTTTTTGCCTCAGGCTACGCCCAGCGCCGCTTCAGGATCAGCCTTTAGGTCGCTTTTCTTTATGTATTCCCGCCATCATGTAGAATTATCTGAATGAGCTCGCAGAACACGATGGAGAACACGCGCGGCGCGGAGTGGCGTCGTTGGGACCCCCATTTGCATGCCCCAGGAACATTGCTTTCCGATCAATTCGGGGGCAAGTGGGAGGCGTACCTTCAGAAAATCGAACAGTCAGATCCGGCGATCGAAGTCCTTGGTGTAACGGACTATTTTTGTATCAACACATACAAAGAAGTCCGGAAGCGCTGGCAGGCAGGGCGCTTGGCAGGGGTCAAAATGCTCTTTCCGAACGTTGAGATGCGCCTCGACGTCAAAACTGCGAAAAAGCAACCGCTCAACCTTCATTTACTCTTCTCACCAGATGACGCAAACCATGAAGCGGAAATCGAACGTCTGCTCGGCAGCCTGACCTTCGAATTCAAAGGACGAAAGTACCGATGCACGACGCCCGACCTGACGGCTCTCGGCCGCGCTTTCTCTGGCAAAGAAGGTCCCGGGGCCCTGCGGGAGGGAGCCAAGCAATTCAAGATTACGCTCGATGGTCTGCGCGAACTCTTTCGTTCCGAAGAATGGATGCGAAAGAACTGCCTCGTTGCTGTGGCTGGAGGAGCCGATGGAACTTCTGGTCTTAAAGACGACGACTCGTTCGCCGCCTTCCGCCGAGAACTCGAGTCATTTGCGCACATCATATTTGCGGCGACGCCCAGCCAGCGCGACTTCTGGCTTGGCAAGAAAGCAGGAGCGAATCCCGAGTTCATCGAAAAGATGTATGGGAGTCTGAAGCCATGCCTACATGGTTCGGATGCGCACCGTGAAGACACCGTGGGATCGCCGGATCTCGAACGGAATTGTTGGTTGAAAGGCGATACCATCTTCGAAACACTGCGACAGGCGGTGATCGAACCAGAAGATCGGGTGTGGATCGGCCTGTCGCCGCCGAGCGGTGCGCTTCCCGCCACGTGCATCGGCGAGATTCGGACGGTGAACACCCCGTGGTTGAGTAATGCTTCGATCCTACTTAATCCAGGTCTCGTAGCGATAATCGGTGCGCGTGGCTCTGGCAAAACCGCTCTTGCCGACATTATAGCGGCTGGTGCCCATTCCTTCGGAGATTTGGCAGGAGAATCATCGTTTCTGGTCAGAGCCTCGTCAGGAGTGAATTACTTGTCTGAAGCAAGTGCCAGGCTGACGTGGGGAGATGACGAGATATCGGAAGTATCGCTGAGTGAGACCCGAGACGACGAGGCAGCGGCCGAGGCTGCCTACCTCTCGCAGCATTTTGTCGAAAAACTTTGCTCCTCGGCTGGCTTAGCAAGGGAACTCCGCGAGGAAATGGAGCGGGTCGTGTTTGATGCCACTGACCCCGCGGATCGACTCGGCGCAACGTCTTTCGCCGAGTTGTCGATGATGTCGCTCGAGCCAATTCGCCACCGTCGCTCGGAGTTGCAGGAAACGATCAGCTCGATCAGTAATCAGGTGGTTCGCGAAGACATGCTCCGTCAGAAGTTATCCAAGCTCAAGAAGGACCACCAGACACTGGCGGATCAGCTCGCGAAGAGTCAGAAAGATCTCGCGGCCCTCTTGCCAAAGGGTGACGCAGTTCGCTCAAAACGGCTCACGGCGCTCGAGCAGCTTTGCGGGCAAGTGGAAGCGAAACTTGAGCAACTTGGACGGCAGCGACAGGTACTTACCGATCTGACTTCTGAGATCAGGCATGTCGCGGACCAAACTGAGCCGACGAGGTTCAGGGAAATGAAGCGGCGGTTCGGTGATGCCCGATTGACAGATGCCGAGTGGGAAGCATTCCGAATGGTGTTCTCTGGGAAACCCACGGAAGTCGTTCAGAGAGCCGTCGACAACGTGGCCGCGGCGATGAAGCGTACCGTCGAGGGAGATCCAAACTCGCCGATTGACTCCACTAAACAGCCGGCCGCGGACTGGCCTCTGAACGTCTTGCGGGCCCTTCGTGACGCGGCGAAGAAGGAGGTCGGCACAGATATCCAGAAGCAGAAAAAATTCTCGGCCTTTCAGCAGGTGATTGCGAGGCAGGAGGCGAATCTTCGGCGCCTCGCACTCGAAATCGAGAATGCCGAGAGTGCGACCGCCAGGCGACAGAAGCTCATCGATGCCAGGCGAAGCGCGTACGCGGATGTGTTCGTTACAATAACAGATGAGCTGCAAGTGTTAGAGAGATTGTACGCGCCTCTCCGAGGCAACTTGCTCTCAGCGCATGGCGCGCTTGCAAAATTGGAATTTGTGGTTCGCCGTGCCGTCGATTTGGACGCCTGGATCGGCGCCGGCGAGCGACTTCTAGATCTCAGAAAGGATACGAAGTTTAGGGGGCACGGTGCGCTCCGGACACTTGCAAAAGAATACCTGCTCTCGGCGTGGCAGGCGGGAAGCGCCGACGAGGTTGCATCTGCGATGGACAGGTTTCGATCGGGTTTTCAGGCAGAACTAGTAAAGGCGATGCCGCCTACGGTAACACCTGATCACGAGAAGCAATGGGTACAAGAACTTGCGACGTGGCTCTATAGTACTGCCCATGTAACGATCACCTACGGCATCAGTTACGACGGTGTCGCTATAGAAAGGCTGTCGCCAGGTACGCGCGGCATTGTTCTACTCATGCTGTATCTCGCTGTTGACCGGCAGGATACGCGACCGCTGATCATTGACCAACCTGAAGAAAACCTTGATCCGAATTCCGTGTTTACGGAGCTCGTGCCGCATTTTCGCGAAGCGCGCAAGCGGCGGCAAGTGATAGTTGTGACGCACAACGCGAATCTCGTAGTCAACACGGATGCAGATCAGGTCATCATAGCGGAGGCAGTTCGGACATCGGCCGACAGCTTGCCCAGCATTTCCTATCAGACGGGCTCTCTAGAAAACTCGGTTATCCGAAAGCGAGTCTGTGAGATCCTTGAGGGAGGCGAGAGGGCCTTCTTGGAGCGCGAACGTCGGTATCGCCTTCGCTGGAATTAGCATTGAGATACGAGGTTAGAGTTTCCAACGTAGCAGTCGGTTGGTGGGTATAGAACGACGGGTTGGCCCAGTTCGGGCTGGTGACGGCCGGACTTCGGGGACTTCAGGGACTTTGGGGACTTTGAAACAGGCTAGGCAGCTCGATTGAACCGATCCGGTTCCATCTTCTCCACGAGGTCCAGGAGCAGCTCGATCGTTTCCTTCACCTCATCATCTGTAGTTGCAAGGGTTCGAACGTCGTGTACGCCGACCCGCATCGACCTGACTTTGGGGACTTCAGGGACTTCGCTTTAAGTCGTTGCACCGCAAAGCTTCGCAGTCTGTTTCGGCTCAGAAATCACCTTTTGCGACAGGTGAAGGGAAGGAAGGAATGGTTCGAACCCTCTCACCGCGAGCCTCGTGGTGAACTGGTATAATCGAACGCATGAGTGATATTCCTTCTCTCGCCTCGCTGTGGGCAGCCGTCGCCGCTGCGGTAGGCGCTCTGGCGGCCGCAATAGTCGCCGTTTATCAGGCTTCCCTGACTCGTCTGACTCTCGGGGCTGATTTAATCATGAAGTTGGAGGACCGGTTTGAAGAGCCCGAGTTCATGAAAAAGCGAAAGAGGGCGGCCAAGGCTTTAAAGGCCGTGTCGCAAACGAACAAGGGCGACATAGAGGATGTTCTGGACTTCTTTGAAACGCTTGGCTTATTGGTGCGTCGTAGGGCGTTAGATCCAGAATTAGCTTGGAGTAGCTTCTTTTACTGGTTACATGGCTATTACCGTTGGGCAGAAACATTTATCGTGGATCAGCAGCGGTTATTCCCAAACCGCTATCGTGACGTTGTGCGGCTTCATGAGAGTCTGTTGACCGTTGAGCTAGATAAGGAAAACCTAAATGAGGCCGAATGGGACGGGTTTCTGAATGAGGAAGCAGGCGAGTTATAAGTAGCGATCTGTCGTTACTTGCGCGCTGATGCGGCAACGGCCGTAGCAAAATCCGGTACAGCCGCACGAGCCGGATCGCCCACATCCGAGCCTCCTCAGGCGGCATCTCTTCCCCGTAAGCATTCCGATAGATCTCGCGGAGCCGCTCCACGTCCTGGTCACTGAGCATCATCGGTTCAGGTTACTTCGCCGGGAAAGTGTCGGCAAAGGACATCGAGTGGATAACCATCCCACCCGGACTTTGGGGACTTCAGGGACTTGAGGGACTTCAAAACGGGTCAGGCAGTTCGTTTGAGCCGATCCGGTTCCATCTTCTCCACGAGGTCCAGGAGCAGCTCGATTGTTTTCTTCACCTCATCATCGGTGGCTGCCAGGGTTCGAACGTCGTGTACGCCTGCCCGCAACGGACGGACTTCGGGGACTTCAGGGACTTCGCTTTAAGTCGTTGCACCGCAAGGCCTCGCGGCGATTTTGGCTCAGAAGTCACGTTTTGCGACAGGTGAAGGGAAGGAAGGAATGGTTCGAACCCTGTCACCCAGCCGAATCAATGCGGTATCGAAACAGACCGGCCAGGACTAACTTTCACAGGCGTCCTTGAAGAGGTAAGCTATGCACATATGCGACGATGAAAAAGGCTATCTGGCAAAACTACTTCGATATTGTCATCCTTCCGCCGACGGAAGTCTCCGAATACGCCAGAAGATTGAGTCAAGATCTGAGGCAGTACGGAATTCCATGGACTCTCGGCAGACAATCTTTCATTCCTCATATATCCCTTTACCACGTTCCGGTGAAGCCTCAAGATTTCGGAGCATTTGCCACGGAACTTAACACTGTCACTAAACACTTCACGCCAGGGTACTTGAGAACTACAATCATCGAACCCAACTTCCTCATGTTTGACAAGCCACTGTGGCTTCAAAAACTGTATCTTAAAATTGTGGCGCTTCCGGCTTTCGAGTGGATTAGAAATGGAAACTCGAGGGGCGATCATCCGCGGGGAAACGGCCTGGGATCTGACGTTTCTCTTGTGTTCTCAACGGGTTGTCTCCGTCGTGGCGGCAGCGGAGCGGGGACTGTGGGAAACGCGGGGGCGTGCGGTGGGAGGGAGCGTTTTCCAAGCGCTGCGGAAAGGCGCGGGAGGTAGGCTGGATGCGGCTTTCCGCAGTGCGGCAGTCGCCGCGGACGGGGTTGTCGACCGGCAGTAGTTTCCATTCTCTAACCACTCGATTCCCGGATGCCCCAAAATTGTCAGGCGTACGCTAAAGTATTGTGATTGGGATTACGATCCTGCTGCGTCGTGGGCGCTGGATCGCTTCCCGAAGCCGATGCGCAAGAGCGGAGCCAAATTCATCAAGAAATACGGCACTCCCATGATCGGCAGAAACTTCAAGCCACATGTGAGCCTTACGAGCTTTAGGAATATTCCCACACCCGATCTAGCAACAAGAAAGGCAAAGGCGTTCAAATTTAAGCCCGACGCACTCTATGTTTGTGAGCTAGGACCTTCACATACCTGCCAAAGAATAGTCAAAAGGATCACTTTTGGGGAGAAGTAAAGTGCGACCGAGTAAACTTCAAAACAGTCGTCCAGAACGCACTTGACGATCTGAAGGCAAGGCATATCTCGGAAGAATGAGCCGGGGCTTAGTGGGGAGTGCAGCAAGTCGTCGTGTTCGTTGTTCGCTCGGTGTCGGCTGGAGAAGAATCCGGTACAGTCGTACGAGCCGGATCGCCCACATCCTGGCCTCCTCAAACGGCATCTCTTCCCCGTAAGCATTCCGATATATCTCGCGAAAGCGCTCCACGTCCTCGTCCGTAAGCATCATCGGTTCAGACTACTAGGGCGGGAGAGGGTCGGCAAAGGACATTGAGTGGATAACTGCCGAGACGGACTTTGGGGACTTGAGGGACTTTGAAACGGGCTAGGCAGCTCGTTTGCGCCGATCCGGTTCCATCTTCTCCACGAGGTCCAAGAGCAGCTCGATTGTTTCCTTCACCTCGTCATCAGTAGCTGCAAGGGTTCGAACGTCGTGTACGACACCCCGCAATGAAGGAATTGACGCGACATTGTTCCATTTGCGGAAGAGTTTAGCCGCGTCAATCCTGAGTTCTTGGTCGGTGAGGATGGGGTTCGAACCGGCGATTTCCAGTATCGTCCGCTTGGTGCGGTCATCGCCGTCGCGAAACCATTCCGACGCGCGAATGCTGAACAGAACGCAGGCTAGGCCGGGTTCGAACCGATCCGGCTTCGCGGTCTCCCGCTGCCGGCCTTGGAGTCGAAACCCCTCGCGTTCGAGCTCCAGTCGCTCGCGCTCGAATTCGGCCTCGCTGATCTGCTCGGCGATACGCAGCTTCGTGAGGTTGCGGCGGGAAAGCTCGTTTCTTGCGACGGCATTGCTAAGAGCCCGGGCCTCTGCCGTGGCAAGTTGCGAAGCCTCGGCTTCATCCTGCTCGGCCATCTCGAGCGCGTAGTCGTGGAGGTCAGGATGGATGGTCAGACGTTCCAGAAAGCGCTCGATCTGCTCCTCGACCTTCTCGCGTTCCAGTGAGCGCTGCCGGCAGCGGTAGTCGAGGCGGCGCTTGCTGCAGTGGTAGTACAGGTAGCGCGAACCATACCGGTTCACCTTCTCTTCGGCGGTTACGGAAAATCCGCACTCGCCGCAGCGGATGAGTCCCGTGAAGGCGAACTCCAGCTTCTTCGGCCGGGCCTGGGTCGGTCGGCCGAGAATCCGCTGCACCGCCTCGAATTCGTCCATGGTGACGATGGCCGGGTGCTTGCCCGGATACAGGCGCCCCTTCCAGAGGATGAGGCCGGCGTAGAAAGGGCTCGTGAGGATCTTGTAGACCGCGGAAAGGGAGATTGGCTGCCCGCCCTCGCGCTTGCGTGGCAAGGTTCGGAGGCCCCGTTCGGTCATGATCTCCCGGATGCGCCGCCGCGAGTAGGCACCAGTCAGCGTGAGTTCCCAAAGCTCTCGAATGAGCGGCAACCTGACGGGGTCCGCGACGATCGTCTTCGTGGCCTGGTCGTTCAGGTAGCCGATCTTCGCCATATTCGGCAGCCAGCCGTTCTCGATCTTGGTACGGATGCCGCGGCGGACGTTTTCGCTCAAGGCATCGCTGTAGTACTTCGACTGGCCGAAGAGGATCGAGAGCATGAATTTGCCGGAGGGCGTGTTCTCAAAGGTAAAGGTCGCGAACTTGAGGTCTTTCAGCTTGCCCGTATCGAGGAGGTAGATGACCCGGCCGCCGTCCACTGAGTTCCGCGCCAAGCGATCCGGCGCCCACGCGATGATGCCCTCCGCCTCGCCGCGCTCAATGCGGTCGAGGAGCCCGCTAAAAATCGGCCGTCCGGGTGTCATGGCGCTCTGCGCCTCGGTCAGGTTCTCTGAAATCTCGATACCGTCTTGCGCACCGAAAAGACGCGCCAGCTCGCGCTCCTGGGAATCGATGGATTGGATTTGCCGGTCCTCCTCTTCGGAGGACTTGCGACAATAGAGGAAATACTTCATGTGGCAGGTGGCACGAACGCCGGGCGCTCGACGGGCGCCGCTTGGATGGGCGTTTTCACGATAGCTCGCTCGGAGGATTTTGCAAGTCGCTCCCGCTCTGCGACTTCGCGCGGCGTGGGCCTCAGGAGAATGCGATACAGGCGCACGAGCCGGATCGCCCACATGCGTGCCTCCTCGATAGGCATCTCTTCGCCGTACGCCTTCTGGTAGACGTCGCGAAAACGGGCGACATCGTCGTCGGTAAGTTTCATCAGGGAAAGGCTACTAGTTCTCGCCGAGTTGGACGAGGGTGCGTAAGTACCTCAGCGCGAGACTAAGACCGTGCCGCGATATTTCTGCCCCCTCGTCCGCGGAGATTGCTCCCGCTACGCTGAGCGGCATGTTAAACATCATCAATTGGCCGCGTGTACGCGCGGAGAAGTTTCACAACTTCCTGCCGGAGGAGATCCGGAACTACCTCAAAGGTCGAGGCATTCCTGCGACGATCATCGAACGCCATCTGCTCGGCTGGAACGGTGAACGGATCACCATTCCCGTCTTCAGCCCCAACCGCAAGGTGCTCGGGTTTCGTTACGCGAAATCTCCGACCGACATCTCCGACGCTCCTGAGGTGATCTCCGATCCCGATCTTGGCCCGCAACTCTACGGCGCCGAAGTCCTGGCGCGGAAACCGTATCGCGTCGTGATCTGCGACGGTGAGTTCAACCGTCTCGTCCTCGAAGCGAACGACTTCACGGCGGTAGCTTCAACTGGTGGCTCAGACGTCTTTCTCGAGGAATGGTTGCCGTACTTCACATCGGTGAAGCACGTCTATGTCTGTTTCAACCGCGATCGGGCAGGTGAAGCCGCAGCAAAGAGAGTCCAAGCCATGCTGCCGCGAGCGAGGATCGTGAAGCTCTCGGGCTGTGCTCTTGATGTAACCGACTTCTTCGTCTTTCAGGAGAAGACCAAGCTCGATTTCGAGATCCTGCTGGCGGCCGCTTCGACTGACGAGAACGACCCGTCCGACACGCCGCCTACCGTGCGCGAGTTCCTGCCGCTTCTCAAATCAGTCCGGCGCCGCGCAGAACGCCTCAGGAAACACGTCAAACTTCACGACGTCGTCGAGCACTTCGCGACGCTCCAGGCGCGAGGCAAGCGCCTGGTCGCGCCCTGTCCCTTCCACGACGATCGGGAGCTTTCCTTCAGTGTCTATCCCGCGACGAACACGTACGCGTGTTCGCGTTGCGGCGTCAAGGGCGACGTCGTGCAGTTCCTGATGGACAAAGAGTCGATGACGTTCTCCGAGGCGCTTGACGCTCTGGAGAGCTTCGAGTTCACCCGTGAAATCTATGGCACCGGCTGAACGCGAGCAGAAGCCGCAGCCGGAGCAGAAGGTAACCGTCACCCCAACCGCCTCCGCCGTTCTTCCGAACGGCGAGCTGGTGGAGATGGTCTACGACCCGGTGGAACGCAAAACGCGGTTCGTCATGGGTAGTTCGGATGCTTGGGGCTACGAGGACACCGTCCAGCTTTCTCCTCTGGAGCGCCTCGTGCCGTATTCGCCGACCAACAACCTCGTGAAGCACGGGGTGGTGCTCTTCGCCTCCGAACCAACCGAGTATGGCGACGAGGCAGCGCTTGTCTCCCGCATCCGGGACTTCGTGCATCGCTACGTGGATATATCGGAAGATTTTGAGACGGTTGCTACCTACTACATCCTCTTCACCTGGGTCTATGACGCCTTCCACGAAGTCCCCTATGTCCGTATTCGCGGTGGCTACGGTACCGGCAAGACGCGCTTTCTCCTTGCCGTGGGCTCACTCTGCCGCTTCGCCATCTTCGCGTCTGCCGCGAGTACCGTCTCACCGCTCTTCCGGCTCCTCGACGCCTTCCGCGGGACCTTGATCCTAGACGAGGGAGACTTCCGTTACTCGGACGAAAAGAGCGAGGTGGTGAAAATCCTCAACAACGGGAACGCCCGCGGCTTTCCCATCCTCCGCACGGAAGTCTCCCCGAAGAAAGAGTTCGACCCGCGGGCCTACCACGTCTTCGGCCCGAAAATCGTGGCAACCCGCGGCTTTTTTCAAGACCGAGCCCTGGAGAGCCGCTGCGTCACCGAGGATATGCGCGGCGGCTCGCTCCGAAGCGAGATTCCGCTGAATCTCGACGACTCGTTCCACGAGGAGGCACGAACCCTGCGGAACCAATTGCTCCTCTATCGCCTGAGACACTTCAAGGACGCGCGGCGGTACGACCGCGCGGGCGCTCGC
>Ga0137393_10002006_pt1 | contig 13111 bp, 11 predicted proteins | sample 15con2h34BmetaG_FD_101396 | JGI IMG/M metagenome (GOLD analysis project Ga0137393, IMG submission 101396) | Vadose zone soil microbial communities from Angelo Coast Range Reserve, California, USA - 15con2h3.4B metaG | ecosystem: Environmental > Terrestrial > Soil > Vadose zone > Saprolite...
GGTGGAGCCGATGGGATTCGAACCCACGACCTCCTCGATGCCATCGAGGCGCGCTCCCAACTGCGCCACGGCCCCACCGGAGGAACAACACCAATCCTAACATCGCGGCCAAGTCTTCGTCTATGACTCCACTCAGTTGGCCGCAAACAGTCGCAAGGCAGCACGAGCACCGCACTTTTGGTATTTGTCGTAAGCTTCGGCGGCGCGGCGCCGGATCGCTTCGTTGTCTTCGTTGACGATCCAGCCGTTGAGAGCGGCCTTCAAAGTGTAAGCTTCCGGAGCCATCAGGCCGGTTGTCCAAAGCAGAGGCTCGGCGCCAGTTTGGTGGATGTAGGGACTGAAGAATGCTTTGCTGGCGCAGGCCAGGATAATGGTTCGGCGAGGTTTGCTTCCCTTAGTCCCCGCAATGGGAGAAATCTGAAAATCCATGAAGGCGTCATGTCCAACATAGGCAACTATATCCGCCGCGCCTCCCGCGGCGATCGAAACGTCGACTGAATTTAGTTTGACGCGGATATTTTCTGAACTTATGCCGGCGGCCGCGGAGAGGAAGTCGGTAACCGCCAACTTGATCTCGCTGCCTTGATAGGCGTCGGCGACCAGGTAGACATCTTCATTGCGATTTTTGAACACGCAACGGTCAAGAATCGCCTCTTTGGGATCCCGGCTGGAGAAAAGCAGCTGCCATTCGTCGCTGGACTTGAAAAACGTTTTAACACCGAACCTGGCGCCCCAATACAAGTTGCGCTGCGGGTCGCTCCCATTACCAAGCGCAGGCGGAACCGGAACGATGCCTTGATGCTGATTGTCTGCTAAGGCGACAAAGACGTGCACGACCCTCGGTGAAGCTTGCCCCGCGCAGGGACCTGCAAGCGAGAAAAAAACTGGAATCGCGAGGGCGGTCAAGCGCGAAACGATGTGGTTCACTTGCAGAGGGATTCTTCCTGTTACGATTCTACCGCTCGAAACGAGTTGTGTGAACGGGATGTTCGTTTAGAATACTCGCCTATGGCAAAACTGACTTTTCTGGGCGCGGCAGGAAGCGTTACCGGTTCAAAATATCTGGTCGAAGCAGCAGGCAAGCGGCTGCTGGTGGACTGCGGAATTTTTCAGGGCTCGCAGGAACTACAAGACCGCAACTACAAGCCGCTGCCAATCGACCCGAAGACCATTGACTACCTGGTGCTGACACACGCGCACCTCGACCACACCGGATGGCTGCCGGTGCTGGCGAAATCGGGCTATCGCGGTCCGATTTTTGCCAATCCCGCCACGATTGAACTGACGACCATCCTGCTGAAAGACTCGGCTCATCTTCAGCAAGAAGACACGCTGCACGCACGAATTCATAAGGACAGCCGTCACGCCCACCCTGAGCCGTTGTATACCGCGGAGGATGTTGATCCCGCCTTGAAGCTAATCAAGAGCATGCCACGCAGCGGTAGCTTCGATATCAGCCCGGAGTTCCGCGTATCGTCTTGTGACGCAGGACACATCCTGGGATCTTCCAGCCTGGAGCTGGCGATTGCCGAAGGTGGAAAGAAGACGATCGTAGTCTTCTCCGGGGATATCGGGCGATACAACCAAGCAATTCTGAAGGACCCGAGCACGCCGCCATCGAAAGCGGATGTGCTGATTTGCGAATCAACCTATGGCGATCGCGAACATCCAGAAGGCGACCCCGCGGAAATGCTGGCGCAAATCGTGAATCGTATAGTGAAGCGCGGCGGATCGATTGTGATTCCGTCGTTCGCCATCGGACGGACGCAGACGTTTATGTACTACTTGCGTCAACTGGAAGACCAGCAGCGGATACCGCGCGTACCCGTTTATGTGGACAGCCCAATGGCGTTGAGCGCGACGGACTTGTATTTGAAGCACAAGGAAGATCACGACCTGGAGTACGTGCGGGAAGAAGGTAGCGACGGTAAAGGGGATCCTCTGAATGTGCATGAATTCCATCTGACGCGGTCGGTGGAGGAATCCAAAGCGATCAATAACGTCAAGACCCCCTGCATCATCATTTCGGCGAGCGGGATGGTGAGCGGTGGCCGGGTGCTGCACCATCTCGTGCAGCGGCTTCCGGATGCGCGCAATGCGGTTATCCTGGCGGGATTTCAGGCCGAGGGCACGCGTGGGAGAGCCCTGCAAGAGGGCGCGAAGTCGCTGAAGATCTTTGCCCAGGATGTGCCGGTGGCAGCGGAGATCATAGGGATGGGGCAATTCTCAGCGCACGCGGGAAAAAGCGAACTGCTCCGATGGTTGACAGCGCTTCCGGCGCCTCCCAAGCAGACCTATCTGACCCACGGAGAACCCGCCGCGGCACAGGCGCTGCAGGCGGCAATCTCTCAAAAGTTCCAGTGGAAGGCAGCGGTCGCGCGATATTTGGATTCCGTGCCAGTGGGTGAATAGTTCCCCGTAAGGACCACAAATTATTTTGCTGAAGTCAGGAAACTATTTGCCGCTTCATCTCGTCTATACAAGCAAGACCACTCGCGGGGTAGGGGGCTAACCACCACAGGGCAACCGACCGTCAGTTCCCTACCCCATTTCTAAATGATTGAATTTACAGTGATTTGAAGCCACTTAGAAGGTGGTTTCTGGTGGTTGTTTTCAGTTGATTAGGAATGTTTAGGAATGTCATTCCTGTTTTCACCTTCCAAGTTGTTCGATTCGACCGGCTGGAAGTCTCGGTCTTTAGAAACGTTTTAGATATCTCGACGCGGCGTTCATCCCCAGGACTTCAACGTTTTGCATGCTGGCCTTCAGAGTCGTTCAAGCGAGCGAGTGAGACATCCTGATTAGCCGTTTTGGAAACCGGTCGCGGTTTGAGGTGTTATATGTTTTCAGGTTCGAATCCGCCCAGGCCCACCATTTGTCGAAACGGATTGTTTTTCGAGCGTTGTGCTAATCTGAGTTAGGTACAGCCTATCTGGATCGAGTCGCAAATAATGGATTCAGAAGTCCTCCAGTATGCCAGAACTCTGTTCGAGAATCGTTTCGAAGCAGAAATCCGTCCCGCTCACAATACTCGTCTTTGGGAGACAAAAACGAAGTTCTCGATGGGAGCCCAACTTCCATTTTCAGGAGCCGATGCCCAGAGATTGATCGGTGTCGAGGTGCAATTCGCCAGAGAAGCTGCCACAGCACAAGCAGAATGTCTCGTGGCTGCAATAAAAACAGCGGGTCTAAGGTTCGATAATGAAGCGCTGCAAATTGGGTTGGGCAATACAACAGAGTTGCTCGACAAGCATAAGCACAGTGCGACCAAGACAGTGTTTTCCGGATTTGCTCAACAAATAGACGCGGCGTTGAAAACCGGAGTCGAACAAGACCTAGATAGTAAGTTCGCGCACATACACGATAACGTTTTGAGGCTACTTAAATCGAAGGTGGCTGAAGCAATTTTAGAGGCGAAAGCGGAAACAAAAAATAATTCAAACGACGCCGTTTACGCTCGTATGGCAATCGACGAAGCACGAAAAAGTATTTCGGAGAATGACAACAGACCACATCCTTGGGTGGGGGCCGTTGTGGTCAAAGACGGGAAGGTGCTCAGTACAGCGCATCGCGGCGAACAACCCGGTAATCACGCCGAGTATATCGCATTGGAAAAGAAACTGTCAGACGAGGCTGTTGCCGGGGCCACGGTCTATACAACTTTGGAACCCTGCACCACTCGAACTCATCCGAAAGTTCCCTGTGCCGAGAGGCTAATCGACCGACGGATCGCACGAGTAGTTATAGGCATGCTCGATCCCGACGTGCGAATAACTGGTCGTGGCCAAAGAAAATTGCGAACGGCAGGTATCACCACAGATTTCTTTCCGCCCGTTTTGATGGCTGAAGTTGAAGACTTGAATCGGGACTTCACACGTTTCTGCGAGCAGAATGTACGAACAGAAGTCGGTCCCGCTAACATGGAATTGTGGAAAGAAGTCGCTGGCCTTCGCAGTGAATTTGCTGAATTCAGACAGAACGTCGAAGCAAGAGACAAGGAGAGGGCAGAATTCGAGCATTTCCCGGTCGCCTTCTCACTCAACCAGGGGGCACCGGGTAACTACATCGGTCTCTTGAAAAACGATTCGAAGTATAAGGTCGAGGTCGAGACGATTCAGATTTTTCGCGGCGACGTAGACCATGAAGCTAAATTGACCGAAGCCGTTAAACCACGGCAATCAGATGACTGGAAGGTCGAACCAGGCACGAGCAAGACGCTATTTTGGGGGCCGCAGTACGAACCGATTGGCATGTTGAAGAGTCTGGTGCAAAGTTCAGACCCAAATTTTCCGAACGGCAAAGCAATTACGATTGCCCTGGTGCTGGCTCTCAACGTAGAAGGAAAACGGCTTCCAAAGAAATACACTCAGCAAGTTCTCATGCAGGGGACTCAGATTACACCGTGGGGACCGTGAGCCCTCTAAAGCGAAGCGAGAAGGACACTTGATGCCGAGCGACAAAGTCGATTGGAAGAGTCTGACACCTGACTCGCTGATCGGTGCAGTTACCCACGTCCGAGGGCGCTTTCAAGAGGACGAATTCAAATTCGATTTTATAACTCAGCAAAAGTGCTACAAAGGGCTGCATCCCGTTGCGGCAACGGAAACCGCCCCTGCCGTCTTCAAGAATTATATGGATCTGTTTGAAGAAGGTCTGAAGCAAGCGATCAAAAAAGGATTTGACGACCTGTTTGAGATTGGCCTCGCAAACATGCGTCTGTTGAGTCAAGGCCCAATCGAGTGGGCGAAGTCGCATATAGAATTTTTAGTCACCGGAAAAGAATACAAAATAAAGATATGGATTAAGAACGTTTGTGACCGACAGGAGATGTCCAAAGTCACTACACCCGAAGACATGGAAGAGTTTCTTCATTGGCGTACCTGGAGAGCGCCCAAACTCATCGTCATGAAACCCTCCGCCAACATGCCATACGATCCTGCTAACACGTGGTCGCGGGCCACGGAAGAAGACACCGAGAGATTCCTGGATGGTTTGTCAAAGCGTTTTATACAAAGTTTGGAGTTCTACTTAGACAAAATAGTTGGCGAATCCCACGTAAGACTTGCGAAACAAGGAAAACAGTTTCAGCATTCGTCCGCGCGAGAACTCTCGACCAAAATCGAGAGAGCCGAACGGCCTGATCCTAACAATCCTACACCTGTGGCATTCATTTCCTATTCTTGGGACTCAGGCGCTCATAAACAGTGGGTACTCGATCTCGCAACCAAGTTGCAAGCCTATGGCGGAGTGCAATTAGTCTTGGATCGCTGGCATCTCGCACCTGGCGATGACAAAACAGTCTTTATGGAAAAAAGCGTCGTCACCAGCAAGTTCGTCATCCTTGTTTGTACGCCAGCCTACGCTGCGCGGGCAAATGATCGAGAAGGTGGTGTCGGGTACGAAGCAACAATTATTACGGCAGAATTGGCGGAAAACATTAATCAACGAAAATTTATCCCAGTCCTTCGAGGAGGAGACTGGAAAGAGTCCTTACCTATTTGGATCAAAAATAAGGCCGGAGTGGACCTGCGAAACGATCCTTATTCAGAGGAAGAATATCAAAATCTACTGCGGGCGCTGCATGATGCGCCGCTCAAGCCTCCGCCTGTTGGACCGAAGCCTGTATTCGAGGACGTATCTGTTTACCAGAAGTTCCAACCTTCATCGAAACCTCTTGTTGTCCCACTTCGATATGGGCCTTCGCCGCCAAGTGCCGGAAAGCATGCGATGGGACACCATGGGCTTATCGTTACGAATCACGGTGAACCTGCTTACGATGTTTCGGTTTCTACTCCCAAAATCCAAATCGGAACCTCTGAGCTAAACTTTCAAGGCAGCAAGCCTGTATTTACAAAAGCCGATGGGGACACATTTTTTATCGGAACGATTGAACTCGCGCCGCACAGCCGCACACTCGGAGACGCGTTGTTTGAAGAGATGAGAAAATTTCACGTCGATGAGATAACCGTCAAACTGATTTACAAAGATGCTGAGAATCACTGGTATGAAACGATTGGAAAAATCGAGCGGGATGTGATGGCAACCGGTGGGTTGTTGGTAAGATATGTTCGGCAGGAGCAGGCACGGCAACCTTGATCCGGCGCAGTTCCGCCCCGCTATTCATCCTTCCACAGCGTCAACGTGCCCTCTTTCAGATTGAGGTACATCTGGGCGTTTATGTCGGTCCCACGAAGAGCGTGTCTCTCCACGCAATGCTCATGGAATTCGTCATAACAGGTTTCAACACGCCACGGGGCCAGGTCGGGGAGAGGAAAACCCCAATCACAGTCTGGAGTTCCGCATCGAATTACGGTTGTATGGATATCAGCTTGAGCATGCATGAAACGCGCGTATCGTATTAACATACGGTACGTCCCGCTGAAATAAACCCTATCGCCCAGTACTGCGGAAGTCAATCCAACTGCGGGTCCCAGGAACGAACGCAGCTTCTTGCAGCGTTGTCCAACAAGACGTAGCATGGTCACTCATCGAAGGAGTGAGGGACGGTGCTCGTAGACAGCGTTGAGTTCTTCCGTTTGGATGCCAACCGAAAACTAGACCCCGAACGTCGCTCCGACTTAGGGCAGTACATGACGCCGCCTGCAACAGCATGTTTGATGGCGTCCATGTTCACTGCGAAGAAACCCGACATCACACTGTTAGACGCCGGGGCAGGCGTTGGTTCGCTGACAGCGGCCTTCGTGAGCGAACTATGCGTACGTCCTGATAAACCGAAGACGATTCACACCACAGCTTACGAAATTGATCCTGAACTCGCTCACTATCTAGCAGACACGCTTCGACAGTGCCGGAAAACCTGCGAGACTGCCGGGGTCGGCTTCGAATACGATCTGATTGAAAAAGACTTTATCGAAGATGGTGTCGGGTTACTGCGCAATGAAATGTTCGCAACGGTGAGTCGGTTTAACTGTGCGATTCTAAACCCGCCGTATAAGAAAATAAACAGCGACTCAGGGACACGCGAGGCACTCCGAGAGATAGGCGTAGAGACTTCCAATTTATACACAGGCTTCCTGTCAGTCGTGCTCCGTCTTTTGACAGACGGCGGCGAACTCGTTGCCATCACACCGCGAAGTTTTTGCAACGGAATGTACTTCAAGCCTTTCCGTAAAATACTCCTAGACACATTGTCACTTCACCGCATCCACGTCTTCGATTCGCGTCAAACTGCTTTCAAGGAAGATTCGGTGTTACAGGAGAACGTGATATTTCATGGAGTGAAAGGCATAAACGGAAGCAAGTCAGTCGTCGTATCTTCGAGCACAGGACCGGAAGACGACTTCGTGACCACACGAGAAGTCCCGCTCGACCAACTTGTACAGCCTGCCGATCCCGAATGCTATATCCACATCGTACCCGACGAACTCGGTGCGTCTGTCGCGGAGCGTTTGAGAAAGCTGCACAGCACGCTCGAAGACCTTCGCATCGAAGTGTCCACAGGTCGGGTCGTCGATTTTCGAGCAACTAGATTTCTGCGTGAGAATCCCACAGCGAAGACAGTCCCACTCATCTACCCGCGAAACTTTGAAAATGGCTTCATCCGATGGCCAAAGCCCGGTGGAAACAAACCGCACGCGCTTGCCGTCCTTACTGCTGGCGCTCAAGACCTTCTCGTACCGAAAGGCGTCTACGTTTTGGTGAAACGCTTTTCGTCGAAGGAAGAAAAACGCCGTGTCGTCGCCGCTGTGTACGACCCGCAGCGCATCACCAGCGAGCACGTCGGCTTTGAGAACCACACCAACTATTACCACAGAGACGGAGTGGGCTTGCCTTTATCGTTGGCGAAGGGGCTTGCCGCTTTCCTGAACTCAACGCTTGTCGATATGTACTTTCGGCAGTTCAGCGGCCACACTCAGGTTAACGCAACTGACTTGAGAAACTTTCGATACCCGACGCTCCTGCAACTCGAAGGACTCGGTTCCCACGTCGGCGAAGAGTTTCCGAACCAAGAGACATTGGATTCGTTCTTAGAAGGAGTATTCAACTTGGCAGACGCACCCGCCGGAAAAAATGTGTTTGAAGTGAAAAAGAAAATAGCCGAAGCGATGGCGATTCTAAGAGAACTAGGTCTCCCGCGTGACCAACAAAATGAACGTTCCGCTCTGACGTTACTGTCTCTGTTAGACCTGAAGCCCGAGGTTCCGTGGGCAAAAGCAGGAAATCCGCTTATCGGGATCACACCGATGATGAACTTCTTTTCTGAGAACTATGGCAAGACGTATGCGCCGAACACACGCGAGACCGTAAGACGCCAAACGATTCACCAATTCCTTGACGCTGGAATTGTTGTCATCAATCCCGACGAACCTGAACGACCGACTAACAGCGGCAAGACCGTATATCAGATTGAAGCGAGTCTGCTAGAAGTGCTTAGGACTTGGGGAACTTCAGAATGGGAAAAAGGTCTGAAGAAGCACCTATCTTCCGTTGAGACTTTGAAAAAGAGGTACGCGCAAGAGCGCGAGATGAAACGCATTCCCATCGAACTCGCACAGGGTAAGGTCATCACGCTTTCGCCTGGTGGACAGAACATCTTGGTTGCGAAAATTGTCAAAGACTTTTGCGAGATCTTCACATCCGGTGGACGGCTTGTCTATGTCGGAGACACGGACGACAAGTTCGCCTACTACGATGAGTCGTCGCTGAAATCTCTCGGAGTGACCATCGAATCACACGGAAAAATGACCGACGTGGTGGTGTACCACGAGAAGAAGAATTGGCTGGTGCTCATCGAAGCAGTGACCAGTCATGGTCCGGTGAATCCGAAGCGCATGGCCGAACTGAAGAAACTCTTCAAAGGCACAAAAGCGGGACTCGTCTTCGTCACTGCGTTCCTAGACCGAGCATCCATGCTCAAGTACCTTGACGACATTTCTTGGGAAACTGAAGTATGGGTCGCGGAGTCGCCGACGCATCTGATTCACTTCAACGGCGAACGGTTTCTTGGACCGTACGAAGACACATAATCCGTTGAAGAGTAAGAGACACCCCAAGTCAGGGGCAGTCAAACTCATGGATTTGTGGAACAAGAGAATGTAGACTGTTTTTCCCGCTGCTCTACCTGCACCAATCCACGATGCAGGAGTTCCAATGCCAAGCTACGATTCGTTTATGTGCCCCAATTGTGAGGGCCATTTCCGTGTGATTTGGCCTGATCCATTGCCGAATTACACCGACCCTTGCAGCAAGATAAAAATGAAGTGTCCCGACTGCGGCGAAGTCACTGAACTCTACGCCTATCTCATCGACAGAATCTTGCAGGCTCCTGAACCCTGCGTACCTTCAATCGAAGTTTTGTCTATTTCTCCACGCGATCCGAACCCCGACCCTAACGCTCGTAGACACTATTGGCAGAAAGTCTGGGCATGCCGGGAGGCGAGGTACAGGACGACGTATGGGCCAGTGAAATGACAGAGGAGAGAAAATTCGCCATTCTATTTGCCGCAACGCTTCTCGCGGAGCGTTCCTCGAATGAGTACTAGAACTCAGGCGGCAAACAACTTCAAAAAGCACAATATGTTGCGTATTTTTATGAACAGCCCCGACCTATAGACATTTGGGGCTTGACCTAACGCACCAAAGAGCGTACGCTCCTCCGCAAGTTCGGAGGTAAACATGAAATCCCCACTCGACGCCGGAAAAATTCAGCGGACTCTTGAATTGGCAAGGAACGCTGTGAACACAGGCAAACCAGACAGCGCGATTGAACTTGTCAGTTCGTTGGGTCTTGACGGTGACCAAGAAGGCTTCGAACGATTCTGGGCAGATTCGCGGCTCGTCTTGGCCGAGGCGTACATGGCAAAGCGGAACGGGGTCGCCGAGACATTCTTCGAAGAGGCTCTAGCGGCTATCGCTGCCCTGCCAGAGAGGGACCCGCTGCTGGAACAACGAGCTAATGAGCACTATGCGGATTATCTTTCTAATTTTGTCGGGTGTCGGTCAAAGGCTAGACCAAGGTACGATCTAGCAAAGCAGTTGGCCGTCGAGAATCATTTGGATGAAGATATCGCCCGTATTCAGTTAAAGATCGAATTGCTGGAACTGACAATCGATGGCCACGTGGAGTTGGAGAATTTCCAGATGTTCAAAGGCTTGGCCGAACGCGGCGGATTCACCCATCAGGATCAACTAGCTACATGGATGCAATACAAGGGAATTTTGCCCGAAGCTTTTCGAGGATTGAAATTCGCCAGAAAGAAAAATGAAGTGTCGCCACAATACTTTCTTTCGCTTCTCGAATCTGTCAAAGTAAAGGCGAAATGAGGCCCAGGCAGAATCCGTGGCTCAAGCGAATCTCAAATTCTGTTGGTGAAGCTGATTGTCAGAGAGCGGTCGAAATACTTGTCCGAACGTTTTGTGCCCCAGGACAATCCCTTGATTCACTCAGCAAAGACTTAGGCATCGATGAGATTGTACGAGAGCCCCTTCCATTCGAAGGGGGCGTATACGATCTAAATGGAAAACGCCTGATAAAATTAAATTCACTGGTTGTTCCTGCTCGACAAACTTTTTCTCTGGCGCATGAATTAAGCCATTTAATTCTCGAACGCAAACTCGGAGCCGCTGTGTCATGCGTTGAGGATGAAGCGCTTGAGCGAGCCTGCGACAAGATAGCATCTGAGTTGCTCATGCCCGCGGGAAAAGTGGTCTGGTTTGCCTGCAAGCTAGGACAACAATCGCCGGAGAAATTGAGCGCTATCGCTAACCATTTTGGCGTCTCTCTTCAGAGCGCTGCCCAGAGACTACTTGACCTTGGATTATGGAAATGGGGCACCGGGATGTGGAAGTGCTCGCCGGAGGCGTACGAACTCTGGTTCGTTGGAAAGAAGCCGTGGAACACCAAGCGGCCATCTTTCTCGGCATTCGAGTTAGCCATCGAATCCAAAATACCCGTATGCACCAAGGAGCGCTTTTCGACTGGTTCTTACACTGAACTTGTTGCTCTGAAAGCACATCATATAGGCAAGAACTTCGTTGTGGCGATCGTCGGGAGCAGCAGCAAGTAGAGTCCCACCTAAGAATAGAAAGGCCCGGAAGGTAGATCGGATGATCCGGGCCAAGTCTTCGCTCAGACTGTTGTTCTGTTATGCCGCGGCACCTGCCTCTCGATGCTTCGCTGGCGCCTCGGATGTGTTCTTGGTTTCGATGTTTTCTTGCAAGGTCAGTCCGTTAGCCCCGAGCAATTCCATCCGAATTGGGCCAACAAATTCGGTTGGATATTTCTCGTGGTTCCAGGAAAACTCTCCCTTGTCTTCCCGAATGCATTCAGTTTCGAACAACTTCCGGTCGTTCTTTGGATCGACAAATGAAACGCGATACGGGAGTGGGATATTCTCCGAATATGCCTTCGCGCATATGGCTTGGATCGACTGACCAAACAACTTGATTCTGTTTAAGTCCATCTCGATTACCTCTCTTTGGATTTCACAACATCGCCTCGGTCTCACTAATAGCCGGAGCGAATCTTTTGAGCGTTGCGCTGAGGATTATTTCCTAGTCCTTTGCTCCTCAGCAGAGAGCCGCCTGTAATTTCCATCCGGCTTCCTCGGCACTGGAATTTTCTGGTTAAACAATTTCTCCGTGCTCCCGGCTTCCCGAAGCTGCTCCACTGCCCAACTCATCAGGATTTCCCCGAGGTTGCCGAGCGTGCGCCGTTCACGCGCTGCGAACTCCTCCATCTCCAAGCGTAATGCTTGCCGGACTCGCAAGCTGAGTTGTGCTTTCCATTCACCCATCACATCTTCCTCACTACAACTCGAATCAGAGAGCCTTCCTCTGCTGTAGAGTTCGGTGTCTCTACAATCTGCCAACGACCAGGAGCAGAAAATTCATCGGCCGGCACGGTCACGCATGCCGTCTTCTTGGTTTGGTGTGATTGAAATTCTCCGTGGGAATTGGAGTAGACGAATTCTTTCCCGATAACAACGGCGCAACCTTCCTGTGGCGTGCCGTCTTCCAGGACACAGTGTCCTGCGATCAGATGTTTTCCTGTGCTATGTGTCTCGTGTCCTGGAAGAATCAGATTGCCTGCTTGTATGTACTCCTCGCCTCCAACATTCCAGAGTGTCTTCCCCGTGATCGGATTCGAGATCGTACTCGCAGAGACAGTCGTATCGTGTGGAAGACGGAAACTCACCGAAATTCCTAGAACTTGTGCGTACCCTCTTCCGCCAAGAAGAAATTGAACGGTGTGTCCTGCTGAGATGGAAAAACGATTCGAACGAAAACTAGCCCCAAACGAATAAGAGTTCCGGCCTGCTGATTGATTGATGGCTTCAGTGAACGACCATCGGCGCATCATTTCGGTTACCGAGTGAACGAGGAGTGTTTGTCCCTTCGACGTTTTGTATAAGGTTGATTGCTCGGAGATCCACTTGAGTCGAAATCCCGCCCCGATGTTCTGACCCGTTGTTCGAATTCCCCTCGACGTTCCCTCATTCCATCCAGCTATTCCGGTAAACCTTGCGATAGTCAACGAGGCGCCGACACTGTTTCCTGTCGCTGTGAATGGATCGAAATACGAAGAATGATTCCCGTAAAATGAAACGGATCGAAAAGGCTGAAGAACAACCTGCCCCTGTGCATATCGTTGGCTGTTCAGCCAACCTCCTGAACCTGTTGCTCGAATCCGCTGACGAAAGTTATATTCAATCGCCCCGATGAGGGTTCTTTGTCCGCCTTCCAATACTCCAAGGCCAGAGAACTGAAAATCTCTTAATCTTTGCTGTGCGAGAACTCCAGCGCCAAGATGTTGAGGGCGAGCATATTGTTGGAACGGCAAGAAAACTCCGTTGCCGGTCGCTCCGCTGAACATGGTCAGCGCCCATCCTCCGGTGCAATGGGTCCCGTTATACCCAGGCCAACGGCTCGTGACAGGTCGGGGATCGTCATTGCATTCCAATTCCCTCTTGCGATGAATCGACACGCCTTTCAATGCCAACCCGAGCCCAACATTGCCAGTGTTCAAACCGATCATTTGATCCCCTGCGACTACCGTTGTTTCGTGAAACATAAACGTGTCCGAGGCTCCCACAGTGAAGTGACCGTCTCTCGCAGCAAGTCCGGTGTAGACCGTGTTGTTTGGAAAATA
>Ga0137393_10002009_pt1 | contig 13096 bp, 9 predicted proteins | sample 15con2h34BmetaG_FD_101396 | JGI IMG/M metagenome (GOLD analysis project Ga0137393, IMG submission 101396) | Vadose zone soil microbial communities from Angelo Coast Range Reserve, California, USA - 15con2h3.4B metaG | ecosystem: Environmental > Terrestrial > Soil > Vadose zone > Saprolite...
CCGACGGTGGTATTGATGATGAGGGAGAGGGGATCGAGCTGCTGAGCCCGCTTGGTTTCGCGGATTCCTTCTTCGAGGCGGCCGGTGTTCGCAAGAAAGTCGCCGTACCAGAGGTGCGCGGTCGCTGAATTGGGATTGAGCTCGATGGCGCGCTTGAATTCTTTTTCGGCGCCAGCCCAATCCCATTCGTAATGTTCTTTGACGAGAGCCAAAGAAGTGTGGGCTTCGGCTAGCGTGTCATCGATTCCGAGAGCTTGCATCGCGGCAGCCTTGGCTTTGGGCCAAGCCTCCGACGGGGGAAGGTACCCGGCGTCACCGAGCAAACTGTAGGTGTCGGCGAGACCTGCGTAAGACAAGGCGTAACGCGGATCTTTCTGGACGGCTTGGGTGAAATAGTCGGCGGCTCTCTTGAAATCCGCTTCAGTCCACTTGTTCCAGTAAAAGAGCCCCTGCAAATAGAATTGATAGGCCTCGACGTCTTCCGTCGGGCGCTTGGAGACGCGCTTGATTTCCTCGCCGTCGAGTTTGGGGCGCAAGCGTCCGTAAATGTCGGCGGCAATTTCTTCCTGGACCGAGACCAGGTTGGAAAGTTTGCGATTGTACTGCGCGCCCCAGATTTGGCGTTTGTCCTGGACATCTTCGAGATTGACGCTGATGAGCAGGTCGTCACCAGACTGAATGAGCCTGCCGGTGAGGATGGCGCGGACGCCCAGATCGTGGCCAATTTTTTCCGGGTCGGTAGCCTGATCTTTGTAGCGGAAAACGGTGTTCCGCGACATCACGGCGAGGTTTGGCAATTGAGAGAGGCTATTGATCAAACTTTCCGTGATCCCGTCGCTTAGATACTCGGTCTTGGAATCTTTGGTGACGTTGGTAAACGGCAAAACGGCGATGGACTCAATGCGCGCCGAGCCTCCGCCGCCGAACACGCGGGTGCGCAAGTTTCCGAAGTTCAACGCGAACGCGATCAGCAAGAGGGCGAGAACGCCGCCCCAAACAAAGTGGGGCCAATGGTGCTTGATTGCCAAACGGCGCGATTGTCCGGAGGTCACGGGCAAAGCGCGCGCGGAATCGGTGTCGCGCTTTAAACGCTGCAAGTCTGCGCGTAAATCGGAGGCGGTCTGGTAGCGCAGGCTACGGTCTTTCTCGAGCGATTTGGAAATAATGAGCTCGAGTTGCGGACTGATCGCAGGATTCAGCCGCACGGGAGGTATGGGCGTGCGATTGAGAATGGCTTCAAAGACGACGCCCGAAGTATTTCCCAGGAAGGCTTGCTGGCCGGTGGACATTTCGTAGAGCACGAGGCCCATGGAAAAGAGATCGGTGCGTTCGTCGAGTTCTTCTCCGCGAACCTGCTCCGGGGACATATAGGCGACGGTACCCATCGTCACGCCGGTGCTCGTCAGGTGACCGTCCTGGGTGGTGAAACTGAAGCCGGCCGTTACGGGGGCGTGGCGGGCAGCGCCTCTGCGCTCCGGCATGAGCTTGGCGAGGCCGAAATCCAGGAGCTTCACCTGGCCGCGAGTAGTGATAAAAATGTTGGCGGGCTTGATGTCGCGGTGGATTATGGCTTTCGAGTGAGCGGCATCCAAGGCGTCGGCCATTTGGTAGCCATATTCGGGGACTTTCTCGATATCCAGGGGCCTGCCGGCAATGCGGTGCTTGAGGGTCAGGCCTTCGAGAATTTCCATGACGATGAAGTTCTGGCCTTCGTGCTCGTCCACGTCGTAGATGGTGCAGATGTGAGGATGGTTGAGGGAAGAGGCAGCGCGGGCTTCGCGCTGGAAGCGCTCGGTTGCCAAGCGATCCTGGGAAAACTGTTCGGGGAGGAACTTGAGGGCGACGAGGCGGCCAAGTCTAATGTCTTCCGCTTTATACACCACTCCCATGCCGCCGCCACCCAGCTTTTCGACAATGCGGTAATGAGAGACGGTTCGGCCAATCATAGGAAGGAAACCGCCATTGCGAAATCATATTAGGGTGGGGCTGCATACAAGTCAACGCGAAGGCGAAAGATGTGTGCGCGGCGGCGTCGGCTCGTGCGGCAATATCACGTACGAAAAAAGGGTTATTTCGCGGGGAAGATTTCAGCGTGGGCGGGTTTGGACGAGGAGGGAGAGGCGGCGACGGTGAAAGTGGCGTCGAGATCGAGAGTGACGGGAGGCAGGCAGATTTCGGTGCTGCAGGCCTGGTAGCGGAGTTTCAGAGGGATGTGCTGAGCGCCCAAAGGAGCGTTGGTGGGCGCGGTGACGGGAAGGCGAAGCGTGACGGTGTTCTGATAGACGTTGAGGGGCTTCTTCGAAAAAGTGAAGGAATGCAGCTCGCCTTTGGGGTAGGAGACTTCGCCGGATTTGAATCCTGCAGGGAGGTCGGCGCGGAGGTCGGTGGCGATGAGGTAATCCTCGGATTTTTCGCGGGCGTTGATATGGAAGCCGGGACGGATTTTGAGAACGACGGCAATTTGAAAGGCGCTGCCGCGGCCGACGGGTTCGAGGGAAACGTAGGTGGAGGGGGAAACAACTTCGCGGCCGGAGGGAATTTGCGGCTGCGCGGAGGGCAGTGCGGCGACGATGAGCAAGAGCACGATGGTAAAAAGAATCGCGGCGGCCGGCTTCACAGTTCCACCTGGGTGCCAAGCTGTTGAGAGACGACGCGGCTCATCACATCGAAGAGGTCCTCACCGGTTTTCTCGAGGACGAAAGCGTTTTTTTCTTCTGACCAGCCAAGTTTGAAGGAAGTGGACAAGGCGGAGATCCAGATTTCGCGGACGGGCGTATTGGGGGAAATAACGAACTTTGCTTCCTCGGGTTCTTCGAAGACCACCTCTAGTTTGCCGCTCTCTCCCTCTACGTCGAAGCCGTGCTCATCGCCCAGAACGAGCAAGCGCTTCTTCAGCTCCTCGAAGGCGGTGTCGGCTTTTCGTTGAAAGTCTTTTTCGTCGAGCATAATGAGTAAGTTTCAGAGCAACGACTCGATGGCTTTGGTGATTTCGTCGTAGCTGATGATGCCGGTAATGCGCTTGATCTGCTTGCCGTCGCGGGAGATAAGGATGCTGGTGGGGTAGCCGAAAAGGCCGCCGAATTTATCCGCGGCTGCATCGTTGCCGATAACAATCTGGTAGCTCATGGGGAGTTTCTGGCCGTTGACGTCGAAGCGCTCTTTTTCGACGAAAGGAGCGACGACGCTCTTGCCTTCCTCGTCCATGGAGATGCCCAGGACGACAAAACCCTTGGGGCCATACTTCTGCTGCATCTCAATGAGCCAGGGGATTTCGACGCGGCAGGGCTCGCACCAGGTGGCCCAGAAATTGACGAGAACGACTTTGCCTTTGTAATCGCTGAGGGAAACGTTTTTGCCATTCAGATCTTTGAGCGTGACCTCGGGCGCGGGCAGGCCGATGCTGGGGCTGTCGTTCTTCGGGACGGAGTTGGCGACTCTGGAATGAACGCGCGTGGCCTTGTCCGCCATGTAAGTGGCGACAATCAAGGCCAGAACGGTGCCGACGACCAAGAGAATCTTTTGCATGCTCTTCCTCAAGAACAAGTATACCTAGACGTGCGAAATTGCGCGCAATCGAGAAATAAGGGCCAGCTATTTCCCTCCTGTGAGCGATCTTTCCAGCCACAAGACAGCGTTGTTCAAGAAACTGAGCTTGCCCGCGAGCCACGTCAGCCTGTTGACAAAAACCAGGCCGCCAACGAAAAGCAAGAGCGCGCCGCTGAAGAGTTCGACGGCGTGGAGATGCTTTCGGAAGCGCTGGTAAAAACGGAGAAATTGGCCGATGCCGAGTGCGGTGAGAAGGAAGGGAATGGCGAGGCCGGCAGAATAGACGGCAAGAAGAAGGACGCCGCGTGCGATGGTGTCACTGGCAGCGGCAAGGGCGAGGACGCTGGCGAGGATCGGGCCAATGCAGGGAGTCCAACCGAAAGCGAAGGCAAAGCCGAGAAGAAAGCCGCTCCAGAGGCCGGGCTGTTGCCCGGCATTGCGGAGATGAACGTCGCGATTGAGCCAGCGAGCGAGGGCCGGGCCGAAGAAGCCGATGATGGAAAGCGAGAAAAAGTGAACTTCGCGGAGGCCGGCGAAGAGCGGCCCGCCGTGGAGGAGAGCGACGATCCCAAGAGCCGCGAGAAGCGCGCCAAGGATGATGCCGACGCGAGGTTTGAGGCGAGCCAGAGCGCCGACGAGATGCAGGCCGAAGAGAAGGATCAAGGCGCCGGCGATGGGAGCGAGGAGCGTGCGGTTTTGCAGAAGAAAGTGGCCGACCGCGCTGGCGGAAGCGCCGAAGGAAATAAAGACGACGGAGAAACCGAAAACAAAGGCGAGCGAGGAAGCGAAGAGGCCTCCGCGCGGAGGCTGGCCCTGGCGCAACTGCTCCATGCCGATGCCGGAGAGCATGGAGATGTAACCGGGAACAAGCGGAAGCACGCAGGGAGAGAGAAAAGAAACCAAGCCGGCGATGAAGGCTGCTGCGAGAGAGACGTCGCTCATATTGTTTAGGACCTAAGCTGGAACCTTCTCCTGACGCGAAATGGCGCGTTCGAAACGTACACGCGCGCAGAGCACCTGCCAACGTAGACCGCGGCTAAGGCAAATTTCTTCCTCGAGCTACTTCATTCTCCCACAAGGGCGGGAAAAGAACGTCCCGCGGCACCCTCATTAGACGCGCAAGGAGTGCACTAGGCAAGTACGTCAGGAAAAGAGTGACAGATGAAGGATTTGGCTGGCGCGGGAGGGACCTTTGGTCCGGGGCAGGCTTGTAAGTCGTAAGAACTGTAGGGTTTGCGCGGAGGAGGATTGGCAGGGAGGTTGCGACGTGGCCTTGCGGGGCGCTCCTGTGACGCCCGGCAGGTGGCTATGCGCTGGACACCGAATAAAGTGACGCTTTTGCGGGTGGTGGTGGGATTTGGGGCGGTGTGTCTGTTTGGGCGAGGGGCGTGGGCGAATCTCGTGGCGGTAGCTTTGACTGTGGGGGCGATTGCACTGGATGCGCTGGACGGGCACCTCGCGCGAAAGGAAAAAATGGCGACGGCGATGGGCGCGCAACTGGACATTTTGGGCGACCGCATGATCGAAAACGTGTACTTCACGTATTTCGCCGTGGTGGGGATGGTATCGCTGTGGCTGCCCATTTTCTTTTTCGCGCGCGGAGCGGCAACGGATTTTCTGCGGGGGCTGGCGATGAAGGCTGGGCATTCCGGCTGGGGCGCAAACGCCATGCTGCAGACGTGGTGGGGACGAGCCCTCGTTGCTTCGCGGTGGAGCCGGGGATTGTATGGTGGGATGAAGTGCCTGTGCTTTTGCTATTTGGGATTGGAGTTGGCGTTGACCCGGGGGCCGGTGACGCTGGTGGGGGAGATTGCGACGGATATGCAGGCGGTGATTCGCTTGGGGGCGAATGTCCTGACGTGGATGACGGCGGGATTCTGCCTGCTGCGCGGGTTGCCGGTGCTGGCTGAGGGGTGGAGACATGTTTCGGGAGTGGGACGCGCGCCCGGGGTGAAGAGAGTAACGCAGGAGGCGGCATGAGAGAGGAAAAGGAGGTGAAGGAAGGAAAGGAGGTAGAGGAGGCAAAGGAGGTAACGGAGAAGGGCGGAAGTGTTGCCGCGTTTTTCGATGTGGATGGGACGCTGCTGGCACGGCCTTCGCTGGAGCGGCGCTTTTTTTGGATGTTGCGGTACCGGCGGGCGATCCGGAGGAAGAATTACTTGTTGTGGATGGTGGAGGCGGTGAGGCTTGCGCCGCGGGGAATCGCAACAATGGCGCAGGCCAACAAGATGTATCTGAGAGGCGTGCATGGTTTTTGCGGTGAAGATGGAAGAAGTCTGCTGGCGTATTCCTTGCCGAGTGACACAGTTTCCGCGGCGGGCGAGAGAAAAAAGAATGCGCTGCGGTTTTTCCCCGAGGCACTCGAGCAAGTGGAGCGGCATGCGAGAGAGGGACACGCGATAGTGCTGGTGAGCGGGACGCTGGAGCCGCTGGCGAGAGAAGTGGCGCTTGCCCTGGTCGTGCGGCTGGCCGTCCGCGGAATCAAATCGTCAATCGGAGTTTGCGCGACGCTGCTGGAAGAAGCGGAGGAGAAGTGGACGGGGCGAATCGTCGGCGAGGCGATGTTTGGAGAAGCCAAAGCGCGTGCGGTTCGAAAGTTGGCTGCGGAACAGGGGCTCGACCTGGCGCGGTGTTACGCGTACGGCGACAGCGCGAGCGACAGATGGCTATTGGAGGCGGTGGGGAAACCTGCCGCTGTAAACGCATCCGACGAGTTGGCGAGGATTGCGAGGAAGCAGGGCTGGCCGGTGCTCTCCTGGGAGAAAGACAAGAGAAACGAAACGCAGAGGCGCGGAGTACGCAAAGGAGGATTGTTGATGGAAGAGCGGCGGGAATTCCTCGGATGAGGAGCGTGGAAACTGGATTAATTACGCGGAATCGGTGGAAGCGAAGCCGACGATCCCGGGATAAGCAAAATGGATGAGCAAGGCCGGAGAAGAAACGAGATCGCAATGCCCTGGCAGGCGGGTGTCGACGTCGATGAGCGCAGTCTCCGGGTTCCGGCACTTGGTTGGTGGAGCGGCGGAGTTGCGGCGGCGGTGCGGCGCGAAGGGGAAGCGGCGTGGGCCGCGTGCGGAGTGTTCGAATGGGTGGCGCTTGGCTATTTGGCACTGTCAAGCGCGCTGATTCTATTTTTTGCGGAGAATCTTGCGCACCCGGCACGGCTGCTGAGTCTGCAAGCGTTTGTGGCTCTGCTCATTCTTACCCTCTGCAGAATTGAGGCAAGATCAGCGGGGTCGGCTAGATGCGTGGGAGCCGAGAAAGAGGAAACAGGCAGGAACGTCTGTTTCACTCTTGCGCCGAAGTTCTGGCATTTCTGGCGGCACTGGTATCCGCACGTGTTTTTCCTCTTTTGCTTTGAAGAATTGGGAAGCCTCGTACACCTTGTGAACCACGGGTGGGAGGATGCGAAGCTGATGGCGTTCGATCACTGGCTCACAGGCGTGCATCCGGCGGTGTGGCTGGAACAATTTGCGACGCCGGCGCGGAATGATTTCATGCAGTTCGCGTACATCACCTATTTCACTTATTTGCTCGCGCTCGGCGGGATTTTGTATTACCGGAAAGAATGGCGGGCGTACTGGTCAGTGATGACGTACTCGATGGTGGGATACAGCATTGGCTATGTGATTGCGATTTTCTTTCCGATCGAAAGCCCGTGGTTTGCGATGGCCGGCGTGTGGCACGGAGAGTTGCGCGGCGGGGCGGTGACGGCAGGGATCAACTTCATTGAGCACTTTGGGAGGGTGCGCGGAGCGGCGTTTCCGTCAGAACACGTGGCGGGGTCAGTGGCTGCGCTCTGGGGAGCCTGGCGGCACCGGAGATGGCTCTTCTGGGCGATGCTCCCGCTGGCGTTGTGCATGTGTGTTTCGACAGTGTGGGGACGGTATCACTACGTGGCGGATATTCTCGGCGGGATGGTGACGGGGACGCTGGGGTATGTGATCGGCGAGTGGCTGATGACAAAGCGCGGGGCGGTGGGGAGTGTGCGGACGGAAGAGTTCGACCCAGTTGAAAGCTAGATGTGCGCAGAGCTTTGAGATCCTTCGGCGAACCTCCTTGGTTCGCCGAAGGATGACAAGTGCGGGAGGGGCGTCAGAGCGGCGGGCGGCGGGAGAGTGGATGGACACGCTCGAAAGCGTGAGCGATGCGGAGCAAGAGATGCTCGTCAGTGACCGCGCCGATGAGTTGGAGGCCGACGGGCAGGCCCGCAGAGGTAAAGCCGCAGGGGACAGAAATGGCAGGGACGCCAGCGAGATTCGCCGGACGGTTCGTGCGGAGGAGCAGGGCGCGAGTGGGATGATCCTCTCCGGCGACGCGAGTGGTTTCTTCGCCAATGAGCGGAGCGGCGGCCGGAGCCGAGGGCACGGCGAGAGCGTCAACTCCGGCATCGGTCATTGCCAAGTGCAACTGCTGAATGAATTTTTCCCGTAGTTCGAGCGCGTGCAGGTAGACCGTCGCGGGAACCATGGTTCCCTTCTCTAAGCGGGAGCGAACGTCTTCGCCATAGTCAGCGGCGCGCGACGGAAACCATCCTGATTGCTGATGGTAGTGGGTCGCTTCGGCCCAAGCGATTTGGTTTCCTGCGTCTTCTGTTTCCTCGAGCAGAGACAGGGAAACTTCTTTGATTCTCACCTTTCGTGAGCGAAAGGCCCTGAGCGCTTCACTAGAGATTTCTCGAACCTCATCCGAGAGGACATCAAAGAAAAATTCACGGGGCACGCCGAGAGTGAATATGCGCGACTTCGTGGAAAGCTTTTGCAAAGATCGCAAATTCGGTTTGCCTTCGACACGCGGAAGGATTGGCTCGAGGAGAAGGGCTGTGTCCTGTGCGGTGCGAGTGATGGGCCCCACGCAGTCGAGCCGCGGCGAAAGAGGAATCACGCCTTCCACACTTACGCGGCCGAGAGCGGGTTTGAGGCCCACGACACCGCAGAGGGCGGCGGGGATGCGGATGGAGCCGCCGGTATCGGTGCCGATGCTGCCATAGCAAAGACCGGCGGCGACGGCAGCGGCGGAGCCGCCACTCGAGCCGCCAGGAATGCGGTTTAAGTCCCAAGGATTGTGCACCGGGCCGAAGTGTGGGTTGTTGGATGTGACGCCGTAGGCGAACTCGTGCAAATTTGTCTTGCCGAGGAGAACTGCGCCCGCTTCGCGCAGCAGAGTCACAATCCTGGCGTCACGCAGGGGAATGAAGTCGCGAAGTATTTTCGAGCCCGCAGTGGTGCGGATGCCAGCTGTGTAGATGTTGTCCTTGAGCGAGATGGGAATGCCGTGGAGCGGACCGCGATCGCGGTGGCCCTTGCGGCCGCGAGGGGCAAAGAGTTCGGATTCGGCCTTTTTGGCCTGTGCGAGGGCAAGGTCAGCAGTGACGGTGATGTAGGCGTTAAGCTTGGGATTAAGCCGCTCGATACGGGCAAGCATGAGCTTGGTGAGCTCGACGGGGGAGAGTTTGCGTTTGCGAAAGAGATGGGCGACCTCTTCGATGGAGGCGAAGGCGAGATCGGTGTCATTCATCCTGATAACACCCACGAAGAAAACGAAGATGTCGGCCTAAAAGCCGGCGCTGCAAAAGCTAAACACTAGAAAATCTTTTCCTGGCGGCGCAGGTTTCCGAAGGAGCCAATGTTGGCGATGATGAAAGTGGCGCTGAAACGATTGTCGGTGCGGACCTGGCCGAGAGCAATGCGGCGGTACTCGAGGGCGAGTCCGCAGCAGCCGCCGTTGTAGCTGATCTGAACAAGCTGGTTTTGCAGCGTGCCGTTGGTGAAGTCATAGCCGATTCCGGTGGTGAAATTGAAGCCTCTGCGAGTCAGGCTGCCGTAGCCGATAAGAGCGCGAACTTGATTCGCGAGAGGCTGGAGGACGGGATCGCCCTGAAGCCGGAAATGGCCCACAGTGGCGAAGAACTCACGGTAAGGCTTGACTTTGAGGAGTGTGCCAATGGTGGTGATCTTTTCGAGTTGTGGATCGTATTCGAGGATTTGCTCGGCGTCATAGAGGCCGCCGGGTGTGATTTTGAAATCGCTGACGATGGGAGACCAGTTGCGAGGGCCGTCGGCGAAGGCGAACGGCGTGACGGAGTCCAGGGTCTCGAAAACATTGCGCTGGCCGGGAACGATAGCGCCGCCGAACGTGGGATCAAAAAAATGTTTTTGGACAATGCGCCAGGAGAGGAAATCCTGCGGCTGGTCGTCGCCGGTTTTGACGACAAGACGCTGGGTGAAGCCATACTCGATTTCGCTGGTGTCGGTGAGAGTAGCATCGGAGTCAAAACGGATGAAGCTGGCGAAATTGTTTACGCCGGTTACGTAGCGGTAGGTGACAACGGGTTCGATGGTGTGCTTGTAGCGCTTGCGCGCTTTGGATTTTTCGCGGGGAGAGTAACCGAAAACACGCTCGAGGGCCGGCGGACGGAGCTCGATCGCAAATTCGCCGGTGTTGCGGGTGAGGGACTGCCCGCTGAGAAGGCCCGCGGAATCGAGCGAATTGCCGTAATAGGTGGTGCGGAATGCGGCGGAGGACGTGATACCGAGCCAGGGGCCGAAGTGAAGGGGCACGGTGACCCGGGGAGCAAATTCGGTGCGGGTCACGAAGGAAGGCGTGTCCAGGGGACTGGCATCGTCACGATGCGCCGCGCCTGCAAATGAATCAAATGAGAAATACACAGGGAGATCGTGCCAAGGCGCTTGTTCGACGGAACCGAAGCGAACTTCGGGCGCGCTGCGGAGCGAAACGCTGGTGGCAGGAGTGGTGACGCCCGAGACGGAGGTAGTCGGAACACTGAGAAAGCTCCGATCAGTGAGGGCGGCTAAATTCAAACTGAATCCGAGGAAATTGTTGGTGAGAAAAGTGGCGCTGCGAACCTCGGAGTTGATGGCGTCACCGAAAGTGTCGGCGAAAGCCAGACGGAACGTGAGAGAGGAAAGTTCGTTGACGTCGGCGACGAAGCGCCAGCCTGCAGGAAGGAGCGATTGGACTTCCAACTGCTGCTGGTGGCCTCCCTGAGGATGGAGAACGCCGGCGGCATCGGGAAGACCGCGATCGATGACGCCGTAATAGTTGTACCTGAGGGAAGTGTTTTCCCAGGGTTTGGCGCGAAAGTCGCCACGCTCAGCCGAGCCGCGGCGGCTGAGGTATTGAGCGCCGAGGGTAGCATCCATCCAAGGCAGCGGCGCCCAGTAAAAAGCGTCGCCGAGGATAAAGCCTTTGCTATTGCTATTGCCTGGTTCGGGAATGAGGAATCCGGACTGACGGACCTTGGGGCCGGCGGGCGCGGTAGCGTAGGGGAGCCATACGAGGGGAACGCGGAGCACGCGGAAGTTGGCGCTGACGAGAGCGACGTTTTTGTTGAGGCGGATGCGGGCGTGCGGCGCATAGAACTGCCACGTCGGACGCCGGGGGTCGCAAATGGTGATCCATGCACCGCGGACGAGATAGACGTCGGCGGGGAAGCGCTCGACCTCGCGAGCTTCGAAATAGAGAGGGTTGTCAGAAAGGAGGATCGCGGGATTGGGGCGGCGCTCGGTCTTCACGGTGCCGCGGACGTTGATGAAAAGACCGTGTCCGGTGCTGACGTTGTAGTGGGCTTCGTCCCCTTCGAGGTGCTCGTTGTTGTAGTCGAAGCGCACGTGACCCCGGGCGAGGGATTCGGTGGTCTTCGTGTTGTACTCGACGTGGTCAGCCTGGAGACGGACGTCGCCGTAGCGGATGTCCACTTCGTCGTCGACAAGGAAGAGATCCCCGCGTTTTTGTTGCGGGCCGCGGGAGTAGATCTCGACGATACCGCCTTTGCCTGAAGGCAGGCGAATCTGCTGCGCAAGCGTAACGTTTGCGGCGGAGCCCGGAAGAAAAAACAAGAGCACGGTCAGGAAGATCCGAAGCCGAAGCGCGGAGAGAGTCCGGGCATGGAGGTAACCATTCACGCGGAACATGAAGTCGATGAAAACAGTTGGATAGCCTAGCACGGGGCTGGAGGGATTTGTAGCAGCGCGGTGGATGGCGAGAGGGAGCGGCGTCCCGGGAGGTCTCAAGGAGCCGCAGCTAACACGGCGAAACGCGACAAGCGTGTTGCGCGTCTTTCTCAGCACGGAATGGTTTGCCTTTCCAAAGACATAAAGATGCGCTGCGCAGGCCTGAGGAGGTATGATGCCGGGCCTTGCACGCGAGGGGGGATGGAAATGCGCCGTACTTTGCCTGCTGTGTGGATGATTCTGATGTTGGTGCTGTCTTGTGCTTTGGTGCCGGCTGGTGTGATCGCGGGGCCGGCGGACCAAGGAAGTCCCACGGATAAGCTGAAGAATCTCGAATTTCGCGAGATCGGCCCCGCAACGATGGGCGGGCGCATCGATGATTTTGCGGTCGTCGAGGGAAATCCAAACATCGTCTTTGTCGGCGTGGCGTCCGGCGGAGTGTGGAAGACGACGAACAACGGCACGACGTGGGAGCCGGTGTTCGACAAGGAAAGCGTTTCGACAATTGGCGACATCGCGATTGCGCCGTCGGACCCGTCGATCGTGTGGGTGGGAACAGGAGAGCCGAACAACAGGCAGAGCTCATCGTGGGGCGATGGGATATACAAATCGCTCGATGGCGGAAAGACCTGGCAGAGAATGGGCCTGGCGGCGACGCATCACATCGGGCGCATCGTCATTCATCCGAGGAATCCGGATGTGGTGTACGCGGCGGCGCTTGGGCATTTGTGGGGGCCGAATCCGGAGCGCGGCGTTTACAAAACGGCCGACGGGGGGAGGAGTTGGTCGCAGGTGTTGAAGATCAACGATGACACGGGCGTAAGCGACATTGCCATGGACTCGGGGAGCCCAGACATACTGTACGCCGCGGCGTACGAGAGGCGGCGCACGCCGTACGGATTCAACGGAGGCGGGGCGAACAGCGCGATTTATAAAACCACAGACGGCGGGGCAACGTGGAAGAAATTGACGAAGGGATTGCCCTACGAAAACGGCGGCGACACGGGGCGCATCGGACTGGATATTTACCGTAAGGACCCGAACATCGTTTACGCCATCGTGCAACATGAAAAAGGCGGAACGTATCGCAGCGAGGATAAAGGCGAGACGTGGAAGAAGATGGGTGACACGAACCCGCGCCCTTCGTACTACAGCCAGGTTCGCATCGATCCCAACAATGATTTGAGAATCTGGGAGCTCGGGGCGCAAATGTTCCTTTCGGAAGACGGTGGGAAGACGTTTGCGACCCAGCGTGTGCGCAGCATACACGGGGATTTTCACGCGATGTGGATCGATCCGAGCGATTCGAACCACATGATCACGGGTTCGGATGGCGGAATTCACTGGAGCTACGATGCTGGAAAAACATGGGACTTCGTCAACACGATAGCGATTGGACAGTTTTATGAAGTCGGGCTGGACAATGACCGGCCGTACCACATCTGCGGCGGCTTGCAGGACAACGGAAGCTGGTGCGGGCCAATCCAATCGCTGAGCCAGGAAGGCATGGTGAATGAAGACTGGCAATTGATTCATGGCGCCGATGGATTCTATGCGGAGATCGATCCCGTGGAGCC
>Ga0137393_10002018_pt1 | contig 13067 bp, 4 predicted proteins | sample 15con2h34BmetaG_FD_101396 | JGI IMG/M metagenome (GOLD analysis project Ga0137393, IMG submission 101396) | Vadose zone soil microbial communities from Angelo Coast Range Reserve, California, USA - 15con2h3.4B metaG | ecosystem: Environmental > Terrestrial > Soil > Vadose zone > Saprolite...
ATCCTACCCGCGCGCCGTGAAGATCAAGATGAGCAACTACCCGCGCAAGCGCACGGTCGCCACCCACGGCAGGAAGGCCCTTATCTGATGTGCCGGACTGAGTGGCATTGGGGTTAGAAGGTAGTTTTTCCAAGCGGGCGTCGCGCAAGCATTTCGCTTCAGATTCAGACGTTTCGAAGATCGTTGACGTTGCCAGGAATGGCCTCGAGTTGACGCCAGTCCTCCCTTTTTACGTCAAAGAACCGTCAAGGTTGTGATCGGGTTTTTGACCCGAAGTGCTGCGCGCGCCCCACGAGCTACGACGCTCCCGTCGTCGAGCTTACCGGCCGATCCGGCGCGCGCTAACCTGGCGCGGTCTCGAGATCGCACCCTTGTTCAGACGTTCGACCCGGAGCCCAAGGCCCACGCCCTCGAGCAGCCTCACGTAGGTGCCGAGCCTCGGGTCCACGATGTCGCGCTCGATGCGGCTGATCTCGGCCTGGTCGATGCCGGTAGTCTTGGCGAGCCGCTCCTGGCTTATGCCCAGCTTCTTTCGCTCCTCGGCAATCTCCTCGCCCATCCGCCGGTAGTGGCTGCGGAGGGCGCGCAGAGTCCGAAGGTGCTCGGGCCCGCCGGCCTTGGCCCGGGCCTCGAGCCCCTTCATGAACAGGTTCCACGTTTTGGCCATGTCTTCAATATGGGCTTTATGCATGGCCAGGTCAAGCCGGCTACTTCCCGCGTTTGCGGTGCCGAGCCTGCCAGTCCGCCAGGCGCTTCCGCGCATTCTGGATCTGGGTGTTCTGGTAGGTCGGGCTCGAATGCTTGAACAAGACGCTCCAGGACCGGCTGCTGAAAGGGCTGCGCTTGCACGGTGTCTCGACGATGGAAGCCGGGAACGCGTTCCTGCACGGAGTTCATGGCGGACTACAACCAGCGATTCGGACGCACGCCGAAGAACGCCCACGACGCCCACCGGCCGCTGCGCAGCGACGAGGACCCCTCCCGTATCTTCAGCTGGCAGGAGGAGCGGACGATGTCGCGCAATCTGGTCGTCCACTTCAAGCGAGTGAGCTATCTCGTCGAGCCAGGTCCCGAGACCCTGCCCTTCGCGGGCAAGCGCGTCCGCGTCTTCCGGTGGGATGACGGGCGAGTCGAGATCCGCTGCGCGGGCCGACTGCTTCCCGCCTCGCCGTTCGACAAGAACCGATGCGTCGACCAGGGCGCGATCGTGGAGAACAAGCGGCTCGGCGCAGTCCTCTCGGTCATGCAGGCTCGCAGCTGCAGCGTGACCAGGCACGCCTGCGCTGGAAGAAAGTCACCCTTCGGGAGAAGGAGCGCATCGTGGCTGCTCACGTTGCGGCTAGGCCATCGACGACATCCGCAGACTCAGCCGTGCCGGATGGCCTCAGTGAAGTGAGCTCGTTCCTCGAGCGGTTCGAGGCGGAGCAGAAAGCGCGGAAGAAAGCGCACAACGATCGAGCCGCCCTCCGACGCAAAGCGCTGGCCCAGGGACAGCGCCCAGCTTGACGAGCCCAACCGGACATTTCTACTTTGCTGGAGACCGGCCATCTCTACTTTGCTTTGACATCGCCCAGAGAAGATCGTCGGGATCTGTGAATGGAACTTGCGGAGCCGGCCGCTTCATACTCGCTGTTACACGTTGCTCATCATCCACCACCCCTGCGGGTTCGTTCGACTTCGCGCAACACCGGACCGGGACCGGGTTTCGACGTCGCTCAAATCGGGAATCACAACTCAGGGATCACGGACACGCCATGCCTCCGGATCGACTCGTTCCGCTTCAGCGAATATAGTCCGTCGTATTTCCGCGTACGCCACGGCTTGGCTCGGCGAACGCTCCGTGGAATCGACCTCAAAGTCTTGCGCGAGAAGTTCCGGTCCTAACAGCACGGTATCGTTCGCTAAGACGTTCACCCTCCAGGTCTTCGACAAGGAATCGTCGACCACATCAAGAATTCGCAGTGGCACTCCCACAAGGGTGGAAGAAATATCCAAATACACCCAAATCTTTCCTTTCTCAAATTTCACAGCTATTGCCGCAATACTTCTGCGGGTGCCGAAGATATACTTTTGGCGTTCCGCTTCAGCCTCGGTGTCCTTCAATTCAGGCTTGAATTTGACTAGCAAGGTCGCCTCAGAGTCCGCACTGGGGGGTTGTACAGGTGCCCGGCGTGCTTCCCTTTATCTGTCTCTCAAGCATGCCTGTATTCGGAACTACAACGAACGACGACATGGTGCCCATGTTACTCAACAGAAACTGAGACAGAGATTCCATGGCTCCCGGCAGTTTTTCGGCAATCTTGGCCCCGATCTTCTCCGCGGGCCCCTGGAGTCGGTCGATGACAAGCTTGAAATCGCCTTGAGCCCCCGTTGCTGCATTTCGAACTCCATGCACACTCACGTTCCCAAGCTCCTCAACGTGAGCTGCTTCGGTTGTTACCTTTTGCAGCATTTCAGCAGGCCCGAGCTCTGGTTGCGCCTCGGCGATCTTTGCAGCATCCCGGAAAACACTTGGGGTATCATACCCAGCAAAAGCCTTGCCTCCGCCCTTTATCATTTCTTCAAGGAGTAGCTTCAGTTTCAAGGCACTGAGTGGCCCGATGCCCGCGAATTGCGGTCCTGCGTTTGAGCCCCACGAGGGTACCCCACCTTTTTGGTATGCGCTCCACTCCCGATCAAGTGTATTCGTGAATTCTGGGTAGTTCTTCCTCATCCAATCGCGCAGATCCTTAATAGTTGGCTCCGGCTTCGCGTTCGCGTCTGACGGAGAGTTCTTGTCGGAAGAAGCACGCGGCCTGTCGTCAGGGGCGGCGCCATTATGCGCTAAGAATGTCCGTACGGCCTCTTTGAACATATTCGAACCCGACACCGCTGGGTTGCCATTGACGGAAATCGAAGACGAAGAGTTTTCGGGCTTACTGCCGCAGATATGCGAACCTGTCGAAGGAGCCTGGCCTGGGGCGGTCATACCGCCGCCGCCTTGACATTCATAACCTGTCGGATCGGTACCACTCAGCGGGTTGTTTCCGATGTAGGAGTATGGATTGATCGACTGACTGTTCGCCGGATTCGAGATTATCGGATCGACGCTCAAGAATCGACCGAGCCGGTAGTCGTACACCCGGCCATTCATGTGGATCAGGTACAGATCATCGAGGTGCTCGTGACCCGTGAAGCCGTGCTCGAACGACTGGTTCATCTTGTCGCCACTGTACTGCCAGTCGCGTGACCGCGGCTTGCCAAACGCGTCGTAGCCGTGGGAGTAGGCCAGGTCTTCCGAGCCCGTTTCAGTGGTAGCCGTTTCGAGGGAACCGAGACGATCGAGGTCTCTGTACCTCAAGCTCCTTGTGCCAGATGAGCGCACGACTTCGACCGCGTCGCTGATGTGAGTTCTCTCTTCGGTGGCACCCGTGCTCTTGACGATGTACTCGTAGAGCTTGTCGACGTAGTACTCGGTCCCGGCTGGGCCCGTCTGCGCGTAACGGCTGCCGTCCGGCGCGTAGCCGAAGTTCGTCGGGGGGGTTGTTCCGACAAGAGTCACTGTGGTCGGTCGATCGAGATTGTCGAAAGCCACCGTCCGGCCATCGCCCGCGACCATGTTGCCGTTCGCGTCATAGGTGTAGGCGGTCAATTGCGTAATGCCGCTCCAGATGGAGGTGACTGCGTGCGGCCGAGTCGACTCGTACTTGTATAGGCTGGCCTTGTCCGACTTGCTCGTGATGTTGCCAAGATCGTCATACGCGTAACTGTCCGCGGCCGCAGGGATCGAACCGGATCGAGAAGCGCCCAGCAGCCGCTGCAGTTCGTCGTACTGGTACGCTTCGTTGACCACTTCGGTCATCGCCTGGCACGATCCGTCGAACATGATGTTGCCGTTCGTGTCTCGCTGATAGAGCGTCTTCTGCTGCTTGGCCAGGTTCAGGAAGTGGTCGTACGTGTAGGTCAGCTGGCGTACAAGCGGAGCGGTGGCTGTCGAGCAGCGCGATGGAGGCAGCTCCCGCAGCCCGGTCGCACTGATCCACAGGGGCATTCCCGTCGAGTCATCGTAGTCGAACGTCTCCTCTACGTTGTTCCCGAACAATTGATCCGCGATTTGCCCTCGCACCGACATCGAGAGCACTTGGCGGTAGGCAGCGCCCGTTGGATTTCCGCTCGCATCGACAGGTGTCTCGCCTTTCACGTAGCCTTGAGGGGCCGTGTAATCCGTTCGGGCGACTTCGCCGACTCCACCCGCGGTGCTGGGATAGCCGGTTGCCTTCACACGCCCATAGTTGCGATCATAGCCATACTCGACGGTGAACTGGCGCGACGTCCACGACCCATTACCACCGGTCGCACCCGGGATCGTGGTGGTCACACTCCATGGCCGCCAGAGTGCATCGTATTTGATTGTTTTGGCAAACCCGTCGCTCACTCCAAGCATCGCACCAAGCGTTCCCAACTTGCTGTTCAGGTCATATTGCCAGTTCGCTTCCAGAAGGGTCGTCGCAGTCGGACTCGCCTGAACGAAACGTCGCTCCATCCGACCGATGGCGTCGTATTGATAGTACTGCAATACTTGACGCGCGTCTTTCTGCGATCGCAGGCGGCTCAAACCGTCCCAACTGTAAAGCCAGGTGCCCCGATCGGGATCAATCACCTGGGTCTTGCGACCGAGGATATCGTAATAAGCTTGAATGTCGTTATTGTTTTTGTCTTTGATGTGAGTGACATGGCCTGCCGGATCCCATACGTACGACGCCGTGATCACGCTCGCCGTGGGAGTGGCAAGACTCTGCACCGTCTGCACGAGCTTGCCTCGCGGATCGTACGTGCGCGACATCGTGATCTGGCCCGACGGAGCAGTCGGCGTGAAGACCGTGATGCTCGTCTTTACCCCGGGAACGGAGGGGTCATAGGAATAGGAGTAGTTCGTGACGAGGTTCGCCGTGCCCTTCCCGGGCTCGAACAAGGTTGGAGCGGTCGATCTGATAACCGTCTTCGTGGCCGGCCTCCCCAGCAGATCGATCCCGGAATACTGGGTCATGAAGCTCGAGGCAAGAGTGCCGTTCCAGGAACCTGGTGTCACGCCGGTACTGACAGGCTGGTGCTCTGCGATCTTCACGCCGCGCGCGTTGTAATCGATCTTGGTGAGGATCTCCTTGCCGTCGAACCCTTCCACACCCGAAGCGATCGTCCGGCCCAAGATGTCCAGATACTCCGTCTTTACTGGTGCTCCCGGCTGGAACGTCTGCCGTTTGATCGCACAGTCGCCGACACGGCCGCCGACACCGCACGCGGACAGTCGCTGGTCGACGGGCTGCGTTCCGTCCACGGTCGTCGTCAACAAACGGCCTAGGGGGTCGTACACCATTCGCGCACTCGGACCGTTCTGGACTGCTTGATGATAGGTTGGCAATCCGGTCGCTGCATCCAGTGTGGTGCTCGCGATGTGACTCATCGGGTTCGCTTCGGTGGCCACGAAATAGCTGTCGCTAGTGAAGGTGTACGTTGTCGGGGACAGCGTTACGGGACCCGTGTTGGCCGGAGGATACGTCGAGTCATTCGCGACATCGCGGGCAGTCACCTGTTGCGTCAGAAGATTGCCGTACTGGTCATAGGAGAACGCGGTACTCGCTTCGGTCAAGCCTACGACGACGACCAGGTCTTGACGCTGAAGCTGACGAATCGAGCCGGTCGTGGCGTTATCGGGGTTCCAAGTGTAATTCGTCGTCTGTTTGTTTGCGGCCGAGCTCGCCGTTATGGGCGGGCACGGCGTGGCGGTAGGGTTGGGAGAGGCGGGCCTACAAGCCCAGGTCGGCAGATTCGTACCTGTCAATTGACAGTTGCCGTCGAGCATCGCACTCGGTGCCGGCGGCGGGAAGAAGTCGGTCAGCAATTCGCGCGATGTCAGCTTCGCTAGCCACCAGACCGTGAGATCGTTCTGGAGACCACGTGTATCGCGGCTGATCACGTCGCGACTGGCGTCAGTCGTCTGGCCGGAGCTGATCGTACACTTGCGCAACGCCTCGCCTGATGCCTGATCGATCTCCGCAATGCTGGTCTTCTGGCTCACGGGAAGAACTCCTGACGTCTCGTATTTCTTTTCGACAGTTCCAGTTCCGCTAACGACCCATGATCCGGACGCTGTGGCATGCGGCTGCACATTCCACCAGTAGGTGGTGTCGCTCAATATTTGGGCGGGCGACGCCGTGGCGGTCTCGACGGTGACCCTGCTCACCCTGCTCGTGAGCGGGAATTCCTGAAAAAACTGGCTGGTGGTTCGGCGATTGTTCGGGCTGCAGGACCCTCCACACGCCGCGAACGTAGACGCCGGCTCCCCCGCAGCGACCGGCATTTGCTCTTCTGCGACGATCTTCTTGAAACCCTGGAACCCGCGACCCTCCGCGTTCAACATCGCGTCCTGGTATCGATAACACGTCGTGTTCATCCCCGAGCCGAGTCCATTGCTGCTGTCCGAACGCGCCACGACCCACATCGATGAAGCGAAGAACGCGTAGTGCGGCGAGCGCGCGCCATCGAGGTGCGCAATGTAGAACGGCTCTTTCCCGCCACCGGCTTGATCTGGCATGACGCATCCGATGGTCGCATCGGTCTGCGGCGAATGGTCAGATAACGGTCGATGTTTCCAGGTCACCATCGCGCCCATTCCGTTCGTCACGGAGACCATCACGTCGGGCGCGCGCATATGGTTATGCACGATGTACGGTCCAAGCGCCGATGTGGGCAGCTGGGTCGAGTTGTAGTATTTCGATACGGTGGCGACCGTTTCGTTCTTGAGACGGAAGTGCAAGTCTGTCGTCCCATCGGCGTCATAATCGTTCTGTTGGAGAGGGTAATTTATCGGCGCCAACAGGTTTGTTGGCACCGCGGTCATCGTATACGAGCCGTCAGCAGCTTCCACGAACTTGTAGGCGGTCCAGGTAAAGACCGAGCGTTCCAAATCCGGATAGGGTGGAACCGCGCTGTCGAAATCGGCGCCGCAGAAGAAGATTGGTTCGCCGCTGGGAAGCTTGTGCGCGGGATCGTTGTAGCAGTAGTCGTATTGTCGCGTGTTAGGAACCATCAGTTCGTCGCGTCCATCACCGTCCATGTCCATGACGAACGAACGCTTCGAGCGATTGGGAAGCATGGTCGGCACTGTCAGCGGCACTCGCTGGAAGATCGCGCTACCGGGCGGCCCTCCCCTGTTGATCCAGAGGCTCGAAGGAGGATCGTAGATGTCCGGAAGACCATCACCGTTGACATCGATCCACCGTCGGTTCGGGAATTGTGCGAACGGGCCAGCTATCGAATAGGTCGAATCGTTGGGGGATCCGAGTGCGGGCAGCTGATAGCCGCTGAAGGCGTTATTGCTGTTAAAGAAGATCACCACCGTCGTGTCTGTGCTCGGCGGCGAAGCATCGAACACCGTGTCGATGAGGCCATCTCCATTGAGATCGCGCCTCTGCTGTGGATAAAGCGTGCTAAACGGGGGTGGTGGCACGGAAATGGCGACGCTATCCGGTACCCCATTCGTTACTCCTGCCCATTTGCTGATGTCCGACCGGTTGCGATGAAGGGAGATAGTTGCCCCGCCGTCCACACCGACGTACATCACATCGATGAGTCCATCACCGTCATAATCGATGGCACTTGCCAAACCTGCGAATGGCGGTCCGGCAGGCATCGCGAGGTCCGTCGTGACGACATCCCACTGGACTCCGGTACCTGACGTCTTGAGCGCGGCGATGACTAGCACGCCGCCATCGACCCCGAGCACATCAGCGCGCCCATCGTTGAACATGTCGACCGCGCCGGCCACCGAAGTGTTATCAACTGGCAGGTCGGATCCGATCCAGAACGGCGCGTTCTCGATGTGGTTCTGGATGCCTCCAGTGGATAGAAAAAGGTCACGCTCTCCAGTATCCTGCTTGTACAACGTCTCTCGCGTCCCATCTCCATCCAGATCGGGAACGAGCAACAACCCCCAGTCCGGACCCAGAGGCACGGTGTCGCCGGGTTTTGTCAGATGCACAAAGTCGAAACGGTGCTGAGAGTCGAAACTACCCGTATTCTCATCATACGAAAAGCTGGTGATCGGAAGAGCGTTTGTGCACGACGACACGCACAGAGTGACGTTGTCGAGCAGCGAACGCTGGGTGGCTCCGCTGATGCGGTAAGCCAGACCGTAATAGCGAACACTCTGCTGTGGGGTGGATGTGGAGATCCAGATCAACCGGGCACTGGCGATCGAGCCCACACCATAGCGGTACGTCGTGCGGCGGTCAGGCCGATCCTCATATGTGAACGTCACCGACCGTTGAGCGCCGGACGCCAGCGCGCACTGCGTGGCGAAGCTGGTAGTACTGATCCTGGTCCCCGTGCCCGTATAGACGATCGAGCTCAACACTCGGTCCCGGTCGGCACCACGAACATTCCAGTCGGTGTAATTGTAAGCAATGCAGTTGCCCTGCCTGTCGAACTCCCGCCTCAGGTACCAAACGGCGGGCGGATAAGCGGATCCGAGAGAAGGGCCGGGTTCATACTGTGAGATGCGGCCGGACTTGTGCTCGACCTCGAAATAGGAATTCCAGCCGGACAAGTCAGCAGGCGAACCGATCGATCCGTTTCTCAAGGTTATCCGATCGAATTGATCGATCTCGGTGCGATACTCCGAGTTGGACGCGCCGTACGTTCCGGTACCGTTCAACACGAGTCGCTGGCCGTCGAAGCAGAGGCGGTCACCCATATCATTCTGAACCGGTCGCCCTCGGCCGACGTCTTGGGCAAGAGTGTTCGGGCATCGGTAGATGCTTCGTACGGCCGAGATACTCCAGCCCACTCCCGCAATGCCGTTCCCGTCTCTGCTGTTGTAGGTTAACGCGACGTTTGGCTGCATTCCATTAAGGCCAGGCGGAACCTCGATCGGTATTTTGTAAGTGGCCGCACCGCCCTCCACGTCGGGGCTGCCGGGAATCGTCCCTACCCAACCAGCGTCTGGAATCGGCACACTTGGTGGCACAACGGGTGCGTCGGCAAATGCAGACAGCCCGGTGATGACCGTTACTCGCACCGACGCGGTCACGTAAACGCTGCACGCCGTCGCATTGCACGCTCTCACTTGATACAAATAGGTACCGTACGGCTTGGCGGTAAAGTCCTTGTAAGTCGTCGTGAGGGCTGCATTCGCGCCCCAGGTGCTGCCGTTGTCGGCGGACTCTCCGAGGTCGTAGTGGTCGATCGTTCCACTCGCTACACCCCACGAGACGCGATACGAAGGGGGAGTTTCGGATGGCGCGCTGATCGGCCCCGGGGTTCCCGGCGGCAGAAGGACCGTCACGACATAGTTAGCGGTATAAGCGCTGCAGCCCGTCGGGCTGCAAGCTCTGACGTTGTACGTGTATGTCCCATCGGTCCTCGGAGGAATGGTTGCTGTCGTCGTCGTCAGGTTGGTGAACAACGCTGCGTTGTTTTCGTAAAGCTCGTACCTCGTGACGGTACCGGTCGAGGCACCCCACGACAACGTGTATGAGCCTGTCGTGCTATTGTTTCCCGCTGGTCCGCTGATTGGGCCCGGAACGCCAGGGAGCGCGACCGCTACCGTGAATCCGGCAGTAAAGGCACTGCAGCCCGCAGAATTGCATCCCCGGACCGTGTAGGTGTAGCTGCCTGCGAGCTTGCCGCTCAAGCTAGCCGAAAGGGCAGCCGTGGACAGGATTCCGGCGTTGTTCTCCCAGAGCTCATAGTGATCGAGGACTCCGCTCGAGGCTCCCCACGAAATCGTGTACGACCCCGTGTCATTGGTTGAGGGGCCGGTAATCGGGCCGGGAGCACCTGGAACACAAACGAGCGTTCCAACGCAACTGCCACGCCCATCGCAGTGTTCGCCGCTCATGCAAGCGTTTCCGGTGCTGCACGTCGTTCCAGAAACCTGCGGCACGCATGACCACGTTCCATTGGTCGAATTGCACTGCGCTTGGTAGCACATGGCGCAGGTGGGCGGGTCTGTAACACAGACCACGGCTCCCGCCGCGCCCGGAAGCAGAAAGCCCAAGGTTGCGCAGCAAACCCCGATGCGCCACATGAGTACTCGCGGAAGGCTGTGGGCATGTCCGCAGTTGCTCCCGATGATCGCATCCTGCGCCGTGTGCAGACCCGTCGAGAAGCGAGGACTGCCGGACCTCTCTTTGGACCCGTCACGCCTCATGGTCTGCTCCATGCTCGCTGAATGTTGGACGCTCGGGTTCCACGACGTCGAGCCGACTCCCACGGAGAGGCGCGCAGAGCTGCGCGGCTGCAGGCCAACTCCAACCAATGAGCGTTGTGGGAACTTGTCTGCCGCGATGCGGCGCGACTGCAGTCGCATGTAACCGCGGGCGTCCCGCTGCTACGGTGGAGTCAGAGCAAGATGCCCAACTGTTTGCAGGGACCGCGAAGAGAGTCGCCGCGCAGGTGCCTGCGAGCCACCAGACCATTTTGCCCCCAATGGACGTGCGCTCGTGCACCTAAGCGGTCGTCGCGCACGCTGCTTCGACCGAGGTCGGGCAGTCAACAGCCAGGAAGTCCGATCGAAATAGCGTGGAGGGAGTGCCCTACCCATCGCGTCCCCCGGTTCGCGTGGTGCACCCTGACAATTGGAGTAAGACACGAACCGCAGGCGCGCATCAATCCGGTGGGCACCTTAGATATTGCCAAGTCAGCACCGTAGGTATTGCGCCGCAGAGACCACGGTTTAATAACCCGCAACCGTCTACTTCCACCCGCGACAACGTCGGGCGGTTCATGAAAGGCGCCGGCGGCGGTTGGCCTCGCGTCGCCGCTTTGCCTGGTTTCGCATGCGATTGTCGGGCCTTGAAGTAACCGCTCTTGCGGAAGTGCGTGCAATTTGCACCTTATGGTTTCCTACTGGCAGCGATTTGTGGCAGCGTGTTGCCCCGATGATTCGAGCAGCAAAGCTTCGTGTGCGAACTGCTCCCAAAGCGCGAGGGCAGCGACGCCTGTTTGCGCTCGTTGCAACTGGGGCGTTGGTCGCCTCGTGCGGAGAATCGAAGACTGCCGGTGCGAACTCCAAGCCGCAACCGCATGTCGATGCGGTCGTCGTTTCCCCTGATAGGGTCGATCTCAATCCCGGCGACTTGTTCAGGTTTCATGCGCTCGTCGAGGGCAGCGCGGGGATCTCGCAGGCCGTCGATTGGTCCGTCGAGAGTGGAACGCCACGCGACCTGGGCACCATTGCTCCCGATGGGACCTACCACGCACCGCTGGCGACAAACGGTCCCGTGAACATCGTCGCGCGCAGCGTGGCCGATCCGGGAAAGCAGGGGCAGGCCGTGGTCAAGCTGCCGACTTATAGCTTCGTCATTACGCCGGCCGAGGCACATGTATTCACGGGAGAGACACTCCAATTCGTCGTAGCGACCACGGGACTCGTCAATCCGCCGATCTATTGGAGGGCGCTCGCCGGCCATATCGACGCGAACGGACTCTACCACGCGCCCGAGTTTCCCACTGACGACTGGATCTCCGCCGGCATGGACGTCGCGACCGTCAATGCGACGGTGCACGTTGTTATCTTCCATCGGCCGCCCGTCTTGGAGTCCATCTCCGCAGCCGGCGCACCCGGCGAAACGATAACGCTAACCGGATCGTACATCGCGAACGCGTTCGTGGATTTCTCCGGCTCGCTCGGTCAGCCGATCAGAGCGCGGGAGGGACTCTCGGACATTCAGTTCCGGGTCATTGTTCCGGTTGGCGCCGCCTCTGGACCCCTGTTTCTCGAAGTCCTCGGAATGAAAGAGCAGGGAATCTTGACTAGCAACTCGCTTTTCTTCCAGCGGGCGCCTCGAATCCTGCTTCGCCCGTTGCCTCGCGCACTGGCGCTCGGCGAATCGGTGCCCCTGCAGATCGCATGGATCGGGGAAGGAGGGCCGCTTCCTGTAACCTACGACGCCGACCTGGGCACGACTGCGAACGGGATCTACACGGCACCCTCGCTCGCGGGCCCACGCGTCGCCCACGTCAGGGCTTGCGTAACCGGAACTTCGAACTGCTCGCAAACAGCGGTGACCCTGAAGCCCCTGCGCATTGAACCGTCGTTCGCTGTGGTTTCTGCGGGCAGGACGCTGGATCTGACCGCCATTTCAGCTGGGGGTGGCGCGACCTTCGTGCAACTGGCGGGCGGCGGTACCCTAACGCAGGATGGCCACTACACAGCACCCACCACGCTCGAGGAAAGCGGGCAACAGTGGATTGGCGCACGAACTGCGAGTGCCGTCGACGCCGTGCAGATTGGCGTGAGCGGCCTGCATCCCGGGCTTCTAGGGCGGTTCGTCGACAACATCGACCAGACGCGCATCGATCCCGCGACCGCGACCGGACACGGCGCGTCGGTCGAATCCGTCGCGCTCGCCGGAGGCAAAGCCTACGTGCTGCGCCGTACGTTGAGTGAACTGCTGGAGCGAGGATATTTTGACGCTGGTGCATTTCACTGGATCGACACTTACGACCTAGCGGACCCGCAACGGCCCGCCTGGATCGAATCGGTCGAATGTCCGACTCATGCGACCGAGCTCTTCGGGATTGGTTCTCGCCTCTACGCCTGGGGAAGGATGGATACCCCGGGCCTCCCCATCGACGGGAAAATCGCCTGGTATGAGTCGCTCGCTGTGTTCGATGTCGGCGGAGGCCACCCGGTACTCTTCGGCGGACGCGTGCTGCCCAGCGGCAACGTCGGGTTTGCGTGGCGAGCGTCCCACGATGACGAGAAACTAGCGATCCTCGATACCTCGTATGACGATGGCGCGAACGTTCATCTTCGGGTCTATAAGGCCTCGGCGACCGATCCACTCTCGCCGCGCCTGCTGACGCTCCCCCTTCCTGAGAGTGCGCGGTCGAGGGGCGCATACAGTTTCGCCATCTGGGGCGATCGCGTGTACGCGACGCACCCAATTATCGACTCCAGTGGTCTCGTGCCGCGGACGATCGGCTTGGGCATCGGTGTCTGGGACATTGCGAACGGAGGCTCAACGCTGCTCGGCTCCGTGCAGATCCCGGACAACACGCTGGATATCTTCCCGTTAACGGCG
>Ga0137393_10002027_pt1 | contig 13039 bp, 12 predicted proteins | sample 15con2h34BmetaG_FD_101396 | JGI IMG/M metagenome (GOLD analysis project Ga0137393, IMG submission 101396) | Vadose zone soil microbial communities from Angelo Coast Range Reserve, California, USA - 15con2h3.4B metaG | ecosystem: Environmental > Terrestrial > Soil > Vadose zone > Saprolite...
CCACCTGCGAACGTGCCAGTGGTAATGCCAAGCCAGGCGACAACGCGCATCCAGTGAATGTCACCTTTCACGGCCGTGAGCAAAACCAAAATCAGCGAGAGCGCCCCGGCCAACGGCAGAGTCAGTTCCAAGCCCCAGCGAATGCCCGCGGCGTAGCAAATAAACATGTACGGAAACCAAACGGGAACCGTCGACGGGCTGATGTACATGAAGAAGCCCAGCGCGAGAAGATCGCAGGCCAGCGGAAGATGCCAGGAACGCTTGTGCAGCAGGCGTTCCAATTGTGTGACGAGGAGTGCGGCGATCAAATAGGAGATCAGAAACGAGGCGGAGCGATGTGCATCGCGCGAGGGTGGCTGCTCCAGCACGGCGAGCAGTGCCAGCAAAATAAAAATCGGGCGCGCGTAGACGATCTGCCGCTCGAAATGGTGGCGGTCGGTTTGATGGGGGCTCATGCGCGGGGACGCGTGTCCTAGGCTTTAGTCTAACAAGCGGCGGGGAGTGCCGAGGCGCACGCGCCAGGGAAGTTTCCAGCTTGCAACGGGAGGCCGGGCGCGGGGAGGGCGGGCGCGGGGAGGGCGGGAGTGGCCAGCGGTCTTTCGCGGGTCGCTTTGGGCATGGTAAACTCTTTACGAGTGGTGGGAGTAGCTCAGCTGGTAGAGCGTCGGTCTGTGGCACCGAATGTCGCGGGTTCAATCCCCGTCTCCCACCCCAACCGGATTTGAACTTTCTGGTCTTGATTTCAATCTCCGCAACGGTCTGGCATGCTAAAATCGTTAGCCAAGTGTAATGGGCTTTTACCGACAACTTGACGCTCTTATGGCCATCCTAGCCGCCATCATTGTTTTTGTCGGCTGCATCCTTATAATTGGAATACCTATCAAGATCAGCTTACTTATCTCGGCCTGCGTTTTCCTGGCTGGGCTTGTTTTTGGGCGGCGCGTTGCGGAAATCGTCACCAACATCTTTTAGAGTCTTTTTTTCTAGTGAAACGACCACTCTTATCTACCGGGTCTTGAAGCGTGACAAGAAGCGCTTGAAGCTCAGCGCACGGTCAAGGAAAATTTTAAACTCCATCTCATTAGGCGCCCCAACTTACCCATAGTTCACACCGCAGTCCGCTGCGCTTATGCGCGACAGGTGCGCCGGGGCGGCCCTAATTTGCCAAACTTGTGAGGGAATGAGGTGTCCTGGCGCGCCTCTGTCCGCCGCATCATTCGATTCCACAGACGGCGCGGGCATTTGCGAGGAGTGTCGCCAAGTCATCGAGTTTGGAGAAGACGGCAGTTATTCCGCAGGACAGCGCCTTCTTTTCGGTGTATACGCTGTAGTCCGTGGTCAGCAGAAAGATCGGCAACTCCGGCTTGGATGCTTTGAGCTTCTGAACCAACTGTGATACGCCCGTGTCCGGCAGGGAGAAGTCCAGGACCGCCAGGTTGGGCGATCGCCGCTTTGCCTTGGCCATGGCTTCGACGGCATTTCCGGCCTCCACAAAGGCGTCGAAGCCGTTGCCATGATTGAAAAGCGCGCGAAGTTGTTTGCGCAAGGCGGTATGGCCACCGACGAAGAGCACAGTAGTCATGATCTTCTCCGTCCCAAGCAATTCCGCGGGGAAAATGTCAGAGAGCGCAAACCCTCCTGAGTCTTTGAATGCCGGCACCAACGAAGCGCGACAATTTGTCCTTGATGGCGGTCAGTTCCCGGAGCAAGTTATCGTCACCGGATTCGTAAGCCTCCAAGTGGCCTGGAACACCGGCTTTCAGCAACGCTTCGTGAATCCGAAGCGACAAATCCCGAGCCTCGGAGGCACTCTGCATGGTCTCCTGAGATACTTCGAGAATGCTGACGAAGGCCAGTTTTGTGTCCTTGTCCATTTGGCTTCTCCCAAGAAAAGATTTCGGCCGACAGCAGGGGCTACGCCGTCCCGGCGTTCAGCGACCGGCTGCAATGCGCGCAAAAAGAGAGATTGCCGCGCCGGACAACCTCCAGCGACCGATCACAGAAAGGGCAATAGCTTGACCACGCATTCCCGCATTCCGGGCACTCGTCGATGACCAGCTTGGAGCGCTCCAGCACTTGAGCGCCTTCTCGAAGGTTGACAATGAAGCGGCACGCGGGATTTGTGCAGATCAAGAAATACTCCAAGCAGAAATCCTCCTTGCGCGCGGGCAGGTTTGCAGTGGCGAGAGAAGTGGGGGACGGCCCGAAATTTACTAGGTGGCCTCGAACCCCTCATTTTCCTTCCAGACAACAAGTTCGATCCAATCAAACGCGTTTGGCCGAGTAAGTTGAGGCATCAGCGTGGGCCGGCAACCACCGGGACGGCCCATGCGTGAAGCTCCCTGCACCGACACCACCATATGGAACGTCGAGTGGTTCGGGTGCAATCCCGAGAACTACGTACGGTTAATCACTTATTGGAGTCTCTCTTTTACTCATTCCGGCATGCGTATCGGCTCCCATCTAGCAAGCGGCCGCGCCTCTCCCGCTCCCCCCTTGGAACCTGGGAATGCAAACCCGGTTCAGCTGGACTGGAAGGCGAGTCATTTCCCCGGGATTGGAGTACCATCGGCTCGATAAAGCGCCGTTATCGCAAGTAGTCACCTCTGATTGACAAACAGGAGTTGCGGCCACGAAGAGGAGCAAATGCCCTGACAACTGCTAGGTCGGGTCTGGTGGAGGGCACGATGAGCCAAACCGGGGCTAATACGCGCCACAGCGATGCTGACGGAGCGTCGAATGTTATCGAAGAGCGCCTGCGGCTCATCATTGACACAATTCCCGCCTTAGTCTGGCGCAAGTTACCTAACGGCTCGGCTGATTTCCTCAATCAACATTTTCGGGAATATACGGGTCTTTCCTTGAAGGACGGTCTGGGCTGGGGATGGATGAATGCATTCCATCCTGACGACCGTTTGATGGAGGAATGGCGCACGGCATTGGCGGCCGGGAAACCCTTCGAGAAGGAGGCGCGTCTCCGCCGGACTGACGGGCAGTATCGCTGGTTCCTAATTCGTGCCGTGCCGTTGCGAGATGAGCAGGGAAACATTGTCAATTGGTATGGAACGTCCATAGACATCGAAGATCTGAAAAGGGCTGAAGATCGCGTTCGGCTTGTTATCAACACAATTCCCACGATGGTCTGGACCCTTCAGCCTGGCGGCGCCGTTGATTTCGTCAATCAGCGTTGGATGGACTATACGGGCCTCTCTTTGGAGGAGGAAGTTGAAAACCCGACGAGCCCAGTTCATCCCGAAGACCTTCCAAGAGTCTTGGAAAAGTGGCTCGCGGACTTGGCCGCTGGGGAAGCCTCCGAGGATGAAATGCGTTTGCGGCGGGCGGACGGAGAATATCGCTGGTTCCTGGTTCGCACCGCGCCTCTGCGCGACGAGCAGGGAAACGTCGTCAAGTGGTACGGAGTATCCATCGATATTGAGGACCACAAGCGGGCGGAAATGCTGTCGCGAGAGCTGATCGACGCGATCCCGCAGCAGATCTGGACCGGCCCGCCTGACGGCACACTTGACTATTGCAACGAACGTTGGCGCTCCTACATGGGACTCCGGCTGGAAGAATTGCGAGGCGAAGGCTGGCAGAGCATGCTTCATCCCGACGATCGGGAGCGATTGCTAAATGCCTGGCACCAGTCAGTGACAAATGGGACGCCCTACGAGCAAGAAGAACGTCACCGCGGAGCCGACGGGACGTACCGTTGGTTTTTGGCACGTGGCCTACCGATGCGCGATGCGGAAGGACGTATCGTTAGGTGGTACGGGACGAACACTGATATTGAAGATCGAAAGCGGGCTGAAGAAGAACTGCGGCGCCTGTCAGGCCAGCTTTTGCGTTTGCAGGACGAAGAGCGGCGGAGAATCGCCACGGACTTGCACGACTCCACCGGCCAAGACCTCGTTGCTCTGGCAACCACTCTCAGTCAACTCCGCGCTTCAATTCCATCGTCCGGCAGGAAACTGCGCAAGCTGGCCTCCCAGTGTCAAGCGCTGGCGGACCAGTGCATCCGCGAAGTCCGCACGCTTTCGTATTTGTTGCACCCCCCAATGTTGGATGAAGCTGGACTGGAGGACGCGATTCGTCATTACGCGGGCGGCTTCACGGAGCGAACTGGAATTGAAGTTGAACTGGAGATTCCGCGGCGATTCGGAAGGATGAAGCCAGACGCCGAGATGGCTCTGTTCCGCGTGGTTCAAGAAAGTCTCACGAACATCCAGCGGCATTCGGGAAGTCCCCGGGCCAAGATACGAATTGATCGCGGCCCGGGAAGGGTCACGCTGGAGATCAGCGACAAAGGCAGTGGGATTTCCGGAAACCAGCGAAGACGAAACGGGAGATTATCCTTTGGACTTGGGGTCGGCATCCCCAGCATGCACGAGAGAGTGAAGCTCATCGGCGGGCGGCTGGACATTGAATCCAGCAGCAGCGGCACGACGGTGCGCGCAACGGTACCTGTAGATGGCTAGAAACGCGAAGAAACTTCGCATCCTGGTAGCGGACGATCACGAGCTCGTCCGCCGTGGCATACGGGGACTCCTCCGCGCTCAACGCGGCTGGAGAGTCATCGGCGAAGCCACGAACGGCCGGGAGGCCGTGGAGAAAACAAACAAGCTGAAACCAGACGTAGCGATCCTTGATATCAGCATGCCTGATTTAGACGGGCTTCAGGCGACGCGCCAGATTCGAGAAGCGGCTCCGCGTACCTCAGTTGTTGTCCTCACCATGCATGAGTCGGACCAGATGGTGCGGCGGGTTCTGGACGCGGGAGCCCTTGGTTACGTCTTGAAATCGGATCTTGCGGCGCACCTCGTAAAGGCGGTGAAAAACGTGTCTGCGGGCAAGATGTTCCTGACCCCCAGAGTCTCCGACATCGTACTAAAGGGATTTCTCAAGAACGGGAGCCAGCCAGAGCCGCCGGAGAATTCGCGAGCTCGGCCAACTCCTCGAGAGGTTCAAGTCATTCAGCTAGTGGCAGAAGGAAAAGCGAATAAGGAGATTGCGGCCGAGTTGGGAATTACACTGCGGACAGCCGAGACGCACCGGGCTAAAATCATGCTAAAGCTTGGCATGCATTCCCTCGCCGAGCTGATACACTATGCGATCCGCAACAAGATCGTCTCAGCGCCAAGCGCCTCACAATAACTGCGGCATCGAAGGTGGGGTATTCAATCCCCGTCTGCACTCCAATCGTCATTTTCCGCAGAATATCAAATCCACTTTGTATTTTTGAAGGACGTGATCCGCGGTGAGCAGAGTCATTTGTTCTGAGACTGCCTGGGCGATGAGCATCCGGTCAAACGGGTCGCGATGATGCGCAGGCAGTTCACCGGCTGTAAAGACGTGTTCGTGGGTGATATTCAGGGTTTGTAGCTCTCCCCGCTGCGCCTTGGCGAATCTCCTTGACCGCGCCGCTCGTTTCGCATTTCGTTGCCTTCCGCCTATCATCAACCATGGCGAATATTCGTTGTCGCGGTGTGCTTTTCGATCTGGACGGGGTGCTGGTGGATTCCACTCCCGCAGTGGCGCGCGTCTGGGCGTGGTGGGCGCGCGAACACGGGTTTGAGCCTGACGAAGTTGTAAAAAAAGCTCATGGGCGGCCGAGCATCACTACCATCCGCCAGCTTCTGCCTCACTCCGACCACGCTGCGGAGGATCGTGAAATGGAAAGGCGCGAGATCGCCGACGTGGATGGAGTCGTCCCCTTGCCCGGCGCTATGGAGTTGCTCCGCGCGCTACCTCTGCAACGTTGGGCCATCGTGACTTCCTGCACACGCGCGCTGGCGCACGTGCGCATCGCCGCGGCGGGACTTCCGATGCCCAAGTATCTCGTCACCTCGACCGATGTGCAGCGCGGCAAGCCGGATCCTGAGCCTTACCGGAAAGGCGCACAGTCTCTCGGCCTACCCGCCGTCGACTGCATCGTGATCGAGGACGCTCCCGCAGGCGTTCAAGCCGGCAAAGCAGCGGGAGCGCGCGTCCTAGCGTTACGCACTACCGCGAGCGACAATGAACTTCAGCAGGCCGGCGCGGACTGGATTGCCGATAACTGCGCGGAACTTTTTTTGGATTCCCCCGCAGCGGGCGAAGACTTCTTGCTCATCGGCCGTCGTGCAAAATAGCCCTAAGCTTGGTAGAAAGCTGCGACCCTCAATACATTTTATCGTGGCGGCCGCCTTTCTTGTCCGCGCCAACCTGTCCATTCGGACAGTAACCCTCAAGCAATGGCAGTTGAACGCATCCCTGGCCGCAAGTCTAGCTTCGCCTACAATACGAAAGTAACAGCGAAAAACGTCTTAGCAGCGCTTCAGGCGACTCGCCCTCCGCTTCTCGGGCCTCGCAAGGACAAACTTCATGGGGACACCCACCCAAACCATGCCGCCACCGCCCGCGCAAGTGCCGGCGCCTTCCTCCGCACCTGCCGCGCAGCGCACGATTCACACCGCTCAGCTTGTCACCGCCATGCTGAAGTCCAGCCCGCACGTCAGCGACTTGATTTTCTCGCCCGGCCGGGCCCCTCAAGTCGAAGTGAGCGGCAAACTCGTCGAACTGAAATACAAAGGTCTCGAGTGCCTCACCCCTCAGGACACCAAGTCCATCGCCGCCGACATCATGGGAAAGAATGAAACGCCCGTCCGCAAGCTCGAGCAGGAGGGCTCCGCTGACCTTTCTTATGGCATCGAAAATGTGGCGCGTTTCCGCGTCAACATTTTCCGGCAGCGCGGAAGCTGCGCCATCGTCATGCGCGTGATCCCGGACAAAATTCCCGGTTTCCAGGAGTTAAATCTTCCTGAAGCCTTGAAAGAAGTCGTGGAGCTGCGCAATGGCATCGTCCTGGTGACCGGCCCCACGGGCTCCGGTAAATCCTCCACTCTCGCGGCTATCCTCGACAAGATGAATGAGGACAAGGCCTATCACATCCTCACCATTGAAGACCCCATCGAATTTCTGCATCGCCACAAGAAATCTACCATCCATCAACGCGAACTGCATTCGGACACGCCCAGTTTCGCATTGGCTCTGCGCGCCGCGTTGCGACAGGCGCCCAAAGTCATCCTCGTGGGCGAGATGCGCGATCGCGAGACCATTGAAATTGCCATCGAGGCTTCCGAGACCGGCCACCTCGTGCTCTCCACGCTCCACACCATCGACGCTTCCAAGACGGTGGAACGCATCGTTGGCGTTTTTCCCCTCTCCGACCAGCAGGGCATCCGCTCGCGCCTCTCGAAGGCTTTCCGCTGCATCGTTTCCCAGCGCCTGCTTCCCCGCAAGGACGGCAAGGGGCGCGTCGCCGCCGTGGAAATTCTCAAATCCACCATGCGCACGCGGGAGTACGTGGAAAAAGGCGAAACCGAAGGCAAGTCGCTTCTCGATGCCATGCGCGATGGCGGCAACGAGGGCATGCAGCACTTCGACGGCGAGATTGACAAGCTCATTCGCGCTTGCGTCGTCGATTTCGAAACCGGAATAACCTATTCAACAAATGCCGGAAACCTTCGGCTGGAAATGGCCGATTTCCTCGACGATCGCCCTGTCGCCAAGCCTGCCGCTAAAACGCCTACGCAAGATCCAAACCGCGCCACCGAAATCGAAATCGAGCGGTAAACCAGCCACTCCTTTCCCTCCCAGTAACGCACCGCTGTATCAGCCTTTCCACTTCTTCGGGTCCGTGCCACAATCGCAACCAGAAAATTCGCACGTTCGAGGAGGGCTTCATTCCCATTCAGCTGACGCGCGTGCCTCCTGCGCTTTGGCTTTTCCTTGGCATCGCACTTTCTTTTTTCTTTTTGGCCGCCCTTCTGCCGCGCGCCACTTCAAGAAAGTTCCGCGCCATCGAGTCCTTTCTCTCTCGGCTTGCGTTTCGCAAAACGCTGGCGGTCCTCGCCTTTTTCTTCGCCGTCATTGGTGTGCGGCTCGCTCTCTTGCCGCAACTGCCGGTGCCCGTTCCCGGAATCCATGATGAATTTAGCTATTTGTTGCTGGCCGATACGCTGGCCCATGGCCGCCTCGCGAACCCCACGCATCCCATGTGGATCAGTTTCGAATCCTTCCACATCAATTGGGTCCCCACCTATTCCTCGAAGTATCCGCCGGCACAAGGCGCCGTTCTGGCTGTTGGTCAATTGCTCGGACATCCCTGGATCGGCGTGCTTCTGAGCGTTGGCGCGATGTGCGCCGCGATTCTCTGGATGTTGCAGGCCTGGCTTCCAGCGAGGTGGGCCTTTCTCGGCGCCGCGCTGGCCGCGTTGAAATTTGGAATCGCCAGTTATTGGATCAACAGCTACTGGGGCGGGGCCGTGGCCGCCACCGGTGGTGCGCTGGTGCTCGGCGCGATGCCGCGAATCGTCCGCCGCGCGCGCACCCGTGATGCCTTGCTTCTCGGCGTGGGAATCGCCGTTCTAGCAAACTCCCGGCCCTATGAAGGACTGTTCTTCTGCATTCCTATCGCGTGCTGGTTCCTATGGTGGCTGTTGGGCAAAACAAAATCACCTGCGTTGCCGCGTGCGCGCTTCATCAAAGTTTTTACTCCCGTGGCCGCTCTCCTTCTGCTCTCCCTCGGTTTCATGGCCTTTTACAACTGGCAGCTGACCGGAAACGCTCTGCTCTTCCCGTACGCCTTGAACTCGCGCACCTATGGAACCACCGGGCTGTTCTTGTGGGACCATCCCAAGGAGCCGCTTCACTATCACAACCAGCAATTCGAAGATTTCTATAACGGCTGGGAACGCGAGGAGTATCAGCACACCTGGCAGGACGTTTGGCAAGTCACTTCTGAAAAATTGACGCGCGTCGGTAGCACCTACTTTTGGTGGGGCGCTCTGCTGCTATTGCCAGGATTGCCTTACATTTTTTTCGATCGTAGGATGCGTTTGCCGCTTCTCATCTTGCCGCTCGGGACCGCCGGATTCCTGGTATTGATCTGGTCGATGCCGCACTATGCCGCGGCGTTCACCTGCGTAACTTTTCTTTTTCTCGTCCAGGCTATTCGGCACTTGCGCACGCTTCGTCCCCGTGGAAGCCCGCTTGGCCTCGCGCTTTCCTGGGTTGCTGTTTCTCTGCTCGTCCTGGACGTTGCTTCCTTAGTTCGCCATCATGTCTGCGACCCGTTGGAATGGGCTTGCGAAGGAGACCCCAGCCGCGCGGCAATCGCGGAAAAGCTTTCGAGAACTTCAGGCAAACATTTGATCGTGGTCCGCTACGATCAAGACCACAACGTGCACGACGAATGGGTTTACAACGTAGCGGAGATCGACTCCGCCAAAGTCCTGTGGGCTCGCGAACTCGATCCCGCCCAAAATGCCAAGCTCTTCGCTTATTTCAGAGACCGCCACATCTGGCTCGTCGAGCCCGATACCGACAACACGGAATTAATCCCCTACTCTTCCGCCGCCGCTCCGCCGGAAGACTGAACGCCTCCTCTATCTTGTTTCCGGAGCAGCGACACGAAGTGCAATCCTCGCCCCGCCAGAAGGCTCACGGGAGCCGGGTACAACGGCACTTGCGTGCTCCAGCTCATCTCCGCCAGCCCGCACCCCAAAAAATACTCTTTCCACTTTCTGCGGCTCTGGTAGTTGTACGTCAACACCACGCCATGCGGCCGGTTCCCCACCCAATCCATAAACCGCAGCGTTAGGTGGTCGAAGAGGTTTTCGTCCAGATGATCTTTGAGCAACACCCACGATCGGCTGACGCGCACTGCTTCCCGCAGCAGCACGCCGGGATCTTGCGTGTGGTGGAGCACGTCCACAAAAAGGCATACGTCAAAAGAGCCGCCTGGAAATGGAAGTGAGACTCCGTCAAATGCGCGGCATTCAATTTTGCATTCCGGCCGCGCCAGGAATTCCACACCCTGAATGGCAATATCCGGGCGGCGCTGCGCGAGCAAGCTGCCGATCGTGCCGTCGCCGCAGCCGATATCCAGCACCGCTGCTCGCGGAGGAATCTGCGCCGCGAGCATTTCCGCAAGGACGCGCGTTCGCCGCGGCGATACCAAAGCACGATGCCAGCTCCCCATCCAGGAGAGTGGCCCGGAGAGCGGACGGGATGTCTGCGGTGGGCCGGCCATTTATTTCAGGTCGTAGTCGCCGATGAAGGTCCCCCGGCTGATGCCCAGCATGCTCAGGAAAAAGGCTGCGAATATCGTCTGCAATCCCAGGAATAGCCACATCGACCAGAACAACACCTGGCGGATTTCGTGCAGCGGGCCGAACCCGCTCGCGGCCCATTGCCAACTGACCCACGCGCATCCTGCGAATCCCACCAGGAACAGCGCCCCTCCCAGCAGCAAACCCTTCTCCAGGGTCACGCGTTTCAGCACCCGCCTCAAGGATACCGAGCGGCGGTCAAATCGCTCCGCATAGCTGAATACTTTTGCGAACGCGCCAATCGAGAGTATCTGCGCCCCCAGCAGCGTAAAGATCACCCCGAAAATCATGGAGTGAATGTCGAGAGTCACACGCGTAGAAACTTGGCGCGGTCCCGGCAGCAGCCAACACGCCAGAAAGAGCCCCGCCAGCATCAGCGCGCCGCCCGGCAGCAGGAAAAGCCAGTTCGGCGCGTACAGCAACATGAACCGCAAGCTGCGCCAGCCGTCGCGAAAACTCCGCAAATGCGGCGGGCGGCCCCGTTTGTCGGGCCACAAAATGATAGGGATCTCCGCGATGCGCGCCCCGATTTGCGCGGACTTGATAACCATCTCCAGCGCGAACTCCATCCCCGAGCTTCGCAGGTCCAGCCGATCGTAAAGACCCCGCGTGAATCCCCGCATTCCGCAATAACCGTCTCCGATGCGCGCGTGAAATAAAGTATTGAGCAAAGCGGTGAGACCGGGATTGCCGAAATACTTGTGCAGCGGCGGCATGGCACCCGGTTTGATTTCGCCGCGAAACCGGTTGCCCAGCACAATGTCATTGCCGTCGCGCAGTTTTTCCACGAATCGCGGCACATCGGTGAAGTCGTAGCTGTCGTCCGCGTCCCCCATGACAATGAAAGGACCGCGGGCGTCGGCAATTCCTGCGCGCAGCGCCGCGCCGTAACCGCGCTCCTCCACGTGAATCACGCGCGCACCGTGCTCTTCCGCAATCTGAATCGAACCGTCCGTCGAACCGTTGTCCGCCACCACCACTTCCCCGCAGAGCCCCGCAGCTTGAAACGCTTTCACGGCCTTGTCCACACAATACGCCAGGGAATTCGCCTCATTCAGGCATGGTATAACCACCGATACCTCGACAGCGCTCGCGACATCCGTGCGTGCCGGCTGCTTCCCTTCCGAAGCTAGGATCGTGCTCATGGGCGGCACCATCATATCGCGCTCATTCAGACATTTCACCAGCCAGGCATCCACCAACGCCTCTTCTGACAACAGGCCCGCGACCGCTCGACGACATACGCCCGGGTTCCTCCGGCCTCCTGCTCTTACCCTTTTCTTGAATTGCCCGGCGAAGTATGGGAACCTTCGTTGGTCCCTGCTTCCCACCATCCAAGATGCCGATGTCGCCAACGACAGCGCCCGGAAACGAAACAAATCTGCAAACGCAAAATGCGCTATCCCCCGATCCATGGGAAGCCGCTTACCTGCGTTTCGAATCCCCGAACCAGGAAATTCAAAAATTTACCAAGCGCCTGACTCGACTGGGTGCTTCTCAATGCCCGCGCGACGCTGAAATTGTCGAACTCTTTTGCGGGCGCGGAAACGGTTTGATCGCGCTCGAACGGCTCGGTTTTACGCGCCTGGAAGGCGTGGATTTGTCTCCTCGACTGGTCGCGCAGTACCGCGGGCCGGCTAAATGCGTTGTCGGCGATTGTCGCCGGCTTCCATTCGCCGATCGCAGCAAGGACGTCCTCATCATCCAGGGCGGCCTGCATCATCTCTCCGCCTTGCCCGAAGATTTGCGGCAAACTTTTTCGGAAATGCGCCGCGTCTTGCGCATCAGCGGCCGCGCCGTTCTTGTCGAACCGTGGCTGACGCCCTTTCTGAAATTTGTGCACGCCCTCTCGGAAAACCCCTTGGCCCGCCGTGTTTCAAATCGCATCGATGCGCTCGCCGTGATGATTCAATTCGAGCGCCGCACTTACGAGCAATGGCTCGGGCAGCCTGAACTCATTCGAAAGATTGCCCGCGCTCACTTCGTGCCGGTCCACGAATCCTTCGCATGGGGCAAGTGGAATTTCGTCGGCTCTCCAAAATAGCTGGTAGGGCAGCGTCCGAAGCTGGATTCCGCTCGCCTTTCGCGCTCGCCGGGCGCGCCTCTAAGAAGCCCTTTTCCTCTCTCACTGAAAACCGAGAACTAACCACCGGCAGCTTTGCTCGCCCCCACTTCCAGCTTGCATTTTCTGCTCCCCCCGTTATGATGGCTGCGTTTCGCGCATCCCTCGAGACCTCATATTGCCTGAATCGTCCGAAGCTTTTTCTACAATCGGCTCCCTGCCCGCGCTCAGCCGCGGTCGTCTGCTCCAAGTCCTCGGTATGTGGTTCGGAATGGCTGTGGCTGTCGGAAATGCCATTGCTGCGGGAATCGTTCGAACTCCCGGCGAAATCGCCAGAAGTCTTCCGAACGCCTGGCTGTTTATCGGCGTGTGGATCGCCGGCGGACTTTATGCGCTTTTCGGCGCCTCTTCGATGGCCGAGCTCGGCGCGGCCATTCCCCGCAGCGGCGGCCAATACAATTTTTCTCGCCGCGCGCTAGGTGATTACGCCGGCTTTATCGTCGGCTGGAGCGACTGGCTCTCCACGTGCGGCACCGCTGCCGTCGCCATGGTCATCGCCGAGTACAGCGGCCATCTCTTTCCCCTGCTTGCCGGTCACGTAAAACTCATCTCCGCCGCCATCGTTCTCGGTTTTGGCATTCTGCAATGGCGCGGCGTCCGCTGGGGCAGCCGCGCGCAACTCCTGACGGCCCTGCTTAAGACCGCCGCGCTAATGATCCTGATCACGGCCTGCTTTATTCTTGGCGCGCACGCGCGCGCCCTCGCTCCAGCAGCAACTGCGCCTCTCCCATCCATGCCCTCTGGATGGCCGCTTGCCGTCGCC
>Ga0137393_10002029_pt1 | contig 13032 bp, 6 predicted proteins | sample 15con2h34BmetaG_FD_101396 | JGI IMG/M metagenome (GOLD analysis project Ga0137393, IMG submission 101396) | Vadose zone soil microbial communities from Angelo Coast Range Reserve, California, USA - 15con2h3.4B metaG | ecosystem: Environmental > Terrestrial > Soil > Vadose zone > Saprolite...
CGCGGCGCGCTTCGCTCCCCCCCGGCGTGCGGGACGGCTCAGCCACGGCGGCGCTCCAGAAGAATGTTGTCGGCGTCGTCGACTCGAGCGCGGAATCCTGGAGCCACCAGCGGCGCCGAGTCGTCCTGGGTGATGATGGCCGGGCCCTCGAAGCGCATTCCCGGGGCCAGGCCGCTCCGCGCGTAGCAGGGGGTGGCGACAAAGCCCATGCCCCGGAAGTAGACCGGGCGCCGATCGATCATGGCATGGCTCGACCCGGCCGCGTGGGCGCCGGGCGCCTTCCCTCTGGGCAGGGCCCCGATGGCGGTGACGCGGAGATTGACGAGCTCGATGGGCGCGCCGGGCAGATCGTAGGTGTAGAGCCGGCGGTGCTCGGCGTGGAATGTCGCGGTCAGCTCCGCGAGACGGGCTGGGGTGACCACGCCCTCGCCGAGGGGGCACGTCAGCTCGAAGCTCTGGTGCTCGTAGCGGAGGTCGGCCGAACGCTCGAAGCGCTGCCGGTCAGGCGGCATCTCCTCCGCGTCGAGCCACGCGCGCGCCTGCGACTCCAGCTCCGCCCAGGTCGTCTCCAGCCGCTCCACGTCGAGGCCGCCCGCGGCGGCGTGACGTTCCGAAATCCCCACGGTGCGAACGAAGGTCGCCCGGATATCCGTGTCGAGGAGCCCCCAGGTGGACAGCACGCCGGGGCGCGGCGGAATGATGACGGTGGGAATCTCCAGCAGCTCGGCCAGACGGCAGGCGTGCAGCGGACCGGCCCCGCCGAAGGCCACGAGGGCGAAGCGGCGAGGATCGTGGCCGCGTCCCACCGAGACCGTCCTGATGGCCCGCGCCATGGAGTTGTCGATGATCTCGACGATGCCCGCGGCCGCTTCCTCGGCCCCCAGGCCGAGGCGACGGCCCACGCGCGCGTCGATGGCCGCGCGCGCCGCGGTCAGATCGAGCGGCAGCTCGCCCCCCAAGAGCGCGGCGGGGATGCGGCCGAGCACGAGGTGCGCATCGGTCACGGTGGGCTCGCCGCCGCCGCGCCCATAGCAGACCGGACCGGGCTCGGCGCCCGCGCTGCGCGGGCCGACGGTGAGCCGACCGGCCGCGCTCACCGCAGCGATGCTGCCGCCGCCCGCGCCGATGGTGTGAATGTCGACCATGGGGAGCTTGAGGGGGAAGGGGCCGATCATGCCCTCCTTGGTGATCTCCGGCCGGCCCTCACGGACCAGGCAGATGTCGGCGCTCGTCCCTCCCACGTCGATGGAGATGATGTCGCGATGGCCCGCCGTGCCCGCCACGCTCAGCGCGCCGATGACCCCCGCGGCCGGACCCGAGAGCACCGTCTGTATGGGCTGGCGCACGCAGGTGGCCGCGCTCGTCACGCCGCCGTCGGACTTCATGATGAGGAGCGGCGCGCGGACGCCCTCGGCGTCCAGAGCGTCGCGGAGGACGCTGACGTAGCGGCTCACCGGCGGCATGACGGCGGCGTTCAGCGCGGTGGCCATGGTCCGCTCGAACTCGCGGAACTGGGGCAGCACTTCCGAGGAGAGCGACACGAGCACGCCGGGGTGCTCCTCCTGGAGGATGGCCTGCATGCGTCGCTCGTGGGCAGGGTTGGCGTAGGCGTGGAGGAACACCACGGCCACCGCGGGCACTCCGAGCTGGGCGAGCTGACGCGCCACCGCCCGCGCCTCGGCTTCGTCGAGCGCGGTCAGGACGGCGCCGCCCACATCGAGACGCTCCGTCACCTCGAGCACGCGGTCGGGCGCGACGGGGCGCGCGGGCTTGCTCCACCCGTAGAGGTTGCCGTGGCGCGGGATGTCGTGACGCCCGATCTCGAGGACGTACTTGAAGCCGGCCGTGGTCACCACCGCGGTGGGGGGCGTCTTGCCCTCGAGGATGGCATTGGCGGCGGTGGTCGTTCCGTGGAAGACGTGCAGGATGTCCCCGGGCGTGCGGCCCGCCAGCGCCAGCACCTTGCGGACGGCGGTGATGAAGCCGCCCGACAGATCGCTCGGCGTGGACGGCGTCTTCGCCACCCAGGTGGCGCCCGTGGCAGCATCCGCGAACGTGATATCCGTGAAGGTGCCGCCCACGTCGATGGCCACCGTACCCGCTCGACTCATGGCCACGTCATTGTAGGGGCAGGCCCTGAGCGAGGGAAGTCGGAATTAACCGGGTACTGGGCCAATTTGCTTCGCCATACTTCGTTGCGAGCGGGCCGGCAACCCTCAACGTGCGTTCAATTCAGCCCTCGCCTCGTGACTGCGCCCCTCAGCTCGAACGGCAACGTACGCCTCGGGCTGCCGGCCCGCTCGCGCCTCGTCTGGCTCGCAACTTGGCCCAGTACCAAAACTTACGGGGGCGCCTCAGTTGCCCTTGAGGCGCATGTCCTCGAACGGGGCCGTGTAGTAGTGGAGGGGGATCCGCCCAAGGCTGGACTCCTGCACGCGCGGTCCCACCCCGTTGTTGAAGAACAGGGCGTAGATGGGGAGGAAGAGGGTGCGCTCGTGCGCGAGCCGCTGGATTCGCTGCAGGAGGACCTGGCGCTTCGTCCGGTCCAGCTCACGGGCCTGCTGCTGGAACAGATCGTCGATGTCGGGGTTCCCGCCGATGGCGTAGGTTCCCCCGGTCACGAGGTAGTTCTCGGCGCGGGTGGCGGCGTTCCCGTAGCCGCCCGCGCCACAGAGGAGCAGGTTCTTCAGCTTCTTGTCCTTCCAGGCGGTCAGGTACGTCACGCGCTCCATCGTGCGGAAGCGCGCCCGGATTCCCACCGCGGCGAAGTAGTTGATCACCGCCTCGGCGGCATTGGCGAACTGCACGGTGCCGACCATCTCGCCGGCATCGAAGCCGTTCGGATACCCCGCCTCCCGAAGCAGCTGCTTCGCCCTCGACGGGTTGTACGCGGGCGGCTCCACGGGCAGGGCGAACTCCGTGGCGGGGGGGATGATCGATCCCATGGGCGGCGAAGCACCCAGGCTATCGGCGTCCGAGATGGCCTTGCGGTCGATGGCATGGCTGGCGGCCAGACGCACGCGCGAGTCGTGCCACGGTGATTTCGGATCTTGCTGATCGAGCATGCAGACGGCGGTGACCCATTGCCCCCCCGAGGGAACCAGGCGAAGGGACGGGGTGCGCTTGATCTCTTCGGCCACCGGCCCCAGCATGAGGTAGGCGATGTCCGCCTCTCCCTTCTTCAGCATGGCAAGCCGGGTGGACTCGTCCGGCACGACCTTCATGCTCAGGCGCTTGACGTGGGGGGCTTCCGCCAGTACTTCTCGTGCGCCTCCAGGATCAGCTCCACCCCGGGCTGATGGCTGACGAACTTGTAGGGTCCGGCCCCCATGGGATGCTTCGTGAAGCCTGCCTCGCCGACACGCTCGAGGTACTTCTTCGGCACGATCCACGCCGCCCCCGTGGCCGGGGTGGCATAGAAGGTGAGGAAGTCCGGCCACGGCTCGTGCAGGACGAAGCGGATTCGATGCGGCGCCACGATCTCCACCGCCTTGACCTTGTCCTTCAAGAGCTTGGCGGCGGCGCCACGGTACCGCTCGAAGCTGAACTTGACATCGTCGGCCGTCAGGAGGTCCCCGTTGTGAAACGTCACGCCCCGACGCAGCACGAACTCGTAGCGGAGCCCATCGGAGCTCTCTGTCCAGGACTCGGCGAGGCTCGGGGCCATGGGGTTTTGCGGCATGGGCTTCACGAGGGCGTCGTGGAGCGCTTCCTGCACCATGAATGGCGTGGCGATGCCCGTGTTCTCGGCGGGATCGAACCAGCTCGGCGTGAGGGTGACGTGCATGGCATAGGTGAGCTCGCCCTGAGGCTGGGCGCGCGCGGTGAGGACGGGGAACAACGCGGCAAAAGCCGCCGCGAGCAGAACGAAGGGGACGGGCCGTCCATGCCTCATGCGCCCTCCTCTTTTGGGTCTGACGTGCGCGGCGGCGTCAGGGTTTCCGGGGCGCGGACTTCGGCCCGAAGGGCTCGGGGTGGAACTCTCCGTCCCGCGCCTCGAGAAACGCCTTCAGCCCGCCGCTGCGCATCACTTCGAGAAGATCGCCTCGCTGCGCGTTGTAGGACGCGTGGGCCAGGTTGGAGAGCGGGATGTTCATCATCATGCCCGCGCCGATCCCCATGGCGAGCAGACCGTAGCAGGTGACGGCTTTGTTCAGTCGCACCGAGGGCTCGGGCACGAGGGCGATCCGCTCGGCGAGGGCACGGGCCCGCGGCAGGAGGTCCGCCACGGGCACCACCTCGTTGACGAGGCCGATCCGGTGGGCTTCGGCGGCGTCGAAGTGATCGCCCGTCAGGCTGTAGCGATGGGCGGCCTTCCAGCCGGCCAAGGCGGCGAAGAGAAATGTCGTGTTGGAGACGTGGCGGACCTCGGGCTGGGCGAAGACGCTGTCGTCAGCGGCGATGGTGATGTCGGCGGCCAGGGAATACCAGAATCCGCCGCCCATGACCCAGCCGTGGACGGCGGCGATCACCGGCTTCGAGAGATGCCAGAGGTGCAGGAGCCGCCGGGTCGAATCGCCGTCGCGCGTCCACCACCCCTTGAGGAACTCCGCGACCTCGACGCCGGTCGCGTCCAGCGGTGACTGGCCGTCCGGGCGGCGCCCGATGTCGTAGCCGGCCGAGAAGGCCCGACCGGCGCCGGTCAGGATGATGGCTCTGGCTTCGGGGTCGGCGTCGGCGGCATCCAGGGCCTCGTGAAGCTCGGCCGTCATCTGGGGGTTGATGGCGTTGAGAGCTTGTGGCCGGTTCAGCGTGATGGTGACCACCGGCCCCGTCTTTTCGTAGAGGATCATCTCGTAGGACATTGCATGCCTCCCTGAGTGACGCGGGGCGGACCCACGATACGTTTCGAGGCGCCGATGACTCCGATGCTCTTAGGCTCCATGAGCGGCGTCCGATCCACGGCGAGCCTCCGCGATGAGGTGGCTTGAGCTGACGGATGAGGTGGCTTGAGCTGACGGTGGACGACGTCGCGTTTCGGTCCCGCTAGGCTTGCTTCTGGAGCCGGGCGGGCATGTGGATGAAGAGCTCGGCGGGATCTGGCTTGGCCACGGCGGGGCGGGGGGGCTTCATCTGATACGTCACCGGCCGCTGGTGGTCGTCGTATTGCCGATGCTCGTTCACCACCGAGGCGAACTTCGAGAGCATCTTGACGTAGTTGGTCTGGCCGCGCAGGAGCGCGCGCACGGCCGGGAAGCCGTACTTCGGAATGGCGCTCCAGCCCAGGTGCTTGCGGTTCAGGATGTCCTGCGTCTTGACGAGCTCGGCGTAGAACTTGTCGAGGGGCATGCGCGTGGGCAACACGGCATGGGCCACGTCGAAGAGCCGGTAGTCGCGCGAGGTGAGGCGCCGCGCTTCCGTGAACCAGATCTCCGTGCCGGGATAGGGCGTGGCCACCGTCAGGTGGACGATCTCCGGCACGGTCATGGCCCACTCGCGGACGACCTCGAAGCGGCGCTCGTCCCAGTCGCAGTCGGCGATGATGTTCACGGCGACCGTGAGCCCGATCTCGCGCGCGATCTCGAGGGCCTTGAAGTTCTCACCGGGCGTGATGCGCTTGCGGTGCAGCTTGAGGGCCTCTTCGTCGAGCGCCTCCAGCCCGAGGAACATGTAGAAGAGCCCCAGCTTCTTCCAGTAGGCGAAGAGCTCCTTGTTCTTGATCAGCACGTCGCACCGGGTCTCGAGGTAGTACTGCTTCCGCACGCGCCGGCGCTCCAGCTCCTGTCCGATGGCGAATCCGTGCTCCGGATGGATGAAGGCGACGTCGTCCACCAGGAAGACGTTGGGCTCTCGGATAGAGGCGAGATCTTCCGCCGCCTGTTCCGGCGACGACTTCCGGTAGCTCCGGCCGTAGAACGTCCAGGCGCTGCAGAAGGAGCAGTCCCACGGGCACCCGCGGGTCAGCTCGGCGGACGCGCAGGGATCGAGCACGCCGATGAAATACTTGTGGCGCTTGCGCGCGAGGTCTCGCGCGGGCAGGAACCGGTCCAGATCGTCGAGGAGGGTGGGGGCGGGCCCCTGCCCATCCCGCGTCACCACGCCGGGCAAGGTCGAGAGCTTGGCGTCGCGCCGGGCCTCGAGGACGCGCGGGGTGATGACCTCGCCCTCGCCGCGCACCACGCAATCGATGGCGCCGTCACCGTGCTCGAGCAGCTCCGGGGCGATGAAGGAGCCGCTGTGGCCGCCGACCATGATGAAGCAGTCGGGCGCGCGCTGCCGCGTCTCCTTGGCGAGGTCGATGACCTCGGGAACATTGGCGAGGTAGTTGAGGGAGAAGCCGACCGCCTCCGGCTTGAACTCGACGAGCTCGCGTCGGTAGTCGTCGTGGCTGAAGATCTGCAGATCCAGGAGGCGCACGTCATGGCCCGCGTCCCGCACGGCGGCGGCCACCCGCTCGAGGCCCAGGGGCTCGAGCCGCAGGTAGAGCTCCGAGTACATCAGCGCGCTTGGATGAACGAGCAGGACTCGCATGCGGTGAAGTATACCGCCTACGCCAACCCCGGGAGGCCGATCTCGGCCGAGGGGAGGTCGCGCGACTTTTGGAAGAGCACGCGGTAGCTCTCGAGCCCGCCCTCTCGGTGGAGATGCGCCCCCGCCCACAGATAGATCTGGAACAGCCGGTAGACGCGTTCGCCGAAGCGCGCGGCCAGCTCCTCGTGCCCCGCCTCGAGATTGCGCGCCCACGCCTGGAGGGTCAGGAAGTAGCTGTGGCGGTCGTTGTGCAGCGTGACAGGCTCGAGAGCCGTGCGGTTGGCGGCGGCCAGGAGCTCGGGCAGGACCACCGGGGTGTGATCGCCCGGAAAAATGTACCGGTACGTGAACGCGCTCACGTCGAACTTCCGGCGACCCGCGGCGAAGTCCATGTAGAGCCTCCCCCCGCGCTCGAGGAGGGCCTCGAACTTCCTGAAGAGAGCGGGATAGTTCGGGAGGTGCTCCATCACCCCCAGGAGCACGATGGCGTCGTATCGCTCTGCCGGCTCGTAGTCGAAGATGCTCTCGTACACGACCTTCGACCGGCCGGGGAGCGTGTGGGTCGCGCACCACTCCGAGAGGTAGGCGTACTGCTCGCGGGAAATCGTGAGCATGGTCACGTCGACCCCGCGCGAGCCCGCATACCCGGCGAAGGAGCCCCAGCCCCCGCCCACGTCGAGCACGTGCTGGCCGGCCTCGAGCCGGCAGGCGTCGAGGATCCAGTCGAGCTTGCTCTGCGCCGCCTCCTCGAGCGAGTCGTCTTCCGAGCGATAGAGGGCCTGGGAGTAGAGCCGGAATTTTCTGTCGAGGAAGGCGAAGTAGAAGTCGTTGCCGTAGTCGTAGTGCTGGGGCACCCACGTCTTGTCGGCGCGCGCGTCGCCGAGCAGCCACGGCTGGACGAAGCGCCAGATGGACGCCAGGGGATGGCGATCCGAGAGCACCCGGCGAAGGTCGAGGGCGGCGAGGAGATCACCCGAGAAGTCGAGATCGCCGTGCATGTAGGCTTCGCCGATGCGCGTCTCGTCCATGGTGAGGAGGGCCCGCCGGCCCCGGGGAGATCGGAGGGCGATGCGGAAGGCGGGGCGGGCGCCGAGCCCCATGCGATGCACGGAGCCGTCCAGCAGCTCGAGGTCGAAGGTAGGCGCCTCCGGGCGTGCGAGCCGACGTGCCAGCGCGCGCAGGGCGAGGGGAGCTCGAGTCTGGTCCGGCATCGCGGCGTACGCTAGACGAGCGCCGTCGGGGTGTCAAGATCATTGACCCTCACTGGGGCGCGGGCTACTCTGGAATGCCCGCCCGCGATCTTCCGGGCGCGCGCCGGAGACTCGAGCAAGCATGCACTGTCCGCGCTGCCGGCACGACAACGCCGCCTCGTCGCGGTTCTGCACCGAGTGCGGCGCGCGCCTGGCCATGTCCTGTCGCTCGTGCGGCGCCGAGCTGACCGAGGGCGTCCGCTTCTGCGGCCAGTGCGGCCAGCCCGTCGATGCCCAGCGCGCGCGGCCGCCGCGCTTCGCCTCGCCCGAGGCCTACACCCCGCGGCATCTCGCGGAGAAGATCCTCACCTCCAAGAGCGTCATCGCGGGCGAGCGCAAGCAGGTCACGGTGCTCTTCGCCGATCTCAAGGGCTCGATGGAGCTCCTGGCCGACCGCGACCCCGAGGAGACGCGCAAGCTCCTCGACCCCGTCCTCGAGCACATGATGGATGCCGTCCACCAGTACGAGGGCACGGTCAACCAGGTCATGGGCGACGGCATCATGGCGCTGTTCGGCGCGCCCCTCGCCCACGAGGACCATGCCGTGCGCGCCTGCTATGCCGCGCTCCGCATGCAGCACTCGGTCAAGAGCTATGCCGAGGAGGTGCGCCGCACGGAGGGCGTGCCCATCCAGATCCGTGTCGGCCTCAACTCCGGCGAAGTGGTGGTGCGCTCGATCGGCAGCGACCTGCACATGGACTACACCGCCGTCGGGCAGACCACGCACCTGGCCGCCCGCATGGAGCAGATGGCGACGCCGGGCTCGGTTCTGACCACGGTGGACACGTTCCGGCTCGCCGAGGGGTACGTGGAGACGCGGCCGCTCGGGCCCATGTCCGTCAAGGGCCTGGATGCGCCCCTCGAGGTGTTCGAGGTCTTGGGCGCCGGCGCGGCGCGCTCGCGGCTCCAGGCCTCGGCGCGGCGCGGTCTCTCGCGCTTCGTTGGACGCGCCACCGAGCTCGAGCAGCTCCGTGAAGCGCTCGGGCGGGCAGAGGACGGCCGGGGCCAGGTGGTGGCCGTGGAGGGCGAGCCCGGCGTCGGCAAGTCCCGGCTCGTCCACGAGCTGACGCAGGCCGTGCCGAGGCCCCCGTGGCGCGTCCTGGAGAGCCGGTCGGTGTCCTATGGCAAGGCGACGCCGTATCTACCCATCAGCGATCTCCTCAAATCCTACTTCCAGGTCGAGGCGCGCGACGGCGCCCGCGAGCTCCGCGCCAAGGTCGTGACCCGGCTGCGCGCCCTTGACGAATCGCTCGAGTCCACGACCCCCGCCTTCCTGACGCTGCTCGACGTGCCCGCCGAGGAGGTGCGGTGGCAGGGGCTCGACCCGTCGCAGCGCCGCCAGCGCACGCTGGACGCGGTCAAGGCTCTCTTGCTGCGCGAGAGCCAGAGCCAGCCGCTCCTCCTCGTGTTCGAGGACCTCCAGTGGGTGGACAGCGAGACGCAGGCCCTCCTGGACAGCCTCGTCGAGAGCCTGCCCCGCGCCCGCATGGTCCTGCTCGTCAACTACCGGCCGGAGTACGAGCATGGCTGGTCGGGCAAGACGTACTACACGCGCCTGCGGCTGAACACGCTGGCCCGCGCGAGCGCCGACGAGCTGCTGCTTGCGCTCCTGGGCGAAGACTCGGGGCTGGACCCACTCAAGCAGCTGCTCGTCGCCCGCACGGGAGGCAATCCCTTCTTTCTCGAGGAGAGCGTGCGCACGCTCGTGGAGACGGGCGCGCTCACCGGCGAGCGCGGGCGGTACAACGCGGCGCGGCCACTGGCCGCCATCCAGGTGCCCGCGACCGTCCAGGCCATCCTGGCCGCGCGCATCGACCGCCTGCCCGCGCGGGAGAAGCGCCTTCTCCAGTCCGCCTCCGTCATCGGCAAGGACCTGCCGTTTGCGCTCCTCCAGGCGCTCGAGGACGCGTCCGAGGAGGAGCTGCGTCAGGGCCTCGCCCATCTGCAGTCCGCCGAGTTCCTCTACGAGACGAGCCTCTTCCCCGATCTCGAATACACCTTCAAGCACGCCCTGACCCACGAGGTCGCCTACGGCGCGCTCCTGCACGGTCATCGCCGCGCCCTCCACGCCCGCCTCGTCACCGTGATCGAGCGGATGACACCGGGGCGGCTGTCCGAGCGGGTGGATCGTCTCGCGTACCACGCGCTCCAGGGGGGGCTCTGGGACAAGGCGGTGGTCCTCTACCGCAAGGCCGGCGGCAAGGCGGCCGCCCGGAGCGCCTATCGCGAGGCCGCCACCTGCTTCGAGCAGGCACTCGTGGCGCTGGGGCATCTGCCCAAGAGCCGTGTACGCGACGAGCAGGCGGTGGATCTCCGCCTGGACCTGCACAATGCCCTCGTGCCTCACGGCGAGGTCGGGCGCATGCTCGAGACGGTGCATGAGGCCGAGCGTGTGGCCGCGGCGCTGGGAGACCAGCGGCGCATGGGCCAGGTGGCGGCCTACATGACCCAGGACTACTGGTGGACGGGTCAGCCCGACCGCGCGGTTGCCTCGGGACAGCGGGCCCTCGCCATCGCGGGCAAGCTTGGCGATTCCGCCCTCGAGGCCATCGCCAACATGCGTCTGGGCCAGGCGTACGCAAGCCTCGGCGAGTACCGGCGAGCCGTCGAGGCTCTCGGCCGCAACGTCGAGCGAGCGGAAAAAGACCCCACGGGAGGCGCGGCGCTCCGCTCGGCCGCCTCGCTCGCCTGGATGGCCTGGTGCCTGGGCTATATCGGTGACTTCGCCGAGGCGAGCGCGCGCGGCGAGGAGGCCTTGCGGCTCGCGGAGGCGGCGCAGCACGATCTCTCGCTCGCCATGGCCTACGCGGGCGTGGCCCGTCCCTATCTCGTGCGGGGCGACTTTCCACAGGCGGTCTCCTGGCTCGGCCGGAGCATGGAGATCTGCCGTCGCGCGAGCTTCGCGCCGCTCTTCCTTCTCGTGGCGGGCGACCTCGGCCAGGCCTTTGCGCTGTCGGGGCGCGTCGAGGAAGGGCTGGCCCTCCTCCAGGAGGCGACGGCGCAGTCGGGCGCGCTCAATCTTCTTCCTACGCACGCCTGGAACGTGACCATGCTCGCGGAGGTGTGCGCGCTCGCGGGGCGCCGCGGGGAGGCGCCCGTGTACGTCGAGCGCGGGCTCGCCATGGCCCGCGCCCATCGCCAGCGCTGGCTGGAGGCGGAGGCGCTGCGTATCCAGGGCCAGCTGCGGGCGGCCGAGCCCGCGCCCGGGCCGGCGCGCGCCGCCCTCGAGGAGGCCATCGGAATCGCGCGCGAGATGGGGCTGCAGCCGCTGCTCGGACGGTGCCAGCTGGCGCTGGGGCGGGCCCTCGCCCGCGCGGGCGAGCGGGAAGCGGGCCGCGAGCATCTCGAGCGGGCGGCCACGCTCTTCCGCGACCTGGGCATGCGCTTCTGGCTCGAGCGCGCCGAGAGCGCGCTGGGCCGTTCGGGCCCCTAGGCCTGGCAGGGCTCCGCATGGGATAATCCCCAGGTGATCCTGCGCGGATCGCTCTTCCGCAAGTACGCCATCCTCTTCGTCGCCCTGGTGAGCGGGGCGCTGCTCGTGAGTGGCCTGCTCGAGACCTATTTCTCCTACCGGGAGAACCGGGACGCGCTGGTCGCCCTCGAGCAGGAGAAGGCCCTCGGCGCCGCCGCCACAATCGCGCAGTTCGTCAAGGCGGTCGAGCAGCAGATCGGCTGGACGACGCAGCCGCCCATCGTCGCGCCGGCCGCCGCCATGGAGCAGCGCCGCAGCGACTACTTCCGTCTGCTCCGCCAGGTGCTGGCCGTCACCGAGGTCAGCTACATCGACCCCCAGGGGCTCGAGCAGCTGCGCGTCTCCCGCCTGGCCATGGACGTGGTGGGCAGCAAGACGGACTACTCCCAGGACCCGCGCTTCCTCCAGCCAAAGGGCGGCCGGGCCTACTTCAGCCCGGTCTATTTTCGCAAGGAGTCTGAGCCGTACATGACCATCGCTCTGGCGGGCAGCGGCAAAGAGTCGGGCGTGACGGCGGCCGAGGTCAACCTCAAGTTCATCTGGGACGTGGTCTCCCAGATTCGTGTCGGCCGGGAAGGGCGGGCATACGTCGTGGACGCGCGCGGGGCCCTCATCGCGCATCCCGACATCAGCCTCGTGCTGAAGAAGACGGACCTGTCGGGCCTGGCTCAGGTGCGTGAGGCCCTGCGCGTCGGGAAGACCGGTGTCGCCACGCCGCTCACCGCCAAGGACCTCGAAGGGCACTCCGTGCTGTCCGCCTCGGCGCCCGTGGCCCCCCTCGGCTGGTCGGTGCTGATCGAGCAGCCCTGGGCCGAGGTGGTCGAGCCGTTGCGCGCCTCGGCCTTGCGCACGGGCGGCCTGGCCCTCTTCGGGGTCATCCTGGCCGTGCTCGGCAGCCTGATCCTCGCCCGGCGGATGTCCCGCCCGATCCAGGCGCTCCAGGAAGGCGCCGCGCGCATCGGGGCGGGGGACCTCAGCCACCGGCTCGAGGTCAAGACGGGCGACGAAATCGAAGCCCTGGCCGAGCAGTTCAACACCATGACGTCGCAGCTCCGCGAGTCCTACGCCAACCTGGAGCACAAGGTCGAGGAGCGCACGCGGGAGCTCTCCGAGGCGCTCCAGCAGCAGACGGCGACCAGCGATATCCTGCGGGTCATCTCGAGCTCGACCACCGATCTTCAGCCGGTCATGGACGCTGTCGCGGAGAGTGCGGGCCGCCTGTGCGACGCCGACACCGTGATCCACAGGCGCGAGGGGGACTTCTCCGAGCGGGTCGCTCACTTCGGGCCGGCGCTCGCAGGGCCGCTCGGGGAACGCCTCCCGCTGACGCGGGGATCCGTGACCGGCCGCGCGATGATCGATCGTCAACCCGTGCACGTCGAGGATCTGCAGGCCGCGGGCGAAGAGTTCCCCGAGGGTTCCGCGCTCGCTCGGGAGCTGGATCACCGGACCACCCTTTGCGTGCCGATGCTGCGTGAGGGCGTGGCGATTGGCTCCATCCTGCTCCGGCGGAGGGAGACCCGACCCTTCACGGATAAGCAGATTGCCCTCCTCCAGACCTTCGCGGACCAGGCCGTCATCGCCATCGAGAACGTGCGCCTCTTCAAAGAGCTGGAGGTGCGCAATCGGGATCTGGGCGAGGCGCTCGAGCAGCAGACGGCGACGAGCGAGATCCTTGGTGTCATCTCCAGCTCGCCTACCGACGTCCAGCCGGTCTTCGAGGTCATCGTGGAGCGCGCGGTGCGCCTGTGCGGCGGCCGCTTCGGCCGGGTGTATCGGTACGACGGGGACCTCATCCATGTGGTGGCCCGGCATGGAGTGAGCGCCGCGGGAGCGGAA
>Ga0137393_10002037_pt1 | contig 12998 bp, 5 predicted proteins | sample 15con2h34BmetaG_FD_101396 | JGI IMG/M metagenome (GOLD analysis project Ga0137393, IMG submission 101396) | Vadose zone soil microbial communities from Angelo Coast Range Reserve, California, USA - 15con2h3.4B metaG | ecosystem: Environmental > Terrestrial > Soil > Vadose zone > Saprolite...
GCAGCTCCACCATCCGCGCATAGAGCGCTTTCTGGATCTCGACGGAGCGTCCAGCGCTGAGGGTGATCTGCACGAGCAGAACATCATCGCTGCGCTGGATGTCCAGGTACGAAGGGTCGTAGATGAGGTCGCCCGCCGAGTGCTCGGTCACGATCTGGAATCGATCCTTCTCCGGAATCTTGATCGCATCCACGAGCGATCGATGGATTGAGTCGGCAACGGCGCGGCGGTACTGGGGCGACTTTCCGCTCCTCAGCGAAATTCGAACGAGTGGCACAGGGTCCTCCTTGCTCCGTGGTTGGAAGTGTCTTCGATGCTCGCCTGGCGCAGCCGTTGCGATTACTGGCACCCCGGCTGCGCCATCTCGCCCCGGAGAATCCCTGGCTGACGGCCGGTAACCGGCAATTCACGGTCTGCATGCCCCGAACGGGCTCATGGTTCTGGTCAGGCGCGGTCTTTGCGTGATAGCTGCGTGACCTCTGACGGGAGCGGAGTGAGCCCCCATTTGGAGCTGGAGGCCAGGATGGCCGGACTTCCCCCGGAGAAGTGGCGCATCCTGAGCCCCTACCTGGACCAGGCGCTCGAGACTTCTCCGGATCAACGCGCGGCTTGGCTGGCTGGGCTCAAAGAGCAGGATCCTGCCCTGGCGGCCGAGCTTCAAGTTTTGCTTCGGGAACATCGCGCGCTCGTAGACGAGGGATTTCTTCAGGCTGGCGCGCCGGCACCGCCCAAGGCGCCGTCCCTCGCAGGCCAGGCGGTGGGCGCCTACACTTTGGAGTCGCCGCTTGGTCAAGGAGGAATGGGTAGCGTCTGGTTGGCCCGGCGGAGCGATGGCCGCTTCGAGGGTCGAGCGGCAGTGAAATTTCTCAACCTCGCGCTCCTTGGCGGCGTGGCCGAGGGACGATTCAAGCGCGAGGGAACCTTTCTCGCCCGGCTCGCCCATCCCAACATTGCTCACCTGGTCGACGCAGGCGTGTCGGGAACCGGCCAGCCGTATCTGATCCTCGAGCACGTCGAGGGGAAAGAGATCGATCGGTATTGCGACGACCATGCCCTCGACGTGCGCGCGCGAATTCAGCTCTTTCTCGACGTACTGGCCGCGGTGGCACACGCGCACGTCCACCTGATTGTCCACCGCGACCTCAAGCCGTCCAACGTCCTCGTGACGGACGATGGCCGGGTGAAGCTGCTCGACTTCGGCATCGCGAAGCTGCTCGAGGACGAGAGCCCCGCGGCGATGGCGACGGTGCTCACGCAGGCGGGCCAGAGCGCGCTCACCCTGGCGTACGCAGCGCCTGAGCAGGTCACGGGCGGGCCGATCACCACCGTGACTGACATCTATTCGCTGGGCGTCTTGCTCTACTTGCTCCTCGCGGGGAAGCACCCGGCCCAATCCGCCATTCACTCCTCGGCGAATTTGATCAAGGCGATCGTCGACAGCGAACCGACCCTCCCCTCCCATCTCGTCGCTTCGAACAAGAAGCTGAGCGCGGCACTTCGAGGCGATCTCGACACGATTATCACCAAGGCCCTGAAAAAGAGCCCCGCCGAACGCTATGCCTCAACCACCGCCTTCGCCGACGATCTCCGCCGCTACCTGCGCGCGGAGCCAATCAGCGCCCGACCGGATACCTTGCCGTATCGAGCGAGGAAATTCGTCCGCCGGAATCGGGTGGCGGTGGTGCTCGCCTCGGTGGCGTTCATCGGGACGATTGGCGGAGCGATTGGTACGGCGTTCCAGGCCAGGAGCGCGCGCACCGAGCGCGATTTCGCGCTCCGCCAGTTGTCGCGCGCCGAAGCGATCAACGAGCTCAACTCCTTCGTCCTTTCTGACGCGGCGCCGTCGGGCAAACCGTTCACGGTCAATGAGCTGCTCGCCCGGGCAGAACAGGTCGTCGGGCGTCAGCGAGGCTCCGACGACGTGACCCGGGTGGAGCTGTTGATGTCCATCGGGCGGCAATACACCGTTCAGGAGGAATACGGGAAAGCACGCCCGCTTCTGGAGCAGGCCCATGCGCTCGCTTCAGCGCTGCCCGAGAGGTCGACACGGGGTCGCGCAGCGTGTGCGTTGGCCCAAACGCTTGCCAATCAAGGCGATCTGAGCGGGGCGGAGGGACTGATTCAGGAGGGCCTCCAGCAGCTTGGGGGAGATTCGCGATTCGCGCTCGATCGGGTGTTTTGCCTGCAGCGAGGCAGCGAGGTTGCGGGCCGGCGTGGCGAGGCAAAGGAGCAGCTCAGTCGTGCTCAGGAGGCCGAACGCGCCTTGAAACAATCGCCACTCCGGTCCGAGTTGCTCGAATTGGATAATCTGATCGGCCTCGCCGCCGCGTATCGCAATGTCGGTCAGGTGCCTCAGTCCAGCGAAGCATTCCAACGGGCGGTGGCGCAGCTCGGCTCCCTCGGCCGGGACGACACCCAGCGGGCCGGCACGGTGTTCAACAACTGGGGCGTGGCGCTCTATGTGTGGGGACAGCCGCTCGACTCCGAACGGATCCTTCGCCGGGCGATCAAACTCAGCCAGGACGATCAAGGCGAAACCGCGACCTCTCCGATGCTTCTGCTCAACTATTCTCGTGCGCTCGTAGAGCTGGGGCGCTTGAACGAAGCGGCCGACTACGCCGAGCGCGCGCACGGCAAGGCAAAGACAGGCGGGGACAACGTGGCCGTCAACCAGTCGCTGTTGGTGCGGTCTTCCATTTATCGCGGGCAAGGCGACCTGGAACGCGCCACCACGATGCTCTCGGAAGTCGAGTCGACATTGCGCCGCAGTGTTCCGCCGGGCCACATCGCACTGGCGTCCCTTGCTTCGCAGCGGGCGCTCCTCGAACAGGCACGGGGTGAGCCGCAGAGCGCGCTCGAGCTGGCGAACGAATCCGTGGCGACCGTGGAAGCGTTGATCAAGCAGGGCCGCGAAGGCAGTAGTTACCTTCCTATTTTCCTGGCGCGGCGAGCTGAGATCCAGTTGCAGCTCGGCCGACGAGAAGAGGCAAGAAGCGACGCGGCCCGGGCAGTGAAGATGTTCGAGGCGATCCAGCCCGGAACGTTCTCGGCGCACCTGGGACGGGCGTACCTGGCGCTCGGACGCGCGCTATCCGCACTGGGCAAAGAAGAGGAAGCCCATGCCCCGCTCCGGGCCGCCGTTGAGCAGATGCACAGCGCGCTCGGGCCGGACAATGCCGAGACGCGAAGCGCCCGCCAACTCGCAGAGAAGTAGATCCGCTGGCCCATCCACCTATGACTCAGTCCAGCGTGGAGGGATCTCTGATCGTCCGATGGAGATAGATGCGCGCTTTTTCCCATGCGCGCTGGACGGTGCGCTCGGACACGCCGCGCATCGCCCCGATCTCGGCGAACGAGAAGCCGCAAAAGAACTTGAGATCGACGACCTCCGCCAGCGAAGGGTCGACCTTGGCAAGCTCATCCAGAGCGTCGCTGATTCCAGTGAGGTCCTCTTCGTTACCGACCTTCTCGGCGACCTTGGTGTCCAGCGCCGTCAGCTCGAAGTGGCCGCCTCGCTTCTGGGCGTGTCCACTGCGGGCGTGATCGATGATCAGCCCGCGCATCACCCGCGCGGCGTAGCCCATGAATCTGCCCCGGTCGGGAAATGACCCCTCTCGCCCGGCGATGTCCATATAGGCCTCATGGAGCAGCGTGGTGACGCCAAGGCCCTCGGCGCCGCGCTGAGCCAGCTCCCGCTTCGCCAACCGGTGCAGCTCCGCGTAGAGCGCGGTGAAGAGCGCCTCCGCCGCGGGTCGATCTCCGCCCTCGGCTGCCGCAATCAGGGACGGAATCGTCGATTCCACGCCGGCCCCCCGAAAAATCGTGAGCGTCCAACGAAGTGGAGAGTCCCGGCTTTCTTACGTACAGTCAAGCCCGCTGCGAAAACAGCAAAGCTCGACGAGGTTTCCATGACCAGGGCAGCGCCCGAGACCCGGCACCAATTTCGACACTTTCGGTCGATCTCCACCCGCTGGATGGACAACGATGTCTACGGACACGTCAACAACGTCGTCTACTACTCGTTTTTCGATACCGCGGTGAATCAGTATTTGATCGAGGAGGGCGGCCTGGAGATCGATCGGAGTGAAAGCTTCGGCGTGGTGGTCGAATCGATGTGCCGCTTCCACCGGTCGTTGAGCTTTCCGGACCCGGTGGAAGCCGGCATCCGGGTGACCCGGATTGGAGCTTCGAGCGTGCGCTACGCGATCGGGATCTTCCGCCCCGGCGATCCGGTGGCCCTCGCCGACGGCCACTTCGTCCATGTCTATGTCGACCGCGCGTCTCGACGGCCAAGCCCGGTGCCGGCTCGGGTCCGCGCCGCGCTTGAACGTCTCCTCGTTCCAGCGGAGGCCGGTGGATCCGGTGAGCGTTGACCCGCTGGATTGGCCCCTTCTAGAGTGCCGCCCCTTCCAAGGAGTCGAAAGATGACGCTCGTCGTGCCCTCCCGTCAGATCGCCGCGCTCGGAATTGCTCTTTGCCTCGGCGCCTGCGCCACGAATTCCGGCAAGCCCGTTACCCCAGCCGCTGCGAAAGACGCGCCTGCGGCTCCCCTCACCAGCCCGCTGCTCGCCGCTTGGCCGGGTCCCTGGGGCGGGGTGCCTCCCTTCGGCAGCTTCCAGGCGGGGGACCTCAAGCCTGCACTCGAAGCAGCGATGGCGGAAAGTCTCCGCGAGGTCGATCGGATCGCCGCGGATCCCTCGGCGCCGACATTCGAGAACACCATCGAGGCCTTCGAGCGCAGCGGGCGGGTGCTCGAGCGCGTCAGCGCCGTCTATGGGGTGTACACCTCGACCCTGAACGACGCGGGGATGCAGGCCATCCAGCGCGAAATGGCGCCGAAGCTTGCCGCCTTCCGGGACAAGATCGTCCAGAACAGCCGCCTCTTCGCGCGGATCGATGCGATCTATGCGGCGCGGGAGGGCCTCAAGCTCACCGAGGAGCAGCGGCGCCTACTCTGGCGCAACCACGCCAACTTCGCCCGGGCCGGGGCAAAGCTCGACGACGAAGGCAAGCGCAAGCTCTCCGAGGCCAATCAACGACTCGCCGGGCTTTTCACCCACTTCAGCCAGAACGTCTTGGCGGAAGAGGGAACGCAGACGATCCTCATCGAACGCGAGGAGGATCTTGCCGGCCTGCCCCCCAGCCTTCGCGAAGCCGCGGCCACCGCCGCAGCCAGCCGGGGCAAGGGCGGGCAATGGGCCATCGTGAACACGCGCTCCAGCGTGGACCCCTTCCTCAGCTACTCGTCGCGCCGGGACCTGCGCGAGAAAGTCTGGCGCATGTTCACCTCGCGCGGAGACAACGGCGACGCGCACGACAACAACGAGATCATCCCTGAGATTTTGAAAATCCGTGCCCAGCGGGCAAAGCTCCTCGGCTACCCGACCCACGCGCACTGGCGCCTGGAAGACGCGATGGCGAAGACGCCCGAGCGCGCGATGACGCTGATGGAAGCAGTGTGGAACCCCGCCGTCGCCCGCGTCCGCGAAGAGGTCGCGGACATGCAGGCCATCGCCGTCAAGGAGAAAGCCGGCATCCGCATCGCTCCCTGGGACTATCGCTATTATGCGGAGAAGGTACGCAAGGCGAAATATGACCTCGACCAGAACGACGTAAAGCCATACCTCCAGTTGGAAAAGCTGCGCGAGGGCATGTTCTGGGTCGCCGGCGAGCTGTTCGGTTTCCGCTTCGCCCAGGTCGCCGACGGCTCGGTGCCTGTCTACCATCCCGACGTTCGCGTCTGGGAAGTGACCAACGCACAGGGCCGGCACGTAGGCCTCTGGTACTTCGATCCCTACGCGCGGCCGGGCAAGAGCTCGGGGGCGTGGATGAACGCGTACCGGCGTCAGTCACGCCTCGATGGCGAAGTTGCGACCATCGTCTCGAACAATGCCAACTTCGTGAAAGGGAAGCCGGGCGAGCCCATCCTGATCAGCTGGGACGACGCACGTACTCTCTTCCACGAGTTCGGCCACGCGCTCCACGGCCTGAGCTCGAACGTGACCTATGCTTCTCTGTCCGGCACCTCGGTGCCGCGAGACTACGTCGAGTTCCCGTCGCAAATCCTCGAACACTGGGTATCGACGCCCGCCGTGCTCGATCAGTATGCGCTCCATTACCAGACGGGGAAGGCGCTTCCCGCGGCGCTGGCGCAGCGGATCGAGCGCAGCCAGACCTTCAACCAGGGTTTCGACACCGTGGAGTACCTCTCCAGCGCGCTGATCGATATGAAGCTCCACCTCGCCGGGGAGGCAACGATCGACTCGCGCCAGTTCGAACGGGACACGCTCGCCGCCCTGGGTATGCCGTCCGAGCTCGTGATGCGCCACCGCACGCCGCACTTCCTCCACGTCTTCTCCAGCGACGCGTACTCCGCCGGCTACTACAGCTATCTGTGGTCCGACACCCTTTCCGCCGACGCGTGGGAGGCGTTTATCCAGGGAGGCGGCCCGTACGACAAAGCCGTGGCGGCCAAGCTCCGCGAGAACGTCTTCAGCGTCGGCAATACGATCGATCCCGCCGAGGGCTACCGGGCGTTTCGGGGCAGGGACCCGGGCATCGGCGCACTGATGCGCAAGCGCGGCTTCCCGGTACCCACGGGCCCTGCCGCATCGCTCAATAAAGCAGCCCCCTGAACCGCGATTCCCAGACGCGTCCATTGCGCGACCGAACCCTAGTCACCGAACAGTGAAACCATCGAAGCGATCTGATTCCGCGTGGTGAGCCGGTGATGCAAGCACTATGGCGCTTACGTATGAGCAGTGAGGAGACGGCGACGGCGCAGGTGGTCTGGGCGGGCGAGATCCCTGCGGCGTGCTAGGGCCCCAACCTTCGAAAGCCGGAGTGTGTCTACGCCTCCCCGCATGCCGGGTCGGGCGCGCGAAAAAAAGCCGGCTCGAAGGTATGAAGGGCTTCGATGCAATAGCGGGTTCCCCGATTTTGCTGGAAGATCGAACAGATAGACCGACACATGTTAACAATGTTTTAAATACAAAGACTTAATACCTCCGCGCCTCCAAAAAAAACTGCCGGGAGGCCTCGGGCCAGCGCGATTCGACCTCGACGGATTTCCATGAGCGACCGTACGCCGCCCACCCACGCGGGCGGAATGCACGCCCACAGAGAGCACCATCTCCCGAACCGGCCACATGCCGCCTCGTGGGGCTTTAGGCCGGTGAGAGCTTCAGCCCAGAGGGCCAGCCACGTGCGATTTGAATTCGAGGCCCGTAGCGCGCCGCAGGGCTCTCGCCCGCCCAGACCACCTGCACCGTCGCCGTCTCTTCTCAAGCCCTGCTTGGTCGGGGGTGGATTCCATACAACACACCGTGTCGAATCGGCGGTGAACGAAGCTCCCGGGCTGCCCGCATGTGTTCCTTCTGGCCCTGATTAACTACGACCGGTAGAAGGCGCGCGAGAGTATCATCCGAAGCACTCGTGCCGTTGCTGCGATCCCTCCTCTCATTTTCTGTTTTGCTATGGCCTTCAGTCGGACTCTCCGCGACCGCCAGGCCCAGCGTCGCCTTCTTCTACGGCCATTCGATCCCGATCGCCCAATTGTCTCACTTCGACTGGGTTGTGGTGGAGCCGGAAGACGTCAACGACAAGGAACTATCTGCATTGCAGAGCAGGAAGGTCGAGGTCTTTGCCTATCTCAGCGTGGGAGAGGCCCACCGAAACAGGCGCTGGGCCAAGGACCTGAACCCGGCATGGATCATCGGATTCAATTCCGCTTGGAACAGCGACATCGTCGATCCCGCCCAAGCCGGCTGGCATCAAATCATTCTCAAGCAAATGGAAAACTTCTGGCGCGCCGGGTATCGCAGTTTCTTTCTAGACACCCTGGACAGTTATGAGTCGGTATACAAAACGGACCGGGACCTCGACATCCGATCCCAGGGAATGGCCACCCTGATTCGCGCGATGCACGAGAGACTTCCCGGAGTTCGCCTCCTGCTGAATCGGGGCTTCCGCTTTCTCTCTCAAGTTTCGTCACTGGCCGTCGGAGTGGTGGCAGAGTCCCTGTTCGAGACCTGGCGCCCGTCAGAAAAGCGGTACGCGACAGCCCAGGCCGAGGACACCGAGTGGCTGCTCGAGCAACTCAAGAATGTATCAAGCCGCGACCACCTTCCCATTATCGTGATCGACTACGTTCCGCCCGGCGACCTGGTAAAGGCGAGAGCCATTGCGCGGCGGATTGCCTCGCTCGGCTTCATCCCCTGGGTGGCAACCTCGTCGCTGGACTCGATGGGAGTCGGTTTACTGGAAGTGGTTTCCCGGCAAATTCTTGTCTTGTACAACGGTGAAGAACAACCGACGCCCTGCTCGAGCGACGCCCATCAAATGGTCGTCCCACTCTTGGAGTATCTCGGATACGCGGTGGACTACCTCGACCTGAGAGGCGAGCTCCCCGATCAGAACCTGATCGACAGTTACCTCGGTTTGGTGACCTGGTTCTCCAGCGACACCGTTCCCCAGCCCAAAAGATATCGCGCTTGGTTGTCGAAACAGATTGTTGGAGGCCTTAAAGTTGCCATCTTTGGACGATTGGGGTTCGAGCCCGATTCGGCCCTCTTGAAACAATTGGATTTACGGCCAGTGGCCAGGACGCCCCGACCGCCGTTCTCCGTCGGCGCGAGCAGCGAGCTGATGGGCTTTGAAGCGAAGGTTCTCCCGCCGTCGGAGATCTCTTTCCCCTGGAACGCAGGACCATCCTTGCGCAGCCACCTGAATGTCCAGGACTCGCTCAAGCAAGAGCTCAGCGCGGTGGTTACCGGCTCTTGGGGAGGAATCGCCGTCGACCCTTTTCTCCTCGAAACCCTGGACGAACATAAGCGGTGGATCTTGAATCTGCCTGAGTTTCTCCGACTCTCGCTCCAGCTTCCGATCATTCCCGCCCCGGACGTCACCACCGAAAACGGCCGCCGGATTCTGACCATTCACATCGATGGAGATGGGATCGGCAATCGAGCCACCATGCCGGGTACGCCACTCGCTGGCAGGGCGATTCTAGAGAAAATGCTTCAGCGATTTCGTCTTCCCACCACGGTTTCGGTGATTGAAGGCGAGGTATCAAGCGAAGGCATGTACCCGGCTCTCGCTCCTGAGCTCCAGGAGATCGCACGTGAGATTTTTGCGCTCCCTTACGTGGAAATCGCCTCTCACACTTTCAGTCATCCGTTTGAATGGGAGCACCTGCCGCAGGGCAAGCTTGTCGAAGAGGTGAATCGGTCGCGTCCTGCGGGGCAGAAGGTGACCCTTTCGATTCCCGGTTACCGATTCGATCTGGATCGGGAAATCTCGGGATCGGTCGACTTCATCAATAGCCACCTGGCGCCCGAGGGGAAGCGGGTCAAAGTCTTTCTCTGGAGTGGGACGGCGAATCCATTGCCCGACGCATTGGCCAAGACCGTGCAGGCGGGCTTGCTCAACGTCAACGGTGGCAATACCACGATCACCGAGGAGGCGGCCTCCCTCACCGAGATCGCTCCGATCGGTTGCCCGATGGAGGGAAACTATCAAGTCTACACTCCCGTTCAGAACGACAACATCTACACGAATTTATGGACCGGTCCCTTCTACGGCTACAAGCAAGTCATCGAAACATTCCGTTTGACGGACTTGCCTTACCGCAAAAAGCCCATCTCTCTCTACTATCACTTTTTCTCCGGCTCCAAGGTCGCTTCATTGAAGGCCCTGGAGAGCGTTTACCTTTGGGCCTTGTCTCAAAATCCTTTTCCGATCTGGCTGAGCGAATATGCGGTGAAGGCTCGCGATTTCAATTCGGTCACTTTCGTTCGAAGACTGGACGGCGCGTGGGAGGTCGACGGTCTGGACAACATCCGGACGCTCCGGCTCGACCCGGTCCTGGGTTGGCCCGATCTCGAGAAATCGGAAGGGGTGATCGGGGTCCGAGACCTCGCGCAGGGAAGATACGTCAGCGTCGTCGGTGGGCGGATTCGCCTGGCTTTGACCGATCATCCGCCCACGGCTCCCTATCTGGAATCAGCGAATGGCTCCGTGCTTCAATGGGATCGCCAGGGTCAAAACATCGGCTTTCGCATCCGCGGACATTTGCCAATCCAGGCGCAGTTTGCCGGGACCTCTCGGCTCTGTCAGGTCAAAGCCGGAGGTCTGACGATCAAGGGCGTGTCCAAGGACGGACACCAGTCCTTCCACTTTGCAGCCGCTGACACCGGACCGGCGACGCTCACGTGCCGGTAGTCCTCTCACCCAACTTGCGCGACGATGAGCGGCTCCTCAACCCGCTCTCGGTGACGGTGATGGTGGTCGCCCTGGGAGCGCTCCTGGTGCTCCTGTTTCCCAGCGATCAAATGGAGGAACGCCTGGCCCAGTTCGAGGTGGCGGACGAGATCTCCGCCAAATACCTTCAAGTCTGGCTAAGGGTGGAGCCCTATGACAGCTCAGCGCGGCTCTTGTTGGTTCGCCACTTGCGCGCGCTGGGTCACACCCACCAGGCGTTGGCCGAGCTTCAACCGCTGCTCAAACAGAAGGGTCCGCTGGGAGCTCAGGCACGCCAGCTCTCGGTTCATCTTCGGCTGGTGAAATGGCAAGCTTTAGCCGTCGATGAACCCGAACGTGAAGCATTGACCGGGGAGCTGATTGCATCAATTCGGGGATTGTCGAAAGAGGAGCTTGCCCCGGAGGAAAGGGTTGAGCTCGCCGTCGCCTGCTTGTGGATGGAACGACCCGAGTTGGCGGCGAACATCTACGCCCAGCTGGCATTGGAACAGCCAGCTCGAAGTTTCGATCGCTGGTTGGAGGCAGGCCGATGGTATCTTGCCTCCGGGCGCCCCGACAAAGCAGCGAAAGCGTTTGATTCCGCGGCCCGTTCCACGAGCTCGGCGGTCGAAGCACCCAGAGCCGCGGTGCTGGCGTTGGACGCGTCTCGCGCTTCAAACGACGCACTGGAGCGGGCCCGGGTATATGCGGCGGCGTTCGCCAATCAGCCAACCGTTCTGGATCGCGCGGTGAGCATCGCCCTGGCTGCGAACAACCCTCGTCTCGCGTCGATCTGGATGGAGGCCCGAGCGCGCCTCGATCCAGAGGATCAGTCTGTCCTTCGGCGGAAGCTCGAGGTCGAATTGGCCGCCGGCCATCTCCAAGACGCCTTTTCGACATCCCTCGAGCTCGTCCGTCTGGAACCGAAAAACAATGCCTACCGCCTTCGATTGGCGGAAATTTCGGAATGGGTAGGGCAACCGCAGCAGGCGCTGACGCAATGGACCTGGTTGGCCACTCATTCCCCCTCCACCCACGCGCAAGACAAAGCCTTGTCCCTGGCCAAAGCCCTCTGGGACTGGGACGCGATCGTTTTGCTGACGGACTCGCGCTCGCGCCGAACCGGCCTGTCGATCCCGGAGTTGCTGCTCGCCAATCGAGCCCTCGAGGAGCTCGCCGAGCCCGATCGGGCTGAGAGCTTGACTCAGACATATCTGGAGCGCCGTCCCGGGGATAAAGAGGCCTGGGAGTATCTGGTTTCCTTGCGGCGCAGAAAACGCGACCTCGAAGGCGCGCTTCAGACCCAGGAGGCGATCGATGCCAGGTTTGGAAAACAAACGAAGAGCCTCGTCGTGCAGGCCCAGATTCTACGGCAGCTTCGCCGGCCGGATCAGGCCCTGGCGCGCCTGCGGGACCATTCCAGAACAGCTGATCCGAACGAGGCTGACTTCTGGGCGTTGCTCGGAGATCTGGCCTGGATGGGACGCGATTACGCCACGGCCGAGCAGGCCTATCTCTGGGGATGGAAGGCAGGGGTTCTGGACGAGGTTTCCACCGAGCGCCTGATCGAAGTCTCGATGCGAACCGGTCCGCCCTCCAGATGGCTTCCGATCGCCGAGAAAGCCTGGGAGAAATTTCAGAAACCCACCGTCTTGTTGCGCGCAATGGATGCGCTGGCTCGGACCGAACAGTGGGACAGGCTCGCCTTCTTCATTGAACAGATCCGTGCCAATGAATCGGCGTTTTCAGGACATGAGCTCTATTGGCTTGCCAGGGCGCGTCTGGCCGCTCATCAGCAGCGCTACGCCGAGGCGTTTCAGGCATTCCGCCATGCCCTGTCGATCCAGCCCGGCTCGGAAGTCGCCAGATCCGAGAGGCTGGCTTTGGCCCTGGAGCACGGAAGTCGCTCGGAGCTGGCGAGTGCCGCGGACCCCTATGGCCTGAAACTGACGGACGATCCGGGAGAGCTGGCGCTCTACGCGGATTCGCTGTCGCGGCTCGACCGCCGATCAGAAGCGCTCTGGTGGTTCCGCCGCGCCGCGATGGCCAACGACGCTCTGCCCGGGGCCAGACTGGCTTACGCCACCCAACTCGAGCAGTCCGGCTACCTCGAAACAGCCAATCGGGTGCGAGGGGATTCGCGGCGGCGTCTGCACTCCACCGTTTCCGTCCCTCGCCTCGACCTCTCCTCGGCTCAAGCCCGTCAGTCCCTGAGGTTGTATGCCGAGCTGGTTTACCGCCGGGAGGGAGTGGCTCCGGCAATGCGATGGCTGCAGCCGCTCTTGGCCGTTTCGGATCCCGAGGCGCGAGAGTTGGTGATCAACTGGCAGGTGGAGCGCGGCAACATTCCGATGGCGCGATCGTTTGGCCACGCGAAGCTTCATCCCTGGACTCGCCTCGCCCTCGCCATGGCAACCCATCAATCGGCGGAGATCCGAAGAATCACCACCGAAGAGGGAGACTCACTCTCAAGCATGGACAAGGTCGCCGCTCTACGGCGTTTGAATGAGCCCGATCGCGCGCTGCGATTGACGCGATCCTCGCTCGCGGGGGCGCGTGGCGCCGATGCCGAGGCACTCAACGTCCAGCTCCAAGACTTGAGCCGCGAGCTACCATCGTCGGCAAAGGTCACCTCAACCCTTCACCAGCTGGGGCCTCTGCGCCTGCTCGGGGTGGCGGCCGACTACGACCAACCCACTTCCTCCACCCATGCATTTGGATTCACCGCGCAGTTTGCGCAGCTCACTCTTCGGGGAAGC
>Ga0137393_10002041_pt1 | contig 12988 bp, 9 predicted proteins | sample 15con2h34BmetaG_FD_101396 | JGI IMG/M metagenome (GOLD analysis project Ga0137393, IMG submission 101396) | Vadose zone soil microbial communities from Angelo Coast Range Reserve, California, USA - 15con2h3.4B metaG | ecosystem: Environmental > Terrestrial > Soil > Vadose zone > Saprolite...
ACCGCGGTGCGCGCGAAGCTCTCGCGCATGTTGGCGAGCAGCCGCGCGTCGAGCCGGCCCTGCGCGGTCCCGCCGAGTTGCTCGGCGAAGTCGGCGCTCACCGCCTGGCTCTGCTGGAAGGCGTTGGCGAAGAAGGCCTGGAGCTTGGCGGCGTACTCGGGCCTCTGCGCCCATTGCTGGACCAGCCCGCGCATCGCGCCAGGGTCGGCGCTGACGGCCTGGACCTCTGCGTCCGTGGGAGGCAACCCGACGAGCAGGTTCTTCACCTTGTTGGCCGCGCCAGCGGCCGAGAGCGGCTCGTAGAGAGCGGGGTCCGGCGGCGGCGGCCCGGCGACGTCGAGCTTGCCCGTGCAGGAAAGGGCGAGCCCCAACAGCAGAAACGTCGCAACGGAAGCGCGCACCGCAGCGGCGATCGATCGGGCCATCCTGCCTCCCGAGGAAGCGAGCGCCTGCTCTGCGCGGCAGACCCTAACACGGCGCCCCTGGTTAACAAGCGCGCAGTTTCCTCACCCGTGGCTGCCACGCGGCGCCGGCGTCGCTGTCATCGGCACGGCCCTTCGGGACTACCGTCACCTTTCCCTAGGACCCATGTCGGACGCTGGCGTGTCCATCGTCTTTGACCGCAGCCGTCGAAGAGCTGGATCGAAGCCCCACTCGAAACCGACGTGGGGACCCAGTCGCAGAAGTCGAGCCAACCAGCTGCTCCGGTCTCCACGACAAAGAATCGGATCCTCGTTCGGTTTTCGAGCCGTCCCGCCCTTCGTCCGATGTCGCATTGTTTCTGCGATGAAACATTCGCAACATATCCGAAACATTTCGTCCCACCGACCGATGGCAAGCCCTCTCATGAGCTTCGACGTCCGACAGGTTCTGGCAAGTCGGTCCGCCGAAAAATTCGAGCTACACGAGAAGTACGTCAACCCGAAGCTGGTCCGCATGCTGACCGCGATCGGATTCGACCGGCATTACGAGCGCGCCGCGGGCCAGTACCTGTATGACAAGGCGGGCGAGAGATACCTCGATCTGCTGGCAGGTTTTGGCGTCTACGCGTTGGGTCGCAATCATCCAGCGGTGAAGGCCGCGATAGCGGACGTGCTCGGGTTGGACCTACCCGACCTCGTGCAGATGGACGCCCCCCCGCTCTCCGGGCTGTTGGCGGAGCAGCTGATCTCGAGGATGCCGCAGCAGGAGCGCGTCTTTTTCTGCAACTCCGGCACAGAGGCGGTTGAGGCTGCGATCAAGTTGTCGCGGGCGGCAACCGGCCGGGCGAAGCTGGTGTTCTGCGACCACGCTTTCCATGGGCTGACGATGGGGTCGCTGTCACTGAACGGCGACGAGATCTTTCGCGAGGGGTTCGGCCCGCTGCTCGCAGATGCCGAGCGCGTTCCCTTCAACGACCTGGCGGCGCTCGAACGCGCACTCCGGATGGAAGACGTGGCCGCCTTCTTCGTCGAGCCCATTCAGGGTAAGGGGGTCAATCTCCCCGCTCCTGGGTATCTTGCAGCGGCTGCCCGGCTCTGCCGCCAGCGCGGCGCTCTCCTCGTGCTTGATGAGGTGCAGACCGGCGTAGGCCGCACCGGCGCGTTCCTCGCATCGAGCGCCTTCGACGTCGATCCCGATCTCGTGTTGCTTGCAAAGGCGCTTTCCGGCGGCTTCGTGCCGATCGGCGCCGTGGTCGGCAAGCGATGGGTGTTCGATCGCACCTTCGACCGCATGGATCGCGCGGTGGTACACGGGTCGACCTTCGGCAAGAACAATCTCGCGATGGCCGCCGGACTCGCCACGCTGGCCGCTCTCGACGAGGGGCACCTCATCGAGAACGCTGCCCGCCGTGGCGAGAGTTTGATCCGTCGCTTGGGCGCGCTCGTGGACAAGTACGAGCTGCTCAAGGAAGTGCGTGGCCGTGGGCTGATGATCGGGCTCGAATTCGGGCCTCCGTCGCCGTTGCGACTGCGCGCCGCATGGACGCTCCTGGAGAAGGCGACGAAGGGTCTCTTCTGCCAGGCGGTCGTCATTCCGCTGTTCGAGCGGCACCGGATTCTGTCACAGGTCGCAGGCCACCAGATGCCCGTGATCAAGCTGCTCCCTCCACTGTGCATTTCGGAGGACGACGAGGACTGGATCGTGGGTGCGTTCGACGACGTCATCGGCGAGTGTCACAAGCTTCCTGGCCCGGCCTGGGATCTCGCGACGACGCTCGCCTCGCACGCGCTGAAGTCCAAGGCCGGCTGAACAGGGTCTACGGGAGCACTGTCTCGGGCGGTTGTCTGCGATCGCCGGTCACGCATCTTTGTTCTCAGGCGTTGGCGTGCGCGAAGCTGGGGGCGAGCCCCACCAGGAAGCTGCTCCGCAGGTAGTACCACCAGGTCACCGCCACGCAGACGATGTAGCAGATGAAGAATGCGCCGAAGGCGGTGGTGGCGCCCCCGGTCGCGGTGATCGATGCGCCCAGCGCCCGGGGGATGAAGAAGCCGCCCAGCGCGCCGATGGCGGAGCTGAAGCCGAGCACCGCCGCAGTCTCGCGGCGCGCGACGGCCATCGCCGCTGCCACGGCCTCCTGGCCACCTTCGTTGACGGCCTTGAGCTTTTCGGCGCGGAAGATGGCCGGGATCATGCGGAAGGTCGATCCGTTGCCGATGCCCGATGTGACGAAGAGCACCAGGAAGGCGAGGAGGAAGCCGACGAAGATCCGGTGGTCGATGAAATAGACCACGGCGAGCGTCGCCGCGCCCATGGCGGCGAAATTGTAGAAGGTGACGCGCGCGCCGCCGATCTTGTCGGAGAGGAGGCCGCCGAGCGGCCGCGAGAGCGAGCCCACCAGCGGGCCGAGGAAGGCGAGGCTCGCCGTGACCGCCGGGAACTGGGTCTTGAGCAGGAGCGGGAAGGCCGCCGAATAGCCGACGAACGAACCAAAGGTGCCGATGTAGAGGAACGACATCACCCAGGTCTGCTGCCGCCGCGCGATCACCAGTTGATCGCCGAAGTTGGAGCGGGCCGAGGAGAGGTTGTCCATGAAGAGGAAGGCACCGATGGCGGCGATGACGATGAGCGGCACCCACATCAGGCCGGCGTTCTCCAACCGCATCGATCCCTTGGCAGCGCCGATGCCGATGACGATTGGCACGAGGAGCTGCACGGTGCTAACGCCGATGTTGCCGCCGGCCGCGTTGAGGCCGAGGGCGAGGCCCTTCTTCCGGTCGGGATAGAAGAAGGAGATGTTCGCCATGCTGGAGGCGAAGTTGCCGCCTCCCAGGCCCGCCGTCGAGGCGGCGAGCGCCATCAGCCAGAACGGCGCCTCCGGGTGCCGTACCAGCACGACCAGGGCCACCGAGGGGATGAGCAAGAGGAGCGCGCTGACTACCGTCCAGTTGCGCCCGCCGAACCGCGGCACGGCGAACGTGTAGGGGAAGCGCATGAAAGATCCGATCAGGCCCGGCAGCGACACGAGCGTGAAGAGCTGCGCGGTGGTGTACTTGAACCCGATGCCGGGCAGCTTGGTCGCGGCGATGCTCCAGACGAGCCACACCGAGAATCCCAGGTTCTCGGCGAGAATCGACCAGATGAGATTGCGGCGCGCGATCGATTTTCCGCTCTTCTCCCAGAATTCGACGTCCTCCGGGTTCCAGTCCTTGATCCACCTCGACATGTCGTCTCCAGGCTTGAGTTAGGGGAATCCGCCGCTGCCCAGGAGCAATGCGCGTGCCACGAAGTTTGCAGAGGGAGGTCGCGCGAGGTCCCGGCCTGAATCGCTACGGTTTGGTCGCCTGCCGCCGATCGCTCCGACAAAATTGGCCGTCAAAATGGAGCTTCATGAGGCCGCTCTCGCCGGCTCGCGCCGGGGCGCAGCGCGCAGCGGGAGAGGCGGCGGCCCGAACCAGCGCAGCTTCGCCGCCAACGCAGCCACCTCGCCGACGACTGCGATCACCGGCGTTGGGAGATCGAGTGAATCGAGCCGGGCCAGCTCGCCGAGTGCGCCCCTGTAGACCATCTGGCGCGCGGTCGTGCCGGAGCAGACCAGGGCGACCGGCATCGACCGCGGGCGGCCGCGCGCGAGCAGCGCCCGGGCGATCTGCGCGGTGGTCGAGCCGCACATGAACACGACCAGCGTGTCAGCCTCGAGCGCGACCTTGCTGGGGTCGCAGCCCGGATGCCCGCTCACGAAAGCCACGCTCGAGGCCCGTTCGCGATGCAAGACCGGGATGCCCGCATAGGCCGCCGCTGCGATGCCGGCGGAGATTCCCGGAACCACTTCCCAGGCGATGCCCGCGGCGACGAGCGCCGCCGCCTCCTCGCCGCCGCGGCCGAAAACGAACGGGTCCCCTCCCTTGAGGCGCGCCACCACGCGGCCGGCGCGCGCGGCTTCGACGAGCAGGCGATTGATCTCGGCCTGTGGCTGCGAATGCCGGCCGGGGCGCTTTCCTACGTTGCGGATCTCGACGCCGGGCCGGGCGTGTACGAGCACCTCGGGATTGACGAGGTGATCGATCAGGACCAGATCGCTCTGGCGCAAGGCGCGGACGGCGCGCAGCGTGAGAAGATCGGGATCTCCCGGGCCGGCGCCGATGAGGTAGACCTTGCCCGCGCTCGTCATGAACGCCTCGAAAAACGCTCGGCGAGCGCCGTGATCATGCTCCCCATCTTGGGATTGCCGGGAACGACGTGCGGCGGCGCGCCCAGCTCCTCGAGAGCGCGCGCGCACGTTGGTCCCACCGCCGCGACCAGCGTGTGATTGCGAAGCGCCTCGCGCAGCGCCTCGGCGCGCCCCGATTCCCTGGCCACAAGGAAGAGGTGGCGCGCCTGCACCTGGCTTGTGAAGGCGACTGCCGCGAATCTCCGCTCGGCCAGCTCGGCGACGAGGCTACGCAAAGGTTCCAGATCCCCCGGCAGTTGCCACTCGTAGAGGAGCAGCTCGCGGATGCGCGCGCCTCGTGCCGCGAGGGCCGCGACGAGCGGCAGGTTGCGCTCGCCGTAGTGGAGCAACACGACATGGCGGCCCGAGAGCTCGATTGAACCGAGGGCCTCGAGCAGATCGCCGGTGGTGAACGGGGACTTCGCGTTCACGGCGGCGGCGAGCCCCACGCGCCGGAGCGCCGCCAGAGGCTTCGGGCCGCGGCAGACGGCGATGCCGCCGCGCACGGCCTGAGTGAGCTCCTCCTCGCGCCCCAGGCGCCGCGCTTCGGCGAAGAGTGCCTCCACTCCCACGCCGGTCGAGAAGACGAAGACCGAGGAGGGATCGCGCCGGCCATCGTCCAGCAGCGCGGCCACTTCCGCGCCGCAGTCCCGCCGTTCTTCGCGGACTGCGGGACAGCAGTGCGGCTCGGCCCCGTGGCGCCGGAAGAGCGCGGCCAACTCCTCGCTCAGCCGCGCCTCGAGCAGCGCGACCCGGGCGCCGCGCAGGGTCACGCCGGCTCCGGGAAGAGCAGCATCTCGCCGTCCGCGCCCAGCTCGACGCGATAGGTCTGAAGCGCGGGGCAACCGTTTCCCAGTGGCTGGCCGCTCTTGAGATCGTACTTGTAGGCGTGCAGCGGGCAAATCACCGTGCCGCCGCCGACGATCCCGTCGGCGAGCGGTCCGCCCTTGTGCGGGCATTCGGCCTGCGTCGCGAACAGCTCGCCACTGCGCCCCCGGAACACCGCCACGCGCCGGCCTTCGATTTCGAATGCCTTGCCCTCGCCAGGCGGAACGCGGTCGACCGGGCCGAGCTTGCAGGCCACGCTCGACGGCGCGCTTGACCCCGTCAAGTGGTTTACGCCGCTCATCGACAGTCCCCCGCGACGAGCCGCAGCGGGACGAGGCGCGGCTCCTCTGCCTTCATCTCGCGGATGAACTGCGCCGGGTGCACTGGCTGGGCGGCCTCGCGCGACCAGGGATCGACATAGGCATCGACCGCCCCCTGGATCTCTGCGTCCAGGCGGGCGGCGATACCCTCGCTGTCGTCGATGAGCACCCTGCGCAGCTTCTCGATGCCGACCCGCTCGACGAAGTCGTACGTCCGCTCCAGGTACTTGGCGTGTTCGCGGTAGTACTGCATGAAGCGCCCCATGTGCTTGAGCACGTCTTCGTGCGAATCGACGGCGCAGAGCACGTCCCCCTTGCGTACCCGCGAGCCCGCCGCCCCTCCGATGTAGACCTCCCACTTGCCGCCCTCGATGGCCACCGCGCCCAGATCCTTGGTGGTGGCCTCCGAGCAGTTGCGCGGGCATCCGGCGGCAGCGAGTTTCATCTTGTGCGGCGACTCGATGCCCTGGAAGCGCTTCTCGATGGCGATGCCGAGCGCGGTCGAGTCGCCCACGCCGTAACGGCAGAAGTCGGTGCCGACGCACGTCTTGCAAGTGCGAAAGGCTTTCGTGTACGCGTGCCCCGAGGGCATCCCCAGGTCGCGCCACACCTCGGGCAATTTCTCCTTGGTGATGCCGAGAAGGTCGATGCGCTGGCCGCCGGTGATCTTCACCATCGGCACCTGGTGCCGCTCGGCCACCTCCGCGATGCGCTTCAACTCGGCCGGCGTGGTGACTCCGCCATAGATGCGCGGCACGACGCTGAACGTGCCGTCCTTCTGGATGTTGGCGTGCACGCGGTCATTGATGAAGCGGGCGTCGCGCTCGTCGTCATACTCCTTGCCCCAGAGGGTCTTGAGGAGCGAGGCGAGGCCGACCTTGCTCGGGGCGTCCTCGCGACCGTTGGCTAGCGCGTCGAATACCGCCGAGACGCTGCGCAGGCCGCGCAGCTTGATCTCGCGGATCAGTTCGGGCTTGGCGAGCGGCACTCCCGGCACGTACCAGTGGACCGACGGATCCTCGACGGGGGCATCGCCCGCGCAGCTCTCGAGGAGCGCCTTGACGTCCTTCCTGCACGAGCCGCAGCCGGTGCCAGCGCGCGTGGCCTCGCAGAGCGCCTTGAGCGTGCGTTTGCCCCCGCGCACCGAGGCGAGAAGCTCACCCTTGGAGACGCCGTTGCAGTTGCAGACCTGCGCTTCGTCCGGCGCCTCCAGGATGCCTTGCGGCCCGGCGGTCTCCGCCGCCGGGAAGAGGAACCGGGCCGGATCGTCGGGGAGAGCTGCGCCGCGATCGAAGGCTTGGAGGAAACGCGTCGCCGACTCGGCCTCGCCGAGCAGGATGGCGCCGGCCAGCTTCCCCTCGCGGACGATCAGCTTCTTGTACACGCCGCGCTTCTTGTCGACGTACTCGACCTCCCGGTCCGCCTCGGTGACCGACTCGCGCGCGCCCATCACCGTGAGATCGACGCCCATCACTTTCAGTTTTGTGGAGATGCGCGAGCCGGCATAGGTCGCGCGCGGTTTCTTGCCCGAGAGCCGCTCAGCGAGCACCTGTGCCTGCTCCCAGCAGGGCCCGACCAGACCGTAGGTACGGCCGCGGTGCTGCGCGCACTCGCCGAGCGCGTGGACGTGCGGGTCGCTGGTGGCCAGATCGTCACCCACGACGATGCCGCGCTCGACGAGGAGGCCCGCCTCGCGCGCCAGCTCCACGTTGGGCCGGATGCCGGCGGAGACGACCACCAGGTCGCAGGCCAGATTGCCTCCGTCTTCGAATCGCACGCCGGCGACTCGCTCCTCGCCGAGGATCTCCTTCGTGTTCTTGCGCAGGTGCACGTGCAAGCCCAGCTGCTCGAGCCTGGCCTGGAGCAGCGCGCCGCCGCGCGCGTCGAGCTGCATCTCCATCAGGTGGCCCATCAAGTGAACGACGTGCACCTCGAGGCCATGCCCCAGGAGGCCGCGCGCGGCCTCCAATCCGAGGAGCCCGCCGCCGATGACCACCGCCTTCTTGCAGCGCGCCGCATACCCGGCGATCTGGTTGCAGTCCTCGAGCGTGCGGAAGACGAAAAGCCCCTCCTTGGGAGCGCCGTCCTTGGCCTTCCTCCCCTCCAGCGGCGGGACCAGCGCGCGCGAGCCGGTTGCGAGGACGAGCTTGTCGTAGGGCTCGACCACCCCCTCCATGCCGTGCACTACTCTCGCGCTCAGGTCGAGGCGCGCGGCGCGCACGCCGGCGTGCAGCCGGATGTCGTTCTCCTCGTACCAGGCGAGCGGATTGATGAAGATGTCGGAGGGCTCGTGGCTCTGGGCGAGAACGCCGGAGAGCAGGATGCGGTTGTAGTTGCCGTAGGGCTCGTCGCCGAACATGGCGATCTGCCAGCGCGCGCCGCCGCCCCGCGAGAGCAGCTCCTCGACGAAACGCGCGCCGGCCATCCCGTTCCCGATCACCACCAGCCGTTGCTTCAACTCCCACCTCCTTCGATGCGCACCGCGCAGACCTTGAACTCGGGCATGCGGCTCACCGGGTCGAGCGCGGCGTTGGTGAGCCGGTTGGCTCCCTCCCAGTGAAAGGAGACGAAGATGGTGTCCTCGCGCACGAGCGCGCTGCTCTCGACCGTGAAGCGCGCGCTGCCCCGCCGCGTGGAAAGCGTCACCGGATCGCCGTCGGCGAGGCCGTGCCGGTGCGCCGTCTGCGGGTGGATGCGCGCCACCGGCGCAGGCGACAGGCGCACGAGCTCCGCCACGCGGCGCGTCTGAGTGCCGGACTGGTAGTGCGCGAGGAGGCGGCCGGTTGTGAGATAGAGCGGGTAGTCGGAGTCGGGCTCCTCGGCGGGAGGGCCGTGCCGCACGGAGTGGAACCTGGCGCGCCCGCTCGGGGTGGCGAAGCTCGTCGCGAAGGGCCGCGGCGTCCCGGGATGATCCTTCGCAGGGCAGGGCCAGAAGACGCCGCCCTGGGCTTCGATCTTCTCGTAGCTGATGCCGGAATAGTCGGCGGGTCCACCCTGGCTGGCGCGGCCCAGCTCCTCGAAGACGTCGCGCGAACCGGCATAGCTGAAGCGGTGAGCGTGCCCGAGGCGCGCGGCGATATCACACAGCATTTCGACGTCCGTCCGCACGCCCGGAGGAGGGGGCTGAGCGCGGCGGCGGCGCACCACGCGGCCCTCGAGATTGGTCATCGTGCCCTCTTCTTCCGCCCACTGGGCCGAGGGCAGCACGACGTGCGCCAGCGCCGCCGTCTCGGAGAGGAAGAAGTCGGCGACGGCGAGGAAATCCAGCGAGCGCAGCCGCGCTTCGATCCGCCCCGCGTCGGGCGCGGACACGACCGGGTTCGAACCGACGACAAGCAGCGCCCGCACGCCGCCCGGCTCGCCCAGAGACGAGAGCAGCTCGTAGCCAGAGCGGCCGGGGCCGGGGATTGCCTCCTCCTTCACGTCCCAGACCTGCGCGAGGTGGCGCCGGGCAGCAGGATCGTCGATGCGCCGGTACCCTGGGAGCTGGTCCGCCTTCTGCCCGTGCTCGCGGCCGCCCTGCCCATTGCCCTGTCCGGTGAGGCAGCCGTAACCGGCGAAGGGCCGGCCCGGCTTGCCTAGAGCGAGCGCGATGTTGATGAAGGCGAGCGTGTTGGCGACGCCCTGCGCCTGCTGCTCGGGCCCGCGGCCAGTGAGCACCATCGGGCTGCGCGCGCAGCCCAGTATCCGCGCCGACTGGACGAGCTGCGCCTCGGACACGCCCGTGATGCGCTCCACCCGGTCCGGCCAGTAGCCGGCCACGGTTGCCTTGACCTGCGCGAAGCCTTCCGTCCGCTCCTCGATGAATGCCAGGTCGACGAGCCGCTCGCGCACCAGCAAGTGCAGAAGGCCGTTGGCGAGCGCCGCGTCCGTCCCCGGCACGATCTGCAGATGAAGAGTGGCCGCCTGAGCGGTTGGAGAGCGCACGGGGTCGACCACGACGAGCTGGCCGCCCCTTGCCCGCGGCGCGTCGAGGTATTGCATGAAGGGTGGCATGGTCTCGGCCGCGTTGCCTCCCACCAGGAGCACGGCGTCGGCCTGGCCGATGTCCTCGAGCGGGAAGGGCAGACCGCGGTCGAGCCCGAAGGCGCGCATCGAGGCGGCCGCCGCCGAGGACATGCAGAAGCGGCCGTTGTAGTCGATGTTCGAAGTGCCCAGCGCGACGCGGGCGAATTTTCCCAGCAAGTAGGTCTTCTCGTTGGTGAGCGCCCCGCTGCCGAAGACGCCGACCGCGTCGGCGCCGAAGTCCGCGCGCGTCCGCTCCAAGCTGAAGGCCACGCGGGCGAGCGCCTCCTCCCAAGTGGCGGGCTCCAGCTCGCCGCTCGCGGCGCGCACCAACGGAGTGGTGAGCCGATCGCGGTGGCCGAGCACTCCGGCGGCGGTGAAACCCTTGATGCAGAGCTGGCCCTTGTTGACAGGAAAGGCGGGATCTCCGGTGACGGAGAGCGCTGGGCCGAGCCGCATGCCGCACTGGAGGGCGCAGTACGGGCAGTGCGTCGCCGTGCCGCCGCGATCGGCATCGGCCGCCGCGGGCGGGCGTCCGATCACGGGGATCGCCGCGCCATGATGCACGCAGCGATGCAGTGCAATGGGAGTGCCACCGCGCCGCGCGCGCGATGGGAGGAGAGCGCGCCTCAGTTCCGTTCGCGCAAACGACAGATTCGTAAGAGGCAGCGGAACCAGCAGACAATTCCGTGACTGCCGCCGTAAGCACCGTCCGGCAGGAAGGCTGCTACTGAGGTGTGCCGGCGGGGCGGGTCCTCAAGGCCGGATGGCGTTGACGCGCAGCTCGTAATTGCGGACGTACGGCTCCATGTTCACCAGGAACTCCTTGTCTCGCGGCAAATCGCGGGTGTGCCGGATGTCCGCGCCCGCGTAAGCCTTGATCGATTCGAGAGACTCCCAGTAGGAGATCACCTGGAACTCGACGTACGCGTCGCCGTCCGGACCGCCGACGAGCCGCATCAGCTGATAGCCGAGGTTACCCTTGATGGTGGGGAACTTCTTGATGGCCCCGGCGAGGTACTGCTCGTACTCGTCGGCCTTCTCGCGCGGCGTCTTCCCGTGCCAGGTCCGGGCGATGACGGGCTTCCCCGGCCTCGACGACAGGGCCATCAGCCCGGGCTCCTCGGCCTGGCCGGGCTTCACCACCGGCAGGCCGAGTCCGAGGCCCAGGGACGTGACGACGAGGAATGGCTTCGCGAAGTTCATGACTGCCTCCGGGTGGAGGGACGCTCCGTGAACTTCTTCCCGCGTGCGAGAGGTCAGCGGGCGGCCTGCAGCAGCTTCGCCGACAGGGACCGATCCTGCTCCAACTGCGACGCTGCCCGATAGGCCCAGACGAGCTCCGGCTGCTCAGGGTTGCGGCATTCCAACGCCACACGGTACCAGGCTGCTGCATCGCGCACGCGGGACTCGGCCCCAGCGCGAACGGCGAAGTAGTAGGGCGCTTCGCACGGACGCGAGCCCCCTGTCGCGTCGTCAGCAATGTCGTCCTCGCCGCCCTCGCCAAGCACGTAGCGGGCGAGACGCACTTCCCAGCTTGCGTAAGCCCCAGGAAGCCCGACGTACCGCGCGAGATGCGCTTTCCACCATGCCAGCGGATCGGCGAGCTCCTGCAGCAGCGCGTCGCGCTTCGCGCTCCGTTCGCCACGACGAGCGATCGAGGCGGCGCGCAGAAGGAGCAGGCGATCGGCGAATGCGGGCTCCGGCGGCTTGAAGGCGAACATCTCCCACAGGGCCTCGTCTACGCCTTCGCCGTACGCGGACGTGGCGAGCTCGCTGTCGACGAGTGCCGAAGAAGGCTGGGGGCCGAGCTGGTTCCGCAACCACAACTCGGCCGCCGATGCTCCCTTCGCTGCGCGCAAGGCGCTCCATGCGCTGAACTCGACGCGCGCTCTCTTCTCCGGGGCCACGTTCTGGCTGAGCAAGGCGTACACCTCGAAAGCGTGCGCGGCTGCCCCGGCCTTGGCGAGAGGAGGTCCGAGCTCCACAATCGACTGTGGAGCGATCCCCGCCCGGAGCATCGCCTCGATCGGCGGTTTCACGTCGGGGACTGGACGGCCGCCGTACACCTCGGCGAATCGCTCGCCGATTTCACGGAAGTCCCTCCGCGTGAGAACCGCGGGCGGGTGCGCGAGGATGTCCGCTGCACCCGCGTCATTGCGAAAGCGCCATCGGACCTCGGCGATGGTTACGGCCGTCTCCGCCTGCGGGCGGTGGGCGAGGAGAGCGAGCAGCAGGCCTTCCGCTTCTTCTTTTCTGCCGAGCTCCGCGAGCTGGGTCGTCGCGATCCGGTAGGCGCAAGGGGCCTCCGTCGGAAGGGCGCGCTCGACCATCGTGAGCGCCTCGTCGTGCCGGCCCATCGCGTCGAGCTGGCGGGCCGCGGCGCACCTCGCGCGCGCGGCGCTGAACGAATCGTCGTCTCCATACCTTCGCAACAGATCTTGCGCCGCGGCAAGGGCGTCTTTGGGTCGTCCGGCCTCGCGCAGGAATCGGATGAGCTGTTCCTGCGTCTCGGGGTCCGCAGGTCGCTCGCGGGCGAGCTGCCGCAACACGCGGTCCGCCTGCACCTTCGGTCCGCGATCGGCGAGGGCCTCCGCTGCCTCGAGCCGCGCGGGGAAGGGAAGTCCCTCGTCGAGTGCGAGCCGCTCGAGCGGTCGATCTGACCCCGCTGCTTCGCCAGAGCAACTTCGTCGACGGGGTGAGCGCCCGGCGCCTGGTCGACGACGCTCGCAACGAGGTGCCCCGCCCGGTCCAGGTCCCGGTGGTGCCGCCGGAGCAACTCCGCCCAGATGAGGCGGCTGGTCGGGCGCGAATCGAAATGGCGCCAGGCAACACGGGCGGCCTCGATCATCCGCGGGTCCGGCGGCTCGGACTGTGTTCCCATCGCATCGAGGAGGTCTGCAGCAGCGCGGGGGCCCGGCAACCACGACGTAGCCAAGGTTTCGTATGCCTCGTCGATGTTTCCCCGATCCGCGGCGATCCTGGCCTTGAGCCAGCGCTGCAGATAGGCCGCGACGGGCAGAGGCCACGTGCCGAGCACGTCGGCGAGGCCGGAGGCATCGTCGCGCAGAACGTACCCGGACCGCGCCTCGCTCCAGAGGGCCGCCGCGACCGCCGCGGCGTACCAGGCGCTGGTATCCGCCCCCTGCCAGAGAGGGCCCTCGTAGCCCGTGTCCGCCTGGCGGAGATCGGCCGAAAGACGCGC
>Ga0137393_10002043_pt1 | contig 12985 bp, 16 predicted proteins | sample 15con2h34BmetaG_FD_101396 | JGI IMG/M metagenome (GOLD analysis project Ga0137393, IMG submission 101396) | Vadose zone soil microbial communities from Angelo Coast Range Reserve, California, USA - 15con2h3.4B metaG | ecosystem: Environmental > Terrestrial > Soil > Vadose zone > Saprolite...
CGCCCAGATGCTCGACGGCGACCAACGCAACACCAAGTGCGCCGCGGCGATGCCCAGTGTGCTAGGCGTCGCGGCTCGTCAGCGCTGAACATCCCGCTGGTGCGGGAAAGAGCAACCTTTCGAGGCATCCGTTTAGATAGCCACGGAGATCGCGGCGTGAACACCACAAATCTTTACTCGAACAACCCCACGATCGAGCGGCACGTCGGCCGGCTGCTTCCCATCGCTGAGCTGCTGCGGGACCCGCAGGCAACGCTGTCTGAGGTCCGACGTATTCGGGAAGCCTCGCGGCCCAGACTGGCCGCTCAGCAAGCCGAACTAACCACCAAACAACTCGAACTGCTTGTCGAGCAAATCGCGTGTGCGCTGCGGGTCGGGGCGGACAAACTCAGGAGCCGCGCACGCCAGCAACATCTCGCCTTCCAACGCCAGATCGCGATGTATCTGGCGCGCAAGATCAGTGCAGCCAGTTTTCCCAGCATTGCGGTCGCGTTCGACCGCGACCAACGTGCATCTGGGCCTTTCAGATGATCGAACGGCGTATGGTGCGTGATGCTCCATTCCGTCTGTCGATCGAGAAACTGGAACGCCAACTGACCGAACCCCCAACAGCGGCGATCGCAGCATGAAAGCCACCCAAGAAATTGGCGCGAGGTGGACACGATGACTAAACTCGCTCAACTTCCACGCGACGACGACCCCTACCGCGCCGCACGTCAGGAATATTCAGATCGTTACGCCAATCTCGCCTCGGGCAAGCGCAATTGGCAATTTGCCGCGCTCGGATTCTTCCTGGTTGCGGTAATGAGTCTCGCGATCAACATCATTCAGGTCCGCCAGGTCAAGAAACTTCCTTACGTCGTCGAGGCCGACGCGCGCACGGGCTACATCATCACGATGCCCCAGCCGCTTACTCCCAGCTCGACAACCATCGGCATGGACGTAATCGAGCGAGGCACCGTTGCCGAGTTCATCCAGGACGGCCGCAGCGCCATCGCCGACTTTGCCGGCGAGGATACGCTCCTGCAGTTCGTCAAGAGTCACGCTCGCGGGCCGGCTCAAGGGTTTCTCCGGTCGTACTACGAGGACGGCGTGCACAACCCGCACAAGCTCGCACATCAGCACTCGGTGGGCGTGACGATCGAGTCGCTGGTGCCCATCGGACCTCACAGCTTTCAGGTGCGCTTTATCGAATCGTACCGGGACAAGAACGGGCTCAGCATCGACAGCGAGCCGGATAGTCACTGGGTTGCCCTAGTTCACACCGAGATTCATCCCGGCGATGACGTTGTCCGTAACCCTGCCGGCGTTTATGTGGTCGCTCTCCAGTGGGCGCCTGAGCAGCTCCCGGAGGTTCAAGCCCAATGATCATGAATCGCGAAAACCTTCGTGACGCTCTATTCGGCGTCACTATCGGCCTCGGCATCGCTTGGCTCTTAAGCGGCTGTACCGTTCAGCAACAACCTCCACCGGCTCCCACCGCGGCACAACTCGCCCCCGAGCCGACTCCAGCGCCCGCACCGCGCATTACCGGCGCGACGATTCTGGCTGAGCAACCACCCGAGGTGCAGCAAGCTATCCAACGACACGCCGCCGGCCGTGCCTGGCCTTCGTTCAAATGGCCCCGTGAAAGGCTCGTGCCATATACCGACCACGCGACCCCGCTCACGATCGACGTGGCGCCATTCCAGGACGTTGACCTGTCACTTCAACCGGGGGAGCAGATCGACGGCTTCGCGCTGGGCGATGACGAGCGTTTCATGGCCGCGCCGATGACCAGCGGCGACCTCGCCAGTCCCACGCCTCACGCGATTCTCAAGTGCAAGATCCCGAGCATCGAGACGTCAGGCGCCATCTACACCTCTGAGCATATCTATCGTGTTCATCTCCGCTGCCGCAAGAAGACGAGCCTGGATTCAATTTCCTACTATTATCCCGACGCGGTCCTGACTCAGATGCACGCCGCTGATGCGGCGCCAGTCACGCCACCACAGCAAGCCGATCCAATCGCGCCGACCGTCGACCAATCGCGCTTGAATTACGCCTACAAAATCGACGGACCCGCCAATCTCCCATGGAAGCCAACGAAGGCCTGGGATGATGGCACCCGGGTATGGGTGCAGCTACCCAGGACAACCTCACCGATTGCGCCCGCCGTGTTTGGTGACAATGGCGCCGCGCTCAACTTCCGGCTGCGCAATCAGTTCTTTGTCATCGACTCGCTGTTTAACCGCGCCCAACTCGTAAGCGGTAACGACAAAGTGACCATCTCGAGGGTCGCGCAATGAGCGAAGAATTCGAATCCGAGCGACAGTCCGAAGACAGCGGCATCAACCCTGTTGGCAAGTGGTTGCTCTATGCGGTCGTGCTGATCGTCGTCATCGCCACGGTGTACGGCATCTTTCACACGGGAATTGACCTGGGCGTCAACCGCGAGAGTTTCGCCAGCAACAACGATGGTATCGACCTCGCGAAGCTGCGCGAGGAAGCGCGGGTCAAGCCTACTCCTGTGGCTCCGCTACAGCGCACCGCCATAAGCCTGCTCGAACCTCAGCAACAGCTCCTGGCGAGCCCTACCCCAGCGCCACAGCACGCACCGGATGCGATGGAGCAATGGCGCATGCAGGAAGCTCTGAAAGCGCGCGAGGCGAGTCCCATCGTCGCCGCCTTCCAGCCCCAGCAAAACAATACGAAAGAAATCCCGAGCCTCGCTGGCCAGAGCAAGCTTCAGCCGCCACCGTCTCCGTGGACCATCAACGAGGGAACGATCGTTCGGGCAGTGCTGCTCTTTGGTGTCAACTCAGATTACCCCGGCGACCTCGTCGCTCAGATCGAGCGTCCGCTCTATGACAGCGCCACCGGGCGCTATCCGCTCATACCCGCGGGTTCGAAGCTGATTGGCAAGTTCCAACAACCGAGCGGCCCATTTCAGGAACGCATCGCGATCGGTTGGCACCGTCTCCTGCTGCCTGACAACTGGTCGATGCCCTTGCCTCAGATGCCTTCAACGGATGGGGCTGGCTATGCCGGTGTCACGGGTGACGTGAACCACCATTACCCCTCAACGGTCGGCGCGGCGCTGCTCACAAGCCTGCTTAGCGTCGGCTCTGCAATGGGTTCGGTCCTGACATTTTCATCAGCTCAGACCTCGCCTTATGGCGGTGGCGTTTATCAGACGAACCCCGAGCAGCAGATGGGAATGATCGCGGCCAACTCAGCCGGCGGACAGATGAGCAGCACCAGTTCCCGCTTCCTCCAACCGTACCTCAATCGCCCGAACACCGTCACGATCCCCCCAGGGACCCGCTTCGACGTGTACGTCAATTCAGATCTGGTGATGCCTGGCCCATACCAAGACTCAGCAGGCCAACTAACCAACACGGCTCAACGATAAGGAGATTCTTCGCATGGCAGACAACAACGATCTACTGCGGCGCTACTCGGATGAGGTTGCGCGGAACGCAAGACTCGAACGCACGCTCGATAACGACCTGCACTTCGCCACTGGCCAGTTCAGCGCCAAGGCCGACGTCATCAGGAATCAACTCGAAATTAACAATGAACGCGCATAGGAGATGCCCTGGTACGAGCGCGCCTTCACATACATCGAGCGCCGCCATGAGCGCCAGGAACTGCTCAAGGAGTTGGACCGAGCAGAGGACCGAGCGGAGGCCGTTCACCAGATCGCCGACACCCCACGCGGCACGCTCCAGCGCTACGAACAGTCCCGCGACCAAGCACAGCGTGGGTTGAGCCCCGAGCGTTCACTCACGCGCGAGCTTCGTCGCGACAGATCGGACGACCTCGACCTTGGGCGTTCAGGAATAACAATGAAACTCAAAACCATCGAAGACACGGACCGTCTCAACTATCGCTTCCCGCTTTCCATCAAGCAGGAGCTCGACGAACTCGCCGAGCGCTGCAAAAAGGAAAAGCTCGACTTCATCGCAGCGGTATCTGAAGGCCTCAAGGGAGTAGCTAAGGCCATTCGTCAGGAATTGGACGGCAAACGCGCCAAGCGTGGCGCCAAAACTGGGGCCAATCTGGCGCCAGAATCGTTCACCAATGGAGGTCTCAAGTGAGCATTCAGCGGAAGAAAGGCGACGGCACCTGGAAGCTCGTCGGGTACGGCATCATGGGCTCAGTCGGGGTGATGCTGCTGATACAGATGCTGATCAGATTCGGCGCCTGCAGATGAGCCCGAAAAGAGCCGGAAGGTTAAAGGTACCGGTGTTACAAACAGTCAGCGCAGGATAAATAGCTAGCGATAGTGTTACACCGTGACGAATTGGCCGCATATCTACTGAGTATTTCATGGTAGCAACTCCGTTACAAAAGGCGTTAGCAATCGGACTATTTGTTAGCAGTGTGCTAGCAGTCATTGGAGCCTCGCATTTGATCGGTTTCAACTCCAGTCCCAGCGCTGCGCCGGTGGGCTTTTACTGGCGTACAGCGCCGCGCCCTGGGCGCGGAAAATTGATCGAATTCTGCCTACCCGAAGACGTGGCGGAGTTCGCCGAAGCGCGCGGTTATATCGGCCACGGGTCCTGTCCGGGCGGTACTGAGAGCCTCGGCAAGATCGTGATGGGAATGCCCGGCGATACCGTGATGGCGGACCCGCTGAGCGCGCTTAGAACCGACAGCGGCGGCCGCCCGATGGAGCATTTTCCATTCGGTCAATATCGGGTTCCAGCGGGCGAGGTTTGGGTCCATGGGACCGCCCGCAACAGCTTCGACTCGCGCTACTTCGGGCCGGTTCCCATCGCCAACATTCGGGCCAGTCTTGAGCCTTTGGTGACATGGTGAGAGGCAAACGAAAACCACGGTTTGTAAGAGCTGACGAAGCGGATTTCAAGCTGAGGCGGCATGCTGCCTGGCTGCAGCGGCTGGGCAAGATCGGAAGCCCTTCACGGCGTGCCCGGCCGCAGTTGTTCGCCCCAGCGGAACGCATCTACGGGCGCAAGTCGATGATCAAGGCGAGCTTCGTTAGGAACTACCGGCGCGGTCGATGGCGCACGGGACTGATGCAGGCGCATGCCCGTTATCTGGAGCGCGACGGTCACGAAAAAGGGCACAAGGAACTCGGCTTTGACGCGACCAGCGATCAGGTGGACATTGCGCTTACCGCCCGTAATTGGGAGCTGGCAAAGGACAAGATCCATTGGCGTCTGATCCTGAGTCCCGACGATCACGAACGCGTCAATTTGCCTGAACATACCCGCGCGGTGATCGCGCAAATGGAGCATGACCTGGGCACGCCATTGCAGTGGGTTGCGATTCAGCATCGCAACACCGATCACCAGCACGTGCACATCTTTTTGCGGGGGGTGCGGCCGCAGGAATATGACCGCAACGGCAAGTGTCTGCCGCTGACCATGGATCCGGAATATATCTCGCGCGGCATCCGAGCAATCAGCGAAAAGCTGATCGAGCAGGAGCTGGGGCCGAGGACTGAGCGGGAATATTTGGAAGCGCGAGGCCACGGAATCGAGGGCGAGCGATGGACCGAAATAGATCGAAGCATCGAACGCAAACTTAACTACGGTATCGCGGACTACAGCCACGCGCGGTGGATTACCAGCGAGCGCACCAAGGCACGTATCAATCAAGAAATCGAGAGGCTGGCGTTTCTGGACGGCATGGGCCTGGCGCAAAGCTGTGGCGACCACCGCTGGGAACTGCGGCCGGACTGGAAGGATTGTCTGCGGGAAATCCAGCGACAAGGTGACGTCGTAAAAAGTCGCGCCAGGGTTCGGGCGCAGGCCCGCGAGCGCGAGGGCGTGGAGCGCGAAGTCTCATGATCGAGCAGGCACCTCATCGGATGCAGAGCGAGTCGGCGCACCGCAGATTTCTCCGGATTGGAATCGATCTGCTGGTGGTTGCGCTCGTGCTGCTCAACTGGCTGGCGACTCAGTTGGTTGCCGCTGCATTGCACTATCCGCCATTTTTCATGGGCACGATCGTCGGGCACCTTTATCAGCCGTTGGCCTGGTGGTGGTGGCAATATCACTGGCCCCACAATTCAGTGCAGATCGGCCACAGCATCATTCCCCTGACGCGCGCCTGGAGCCTGTGCGACCGCATAGTTTTCTATCCGGCGATTGCGATTGTAATCCTCGGCGGGCTCATAAGCGGCCTGCTCTTGAAGCAGCGCGGCCCGGCAGATTTGCACGGTTCAGCGGAGTGGGGGGACACCGCAGAAGCGACCAAGGTAGGTCTCATATGGTAAACGCTCGCGGCATCTATCTGGCCACTTGGCCAAAGAGTTTTAGGCAGCGCGCGCTGCTTCGCGATCGGGGCGAAGGGCACGTCTGCGTGATTGCGCCGACGCGCTCGGGCAAAGGCGTTGGCGTAGTAATTCCGACGCTGCACACCTGGCCTGACTCGATGGTTGTGATGGATATCAAGGGCGAGAATTTCCGCCTAACCGGCGGGCGCCGGAAGCAAATGGGTCAGGTAGTGCTGCGCTTCGATCCGACCGGTTCGAGTACCTGCAGCTTTAACCCGTTCGACGAAATCCCACTGCGCACACCGGACGAATGGGGCGACATCGATAATATTGCGACGTCGCTGCTGGACCCACGCGGCCGAGGTACTGCGATGGATTCGCACTGGGATAGGCAGGGCGTGGGCTGGGTCGGCGCGGTTCTGTGCCATCTACTGTATGCGGAACAGAACAAAACGCTCGAAGGACTCGCTCACCTCATCTCGGGATTCGACCCCCAGGACCAAAGCGGCGACATGATGAAAACGCTGAAGCGGATGCGCGACACACGGCATCTACCCACAGGACCGCATCCGGACGTTGCGAGGGAAATGCAGATGATGATCGACAAGGCGCCGAACGAACGCAGCGGCATCATCAGCACGGTGCAAGGGTTCCTCAAGATTTACCGGGACCCGCGCATAGCCGCAGCGACCTCACGATCCGATTTTAGAATCGCCGATCTGATGAACCACGAGCGCCCCGTGTCGTTGTATCTTGTGATTCCGATTAAGGACATGGACCGCATCCAGCCGCTATTGCGGCTCATGCTCAATCAAATCGTAAAAGGGCTCACGCCGCGGATGGAAACAGGCCGGCCACCACGCTGGAAGCTGCTTCTGATGCTCGATGAATTCTGCGTGCTGGGGCATATGGAGCTGCTGAGCAAGATGCTGCCGTTCGTCCCCGGTTATGGCATTCGAGCCTGCGTCATCGCTCAGAATCTGACGCAAATCGAGGCCGCGTACGGGCGCGATCAACCGATAGTACAGACCTGCGAGACGTTGCTGGCGTTAACCCCGAACCGGGATGATATCCAAACGGCCAAATTTCTCTCGGAGCTCGCTGGTGACACGACCGTCGTCGAGCGTCATCGCAGCTGGAATGCGAGCGGTCAGAGCGTGTCGGAACAGAAAAGCAGGCGCGCGCTGATAACTCCAGGCGAAGTTCTGGAGCTGCCTACCAGTAAGGCTCTCATCTTCAAACGAGGAGCCAAGCCACTGCTGGCGGATCAGTTCGTGTATTACCGCGATCAGAGGTTTCGGCAGTGGAGCCAAATCAAGCCACCAGCGCAGAGCGATCAAATCTATCAGGGCGTCGACTACGCCACGCTGCAGCAGGCGGAGAAGTCCGAGGCCGCTGAAGCGGCCGAAGAGCCTTACTGGAAGCAGGCCGAATGAATACGAACAAGAAACAACAGCTCGGGCCACGAGTCACGCGCGAGAGCTACGAGACGCTGCAGCGCCTGGCGGCCGCGAACGACTGTTCGCTGGGCCATTACGTGGAAGCGGTGCTCGAAGATCACGTTACGAAGCAACGCCATCCGGATGAAGGCGGCGGCATCGTGCACGATCTGATCGACCAGATCAACGAGCGGCTGGCGGCATACGTGCAGCAGATCCGAAACGCCAGCACTCGGGACATCAGCGCTGCCGTCGTGCGGCTCGAAAAGCAGAACGAAGCGCTGAAAGTAATGATTGACGCAATCGTGCGAATTCTCAGCCCGAAAGAGCATGAGGCCTATGTGAAGACGGTCAAAGCAACGATTCAGAAACTCGGGCCACTATTCGAAAACGGGAACGGCAAGCTGCAGTGAGCGCGCGCGAGGAGATTCGAGATCGGCTGCACGATCATCTGTGCCACGGCCTGGGCGAGCCGGTACTCGATGCCCTGACCAGGGCGGGTGTCACTGACGTTGATTTACCGGAAGACGACGGGCTTTGGGTCAACGAGCGCGGCGTGTGGGTACGTGACCCCAACGCGCACTATTCGCCCGAACAACGCGAGTCAATCATCGGGCTGGTAGCGAATTCGCTGCATCAGGAAGCGACTTTCGTGAATCCGATTATCGAGGGCGAAGTCACCATCAGAAACCGGCGATATCGGTTCACCGGGCACCTTCCGCCTATATCAGCGGCGCCGACCGCGATCATCCGCAAGCCGGCAGAAATCGTGTACACGCTCGCGGATTATGAGCGGGACGGAATTATCACACGCGAGCAGCACAAGTTCCTGCACAAGGCGGTTATCGAGCGGAAAAACATCCTGATCCCCGGGTCGATGGGAAGCGGCAAAACAACCCTGGCCAATGCCCTAATCGACGAGATCCCGCCCGATCAGAGGGTTGGAACGGTCGAGGATACGTTCGAGCTTCAAGTCAGACTTCCGAATCGGCGGCAGCTGCACACCACCAGCAATATCGACCTCCGCCGGCTGGTTAAGAGCGCCCTCCGCCTGCAATTAGACCGGCTCTGTGTCGGTGAAGTCAGGGGAGCTGAAGCGCTCGATCTACTGAAAGCCTGGAACGTGGGCGCCAGCGGGGGAATCGCGACCATTCACGCCAACGATGCACGCAGCGCCCTAATTCGGCTGTCTACCCTCGTGCAAGAGGCAAACGTGCCACCACAGCCCGAGCTGATAGCCGAGGCCATAGATCTCATCGTGTTTATCGCCCTTGAGGGCGGCGGTAAGCGACGAGTGACCGAGATTTTACGAATGGAAGGTTTAAACGCCAGCGGCAACTTCGAACTCCGAGCCGCTGCTTAACCGGGAGGTGCGGGTCAGACCGTCAAATCAAAACCCGCGACCTCCCCATAGGAGAACAACCCCTATGCACGTTCGAAAATGCATCGAACGTATCGGCTATGCAACCCTTAGCCTCTCCGTCTGGTTGACGGCGAGCAACGCCTGGGCGGCCGGTGCGGGCGGCGGTGCCCTGCCCTGGGATACTCCGCTCCAGACGATCACCACCGATATGACGGGACCGACCGCGCATGGCGTCACAACGGTCGCGGCGGTCCTGGGCGGACTCGCCTGGGCGCATAGCGAACACGGCGCCGGCATCCGGAAGTTGAGTGCGGTTGGGTTCGGTGGGGCTATCGGCCTCGGCGCGACCCAGCTCATAAATACCGTGTTCCCTTTCGCGGGCGCGTTGATATGAGCACGGGGCAGTCCACGGCACCCGCCGGGGCTGCCCTACGCCTCCGCACGGCGAGGGCAACTCCGATCGGGGCTCCGATTCATCAATCGCTGGTAAATCCGATCCTCATCATGGGAATGGAGCGCGGGCCAGGGTTAACGCTCCTGGTGACAGTCGCAACTCTCATTTTTGGTCCGGGCTTCCATGTTTACACCCTGACGGCTGCGGTGGTCCTCCTGTTCGTAGGGCCGTGGGCGCTGGCGAAATTGGCGCAATATGACCCGCAATGTGAGGCCATCCTGATCCGTTACTCGACTTATGATCGAGTTTACGAAGCCGAATCACCGCTCGGGGTATACGAGTCGTTGCGGTCGCAGCTCGGCGAATTGACCAACACAATGCCGAAGCCCTTAGCCGGACCCCGGCGGCCGTCGGTCCCAACTTCTGGAGAAATATGATCTTTAAAGAACTGCAATTGCCGAGATTCAGGCGAACGGCGCGTTACGGCACGCCGGACCTGATGCCTTATTCCCATCTGGTTGCGGATGGCGTGCCGATGCTGAAGGACGGGGGGCTGCTGCGTTGCTTCAGCATGTACGGGCCGGATCTAAAGAGCGCGAGCATGGATCAACTGCTCGCGGTGAAATACCACGGGAATGCCGCATTCACCCGTTTAACCGATGGTTGGATGGTGCAGACGGACCTCGTTCGTTATCACGCCACCGACTACATCGGCGCTGGCCAATTACCCGACCCGATTAGTCAGCTCATCGAGAATCAGCGAGAGCGTCATTACCGGGCGCAAGGCAGCCATCTCGAGACCGCGCTAAGCATGTCGCTGACCTATCGGCCCCCCTCCGAGCGTGAGAACCGGGCGCGGCGCCTGTTTTTCACTGACCCAAGTCCCGACGATGAGCGAAATCTTGAATATTTCCTCGAAACCACTGACGCGATCGCACACGACCTCAGCGCTTATCTGCGGCTGGAGGCGAAGAACAGTGACGAGGCGCTGTCATTCATCGAGAGCTGCATCATCGGCGAGCCGGTCCAGGTTCGCGCGCCAAAGCTGCCGAATTATCTGGACACCTTTGTCGGCCGCCATCGGCTGGTGGTAAGCCGGCGCCCAACGATTGGCGGACGTGCTCTGCGCGTCGTGGTTCCCACAGGCCTGCCGCTGGAATCACACGTCGAGGTAGTCGATTTCCTGTGCGAGCTTCCATTTCCGTACCGTTACAGCGTTAGAGCGATTGTGCTTGGCACGCAGAGCGCCGGGCGCGTGGTGTCAAACATCCGCATGAAGCATCACCAGAAGACGCGCCGCAAGTGGGACTTCCTGGTCGAGACGACTGGCAAGGAGAGCACACCCACCTATCTGAATGAGCACGCGGTGGACATGGCGCGCGACGCGACCGCAGCTGCGGCCGAGGCCGAATCAAATGTTGTGCGCGAAGTTTATCTATCGTTCGGGGTGGTCATCACCGATCGGGATGCCCGCCAGGCGCACGAAAAGGCCGAATACGTGAGGGCCCAGTTTTCGCACCATCGTTTCTACGCGCGGATTGAGGATTTTAACACAGTCGAGGCCTGGCGGAGCTTCCTACCCGGCGATGGCTTCAGCAACCGCCGCAAGCCGGTGGTGTCGACCATGAATCTGTCGGATCTCACCCCGATGCGGACTACCTGGACGGGCGACTTATACAACCCTAATCCAATGTATCCGCCGAAGACGCCGCCACTCTTCTATGCCACTACGGACGGCCTTACGCCGTTCAGATTTCACTTGCACGAGAGCGACGTTGGACACGGGCTCGGCCTCGGACCGATCGGCGCGGGAAAGAGCACCCTGGCAGCTTATATTATCGCGCAGAGCTTCAAGATCCCAAATATGCAGGTGTTCGTGTTCGACAAGGGGCTCAGTTCCTTCATCCTGACGAAAGCATGTGGCGGCGAACATTGGGATTTGGGCAACGACGTCATCCGAGCGGCGCCGCTCATCAACATCGATCAGTTGCTCGAACGGGAATGGGCGCACTGGTACGTCTGCACGCTTCTGCGGCTGGCGCTCGGCCGCAACCTCGACCCGCTCGAAGACGAGGCTGTCTGGCGTGCGCTCGAATTACTCGCTAAGAGCCCTCGACAATTCCGCACCATAACCGGACTTCAGGGAACTCTCCAAGACAACACGCTGAAAGCCGCGCTAGCGCGCTACACCCTCAAAGGCGCGATGGGCCAGTACATCGATGCGAATGAAGATGAGTTCCTGGCGGCGCGGTTCATCACCTTCGAACTGGAGACCCTACAGAATAACGAGGCCCTCGTGCCGGTCCTGCTCTATCTCTTTCACCGCGTTGAGCAGCGGCTCGACGGGCGCCCTACTCTGCTCGTTATCGACGAAGCCGCGTGGGTGCTTCTAAAGAAAGGCATTTTCGGCGAGAAGCTCGAGGAGTGGTTGCGGACGCTGCGCAAACAGAACGCGGCCTGCTGGCTTCTATCTCAAAGCTTGGATGACGTGAGCCGGTCTGAGTACCGAAGCGTCATCCTGCAAGGCTGCCCCTCGAAGATATTCCTGCACGATCCGGATGCTCAGACACCGAACATGGCGGAGATCTATCACAGCTTCGGCCTGACAGATCGCCAGATCGAGATAATCGCCCAGGACCTAATCCCGAAGCGGACCTATCTGCTGATCAGCCCGAAGGGCACACGTTTGTTCGACCTCGCGCTGGACCCGGTGACGCTATCGTTCGTCGGCGCCTCATCAAAGGAGGACATATACCGCGCTCGCCAGCTCATTGAGCAGTACGGCACTGCGTGGCCCGCGTACTGGCTACGGGAGCGAGGCTTGCCCGAGGCGGCCGAGGAATTCGAGCGCCTAGCCGGGCAGCACGCCGCGCCGATAGCCGCAATCAGCGGTGCGACGTATCGCAATGGGAACACGGCGGAGGCCCGGATATGAAATCCCGCGCGGTGCTCACTCTCGGTTGTCTCATCGCACTCTCGTCCCCCGTGCTGGCTCAGAGTATTCTCGGCGGCTCAATACCGATGAGTGCGCTGGGCGCGATGCCGACTGGTCCCGGTTTCCCCGTTTCCGACGCCGCCACCGAAATGAATACCTACATAACTGCTATCTCGGTCGCGACCGGCGGTGTAGCGGGCGGGTTTGACCCCAATCTAGAACTGGCCGATGACCTGGAACAGGAAGTATCGGGCGCTGGCGGGCTACCCCTCATGTTGGCCGCGCTTAATCAGTATACGACCTTTTGGCCCGGCTACTCGGATGCTTCCTATAACCAAACCCCGATGCCCGGCTCGCCCGAGGGCGACATGTCCACCACCCTCGGAACCCTGCAGGGTGCCCTGGTAGCAGGGGCCAATCAACAAGCCACCCAGCCCGCCGAGCTTCAGCGTTTAGAACAACTGGAACTCGAAAACGCCACCGCTGCAGGCGTACTACAAGCACAGGAAGTCAGCAACGAAATAGGGTTATTCCAGGCTGAACAGGACATGAAGCTCCGCAACGCAACCAACGCGCAGCTCAACGCCCTGGTGGTGGCGGAGAGCAACCGGCAAAACAAGCAGGC
>Ga0137393_10002045_pt1 | contig 12980 bp, 13 predicted proteins | sample 15con2h34BmetaG_FD_101396 | JGI IMG/M metagenome (GOLD analysis project Ga0137393, IMG submission 101396) | Vadose zone soil microbial communities from Angelo Coast Range Reserve, California, USA - 15con2h3.4B metaG | ecosystem: Environmental > Terrestrial > Soil > Vadose zone > Saprolite...
AGGGAGGGCGAGCAAGGGTCTATAGCAAAGCGCTGGTCGAGGAGAACGAGAAGCCAAGTCGAAGGCAGGATAGAGTTCCGAGGCGTTAGGTAGGTTTGTCCGGTTGGCGGTAAGCCCGGAGCCCGAGCGAAGATCGCACGTGGCGGCCCCGCAAGGGATGCTGCGACAGCAGGTCGAGCAAGGGTCTAAAGCGAGCTACTGGCTGAGACGAATGGACCTAACATCACCTCGGAACTCTTATTTTTTGCGGCAGTTTCAGTTCGCTCGGATTCGTCCCCGCTGCGACGTACAGGAATAAGCCCGCTGACGTCACTTCTTGCGCGCGTCAACACTCCAAGGTCCGCTCCCTAACTGCGAAATCAGAAGTGCTCCTCCTAGCATCGCGAGGTTCTTCGTGAATAGCACGAATTGCATCTGGTGCATCATCGGGTCGGTCACCGCCCAAAAATTGTGCAGGGGCGTAACCCCCACCAGAAACACAGCGATGAGCCAGGCTCCGATCCTGGTGCGGTAACCCAACAAGATGGAAAGGCCTCCAACGATTGCCAGCAGCCCTGAGAACGGGACTGTGATCGATGCCAGGGGTACGCCCTGCGAGGCGGCATAGGCAATCGTCGTACGGGAAAAATGCATCGGCCCTGACATCAAGAAAATAAGGGCGAACAGCAATCGGCCCAAGAAGACGATCGGACCGGCAGCATCTACCGTGACGGTTGTTCGATGCAATTGGGCCGGAAAGTTTGAGCTGCTAGCTGACATGTGGTTCTCCTTGAGTTTTGATAAACATCTGTTTCGCTCACGCTTGAACAAAAAGTTATCCGTCCATTCCGGGACATTTCGGCGCAAGTCGGCATTACAGCTGAAGGTCTTGTGCAGTCACCGGTCGAGGGCTCGCAGAGGCGGCTAGCTGAGCTTGCTCAAATGCCGCGGCCCGGGCAGGCTCGGCGAGATCGCCGGGCTTTTGATTCTCGGCATGGATAAACGTCACATCGCTCAAACCGATGAAGCCCAGAATATGGCGCAAATAGGGCTCCTGGTGATCGTATTGCGCGGTGGGAGTGCCGGGACGGAAGGCGCCGCCACGCGAAGTGAGGACTACCACCTTCTTCCCCTTCAGAACGCCTTCTGCGCCGCCGGCACCGTAAAGGACGGTGCGGCCGACGCGAACGATTTGATCGATCCAGGCTTTCAACGGAGCGGAAACCGTGAGGTTGTACATGGGCGCGCCGATTACGATTGTGTCCGCGGCCAGCAATTCATCGACCAGCGTGTCGGAAACGGAAAGGGTCTCCCGTTGCGCGGGAGTCAAACTTGCAGGGTCGGAATACGCGGCGAGCGTCCACTCATCGGTAATCAGGGGGAGTGATGTAGCGGTCAGGTCGCGCTCAATCACCTGTCCCCCGGGATGTTCCTTTTTCCAGGTTTCGACAAACCTTTGCGTAAGTTGCCGCGAAACTGAGTTGCGCCGGGCGCTGGAATCGATGCGAAGTAATTTCATGAGATCCTCCGACTTCAGCATGTTTGATAGTTTGCGTAGTCGTTTGGTTACAATAAATAACTGTGGTCTCTTTACATAGTGGGAACTTTAGAGTAATCTAGTATCTATATGACTCCAACGCGGCGTTCCGCTAAAATCCCGTCCCCTTGCGCAATCGGAGGCCTGCTGGAGCTGCTCACGCGGCCCTGGACGATGCACATTCTCTGGGTGCTCAGTACCCACGGCCCAACCCGGTTCGGAGTACTTCGGCGGCAGATCGAGGGAATCTCCGCGCGCGTGCTAACCGAACGGCTGCGAACGCTGGAGGGTGCGGGTTTTGTCTTCCGCCACTATGAGCAGACCATCCCGCCGGCCGTCACTTACGGTATTACCGATCGCATGAAGGATATTGAGAAGGTGCTGGCTCAACTCGAAGGCCTATCGCGAAAGTGGCAAGGTGAGGGCAAGGTTGCGGCAACTCCTCATGCCGCCGAGCGGGCTGCTGCCCGCGCCTGATTCTCCCACTCGCACACTGAAGGCTGTGTCCGACGCCACCTCATCTTCCGCACCACAAAACATTCACCGAGTATTTCTCGAAGGCGCGATCTGCAGTCAGAACTGTCATCCTTTCGGCGATCGCTTGGGCGATGATCAAGCGGTCAAAAGGATCGCTATGATGCAAAGGAAGATCATAGACACCCAGACTGTGATCTTGCGTTATTGGCAGGGAGCGAATGCCCTGCATGGCCAGTCTCGTACGTACGTACGGACCTGGCGATTCTGGCAACTCGAACTTACCTAACTTCGCCTTGATGGCGATTTCCCAGGAACTCGCGGCAGAAAGGTAAATCTCCTCTGTTCCACTGCTAAGAACCTCAAGGCCCGCTCGCTCGATTTTCTCAGTTGGACCCACGCTCCACAGCCAGACCACCGTATCGAGAAGATACTTCACTTGCGCCTTCGGCGTTGCGGCTTTGGAATCTCACCACCATAAAACGCCTTCAACAAGTCATCGGGCAATGGTCCGTCGAAGTCGTCGGCGATCCAAATCCGTCCGCGATCCATGCCCAGGGGACGAACTTTATCCTTTCCCGGTTCGATTGCCACCAGGCGCGCGACCGGCACCCCGGAGCGCGCAATGATGACGTCCTCGCCAGCCGCAACTCGCTGCAGCAGTCGGGAAAGATGCGTTTTAGCCTCATGGATGTTAACTTCCATTTTGATGGCTCCATGGTAGACTAAGTCTGCGGACTAAGTCAACTACGCCCAGAGCGACGACTACTCTCCCGTCGAATGAAAGATATGGGGAAAGACCCGCACCAACTCAAGACCCGCACGGCAGGATCCGAGACGGCGAGTGTAAGCCGCGCGGCTCCGTCTTTAATGGGTTTTCCCGCAGTCGACATCATTTCCTGCAGCTGAAAGTCACTGTCCAAACGCCTGACCAGGGCCGTTACCTAGGTCATCTTGGGCCGGGTGACGATTAGGTTCATCATGTGAAGAGGTTTTACGGAATACTCTTCATGAATATTGACGATCTCCTGCGCATAGCAACGGAACGGCGAGCTTCCGACTTGCACCTGAAGGTAGGAAATTATCCCCACCTCCGCATCGACGGTGAACTGACGCCGTTGACCGACCAGCCCCGCGTCAGCGCCGAGGATATGCTGACCATGGCCTTCAGCATGATGTCGGCCCGGCAAAAACAGAAATTCAAAGAGACCACGGAAATTGATATGGCCTATGGCGTGGCTGGCCTGGGACGCTTCCGTGTCAACATCTTCCAGCAGCGCGGCAATGTGGGGTTGGTGCTCCGCGTCATTCCCACCAAGATTCGCGCGCTTGACGAGTTGTTCCTCCCGAAAGTGGTGGAGCAGATTTGCGACATGCCGCGTGGCCTGGTCCTGGTGACTGGTGTCACCGGATCTGGCAAATCAACCACGTTGGCCGCCATGGTAGACCGCGTGAACTCGTGCCGCGCGGAACACATCGTCACCATTGAAGACCCAATCGAATTCCTGCACCGCGACAAAAAAGGCTACGTCAACCAGCGCGAAATCCAGGTGGATACGCCTTCTTTCGGTGCGGCCTTGCGCGCTTCCCTCCGTCAGGACCCAGACGTGATTCTGGTGGGCGAAATGCGCGATCTGGAAACCATCAGCACGGCGCTGCATGCCGCAGAAACCGGTCACATGGTGTTCTCCACGTTGCATACCTTGGACGCCGTTGAAACCGTCAACCGCATCATCTCAATTTTTCCACCAGCAGAACAAAAACAAATCCGAATGCAGTTGGCCGCGGTGCTACGCGCCATTGTCAGCCAACGCCTGGTACGCCGTTGCGACGGCGAGGGACGGGTGCCTGCCGTCGAAGTGATGATCAATACTGCCTACATCCGCGAATGCATTCTCGTGCCGGAAAAGACGCGTGCCATTCGCGATGCCATCGCAGCGGGCACGTCGCAGTACGGCATGCAAACCTTCGATCAGTCTTTGTGGGACCTCTTCCAGGCAGGATTGGTCAACTACGACACCGCGCTCGAGAACGCCTCGAACGCCGACGACTTCAAGCTGCGCATGCAGGGCATCGCTTCGACCGCCGACATTTCGCGGCAGTCCATGCAATCCGCCGGATTCGGCTCGCGGTAGCGCTTCAGATTTCGGTTGCCTTGGTTTTTCTCCTCGGATGGGCGCGTCTCAGGCGCGCCCTCCGTTTTTGTTTGGCGCAACCCGCCCTTGTTTTTGGGTGGTGCAGCGTTTCAACGCTGCGATTGACTGCCCTTAGTCTCGGGCTTTAGCCCCCAAGGGACTTCCGGAAAAGAAAACCTCGCTCTCGAATGCCTCGCCTTACCATTCGTTTTCCCCGCATACTTGCGCTATGGTTAGCTTATGTCGTTCCCGCGTCCGAAGAAAAAAACTTACTCCGAGGACGAACTTTACGAGTACGCCGTCGGCGCACTCGCCCGGCGCATGCGTACGGTTGCCGAACTCAAGCGTCTGATGCGCGCTCGGGTCGAAGAGGCCGCGACCGAATACGGGCAGACGCTCATCGAACTGGTGATCCGGCGGCTCAAGGACCAAGGCTACCTGAATGATTCCCAGTACGCCGCGTCTTATACGTCGCTTCGGCGGGACAATCAGAAATTCGGACGCATGCGCGTGATCACCGAATTGAAGACCCGCGGCGTGCACGGCGAGGTGATTGCCAAAGCCGTGGAATCTGCCTACGAAGGCGTGAGCGAAGAAAAACAGGCGCGCGACTACCTGCGCAAGAAGCGGCTGAAAAAACCGAAGGATCAAAAAGAAACTGCCCGCATCTTCCGCCAACTCGCCCGCGCCGGCTTCGGCACCAAGACCATCGTCACCATCCTGAAAAAATGGGATGTGGATGTCGAAACCCTGAGTGCACTCGAAAGCGAATCGGCATAAGCAACAGCAAAATCTTAACCACAGGGGACACAGAGGAACACAGGGTAGAACCAGACCTCTATCAGAGCGCCTCCTGACGGCTCCGGATACTAATCTTCTTTTCTTATTCCTTCTGCTCTTGTGGTTTACCCTGTGTTCCTCTGTGCCCCCTGTGGTAATCGTTTAGAATTGCCTTTCCATGACCGGCTCTCAAATCCGCCGCAAATTTCTGGACTTCTTTGTTCAAAAAGGCCACAAAGAGGTGCATTCGTCCTCGCTCGTCCCGCAGAACGATCCCACCCTGCTGTTCACCAACGCCGGGATGAACCAGTTCAAAGACGTCTTCCTCGGCCTCGAAAGGCGCGACTACACGCGGGCTACGAGCTCGCAGAAATGCGTGCGCGCCGGCGGCAAGCACAACGATCTGGAAAATGTCGGTTTCACCAACCGCCATCACACGTTCTTCGAGATGCTGGGCAATTTTTCCTTTGGCGACTACTTCAAGAAAGACGCCATCGCCTACGCCTGGGAGCTGATCACTTCGCTGGAATGGTTCGGGATCGATAAGGACAAGCTCTACGTGACCATCTTCAAAGGCGAAGCTGGCGTAGAACGCGACGCCGAAGCCTACGACTTGTGGGTGGCCCAGGGTGTAGAGAAATCCCGCATCTACGAAATGGGCCTGAAAGACAACTTCTGGCAGATGGGCGACACCGGCCCCTGCGGCCCCTGCAGCGAGATTCACTACGACATGGGGCCCGCAGCGTCCGATCAAGGACACACCGACTGCAAATTCGGCTGTGAGTGCGGCCGCTACGTAGAAATCTGGAACCTGGTCTTCATGCAGTTCGACCGTGACGCCACCGGAAAGCTGAACCCGCTTCCCAAGCCGTCGATTGATACAGGCATGGGCCTGGAGCGTGTGACAGCAGTTCTGCAAGGCATGATCTCAAATTACGAGACAGACCTATTCACGCCGCTAATCAAACGTGCAGCAGAACTGACATTGGGTGCGCAGACCGCAACCGCGGAGCTTCGCTCCGCCGGACAGCCGAGGGCGGCTGTCCCCACACAAGCAGAAACGAACACAGCATCCACGGCGGGCAGAGGTCATGTGGGGACAGCCGCCTCGGCTGTCCAGGCCGAGCAAAGCTCGGCTGGCTCTCCCGGCCACAAATCAGCCGCATCCCTGAGAGTCATCGCTGACCACTCTCGTGCGGCCACATTTTTGATCTCCGACGGAGTGCTCCCTTCAAACGAAGGCCGCGGCTACGTCCTCCGCAAGATTATCCGCCGCGCCATCACCCACGGGCGGTTGCTTGGCCAGACGAAGCCGTTCCTACACGAAATGGTATTCGCGGTCCGAAACCAGATGCAGGATGCCTACCCGGAGTTGAAGGAGACGGCGGAGCGGGCGTCGAAAGTTGTGCACACAGAGGAGACGCGATTCGCGCACACGCTCGATTTGGGATTGGCAAAGCTTGAGCAGCAAATTGTTCAACGGAGAGCTATCCTCTCGACCTACGGTCCAATGGCTGTTGCCTCGACGGGTGGGGGTGTCATCCTTCCGCCATCAGACGACACTTTTTGGCTTACCGACACCTACGGAATGCCACGCGACTTCATTGAAGATGCATACAGAGACGCTGGGCTTTCGTTCGATGAAGAAGCTTACGAGCGTGGCCTTCGCGAGCAGCGCGAGCGTGCTCGCGCTTCCTGGAAAGGTGCGGCCAAGCAAACTGCCAACCCCGCATACCAGCAACTGCCGAAATCCGAATTCGAAGGCTATCGCCAGACGCGTTCGGACAATTGCGAAGTGCTGGCGATCATCCACAACGGTCAGGGCGCGCAGGAACTCAAGCCCGGCGACGAAGGCGAGGTCATCCTTGACCATACGCCGTTCTACGCCGAATCCGGCGGGCAGGTCGGCGACAAAGGATGGCTCTACTCTAACGACCACAATACCGTCGTCACCGAAGTGAAGGGATGTTATTCCCCGATCCAAGGTGTGCGCGCGCATCAGGTTGTCATGAAACCCCCATCCTCGGCAAAAAACGCGGAAGGATGGGGCACCCTTCGCGTGGGTGACAAAGTCGACGCCGTGGTCAACACCGAGATTCGCCAGTCCACCATGCGCAATCATACGGCCACGCACCTTCTTCATGCTGGCCTGAGAGAAGTCCTAGGCAAGCACGTGAAGCAGGCGGGATCACTGGTGGCGCCGAATCATCTGCGCTTTGACTTCTCGCACTTCACGGCTGTCGAAGACGAAGAGCTCCAGGACATTGAAGACATCATCAACAAGGAAGTGCTGCGCAACCAGAAAGTGGAGACCATCACTGACGTCCCCATTGACGAGGCGATCAATAAGTATCACGCCATGGCTCTGTTCGGTGAGAAGTATGGCGACAGAGTTCGCGTGGTCAAGATTGGCGATTTCTCAACCGAACTCTGCGGGGGCACGCACACCGGGGCAACCGGCGAGATCGGGCTGATCAAGATTCTGAAAGAAGGCAGCGTGTCGTCGGGAGTACGCCGTGTGGAGGCCGTCACCGGCGAGGGCTCGCTCGATCACTTCCGCAAGGACCATGAACTCGAAAGCGTAGTCGCCGCGCTGACGACTCATTCGGACGAAACCTCTCCCGCCGAAGCTCTGAAGCTTGAACTGGGAAAGAAAGACGCAGAGATCAAGCGTCTGACGCGGGAACTCGATCAGGTACGGATGAAGTCAGCTTCGTCGAGCACCGCCAACATCGGCGAGAAGATCAAGGACGTGCGCGGCGTGAAGGTGCTGGCGCATCGCGTCGACAATCTGGAGCGGGCACAGATGCGGACCCTGGTCGATCAGCTTCGCGACAGAGTTGGCAGCGGAGTCGTTGTGCTCGGTTCGGCATCGAATGGCAATGTGTCGCTGATCGTCGGCGTCACCAAAGACCTAACCTCACGCGTTCAGGCTGGCAAGATAATCGGCCCTGTGGCGCAGAAGGTTGGCGGCAAGGGCGGAGGCCGTCCGGACTTAGCCGAGGCCGGCGGCAAGGATGCCGCGGCGCTGGATTCCGCGCTGGCTGAGGTATACGCGGTTGTGGATTCGCTGTTGGGGTCTTAACCTTTCAGTTGTTGGGACAAGGGCCATGGAAGATCGCATCCGCTTCGTCGAACATCAGGGGAAACGGATCCTTCTGATCGATGTCTCTCACTGTTCCGCTCACGAATTAGCAAAACTTGCACAGGTGGTTCCCTCTTATGTGCAGAGTGAGCCTTTGGGCTCGGTGCTGCTGTTGGCCGACTTCACGTGAGCGGAGTTTGACCGCATTGCGATTGATCGGCTCAAGGAAAGTGCAGTGTTCGACCGTCCACACTTGAAGCAGTCCGCCTGGGTTGGAATCGAGAAACTGCCGAAGGTATTTTACGAGCACATCAAAAGCTTCTCGCGGCGAGAGCTGCCTACATTCAAGACTCGCGACGAAGCAATGCGGTGGCTGGTAGAGCAGGAGTAGCAACTGTTAGATATGAAGCCCATCGCCCACAAGTAGCCACAATGGCCAAGACATTTACTTCTAGCTAACTTCTCCACTTGAGCGTGACCGGACCTGCCATGGGATGTTTCATCTCTTGTCCTGTTCGTTTCGCTTCGAGGTGAGCTGCCTTCAACTGGAAGTACCACTTCGCGGGACGATCAGCGTCGTCAATCAGCATCAGATGAGGATCGTGCTTCAAGCCCTCGGCCTGCAACTCCATAGTGCGGCGGTCCTGCTCGACAAACTTGGCAAAAACAAACTTCAGCAATTCGGACGCGAACGGAACCCAATTGAAGATATTCCAGGCAGCCACGACATCGATGCGGCAGTGATTGCGCGTGATCGGAGTCACCGTTGTGAGAGAAGAGAACCAGTATTTCCCCGCGCGGATGATCTCGCTGCGCATATTGGGTAGAACAAAATCAATGGTGGTCGTAATAGAATCCGCCGCGGAGTAGAGGCGCAGCAGCTTGTAGGGCACGGAGTTTGAGCTTGGAGTGTGCGCGCTCATGCGGAAGCCATTCGGAATCGGCTCGAAATTCTTCTGTTTCTCGTGAATGCTGTAGCGGCTGCGCCACCACCACGCCTGGTGAACGAACGGGCCGTGCGCCGGGTCCATCAGGCCGATGATGCCGTGGTCAACGCTGACCGGCATGTCGGCGGTCAAGTAGGCAAGTTTGTACTTGGCACTAAATTTTTCCACTTGCGGGGCCGGGTCGGGAGCGTTGGCGGGCTTTGCAACCCCTGCACCTGCCGGCGCAGGCTCAGGCACGTAGACCCAGATAAAGCCATCCTGCTCTTCGCAAGGATAACTACCGGCATAGATGCGATCTACTCGCAGTTTTTGATCCGAGGTAAGCGACGGAATGAGCTGGCACTGTCCGTCATGCACGTCAAACTTCCATCCGTGGTAGGAACACTCGAGTTCCTCTCCGTCGAATTGTCCACAGTGCAGCGGCATCCCGCGGTGGGGACAGGCGTCACGCAGCGCGAATGGAAGGCCCGCACGATCGCGCCCGACGACCAGCGGAATTTCAAGCAGCATGGCCTTGTGCAGCTGGTTGCGGTGCACGCGATCGGCAGGCATAGCCCGGTACCAGAAGCCTGTGAGCATCAGCGAGTCCGGCGTCTGGCGTTGAGGGGAATCGAGTTCAGGCATGGTAACGGGATTGGTGATTGGCTGAATTTTTCGCTGGTTGATTGAAACACATATGCTAGCATCCGCAGGACTTGAAGTGGCGGCAGGCGTACCTCGGAGGCTAAAGCCCAGGATCAGAAGGCTCCGTGATGGCACGACTGAAGTCGTGCCCTGATACGGATCCGGAATACAGATCCGGAGTTTTTGCTCAACAAGTGAAGTTGGAGCCTTAAGTTCGGAGCCTTGAGCGGAGTCGGAGCCTTCCTGACTTCGCGCGGAAAAAACAAATGGGATTTATCGGCCGCTTTCGCAGGCTCACTCCGGTGCAGCGCAATACGTTCATCGCCTGCTTTCTGGGATGGGCTCTTGACGCCTTCGATTTTTTCATCCTCGCTTTGGGGTGGATCCGTGGAAATCCGCGTGAATCCGTGGCGAAGGAATTTGTCGGGGCGGCAGCAGCCATGGCACAGGCACTGTCGAGCTGCGCTCGACTGGACAGCCGAGGGCGGCTGTCCCCACATGAGTCTGGCGGTCACATGCCGTCGTAATTCGGGCCGCCACCGCCTTCCGGAGGCACCCAGGTGATGATCTGGTAGGGGTCGGCGATGTCGCAGGTTTTGCAGTGGACGCAGTTCGACGGGTTCAGGCTGATGCGTTTGCCGTTGGGGGCTGACGCATCGTCGAGCATCTCGTAGACATTGGCGGGGCAGAAATTCTGGCAGGGGCTGCCGTACTCTTTCACGCAGCGCTGCTCGCAAATGTTCGTGTCGTGGATGACCAGGTGCGCGGGCTGATCTTCTTCGTGTTTGGTTCCGGAGTGGTAGAGGTCGGTGAGTTTGTCGAAAGTGAGCTTGCCGTCGCCTTTAGCCGGACCAAGCATGTGGGCCTCGGGGCCACCGTCGGGCGGGAGTTCTGAGAGCTTGCGCATGTGCTCGTGTCCGGCTTTCGCGGGATACCGATTGCGCAAACCGCGGCCGCCGGTGATCATCTGCAACCCTGTGTGAAACACGCCGGCGTAGAATCCGCGCTCGAATCCCTGGTGCATGTTGCGCACTTTCCAGAGTTCGTCTTTGATCCAGCTGGATTCGACTTTTTGCTGGTACCCGCTGAGCGTGGTCGCGGAAGAATCGTCTTTGATGAGCGCCTCGAATGCGGTTTCGGCGGCGAGCATCCCGCTCTTAATCGCAAGATGAATTCCCTTGAGTCGCGCGGAGTTAACGAATCCCGCAGAGTCGCCGAGGAGCATCCATCCGTTGCCCGCGACCGGCGGAACTGCCCACCATCCGCCGTAAGGCATCGCCTTGGCGCCGTAGCGGATCATCTTGCCGCCCTCGAGCAGCTTGGCGACGAATGGATGCTTCTTGAATTCCTGCAGCACGTGCTGCGGATCGAGGCGAGGGTCGGGATAATCGAGTCCGATGACGAAGCCCAGGGAGACTACGTTGTCCTTCGATCCGTAGATCCAGGCGCCACCGTATTCTTTCGTGGTCAGCGGCCAGCCCAGGGTGTACATGACTTCGCCCGCGGCGATGCGGCCGGAGGGAACCTCCCACAGTTCTTTGACGCCGACGCCGTAGGTTTGCGGGTTAGCATCTTTCGCCAGGTCGAATTTGTTGATGAGCTGCTTGGTTAAAGATCCGCGCGGGCCTTCGGCAAGGATGACAACTTTCGCTTGCAGATCGTAGCCGGGCTCGAAGTTGGATTTTTGGTGGCCTTCTTTATCGACTCCCTTGTCGTCGGTGCGGACGCCAGTAACGCGGTCGCCGTCGAACAAAAGTCCCGATCCGGCGAATCCCGTGAAGATCGTAATCCCGGTCTCTTCCACCTTGCTGCCCAACCACTTCACAAAGCGATTGAGCGAGATGACGTAGTTGCCGTGGTCGCGCAGTGGCGGCGGCGTGATAGGAAGCTTGAATTTACTTTTCTGTGTGAGAAAGTAGACGGCTTCTTTCGTGACCTCGGCGTCGAGCGGAGCTTCTTTCTCAAATCCGGGAAGGAGTTCGCGCATGGACCGCGGATCGAGCAACGCGCCGGAGAGACAGTGCTGGCCGATCTCGCGCGCTTTCTCGAGGACGTAGATGTTTTCTTTGCTGAGCTGCGAGTCCGGATGCGTGGCCTTGTGCGCGTCAATGAGCTGCGACAAGCGGAGTGCACAGGCCATGCCCGCCGGACCACCACCGACGATGACCACGTCGGCCGGCATCTGCGGCCGTTCGATACCTTCGATGGGTTTCCGGAAGATCAAGCTCATGATGGTCAGCGGTTGGCTAGGGTCGCGATGTCGCCCAGGCCGAGCAATCTTTGGTCCGCAGTTACCAGGGTTAACTTCAGGATCTTTGCAGTAGCCGCCAAAAAGCGGTCCGCCGGATCCGCATGTGACAAAGACAGAGCCATGCCGGTGCTCACAATCTCGCGGGTCAAAGGCGCTTCGCGGAGTTGCTCGGATGCGCGCTCAACCCACGAAAACGGAGTCTCGACTCGAATCCGCCCCTTCTGCATAAGCACTAATGCTTCCCAGACGCTCACGGAAGATAGCCAGAGTTCGTTATTAGGATCCGACAATTCGGCCCGGGTCCGCCGCCCCAATCGCTTGGGCTCCAACTTACTCCAGATCCAGATGTGCGTATCCAGAAGGAGGTTCAATCGCGGTAGGCCTCGATTTCTTCCAAATCAATCACGGGCGAAACAATATCTCCTACGATCTTGCCGGTTCCCACCATGTCGCCCACAAACTGTCGCTTGCGATCGGGCCCTGCTGGAACGACCTCCGCAACCGGACGTCCGTGGCGGGTAATCCGCAAAGGCTGCCGCGTTTTATGCACCTGTTCAATCAGTCCCAGGCACTTCGCTTTAAACTCGGAGATCGAAACATCGGTCATGACCATTATTTTAACTATAGTCAATATAAAGGTCAAATCCGACCCGATTTAGCCTCCGGCCTTCGCCTTCTTCACTTCTTCCGTCAGCGGCGGCACGATGTCGAAAAGATTTCCTACGATTGCGTAGTCGGCAATTTCGAAAATCGGTGCCTCGGAGTCTTTGTTAATCGCAATGATCGTGCGGGCGCCTTTCATCCCGACGATATGCTGAATGGCGCCGCTGATGCCGAGAGCCAGATACAGCTTGGGCGCTACCGTCTGGCCGGAGGAGCCGATCTGGCGGTCCATAGGGAGCCAGCCAGCGTCGCAGATGGGACGCGAGGCGGCGAGATCTCCGCCGAGAGCGTCGGCTAGTTGTTTTGCGAGCTCGATGTTTTTTTGCTCTTTGATGCCGCGACCTACCGAGACAATAATTTCGGCTTGGGTGAGGTCAACCGCCTGTTTCGCTTCCTTGAAAACTTCTTGTGGCTTGTTGCGGATGACGCTATCTGCGATATCGACTTTGATGGTCTCCACCGGCGCGAGGCTGGATCCTGCTTCAGCCTTGTCTCCGCGGAAAGC
>Ga0137393_10002046_pt1 | contig 12978 bp, 9 predicted proteins | sample 15con2h34BmetaG_FD_101396 | JGI IMG/M metagenome (GOLD analysis project Ga0137393, IMG submission 101396) | Vadose zone soil microbial communities from Angelo Coast Range Reserve, California, USA - 15con2h3.4B metaG | ecosystem: Environmental > Terrestrial > Soil > Vadose zone > Saprolite...
AATCCGCATAAGTGGATGTTCACCAATTTCGATTGCAATTGCTTCTGGGTCGCCGATCGCAAGGCGCTCATTCAAACTCTGAGCATTCTGCCCGAATACCTGCGCAACCAGGCCACGGAATCGGGCGCGGTGATCGATTACCGCGACTGGCATATCCAGTTGGGACGCCGCTTTCGCTCGCTGAAACTGTGGTTTGTGATCCGCCACTACGGCGTAGAGGGCTTGCAACACCACATTCGCGCTCACGTGCAACTGGCACAGCAGTTCTCAGATTGGGTCCGCAAAGATAAGCACTTTGAACTGGCCGCGCCCGTGCCCTTGAACCTGGTGTGCTTTCGCCATAAGGGAGGAGATGCGATCAATCAGACGATCATGGATCGCCTGAACCGCAGCGGGGATCTCTACCTGACTCACACGAAACTGAACGGTAAGCTCACTCTTCGCCTCAGCGTAGGCCAGACCAATACGCAGGCCCGGCACGTGGAACGGGCGTGGGAGCGCATTCAAGCAGAGGCTGCCATTCTTAAATAGTGCAGGCCAACGCCCGCATGCTGGCCGATGCTCGGCAACCTTCCATCCCTGTGCTACCATCTACTGTTTTCCTGTGGCATTCACCGAGCCGCGTGGGAACGCTTCGCGACGCGGGTCCAAGCAGCAACGAATACAGTCTCAGAACTCAGAGGCAGTATGATGATGAAAGATACTCTCGGAGTCCTGCTGGCGGGCGGAGCCGGAGAGCGCCTCTATCCCCTCACACGCGACCGTGCCAAGCCGGCGGTGACCTTCGGCGGCATCTATCGCATCATCGACATCACGCTCTCAAACTGTCTCAACTCCGATCTGCGTCGCGTCTACATCCTCACGCAATACAAGGCGCTGTCCCTGAACCGCCATATTCGCGAAGGGTGGAATGTGCTGGGACGCGAGGTGGGAGAGTTCGTCGAAGTGCTTCCGCCCATGAAGCGGGTCAGCGACCAGTGGTACCAGGGTACGGCCGACGCGGTGTACCAGAACATTTATTCCATCGGATCGGAGCAGCCCAAGCACGTTCTCATTCTTTCCGGGGACCATATTTACAAGATGGATTACGGCAAGATGATGAAGCAGCACATGGACTCCGCTGCGGACATTACTCTTGCGACGATTCAGATCGATCTGGACGAGACCTTCCGCTTCGGCGTGGTTGATGTTGACCGCGACGGCCGCATCAACGGCTTCGAAGAGAAGCCGAAGGTGACGCATCTCAGGTCGCCATGGAACCCCGAAAAGGTTGCGGGATCCATGGGCATCTATCTTTTCAACGCTGACGTGCTGATCCCGGTGCTGCTCAAGGACGCCGAGGATCCCAATTCCAGCCACGACTTCGGCAAAGACATTCTGCCGAAAATGGTGGACGACTACCGCGTCTTCGCCTACGACTTCATCGACGAGAACAAAAAAGAGGCGCTCTACTGGCGCGACGTTGGCACACTCGAGGCCTTCTACGAAGCCAACATGGACATCGTTTCGGTTTCGCCGATCTTCAACCTGTACGACGAAGAGTGGCCCATTCGCACGCATCAGCGCCAGTATCCGCCGGCCAAGTTCGTATTCGCTGAAGCCGGACGCACGGGCACCGCGCTCGACTCTATCGTCTCGAACGGATGCATCGTCTCTGGCGGTGTGGTGAAGAACTCAATTCTGTCTCCGGATGTGCGGGTGAATTCCTATTCAGAAGTGGACGATTGCATATTGTTTTCTCACGTCAGCGTGGGACGGCGCTGCCACATCCGGAAAGCAATCCTCGACCGCGATGTGCATGTCCCGGAAGGCACGACCATCGGCTATGACGCCGAGGCCGACCGCCAGCGGTACTTTGTCACCGACAGCGGCATCACGGTCGTCACGCGTGACTATTCGTTGTTTGAGAATCCGGTGACCGTGGATTACTTCACCAGCGAGTAGTGTTCCTCCGCGATTCGTCCTGCCTCCCGAACTCACAGGTTAGGTCCCTCTGAACAACAAAGCGCCCGAGATGACTGTCGGACGCTCTGCTCTTCGAACCTCTGACCGCTTCATGATTACTGCGGAGGCTGAGGCCTTCCGTCCTGCTTGCGCTGCTCTTCCTGTCGCTTTCTTTCTTCGGGAGTCGGCTGACGCTGAGGTTGCTGCTGTTGCTGCGGCGGGCGAGCCTCTGCGGGCGGCGGAGTGCGCTGTTGCGGTCGTTCGCTCGCCGGAGGCTGGGCTGGCTGGCTCCGTTGCGGCGTCGGTGCCGGCGCCCGGTTCGCTTCCGGACGATTGTTCGGCGCCGGCTGATTTGGTTCTGGACGATTGTTGGGCTGCGCCGCAGTCGGACGATCGTTCCGTGCGGGAGGTTCTGGCGCACGGTTGTTCTGCGGTGGCGGAGTTGACTGCGGACGATTCGGTTCCGGACGGTTATTCGGCGCTGGCTGATTCGGCTGCGGACGATTCGGCTCGGGACGATTATTCGGCGACGGCTGATTCGGTTCTGGACGATTGTTCGGCTGCGCCGCGGGCGGACGATCGTTTCGTGCCGGAGGTTCAGGCGTCCGGTTGTTCGGCGCGGGCTGGTTCGGCTGCGGACGATTCGGTTCCGGACGATTATTCGGCGTTGGCTGATTCGGTTCTGGACGATTGTTCGGCTGCGCTGCAGGGGGACGATCATTCCGCGCCGGAGGCTCTGCTGGCCGGTTGTTCGGCGCCGCTGGATTTGGTTGGCCGCGATTGTTCGGAGCGGGCTGGTTCGGCTGCGGACGATTCGGCTCGGGGCGGTTTGGCTCCGGCCGATTATTCGGCGCAGGCTGATTCCCCGGACGATTCGCCGGCTGATTGTTGGGTTGGTTCGCCGGAGTATTGGACGGCTGATTCCCCGGACGGTTCGCGTTTGGCGCCGCGGGCCTGCCTCCGGCCACGACTCTTACTGGAGGCTGATTCCCAACCGGATGTTCGGGAGCCATTCTCTGCATCTCCTGACGAGGCAGAGGTTGACCTGGATGCGCCGCCAACTGCTGCTGCCGGGCCGCGAAAGCCGGCGGTGGCGGCGGCGGTGCCGTCTTAGCGATTACTTGACGGTTACTCACTGCCGCAGGGGGAGCAGCGACTCTGTTTGCCGTTTGTGCGTGCGCTCCCAATACAGCCTCGCGCGCCGGAGGTACGGCCGCTCTCGAACCCACAGTAGCAGACGCTAACTGGCGTGCGTTCACTGGAACCGCAGCCCGCGCGACCGGCTGCGCAGTTGCAAAGGTATGTTGCGGAACCGCCGTCACCGCGCCGTTCACATTGCGATTCACATAATTTACGTTCGTGATCGTCGTATTGTTGTTGACGATGGTCGTGTTGTACACGTTGGTGACCGTCGTCTGATTGACCGTGGTGTTGCTGACGTTGACGCGGTTCACGTACTCACGGCTCACCTGGTAAGAGGGAACGTAAACCTCGCGCGGACCCAGCGGGAACCACGCAACATTGTCGCCAAACGCGACCGCACCCCCACCTACAAAAACAACGAGGGCGGGCGCATACACAGGAGCAACTTCCACCGGTCCTGGGATCCAGCCCCAGCGGCCTTCGATGGACATCCAGCGGCCGTAGTGGAACGGAGCATAACCCCAGGGCTCATCATCGACCCAGGTCCATCCCCAGGGATCGATCCAGGCCCAGTGACCCTCGCGATAAGGAGCCCAGCCTGCGGCAACGTGCGGATACCACACGTTGCCATAGCTTGAATCCGGGCGCCAGTCCCCGTTGTCATCCAAGTCTTCGTAACCGACGACGTCGTGCGAGACATATCTCGAGGAACGCGAGTCTTCATAACGGCGGTCGCGTCCGTAGCTCCAGTTATCGAACTGGTCGGGAGGACCGAGATCCCCAAAATCCGCATTCAACGAATTCGTACCGCTGAAGGTGACACGCTGGCCGGCATGGAGCGTGTAGCTCTGCCCGTTGCCGGTCGATTCTCCTTCTCCTTCGCGCACGCTGACGACAGTATTGTTTCCGTCCTCACTGGATTCGATCCGGTAGCGTCCGGGCTGGAAGATCGTGAAAGCCTGGTTGGGTGTGTCGATCTCAAAAACGTCGTCGCGGCTCAGATGACGAACACGAATATTGATGGCGCCGGCACTGAGCTGAATTTGCACGGTACGGTCATCCAGATTCAGAAAGGAAAAACCGGTGTTGCTGTTCAGACGGATCGAGGCCGCTCCCAACTGCAGCTCGGCGCGCGAGTCCCTGTCCGCCCAGATCTTGTCGCCCGTAGTCAAGGGGCGGTTGGAGACCGCTTGCACCCATTCTGACTCGCCGGCCGGCTGAAATGAAATCGAACCTTCCATGTGGCCGAGGCGCGCGACACGTCCAGGAGGATCATCTTGCTGATATTGTTGATCCTGCGCCTTCATTCGCAGCGAGAACGTAGTGCTAAAGAGCGCGACCGCGAGCACTGTGCTCATCCAACGCATTGACTTGTGTGTGTTTGTCATAAGTGAAGTCATCTCCGGACATCCAGGTTGGAAATGCCGAGTCGCTCGGGATTCCCGTTTAGCCCTGCTCACACCCTCAACTTCTTTAAACACGATTCCTGACTTTTAGTTTCTCTTCCCGAGACGAGGTAGCACGGTAGGTCTTATGGTCTTAGGTATGATGCGCTTAACGTGGGCCTCGTAGATACCCCGAATACCCTAAAGAGTTAATAACTCCCTGATTTCTCGAACCGCCAGACACGGGCTAGTGAGGATGGGCCAGATTCAGTCATAGCAAGACTCTTACGCTTTGCGGGGACGCCATTTGGTTGGTTAAAGTGTCCAGCAGGCAATAGCTCATAGCTAAGTTCTCCGACCCCGAATTGAGACGATGAAACCATGCGTCCGGCCTGACAAGAAACCTCATGAATGCACCTGGGAATTTGGCGGGGGCAATGCGTGCTCAACTCGCTGCTACAATTCCCTCTCTTACATAAACTTGCAATGGCGAACTTTGGGCTGCACATCCACGTATTGTCTTGTGGAGTAGGAGCTTGGGGATAGTTTTTGTGGTGTTGGCCGCCCCGAGCTAACAATTCCAGGATTAGTTTTTCAGGCCCAGTCAGCAGCATTTCCGGGGAGTGCAAGTTGGAAGACGTCCAGGTCGTTGCGATGCTTGTGCGCCGCTGTGTTGCCGGCGATGCCGCCGCCTGGGAAGAAATCGTCAGGACCTATAATCGGCGTATCTATAACATCTGCTATCGTTTCGCAGGATCGGGAGATAACGCCGAGGACCTCACTCAAGAGGTCTTCATTAAGATGTATCGCACGCTTTCGAGTTACGACTCTTCGAAAGGCGCTTTCGTCACCTGGGTCACCACGATTACGCGCAACCTACTGGTCGATCACTTCCGCAAGACGAAGCAGGACCGGGTGACCGATTCGCTCGACGGGGCAGCGTCCGACCACGAAGACGCGCAGCCGCTCAGTGAGCAAATTCAGGACCAATCTGCGCCCCCGGACGCGCATGTAGGCAGCCGCGAGGTGGGAGAAGTGGTTCATGCGGCTTTGGCGAAACTGTCTCCCGAGCTTCGGGAGGCAGTGATTCTAAGGGACTTACAGGATTTTGACTATCGCGAAATCGCAACCGTTTTGAAGGTACCGGAGGGCACTGTGAAATCTCGAATAAATCGTGGGCGGGCGGAACTTGCGCGCCTGCTACAACGTACCTATAGGCAGGTGATGTGATGCCAGACCAGACCAGCAATGGGATGCAGTGTCACGAGTTTGATGTCCTGCTCACGGACGCGCTTGACGGCGTCCTGACAGGAGGAAAACTCAACCGGTTCCAGGCTCATGCGCGGACTTGTTCCGCATGCGGACCGCTATTCGCCGAAGCTGAGGCGGGCCGCAACTGGCTGAAGGGTCTCACGGAGGTGGAGCCATCAGCCGGCTTGGTCGAGAACATTCTGGCATCGACGACGGGAATCGCATCGGATCGCCTGCGAGCCCCTGTTCCTTCAACCCAGCCACTTGTTTCATGGTGGGAGAAGACGCAGGCCTGGGCCTCAGGGATGGTCGAGCCCATCTGGGCCACAGTACGGCAACCAAGATTTGCCATGTCGTTCGGCATGGCCTTCTTCTCGCTGTCTGTGGCCTTAAGCGTGGCCGGAGTGAAACCCTCCGACTTGCGCCAGGTGAGTTTGCGGCCGGCTGTCATACGGCATACGTATTACAGCACACAGGCGAGGGTGGTCCGCTATTACGAGAACATCCGGTTCGTATACGAGGTCGAGTCGCGCGTGCGTGAACTGAAGCGTAACGTCACGCCCGCCGAACCCGGCCTGGATAGATCAGGACCGGCCAAACAGAAAGACCGGAGGAACGACACAACTGAACAGCCCGAGCAGAAGCAGGAGCGCAACTATAGCCAATTTGACAGCCGTGTAGTATTGGCCAGCGTGCCATTGGGTCCATCTATAAGCGATCTGCCTGTAGTGTCGGTGACCACATACAGGAGGTTCGTATGAACTGCGCCACTCACAACGATATTGCCGCAGTAGCGTTCTGCCGCACGTGCGGCAAGCCGCTGTGCAGCAATTGCACCCGCGACGTGCGCGGAGTGATCTATTGCGAAGCTTGTCTGGCAGCAAGGATGGAAGGTACAGCGCCGCCTGTGCCCGGCTTCGTGCCGCCACAGACAGCGCCACAAGCCGGCTATCAACAATTCAAAGATCAAGGCCTTGGGATGAAGGTAGCACCTGGGCCAAGTTCGGGTCCGCATCCGGCGGTGGCGGGAATTCTGGGTGCTATCCCATTCGGCATCGGAGCGGTCTACAACGGGCAATATGCCAAAGGGCTCGCACACCTGTTCATTTTCGTGATGCTGATTTATGGCGCGAACAACGGCGGCAACTGGGATTGGCTCTTTGGAATAGGTATCGCTTTCTTCGTTGTCTACCAGATCATCGACGCAGTTCGCACTGCCAAGGCAATTCAGATGGGCCAGCCTGCGCCCGATCCGCTCGGTCTGGCCCAGACGTTCGGCGCCGGAGAAAGGTTCGACGCAAGCAAGGTACCGGTGGGCGCGGTGGTTCTCATCGGGCTTGGCGTGCTGTTCCTGCTCCACACCATGGGAGTTTGGCAGTTCGGTCTCGACCGATTCTGGCCGCTGACCATCGTTTTTGTCGGTGCATGGATGTTCTACCGGCAGTGGGACCGTTCGAGTCAAACTTGTCCCTGTGGCCGTTGTCGCACGCGATGGTTGATGGGTCCAACGATGGTTCTTACGACCGGCGTATTGCTTCTGCTGAGTACGACTACTCCCATTGGGCTTGATCGCACCTGGCCCGCTTGGATTTTGGCGGTGGGGGTGGTCAAGTTGCTGCAGAGCACAGCATCGTCAGAGGGCCACATTGGTCCGCTGCCTCCGGCTGGACCGCCGCCCAGCGCTCCTGGGCCGCCGCAAGCTCCGCAGAACTCGGGTGCACCGTCTTCCGGGGAGGTGGATCATGTCTAATTTAGGGACGCCCAACTTGGGCACACCTGGACCCGTCATGCCGCTACGTCCGCGAAGACACCGCCGCTCTTTCTCGGGACCGTTTGTCCTGATCGTTGTCGGCATCGTGTTCCTTCTGGGCAACCTGCACCTGCTGTCATGGGCGCGTCTGGGAATGTGGTTCGCTCACTATTGGCCCGTACTCCTGATCTTGTGGGGTGTGATCAAGCTGATCGAGTATCAGCAAGCGCAGCGGGAGGGAGCAGCGGCCCCCGGGATTGGCGCCGCTGGAATATTTCTGGTCGTAGTCATTGTGGTTTCCGGATTGATCGCGACCCAGGCGGCGCGCTTCAACTGGTCTGGCATTCGCGATCAAATCAACATTAACGATGACGACCTCAATAACATTTTCGGCGAGTCCTTCAATTTCGACGACCATCTGGAGCAGGACTTCCCTGCCAGCGCCAGCCTTAAAGTGATCGACAATCACGGCGCGGTCAGCGTACACGCCTCGGACGACAACAAGATCACCGTGGTCGTTCGCAAGCGCATTGGCGCATCGAACCAGGACGATGCAAACAAATACAACGAACAGACCAAGGCAACTCTAACCACGATTGGCGGCCTGGTTACGCTGGACGCCAAGACTGAGGGTGCAGGCGACCATCCCGTGCTCACCGATTTCGACATTTCTCTTCCGCGGAAAGCCGCGATCACAATTGTGTCGCGCCACGGTGACGCCACGGTTGCCGGCCGCGATGCGGACATTGAAATCTCTGACCAGCGCGGCGACGTGTCGGTGGAAGAGGCGAAGGGCAACGTGAAGGTGAGTCTCCAGAAAGGCTCGGCGAAGATCGAGCAGATCACGGGAGACGTGCACGTTGAAGGGCGGCTGAACGAAGTCTCGGTCAGCGACGTCAAGGGCGCCGTACAACTCGATGGCGAATTCCAGGAGAGCGTCAAGCTCGCGCGCATCGGCAGGACGGTAACTTTCAAATCTTCGCGGACGGACATGGAGTTTTCGAAGATCGACGGCGAACTTGACCTGAACTCCGACGATCTGCATGCCGATAATCTGACGGGTCCCGTACGCCTGACAACTCGTTCAAAGGAGATTCGGCTGGAAGGCGTATCCGGGGATGTTCGCCTGAAGGATGAAAATGGCGGAGTGGAAGTGACGATGCGTTCGCTGGGCAACGTGCAAATTGACAATCGCAAGGGTGACATCCAATTGCGGGTTCCGGAGAAGTCGGGGTTCCGCATCGATGCGCGCACGCGGGATGGCGAGATTCGGTCGGATTTCGTGGAACTGAAAGTAGAGAACGGAGATCGCCAGGCCAGCGCCTCCGGTTCGGTGGGCAACGCATCCTCCCACATCGTGCTCAACAACGAACACGGGGGCATCGAGATTCGCAAAGCGCTACTCAGTGTGCCCAAGCCACCCGAGCCTGGAGCACCACCTAAGGCGGGGAAAGCATTGCCCGCTCCCAAGGCCGAAGTGGAGCCGACCGAAAACTGAGCGACACTGAGAGGTGGGATCGGACTCAACCCTCTCAACCATTCACTTTCGCCTTCACTAATTCTTCCAGCCGGGCCAAAACTTCAGCTTCGCTCAGGTTTGTCGAATCAATGACGATCGCATCCGCGGCCGCTTCCAGCGGGGACGCGGCCCGGGTACGATCGCGGCGGTCGCGCTCGCGCAAGTCGGCGGCCAAGCTCGCGGTCATCTCACCCTTGCTCTTCTGCTGCTCCATCCGCCGCTGCTCCCTGATCACGGGGTCGGCATCGAGAAAGATCTTCAGATCCGCATCGGGGAAAACTTTCGTGCCAATGTCTCGGCCTTCCATTACGATGCCCCCGCCCGCGCCCATCTCGCGCTGGCGCGCAACCATCCACTCACGCACTGCCGGGTGTACGGATACTCGGGATGCGCCTTCAGTTACATCCCGCTCGCGGATGCGCGAAGAGACGTCGCGCCCATCGAGCAGCGTGCGATTGCCGCCGAGGGTCGGCTCAAGATGGATGCGCGAATTCTCCGCCAGCTTCACCAGCGCGGCTTCGTCGTCAAACGATGCGTCCCAGTCGATCGCCTTCAGCGCCAGGGCGCGGTACATGGCGCCGCTTTCCAGATTCACGTAGCCAAGTTTTCGCGCCAGCCGCGAGGCGATGGTGCTCTTCCCCGCTCCAGCCGGGCCGTCGATGGCAATGGTTAATTTGCGTGGAGAGTCAGCGGTCTTCGACGTGTCAGTCATGCGAAAGTTAATGATGAAGTTAACGATTGTACACGCTACGCTGTGACCGCTAATTCCAGAGGCTCTGCAATCGATGCGGACCGTGCATACTCGATGTGGAGAACACGGCGGTCAGCCTGCGCCTGAGATTTCGATGAGGAATGAACCAGGAGCGGTCTCATTGCCAGAATGCCCCCAGCTGGGACCAGGCATTCAACCGGCTCAATTCTCGTCGCTAACTCGTGGATGCGCTCATCAGTCAACACTCCCAGTGTGTGTGTGGCTGGAAGAACTCGCAATGGTCCGTTCAGCGCTGTCGAGTGATCGAGGTGAATTCGGAGAGCCAGCACCTGAGAGAGTGACGTTGCAGGCGCATGCGCATAAACGACACCTTCCTTCACAGACCAAGGCCCCCAGCCGGCAATCTCGCGATGTTGACGAAGCGGTAGCGCGGTGTCCTGATGCCAGACCACAAGCCAGTTAGATCTAGGTGACTTGTCAAACAGCGTTGCGCGAAATGGGAATGCTGAAGGGCCGAGCACAGCATGCGCGAACTCCATCACATTCGGCCGTCGAGCAAGGTCGGCAACCGAGCCTAAACTGAGAGCATGGCGCACGCCCGCTCTGCCACGGCGAGGAGCGGCGACAGAGATTCCCTCAAGGAGTTGGCTGATTTCCTCACGTGTTAGTACTTGGGGAACGATCGCGAAACCGTCTGTTTCGATCGCGTTTCCCAACGTCAATGGACCTTCCCCGTTTTTTCCTTCGCTCGCGGGAGAGGACGGGAACTCATGGACACTGGCTCTTTCTCCGGCGTAATCTGAACCATCGACCGCCCGCCCACATGCACAAAGCTCAGCTCCCGGGCGGCCAGAAGCGCATTCACGGCTTCCTTCACCTTCGAACGGGCGACAAAGTTTCCAAAGAAGCTTTCCAGTTCCGATTGCTCGGCCGCGATCACGCAATCAAGATATTTCGAGAGCAGCGCGGTGAGAGCCTCCTGCACGGATAATCCCACGCCCTCTTTCACCGCCTCGGGCGCCCAGCGGTAGAGCACATCCCAAACCGAGCCTTCACTGGCTTTGTAGTCGACGCGGGTTATGCGCAGCTTTGACCACAGCTCGCCCAGAGCTTTGTCGAGCGCCGCAAACGATACGCTGCCACCCAGCACTTCCTGCATTTTCTGTTTTGAGATGGGCCCGTCGCGCCGGATCAGCTCGAACGCATCGCAGGCCAGTGCGGAATACGGAGAGCGCGATCCCGCCTTGGGCGCCAGCTTGGGATTCCGTTCGCCCACCAGCGCATAGAAATAAGGAAACACCGACGCCGCCAGCAGAAACGAATTGTTCTCCAGCAGGTTCGCCTCATATGCAGCCCGCTCGCGCAGCAGCCGGACCATAAGTTCAGTGGACTCCGCGGCCCGCGGATCTGAGTAGGCGTGCTGCCAGGTGGGAAGACGGTCGTCGGAGCCGACAAACGCGCCGATGAATGTAGGCACGGGGACGGTCGGACGCACGGGGAACATCAGGCAGAATCCGACCGCTTCCACAAAGGCGCGCGCCTGCTCGATCGTCCGGATCGGCTTGCCATCCAGCCGCCACTTCTCGCGCCGCATTTGTTGCAACTCTTGATCAGTCATAAGAACAGCTGTCGGACTTCGGACTTCAGACCTCAGACCTGAGACTTCAGACCTCAGACTTCAGACGTCAGACTTCAGCAAACGCCTAAACCTCGTTTACTCTCGTTGGTCGCCACGTGTCTCAGCGAACCCTAGGTAGCCACCAGTCGGCTCTTAGCCGAGGTCTGAGGTCTGAGGTCCGAGGTCCGCCTTCTAGATCCTCTTAAACGCCTTCTGAATGTCCCTTACAGAATACCGCAGTACCACGGGCCTGCCGTGCGGGCAGGACATGGGATGCTCGGTTTTCGCCAGTTCCGCCAGCAGCCATTCCATTTTGTTCTGCTCCAGCGGCATGTTGACTTTGATGGCGGCGTGGCACGCAATCGAGGCTGCGATCGAGGAGCGGATCTTCTCCAGATTCAGCGACTGCTCTTCGCGCGAGAACTGATCGAGCAAATCGTGCAGCATGTGCTCGACGGCGGAGGCATCCACTCCCGCCGGCGCCACCTTCACCGCCACACTGCGCGCGCCGAACGGCTCGGCTTCGAAACCGTTGTGTTGCAACTCGTCGGAGATTTCCGCGAACACTGCCTGCTGCGCTGGAGACAGTTCGAGAACGATCGGCATCAGCAACCGCTGACTCTCCACCTTACGAACCGCCCGCTGCTTTAGAACGCGCTCGAACAGCACCCGCTCGTGAGCGACATGCTGGTCGACTATCCACAGCCCATCTTCATTTACCGCGAGAATGAACGAGTTGCGAATCTGCCCCAAGGGTTTGAGGTTGCCAAGCGAGGCAAGAGTTGGGTCCTCATCGTTGACTTCGAGTGCCGGCGCGCAGCCATTGTCCGGAATCAATCTGTCCTGAATCAATTTTCCCGGAATCAATTCAAGCCCGCGAGCTACCGGCAAGGCTGCATTAGCCTCAACGGCGATGCCGCCTTCAAAATGAAATCTCGCCGAAACTGGTGGCGCCGCAGGGGCTTGCAAGGCAAATCCTCCAATCCCACCCGCAGCGTCAGCCTCCAGTGGTCCCCATACGGCCGGCTGCGCCACAGCCAGGGCCCCATTGGAGGAAGGCTCCCACTCCGGACGCGCGCCGGGCGTGAGTGACGGACTCGCGGTAGCGTGCGCACGAATCTCGGTAGTGAACTGCGGCACGGGGCGCGCCTTCATCAATGCCGCACGAACGGAGTCGCGGACAAAATCGTGCATCACGGTCTGCTGGCGAAAACGCACTTCCGTTTTCGAGGGATGCACATTGACGTCCACCTCGGCAGAGGGCAACTCCAGAAACAGAAGCACCACCGGAAAGACCGTTGGTGGCAGGATGTTGCGGTACGCTTCGGTCAGCCCGTGCTGCACGGTGCGATCGCGAATCAGGCGTCCGTTGACAAACACAAAGATTGAGTTGCGATTCAGCTTCTGGATCTCGGGCTTCGAAACAAAGCCGTGCAGGCGCATCTCGCCGGGATCTTTCGGTTCAAGCACTTCTTCCGCTTCCCGCCGCCAGGGCGGAGGCTGGGGCAAACCGACGCGTTCGAGGGGCTGCATCGCCGCCACGGGAATCAACTGGTCCAGCGTCTCCTTGCCAAACACCTGATATACGCGCTCTCCATATCCCGCAACCGGAGGCGCAACCAGCACGGCGTTGGTCGCCGAGTGCAACTCGAAATG